>WNFG01008175.1_pt1 | contig 10555 bp, 7 predicted proteins | sample 5400431 | NCBI WGS metagenome assembly WNFG01 (sample SAMN13153346, study PRJNA577476) | soil metagenome | isolation source: 120 cm saprolite under Douglas fir tree site 2 hole 3 replicate 2 | place: USA:California | collected 2015-04-18
CGAGACGGTCTTGCGCCCGGAGTAGAACGCGAGCACCGGGAAATTGTGCGCGGCGTAGATCGTGTCGGCGGGCGTCGACTGCTCGCGCAAGTACCCGGCGATCTGGACTTCTTCTGACTCTGACCTGTCTGTCCAGGGATCGCGCAGTTTCTGGAATGGACTCGCATAATCTGCCACGGCAACGGCAACGCCGAGCAGCACTCCCGCAACCCACACCGGCCTTGGCTGGCGCGCAATCCAGCGGAATAACGCCGTGACGCCCAGTGCGCTGATGATCACGACGGGAATAGCCAATGGCAACAGGTAGCGAACCTCCTTGTGGCCAATCGTCAGCATGTAGGCAAAAAAGGCCAATCCCCACACCAAAAGCACGAGCTGCCGTTTTGCCTGACTAGCCCAGCGCATGACGGGCGACAAGAGCCCTAATGCAAAGAACAGCCACAGGCTGGGCGGAAAGATCTCGAGCACTGCGTCGAAATAAAAGCGGGCGGCGACCGGGGCGGTCCACTCTGTCACGATCCTTCTTGCAAGGACAAAAGGAAACAGAAAGGAACCGTAGTTCCAGCGGACCCAAATGAGATAGGGGGCGATGGTGACGCCAGCGGCAACGACCAGAATCGCCAACTGCCGCAGTTTTTTCGGGGATAGGCTTGCGTCCAGCGCGAAATAGACGATCAGGAATAGCGAAGTGAATCGGGTTTGTACGGCCAGGGCGTAAGCTGCGCCGGCGAGTATCGCAAAACGGGGACCTGGCTTATCGAACAGCCACATCGCGGCAAGCATGAATGCCACGGCCGGCATATCCGTAAGCAGCTCATGCGACGTTTCCACCAAATACGGTGTGAAAGCGAACAGGAACGCGGCCGCTATCCCGGATACCGCCCCGAACGCCCCGCGCACGTAAAGGAAAGCGAACAGCACCGCCAGCGTGGTGACGACGGCTTGCACAATATTGGCGACGTAGATGTTGTCCCATAGCGCGAACCCCAGGGCATACAGGACAGACAGCAATGGCGGGCGGTGGAAGAACTCCTGGTAATTGCTGCGGCCGTCGAGGATCACCTCGGCATGCTGCAGGAACACGGTCTCGTCCCAAAAATGGGAATAGGTGAGTGGAACGGCTCTGAGCAGCGCGGCGAGCGCCAGGATGACCGCAAGCGCTATCCAATGCACGCGGCGAGTGGTCAGGTGAGTTCCGTGTTCACCCGCGTGCCGGGCATGGTGTCAGCCAGCGCGGGATTGATCGCTTCGGGACCGGCGATTCGCACGGCGGCAATCGCGGCTCTCACGTCTTGCATACTTTCCCACAGGCCGACGTAACGGAAAATCGCGTACCCGAGCAGCACCGAGTTGCAGAGTCCGAACAGGGCATGCACCCAACGGTGCTCCAGGACGTCCCGCACGACTCCGGCGAACCACCAGGCGAACAAGACATATTCCGCGACAATGAACCGCAGCGGTGCGCCGGTGCGGCCCTGTACCTTCGGTGTGCGCCCGAAAGGAATCTTGCGGCCCGTCAAACCCTGCTGGATCGACTTGAAGACACCTGCCAGGTTGACAGGTATCAGCAGCAGATTGAGCGCATAAACTCTCGCGGTGTCGGACGCTCGGTACCCGTTTTGTACGAGATCCCGGGCATACAGAAAGAAGTAGGGCGCGGCCGAGAGCGGAAGCCACAGCAGGCTCAGGGCAGTGGTCTGAAACGGGATTCCCATCATGACAAGGAGTCCGAAGTTCACCGTGGCAAGCGACGTCAGGTAATGGATCCGGAAGAATCCCTCGATCGCCCTGAGCGTTCGCCCAGGTCCCCGCACGAGGTAGCGCAGCAGCTTCGGCAGAATGATCAGCCCGCCGTTCGCCCAGCGGCGCCGCTGGATCAGGAGCGCACCAAAATCGGGTGGCGTAGCGCTAAAGGCGAGTCGTTCGGGATAGTTGTAGAGCTGCCAGCCCCGGTCGATCAGGTCAATGCTGGATTCCGTGTCCTCGATTACGGTTCTGTCCTGAATGTAGACCTTGACGGGGAAGCCGCGCTCCATCTGAGTGACGACGATGTCTTCGAGGGCCGCCTTGCGCAGGAGCGCATTGGCGCCCACCCAGTAGGTCGCGCGATAGCGCGTGAAGCCCTGGTGAATCAGATACTGGATGTCGGTAGTAGCTCCGGCGACATACTCGATCGTCCCGAACCGTGCCGGGAGCGAGCTGTAAGGCGTCTGTGCGACCGCGACGCGCGCGTTCCCTGATTGTCGCAGCTCGTGGATCAGCCGCAGAGCGTAATCCGGCGACGTCATACTGTCAGCGTCGAGGGTCATGACAAACTCCGCGTCTTCGAAGCGGACCCCGACCTCGGCGCGCTGAAGATGCACACCGTCCGGACGATGTACCTCTCTGTAGCAACCGCCCATCAGGCCCAGGTAGCTGTTCAGGTTCATCGCCTTGTTCGGCTCATGCGAGAGATTCGCGTAGCGCTTGCGTTCAAAACTGCCGAGGCGTACCCGGAACCGGCGTGCCAGGCGATGGTATTCAAGCTGCAGGCTCGTGCGGTTCAGGCCGCCGCGCCGGGCCGCCGATTCGAGCGATGCCGCGGCGGCGAAATGCGCCTCTGCGGCTCTGCGCAGAACGAGGTCCCGGAACAGAAGGTCGCCGCTCTCACCTGATGCGAACCCGGCCTCCTGCAGAAGGCACCACGTGGCCGCGAGCCGATGCAGGCCCGCGAGGCGGTGGGTTTCGCTCACCAGAGCCAGATTGCCTTCCGCCACCCGCGCCTCGAACTGGCCCAGCGCAGCGACAAACGGTTGTGCCGCCTTATCGAATAACTGCCGCAGTGATTCGGGCAGAGCACGCATCGCATCCAGCGCGGCGACCTCCGCAGAATCCTGCGGCGCGAGCGGGTCGTCGATGAGGAGCACCACGCGGCGCCGCGGGTGATCCTGCAGGGCGGCAGACATGAGCGTGCGGCGCACGACCTTGACCTCCTCCTTGTAGGAGGGCACCAGCACCACCAGTTTTCCGGGAGCTTCATGGTATGTTCGGGACAGTTGATGGTCTGTCGCTGGCGCAAATGTCGCCCGGCGCTGAAAGCTGCCGATCCGGGTCAGTTGATACACGACACTGCCGTACAGCAATGCCGCGACAATTCCCATGAATACGAGGTGACCGGCCGCCGCCGCCCAATCCTCATTCCTCAGGAATCGGGCGGCCGTGTCCGTCAGCTCCCAGCCGAGCAATCCGGTCACGGCAGCGGTCACCACCAGCAGGGCCCAGCCCAGACGAATCTCGGTCCGAACGCACGAGGTTGATAACTGGACTCCGGGATATGTGAGCTTCATGGGTAGTGAAGACGCTGAACGATTTTGTGCTTCCCGATGCCGGGCTATTAGCAATTGCGTCACGAAGTGAAAAGAAAGCACGCTGACGTCGCCGAGCGCCGACAGCGGGATAATCGGGCACTGATGATTACCGCACAGTTATCTTTCTGAGTGGATACGCTTACCCACGCGCTTTCCGGCGCATTACTTGCGCGGGCGACCGCCTCCGAAGAACCGCGCTTCATCCCGCGGCGCATCGCCGCGGGATTTTTCGCGTGCGCCGCGCCGGACCTGGACTTCGTTTTCGGCCTGGCCGGCCCGGTGCCGTATCTGCTCAACCACCGCGGCATCACGCACTCGCTCGTGCTCTTGCCGCTGTGGGCGCTCGCCCTGTCCTGGCTGCTCGCGAAAATCCTCAGGGACCCGCGCGGTTGGAAGGCGCTCTACGGGATCAGCGCGCTCGCCATCGCCGCCCATATCGCCGGCGACGTGATCACGAGCTACGGCACGATGGTGCTCGCGCCGCTGTCGGACTGGCGCGCCGGAATCGGCACGACGTTCATCATCGATCTCTGGTTCACCGGCATCATCGCTGTCGGGCTGATCGCCTCTGCGTTCCTCTACCGCTCGAGGTGGCCGTCGGTCGCGGCGACAGCGCTGCTCGTGGCCTATGTGGGTTTTCAGTTCCTCCAACGCCAGCACGCCCTTGAATTTGCGGACCAGTATGCGAAGACCCGGGGTCTGAGCGGCGCGCGAGTCACCGCGCACCCGCGCCCGGTGTCGCCGTTCAACTGGACCGTGTTCGTGAGCGACGACGAAGCGCATCGCTTCGCGCACATCAACCTCTTGCGGAAGGAGCCGCGCCCCTATCGGCCGGGCGACGGCTTCATCGCCAGGCTGCAGGCGCCTTATCTGCCGCTCGAGCAGGCGATCTGGGTGACCCGGCCGCGCTACGGCTACCCGCCGACCCATGAACTGGTGAAGGACGCCTGGGAGTCGCCGCCGCTCGCTTTTTTCCGCTGGTTCGCCGACCTGCCGGCCTTCGACGGCTTCAGCAAAGGATCGGTTTCGGTTTGCGCAGGGTTCGTGGACCTGCGCTTTCTCACGCCGGGCCGCGACACGATGCCGTTCCGCTTCGGCGCCTGCCGCGATCAAGACCTTACCTGGCGGCTTTTGCCTCCACCGTAAAGCGTTCCGGGAGTTGCGGCTGGCCGGAGTAGGCGTCGAGCGTCGGCTGCATCTTGTCGGCGAGCGCATCGAGCCGCTCGGCCGGCGCCGGATGCGTCTTGAACATCAGCGCGACGGCCGAGTCTTCGGCATTCATCGCCTGCAGCGTCTGCAGCACCGCCGGCAGCCCGTACGCGTCGTAGCCGCCGCGCGCGGCGATCACCACGCCGAGGCGGTCGGCCTCCAGCTCGTCGGATTTGTCGAGGCCGCGCGAGTACATCTCGGTGCCGAAGGAGATCAGCTTGGCGCGCGCCTCGGAGCGCGAATCGTTCAGCGCCGTCGAGAACGCGTCGCCGGCGAGACTGACCTGGGCGCCCTTCTGGATCGCCTTCAGGTGGTGCTTCTTCAGCACGTGCGCGATCTCGTGCGAGAGCACGCCGGCGAGCTCGGCCTCGTTGCGCATTTTGGCGACCAGGCCCCGGGTCACGAAAATCGTTCCGCCCGGCACCGCGAATGCGTTCAGCTGCGGCGCATCGAGCACGCCGAACTGCCACGGCAGCTCGGCTCGCTCGGTCTGCGAGGCGAGCCAGCGGCCGACGTTGTTCACGTAGCGCTGCAGCCGCGCATCGGCGACGAGGGGCGCGGCGCCGAGCAGCCGCGCCGCCATGTCGCGGCCGATCGCGATTTCCTCTTTCTCGTCGATTTCCCTGGTGGCCTTGCTGACGTTCTTGACCGTATCGAGGATGCGGTCGAGGTTGAGATTGAATTGCGCATGCGCCGGGGTCAGGACCAGGGCCAGCAGCAGGAAGAGAACTCTCATGGCGCCGGATAGTCCACTGGCCTGGCTTGCAGCTTGGCGCGCTTGGCAAAGCTGCTCGAGGCTTCCCTCGTGGCGGCGAAGCTCGCCATCTTGCTCAGCTCGGCGGCGTTGGGCTGCGCATTGTTGATTCTCTCGGCGTCCAGGCCTCGCACGCCGGTCGTCACGGTGGTGCCGCTGGTGCCGGTGCGCGCCACGTTGAACATCTGCGACAGGCCGGTGTCGCCCGCTTTCGCAGCACCCGGCCCGCCGTAGCGCAGCAGCAGCATCTTGACCCAGCCTTCGGCTCCGCCCGGCGTCTTGACGCGCGTCCAGCCGCCTTTGCGCTCCCCGGCATCGAGCGCCGCGTTCTCCGCGAGCTCGGCGACGGTCGGGGCATCGGTGGCCGGCTCCTTCTTCAGCTCGGTGGCGCGGATCACCACGGCCGGCTCGGCCCAGCCAAGGAGGGGAAAGAGCAATAGAAGAGCCAGAACTTTCATTGTTTGCGCTTCGGTTCGAACAGGTCGACCGCCTGGTTCCTGCCCTTTACTTTATAGGAACCCGCGAACTCAAAGTCAAATGCCGGGCGGCATTTTTCCATCGTGTCGCGCGACACCAGGATGCGGCGCCTGGCCTCCTTGGTGATGCCCTCGATGCGGCTCGCAAGATTGACCGTGTCGCCGATGGCGGTGTACTCGCGGCGCTTGTCCGAGCCGATCAGGCCGACCACCGCCGGGCCGGAGTGAATGCCGATGCCGACGTCGAAGTCGGTGCCGGCCTCGCCCAGCTCGCGCTTGAAGCTGTGCAGGGTGTCGGCCATCTCGAGCGCGCAGGCGACTGCGTTCCGCGCGTGCTCGGCGTCGTCGAGCGGCGCTCCCCAAAGCGCCATGATGGCGTCGCCGATGAACTTGTCGAGCGAGCCGCCGTGGCGGAAGACCACGTCGACCTGGAGGGTGAAGTAGCGGTTGAGCAGCGCGACCACCTCCTCGGGCCGGCGCGTCTCCGACAGCGTGGTAAAGCCGCGGATATCGGAAAACAGCAGCGTTACCTCGCGCGTCTGCCCGGCGCCCTCGATGCCGCCGCGCTCGATGAGCTGCTTCACGACGTGCGGATTGACGAAGCGCGAGAACAGGGCCACCGCTTCGCGTCGCGCGCGGCGCTCGCGCAGGTACTCGGTGAGCGCGGCCGCGAGGTAGAACGTCCAGGCGGCTGCGAGGGGCGTGAGAACCGGGAGCAGGACCAGCCTGCCGACCAGAGCCCTGCTGATGAAAAGCAGCACGCAAGTGGCGGCGGCAAGCGCCCCGCCGGTGACGCGCGCGTCGACGTTCCGCTTGAAGCCAAGATAAATCAGGAAAATCAGCGCGGCGCCGGCAAGCGCCGGCCACCCTGTTGGCGCATAGCGCATGGCGCGGCCGTTTTTCAGGTTCTCGATGGCCGTGCCGAGGATCTCGGCGCCCGGGTGCAGGCTGGAAAGCGGTGTTACGCGCAGGTCCTGCAAAGCGGAGGCCGCGGCGCCGATGATTACGATCTTGCCGGTGAACTCATTGGGCGGTCGCGTACGCTGGCCTCTGTTGAAATCCTCATACAAGTCGCTGAAGGAGATGCGCGGAAAGTCGCCCGCGCGCCCGCGCCAAGCGAGGACGATGTGGTCGGCGTCAGGCACGGGCAAGCCGAGATCAAAGGCGACGCGCGCCGGGAGGGACGGAACCTGCCAGCCGCCGATCACCTCGCGCAGCAGATAGCGCCGGCCGACGCCGTCCTCGTCGTCCGTGTATTTGATGAGTCCGGCGCGCCAATGCTCCCGCGGCAGGATAAGGGGCGGTATCAGCCCGGCGCGCGCATTCGAGTCGGCATTGCGCTCCTTGACGAACCCGAGAGCGGGGGCAAGCTCCGAAATGAGAACACCATCCGCGTCCTTGACCAGCGGCAGGCGAAGCAGCGGGAAATAGGTGTTCGGGTGCTGGGCGACCGTCTCGGCGAATGCGGCGTCATCCTGTGGCCGGAAACGGTCTGCCTCCGTAAAAACGATGTCGAAGACAATCGCGCGCGGCTTTTGCGCGGCCAGCCCTTCAACCAGGTCTGCGTAGACAACGCGCGGCCAGGGCCAACGTCCGGCGTCCTTCTCCATCTTGACGAGGCTTTTCTCGTCGATGTCGACCAGCACGATGTCAGGGTCGGGCACCAATGTCGCCGCCTGGCTGCGCACGAAGCGGTCGAGCAGGCGGTTCTCCAGCGGCGGCAGCAGGCGAAACTGGAAAAGCTCCAGGGCCCCAAGAGCCAGAATCACCACGGCCATGGCGGGCAGCGTGCGGTTCTTCATCTGCCGGCGAGCACTGCGCGCAGCGCGTGGAACAGGTCGATGCTGGCGTCGATCTCGTCGCGATTGATCGACACGCTCTCGACATTGACGCCGAGCGGGATCTCGCCTGCGTAGGGCTCGTCGAGGATGCGCCGCAGGTTGTCGCGGCAGATCTCGATCGATTTGGCGAGCGGATCGGCGGCGCCGAGGATCGCGCGCTCGGTGTCGGGGGCGACATTGACGCCGAGCCAGCGCAGGAAGGCGAGCGTCTTCTCGCGCCCGCAGGGCGCGAAGGTGAGCACGACGCGCCGCGGCTCGCTGCCCGCGCCGCGGCAGTCGCGCAGGTAATCGCGCAGCAGCCGCTGCGTCGGCCGCGCGGAATAGACGGTTTGCGAGATGAAGTAGCCGCAGCCCTCGATGCCCTTGGCCAGCAGCCGCGCCGCTTCGCTGCGCTGCACGGTGTGGCGCTCGGCGATCACGACGCCGCCGATCGTAAGGCCGCCCGCATCGCTGGCCGCGATGCGGATGGCCTTGGACAGCGGCAAGGGATAGCGCACGCCGGACGTAGGCCGTCCTACTACCGAGATGAACCCAATGCGCTGCGATTCGGACAACCATGCGCGCCAGCCGGATTCATCCAGGTTGCCGAGCGCCTTGTAGGTGATCGCCGGCAGGCCGGTGCTTTGCATGAGTTGCATCGAGTACTGGCGCGGGTCGATGGTGTGCATGAAGGGAAACGGCCGCGGCAGCTGCGTGCGGCCGGTCTCGTCCTGGATGTCGTAGACCACCACGCCGTCGAGCGGCAGCGCGGCGATGCGTGCGGCGAGCTTCCCGGCGGCCGCGCTTACCTGCTCGTCGGGCGTGCCCAGCCGGGGCGGGGTTGTGCCGTAAAGAAGGACCGTCTGCGCCGGGTCAAGAAGCTTTGACTTCAGATCCATTGAGGTAGGGCTTCAGCGCGGCATGGACCGCGCGGTTCGCCGCAGCCTCGATGCCGAGCTCGCGCGCCATGCGCGCGACGGCGCCCGAGAGCCAGGGCGCCTCGAGCCGGCCGCCGGCTTCCAGGTCACCCAGCATCGAGGCCTTCATCTCGTGCGGCAGGCCGTCCACGAAGGCGAGGGTCTTGGCGACGAAGTCGTCGGGCAGGGCGACGCCGCGCTTCCTTCCCACTTCCCAGGTCTCGCGCATCGTCGCTTCCAGCAGCCAGCGCATGTCCGGGTCGGAGCGCACCACGCCGATCGGCTTGCGTGTCACCGTGACGATGTCGTCTACCAGCTCGGCATCGATTTTCGCTTCGCGGCAGGCGGTGAGAAATGACTCCGCGGCCTTGCTTTGCGCCGCGAGAACGGGCCCGAACCGCAGCCGCGCCATCTGCCCGGTCTGGACGATCACCCCCGGCTCGGCAATGCGGCCGGCGATATACGCCGCGCCGCCCATGACGCGCTCGCGCCCGAGGACGGCTCCGACGCGCTCGATCGACTCGACCCCGTTCTGGAATGGAATGACGAAAGTATTGCTGCCGACGATGGGGCGCAACTGCGTGGCGGCGCTCTCGGTGTCCCATAGCTTCACCGCGAACACGACGACGTCCACCGCGCCGGCGTCGGCGGGTTTCTCGACGGCCTTCACTTTCAGCTGCGCGTCGCCGAGCGGGCTCTTCAGCGACAGGCCATTGCGCTGCAGCGCCTGCAGATGCCGCCCGCGGGCGATGAACGCGACGGGGTGTCCCGCCTGCTGCAGGCGCGCGCCGAAGTAGCCGCCCACGCCGCCGGTACCCATGACGGCGATCTTCACGTCAGTACCGATAGTGGTCGGTCTTGTAAGGACCGCTCTTGGGCACGCCGATGTAGCGCGCCTGCTCGTCGGTCAGCTCGGTCAGCATCGCGTCGAGCTTGGAGAGCTGCAGCCGCGCCACTTTCTCGTCGAGCTGCTTGGGCAGGATGTACACGCCGATCGGGTACTTGCCGTGGTTGCCAAAGAGCTCGATCTGCGCCAGCACCTGGTTGGCGAAAGAGGAGCTCATCACGTACGAAGGGTGCCCGGTGGCGCAGCCGAGGTTCACCAGGCGCCCTTCGGCGAGCAGGATGATGCGCTTGCCGTCGGGGAAGATGATGTGGTCGACCTGCGGCTTGATGTTTTCCCAGGGGTAGCGCTTCAGGCTGGCGATGTCGATCTCGTTGTCGAAGTGGCCGATGTTGCACACGATGGCGTTGTTCTTCATGCGCTTCATGTGCTCGTGCGTGATGACGTGGAAGTTGCCGGTCGCGGTGACGAAGATGTCCGCCTTGTCCGCGGCGTAATCCATGGTCACCAGCCTGTAGCCTTCCATCGCCGCCTGCAGCGCGCAGATCGGGTCGATCTCGGTGACCCAGACCTGCGCCTGCAGCCCGCGCAGCGCCTGGGTCGATCCCTTGCCCACCTCGCCGTAGCCGGCGACCACCGCCACCTTGCCGGCGATCATGACGTCGGTGGCGCGCTTGATGCCGTCGACCAGCGACTCGCGGCAGCCGTAGATGTTGTCGAACTTCGACTTGGTGACCGAGTCGTTGACGTTGATCGCAGGGAAGAGGAGCCGCTTCTCCTTCGCCATCTGGTAGAGGCGATGCACTCCGGTCGTGGTTTCCTCGGTGACGCCCTTGATGTCCCGGGCGATCTGCGAGTACCAGCCCGCCTGGCGCTTTTTAATGGAAGCAAATAATGCAACTTCTTCCTCGCTGGTCGGGTTCGACAGGACCCCCGGATCCTTCTCGGCCCTGATTCCCAGATGGACCAGCAGCGTCGCGTCGCCGCCGTCATCCAGGATCATGTTCGGGCCCCTCATTTGCCCATTTGCCGCGCCGAAATCGAAGATACGGTGCGTGTACTCCCAGTACTCGTCGAGCGACTCGCCCTTGTAGGCGAACACCGGAACGCCGGCCGCGGCGATCGCCGCGGCAGCGTGGTCCTGGGTCGAGAAGATGTTGCACGAGGCCCAGCGCACTTCGGCGCCCA
>WNFG01005991.1_pt1 | contig 10554 bp, 8 predicted proteins | sample 5400431 | NCBI WGS metagenome assembly WNFG01 (sample SAMN13153346, study PRJNA577476) | soil metagenome | isolation source: 120 cm saprolite under Douglas fir tree site 2 hole 3 replicate 2 | place: USA:California | collected 2015-04-18
AACAGCGGCTTGCCCGACTGCACAACCGCCTCAAGCACCGGCAGCATCGCCTGCAGGCCCGACAGCTTCTTCTCGAACAGCAGGATGTAAGGGCTCTCGAGCTCGGCGATCATCTTGTCGGCGTTGGTGATGAAGTACGGCGAGAGATAGCCGCGGTCGAACTGCATGCCTTCGACGACATCGAGCTCGGTCTCGAGGCTATTGGCCTCTTCCACGGTGCTGACGCCCTCGTTGCCGACCTTCTTCATCGCCTCGGCGATCATTTTGCCGATCGACTTGTCGCCGTTGGCGGCGATGGCGCCGACCTGGGCGACCTCGTCGGAGCCGGTGATCTTCTTGGCGCGCGCCTTGATGTCCTCGACCACCGCCTCGACCGCCAGGTCGATGCCGCGCTTGAGGTCCATCGGGTTCATGCCGGCCGCGACCGACTTCACGCCCTCGCGCACGATCGCTGCGGCGAGAACGGTCGCCGTGGTCGTGCCGTCGCCGGCGATGTCGTTGGTCTTGCTGGCGACTTCGCGCACCATCTGGGCGCCCATGTTCTCGAACTTGTCGGCGAGCTCGATCTCCTTGGCGACGGTGACGCCGTCCTTGGTGATGCGCGGCGCGCCGAAGCTCTTGTCGAGCACGACGTTGCGGCCCTTCGGACCCAGCGTCACCTTGACCGCGTCGGCGAGAATGTCGACGCCGCGCAGCATGCGCTGGCGGGCGTCGCCGCTAAAGCGGACTTCCTTGGCTGCCATTGTTCAATCCCTCTTGGATGTGTGTTGGTTGATTGGATGGATGAGTGGAGCGCTCAGGCGGCCTTGCGGACCGCGGCGCTGGGACCTTCGATGATCCCCATGATGTCGGACTCCTTCATGATCAGGAGATCGTCACCATCGAGCTTGATCTCGGTGCCGGACCACTTGCCGAACAGGATGCGGTCGCCCTTCTTGACGTCGAGCGGAACGAGCGTGCCCTTTTCGTCCCGGGCGCCCGGGCCGACGGCGATGATCTCGCCTTCCATCGGCTTTTCCTTGGCGGTGTCCGGAATGATGATGCCGCCCTTGGTCTTGCCTTCTTCCTCGACACGCTTGACCACGACGCGGTCGTGAAGCGGACGGAACTTCATGGTTCTTCCTCCAATGATCCCTGGTTGAGCCTCCGCGGCCGGCTGGCCGCGATGAATGGATTGCTATCAGCACTCTCCTAGGGAGAGTGCCAACGGCGCACGGGATTTAGGGGTATGGGCAGCGCGAGTCAAGGTGCAGGAACAAAGTCACTTCGCACTGGCAGCAATCGCGAGAGAGTGCTGATAACCCATTGATGTGAAAAGAATTTTATTGGTTTTTCGTTGAAGGTGCGTGATTATTCCTTTGAGAGTGTTGTGTCAAGGAGTGCTCGATGGATCGTAGTTTTGTTGTGCAACTCAATGACTACCGCATCACGACCGCCGAAATCCTCTACTGGATGCCCGATCACACGCACGTTCTTCAAAGCTTCGTCTGGCAAAACCTGGATCTGGCCCCCCAATTTCCCAACCTCACCCGCTTCCTCGATTTCTGGCAGCGCAATCTCGAGGGCAAGCTGCATCGGGTGCGGGTGGCCAACACCCGGCTGATCAAGCCGGCCGAGTACAAGTTCGCCAGCGGCCTCTACGAGCTGCACTGACCACAAGGGTCTGCACAGGCGGATGACGCACAGGGGCGCGGTTGCCTTGCTGCGCATCCCTGACTTACGGTCGCGCCGGCTTTCACGTTGGAGATCGGCGCCCCCTTCATGCCCCAGAACACACCTACGCCCGCCTTGTCGGGCCCCGACGCGTTGAAATGGCGTTGCATCGGCCCGCCGCGCGGCGGCCGCGTCGTCGCCGTGTCAGGCGATCCGCACGACCGCATGACGTTCTATTTCGGCGCGTGCGCCGGCGGCATCTGGAAGACGGTCGATGGCGGCGTGTTCTGGCGTTGCGTGTCAGACGGCTTCATGAGTTCGGCGGCGCTCGGCGCGATCACCGTGGCGCCCTCCGACCCCAACGTGATCTACGCCGGCACCGGCGAGACAGCGATCCGCCTCGACGTCTCCTATGGCGACGGCATCTACAAATCGACCGACGCCGGCCGCACCTGGAGTCATAGCGGCCTCAAGCAGACCAAGTTCATCGGCCGCATCTGCGTGCACCCGACCAATCCCGACCTCGTCTACGTCGCCGCTCTGGGCGACGTGTTCGGCCCCAACCGCGAGCGTGGCGTGTTCCGCTCCAAGGATGGCGGCAAGAGCTGGGAGAAGGTGCTTTATCGCAGCGACGTCGCGGGCGCGGTCGAGATCTCGATGGACCGCAACAACCCGCGCATCCTGTTCGCGGCGTTCTGGGAGGCGCGGCGCAACTTCTGGAACGTGTCGAGCGGCGGACCGGGCAGCGGCCTGTTCCGCTCGCGCGACGGCGGCGACACCTGGGAAGAGGTTTCCGGCAAGCCGGGCTTCGCCGAGCGGCCGCTCGGTAAGCTGGGCGTCGCCGTATCGCCGGTGCGTGCCGGTCGCGTGTGGGCGCTGGTCGAGGCCGAGGGCGACAAGACCGGCCTCTACCGCTCCGACGATTACGGCGAGCGCTGGGTGCTGACCGCGACCAACCGCGACCTGATGCACCGGCCCTGGTATTACACCCACGTCTTCGCCGACACCGGCCACGCCGACACCGTGTTCGTCACCAACCTGCAGATGTGGAAGTCGACCGACGGCGGCACGAGCTTCGCCGAGATCACGACGCGGCACGGCGACAACCACGATCTGTGGATCGACCCCAACGATCCCAACCGCATGATCGAGGGCAATGACGGCGGCGCCAACATCTCGTTCAACGGCGGCCAATCGTGGTCGACGATCTACAACCAGAAGACCGCGCAGTTCTACCGCCTCGACATCGACGACCAGTATCCCTACCGCGTCTACGGCACGCAGCAGGACAACACCTCGATCGCCGTGCCGAGCGCTTCCGAATGGGGCGTCATCACGCTGGCCGACTGCACCTATCCCGGCACCGGCGAGAGCGGCTTCATCGCCGTCAATCCGAAGGACCACAACATCGTCTATATCGGCGCCATCGGTTCGAGTCCGGGCGGCAGCGGCGCGCTGCAGCGCTACGACCATCGCACGCGTCAGATCCAGCTCGTCAACGTGTGGCCCGAGGAATCGACCGGCGTCTCGCCCAAGGACCTCAAATACCGCTTCGCTTGGACCTACCCGATCGTGTTCTCGCCGCACGATCCCGACACGCTCTATGTCGGCGGCAACTGCGTCTTCCGCACCCGCAACGAGGGCATGGACTGGGAGAAGATATCGCCCGATCTCAGCCTCAACGACCGCTCGCGCCAGGGCCATTCCGGCGGCGACATCACGCGCGAGAGCGCCGGCGCCGAAGTCCACGCGACCTGCGCCTGCGTCGTCGAATCGCCGCACCGGCGCGGCGAGATCTGGGCCTCGACCGACGACGGGCTGGTGCATGTGACGCGCGACGCCGGCAAGGCGTGGAAGAACGTGACGCCCAAGGCACTGCCGGAGCTCGCCTATGTCGGCTGCGTCGAGATCTCGCCGCACCACGCCGACACGATCTACCTCGCCGCGACGCGCTACAAGCTGGCCGATTACAAACCGTACCTGTTCAAGAGCAGCGACGGCGGGCGGAGCTGGAAGTCGATCAAGGGCGACCTGCCGGCGGGCGAGATCACCCGCGTCGTGCGCGCCGATCCGGTGCGCAAGGGCCTGCTCTACATCGGAACCGAGACCGGCGTCTTCTTCAGCCTCGACGACGGCGCGCACTGGACGCGCATGGCCGGCGGCTTTCCGGTCGTGCCGGTGTACGACCTCAAGCTCAAGGACAGCGACCTTATAGCCGCCACGCACGGCCGCTCGTTCTGGGTCCTCGACGACGTGACGGCGCTGCGCGGCATGGCCGACGGCCGCAAGAGCACCCGCCTGTTCACGCCGCGCACGGCCATCCGCACCAAGCTGCACTGGAGCGCCGGCGCCAACGTCCGCGGCGGCATCGCCTACGGTCCTGCGTTCGGCATCGACGGCAGCATGCTGGTGATCGACAAGGCCGACGGCTCGAAGGGCCGCGAGTTTCTCGACGTCGGCGAGAACCCGCCGAACGGCGCCATCGTCTATTACTGGCTCGCCGAGGACGCCACCAAGCCGGTCGTGCTCACCGTCCGCGACGGCGCGGGCCGCAGGATCGTGGCCTACAGCAGCGACGACAAGGCGGCCCCGCCGCAGCGCCGGCCGGGCACCAAGCGCGGGCTCAACCGCTTTGTCTGGGATCTAAAATATCCCGGACCGACCAAGCTCGATCCCGCGCTCGCCCCACCGCGGCCCAAGCCCCTGGTGCCCGATCCCGAGAACCCGTCCGGCCCGGCGGTCGTTCCCGGCGCCTACGCTGTCGATCTGGCCGTCGGCGACAAGTCGTGGTCGGCGAAATTCACCGTCGCCAAGGACCCGCGGCTCGGCACCTCGGCCGCCGCCTACGCCGCGCAGTTCGCCTTGCACAAGGAGCTGATCGCGTCGCTCTCGAAGCTCAACGCGGCGGTCAACCGGCTGCGCACGATGAAGCGCCAGCTTGGCGAGCTCGGCGGCAACGCGGGCAAGCCGCAACGCGGCATGAAGAGCCGCGCCAAGGCGCTCGTCGAGCGGCTGTCGGCCATCGAGAGCATCCTGGTCGATCCCAAGCGCATGTCGGCGCGCGACGTGCTGCGCCATCCGGCCGGTCTCAACGACACGCTGCTCGACATGATCGCCATGACGACGACCGCCGACGCCGCACCGACCACGCAAACCCGGGCGGTGTCGCAGGAGATCATGGGCAAGATCGACGAACAGATCGCCAAGCTCGACGCCCTGGTCGCCCGCGACATCGCCCCGCTGAACGCCATGCTGGCCAAGGCCCGCATCGGCCACATTGCCGCCTAGGCGTTCAGACGCCCTGACGCGCCGAGCGGTATTCCGCTTCGGTTCGCTCGACCAGCTCGGCGACCGACGGGATGTCGGAGACGCCCGACACCGAATGCCCGGCGCTCCAGATGTCCTTCCAGCGTTTGGCATCCGGCTTGTCGCGCTCGGCGGCATTGATGTCCTTGGCGATGTCGATGGCGCCGCGCACCGGCAGATCGTCGGGATCGAGCCCCGCCGCTTCGATCGAGGGGCGCAGCATGTTGGTCTCGAGCCCGGTGAAGGCGCGGGTCAGCAGCACGTCGTCGAGCCGGCTCTTCACCAGCATCTGCTTATACGACTCCTTGGCCAGACTCTCGCGGGTGGCGATGAACTTGGTGCCCATGTAGGCCAGGTCGCAGCCCAGCGTTTGCGCCGCCGCCACCGCCTGGCCGTCGGCCATGCCGCCCGCCATCACCACGATGCCGTCCCAGAACGTCCGCACGGCGCGCACGAAGGCGAAGGGATTGACCCAGCCGGTCTGCCCGCCGGCGCCGGCGGTCAGCAGCACCAGCCCGTCGACGCCGGCCGCCACCGCCTTCTCGGCATGGCGCACCGAAGCGACGTCGGCCAGCACCATGCAGCCGGCATCCTTCAGCGGTTTCAGCACCGGCTCGGGCGACCCGACGCTCGTGATCACCAGCTCCGCCTTATGGCGCAGGACGGCGGCGAGATCATCGGGCAGCCGCGGGTTGGAGCGATGCACGATCAGGTTGGGGCAAAGCGGCGCCGGCGCGCGGCCCGTTTCGTGGGCGGCGCGCAATAGATCGTCGCTCATGTCGGCCAGCCAGCGGTCGAGCTCCTCGACGGTGCGGCAGTTGGCGGTCGGGAACGAGCCGATGATGCCGCTGCGACACGCGGCCTTCACCAGCGCCGGCCCCGACACCAGGAACATCGGCGCCGCGATCAGCGGCAGGCGCAGGCGGCTTTTCAGCGCGGCGGGCAGCGACATATCGCCAGATTACCTCAGCGCAAGATGGCGAGAAGCATGATCCCGCTCGTGACGAGCACCGCCGCGCCGATCCGGCGCAGGCCGAAGCCCTCCCTGAGCACGATCGTGCCCAGCACCGCGCTGAAGATCACGCTGGTCTCGCGCAAGGCCGTCACCGGACCGAGCGGCAGGCTTCTGGCCGCCACCAGATAGGCCAGGAAGCCCAGCACCGACACCGCGCCGGCCAGCAGACCGACTGCGCCGTGACGGCGGGCATAACCTAAAAGGTCGGCGCGGCGCGCCAGCAAGGCGTAGCCCACCATGCCGAGCCCGGTGACGATCTCGAGACAGGCCTGGAAGCCCAGCACCGTGCCGGCGGTGCGCACACCGAGCCCGGCGAAGAAGCTGTAGGTGGCGACGGCGACGCCGGTCGCCAGCGCAAAGCCCACGGCGTGACGGCTCGCACCGGCGCCGAACGACAAGGCCATGATGCCGAGCGAGATCAGGACGACGGCGACGATCTGGCCCGTGCTCAGCGTCTCGCCGATCGCCAGGAAGGCCCCGATGGTCGTCAGCACCGGTGCCAGCCCGCGCGCCAGGGGATAGACGACGCTCATGTCGCCGGCGGCATAGGAGCGGATCAGCAAGGCGTAGTAGCCGAACTGCACCGCCGCGGTGAGGCCAAGCCACTTCCAGCTCTCGGACGACGGCCAGTCGACGAAGGGCAAAGCCATGAGGCCGAGCGCCAGGCCCGCCACCCGGATCGCCACCATGGTGAGCGTGCGATCGCCGGCCGACTTCACCAGCGCATTCCAGACGGCGTGGGCGATCGCCGACCCGATGACGAGGCCGTAGAGCAGCGCCGCGGACATGTCGCCCGATTAGCGGGCGGCCTTCCGACAGCGTCAATGACGCCGATGCCGGCAAGCCGCCACGCAAACGCCGCTCCCCGTGCAAGCCGCGAGGAGGAATGAGGGGACCGCGGGCCTCCGGCCCGCGGTCCAATGACCTACGCCGCGGCGGCGAGGCCTTCCTGCTCCAGCACGCGCTTGACCGCGGGCCGGTTCTTCATGCGCTCGTAGTGGGCGGCGCAGTTCTTGGGCAGCGGCATCTTCATGCGGGCCGACGCCCAGAACTCGACATAGAAGAGTGCGGCATCGGCGACCGAGAACTTGCCGGTGATGTACTCCTTGCCCTCCAGCGCCTTGTCCATCAGCGCCAGGCCCTTTTCCATGATCTCCTTGCCGCGCGCCTTGACCTTGTCGTGATCGGCTTCGGTCGGCGCGTAGTTGACCGGCCGGAACATGCGCGAGAAACCCTGCATGTGCATGGTCGAGACGACATAATCCATGGCTTCGAGCGCGCTCGCCTCGCCGTCGGGATCGGATGGCAGCAGGCCCTTGTCCGGGTTCTTGCGGGCGAGCCAGGTGGCGATCGCCGGGAACTCGGTCAGCACCGAGCCGTCGTCGCGCTGCAGGGTCGGCACCTTGGACTTGGGGTTGAGCTTGACGAAGTCCGGCCCGTACTGCTCCTGCTTGGCGCCGTCGATCTTGTGCAGGTCGTAGGGCTTGCCGATCTCCTCGAGCAGGACGTGGATGCCGATCGAGCACGCGCCGGGCATGTAATAGAGCTTCATCGTTACCTCCCAAAGGTGGATGTCCAAACAAGACGGGTAACGCTAGCATCCGGCGCGCGAGCGGGAAACAGCAAGGGCGAACCTGCGCTCGCTGGACGACACGTCCGCACGTGAGGAACGGCCCATGAAAGGCACGTGGAAGAAATCGCCGCCCGGCCTCGTCGCCACCTTCGATGCCGCGATCGCGGGCAAGCCGGGCGTCGTGCGCCGGCAGATGTTCGGCTATCCCTGTGCCTTCCTGAACGGCAACCTGCTGTCGGGACTGTTCCAGGACCAGATGATGGTGCGGCTGTCCGAAGCCGATCGCGTCAAGGCCGTCGTCGAGGCCGGCGCCAAGCCGTTCGCGCCGGGTGGACGGCCGATGCGCGAATATGTCGTGCTGCCGCCGGGCATCGTCGCCGACAAAAGGAAGCTCGGCGTCTGGCTGAAGCGCGCCGTCGCCCACGTCGAGACGCTGCCGGCCAAGGCAGCGAAAAAGCCTAGGCGCGGATGACCACCGGCAGCGAACGAATGCCGCGGATGAAGTTGGAGTAGAGCCGCACCGGCGGACCGGCGACCTCCAGCGCAAGGTCGCGCTTCAGGATCTCCTCCCACAGGATTTTTAGCTGCATCTCGGCCAGCCGGTCGCCGACGCAGCGATGGATGCCGGCGCCGAACGCGAGATGCTGGCGCGCCTTGGGTCGGCCGACCCTGAAGCGTTCGGGCTCCTCGATCGCCGCCTCGTCGCGATTGCCCGAGACGTACCACATCACCACCTTGTCGCCCTGCTTGATCGACTTGCCGGCAAGCTCGGCGTCCCGCGTGGCCGTGCGGCGCATGTGGATCACCGGCGTCTGCCAGCGGATGATTTCCGCCACCAGGCTGTCGAGCAGGCCGGCGTCGGCCTTGACCTTGGCGAGCTCGGCCGGGTTGTCGAGCGCCGCGATCAGCCCGCCGGTCATCGAATTGCGCGTCGTGTCGTTGCCGCCCACGATCAGCAGACCGAACGTGCCGATGAACTCGTTGAGCGGCATGTTCTGGGTCGCCTCGGCGTGGGCCATCATCGAGATCAGGTCGAATTTGGGCGGCTGTGACGCCCGCTCCTGCCACAGCGCCGCCATCGTCTCGCCCATCCGCCTGAGCTCGGCCATGCGCTCGGCCTCGCTTTTCACCACGGCATCCTCGGCCTCGATATTGGCGATGGCGACGTCCGACCAATGGGTGAGCTTGCGGCGGTCCTCCCAGGGAAAGTCGAACAGCGTCGCCAGCATCATGGCGGTGAGCTCGGTCGAGACGCGGTCGACCCAGTCGAACGGCTGGCCGCGCGGCAGACCGTCGAGCACCGACGCGGTGCGCCGGCGGATCGTCGCCTCCATGTTGGCGAGGTTGGAGGGCGCCACGATCGGCGCCACCGTCTTGCGCTGCGCGGTATGGCGCGGCGGGTCCATGCGGATGAAGTTGGGAAGTTCCTGGCCCTTGAGTTGGTCGGCGATCTGGATGCCGCCGAGCTCGGAGGCCGACGAATAGGTCGCAGGATCGAGCTCGACCCGCATGATGTCGGCGTAGCGCGTCACCGACCAATAGGGCCCGTAGGGGCTCTCCTCGTGGCGATGGACCGGGTCTTCACGCCGCATCTGCGCAAAGTGCGGGCGCCACGAATCTTCGCGATACAGGCGCGGATTGCTGACATCGCCAAAGTCGGAGGCAGGCTCGGCCATGCGCCAACGCCGCCTTTTGGCCAGGCCCAAGTCAAGCCCTTTCGTCGCAACTGGCCCCGATTTGGCGCGTTGACAGGCGGAAAGCGGGGGCGCAAACCGTCGCGCCGCCGCCGTCCTTGGCGGCGTTCGACCTCATGGCCCCTGCCACCCTTACACCATCGTCCGCCGCCGACGCCGCGACTCCGCCCCACAGCAAGGCCGCCGCCGGCTTGCTGGTGGGTGCGCTGGGCGTGGTGTTCGGCGACATCGGCACCAGCCCGCTCTACGCCCTTCGCGAATCCTTCCTGCACGGCAGCGGCATGGCGCCGACGCCCGAGCACGTGCTGGGCGTGCTGTCGGTGCTGTTCTGGGCGATCACGCTTACCGTCACGGTCAAGTACGTCACCTTGATCATGCGCGCCGACAACAAGGGCGAGGGCGGCGTGCTGGCACTGGCGACCCTGGCGACGCACGGACTGAACGGCCACAGCCGCCATATCCGCCGCGCCATCACCTTGCTCGCCGTGGTCGGGCTGGCGCTGTTCTACGGCGACGCCATCATTACGCCCGCGATCTCGGTGATGAGCGCCATTGAGGGTCTGTCCGCCGTGGCGCCGGCCTTCACGCCCTTAGTGGTGCCGCTGGCGCTCCTGATCCTGGTCGGGCTGTTCATCCTGCAGTCGCGCGGCACGGCCGACGTCGGCCGGCTGTTCGGCCCGGTGATGCTGCTGTGGTTCGTTGTGCTGGGCGTGCTCGGCCTTTGGCAGGTCGCCAAGCATCCCGCCGTGCTGCTGGCGGTCAACCCGATCTACGCCTATCGCATCATCGCCGACCAGGGCCTCGGCATCTTCTGGGCCTTCGGCTCGATCGTGCTGGCCGTCACCGGCGCGGAGGCGCTTTACGCCGACATGGGCCACTTTGGCCGGAAACCGATCCGGCTGGCCTGGCTCGGGCTGGTCATGCCCGGCCTGCTGCTCAACTACTTCGGCCAAGGCGCGCTGATCATCGCCACTCTCCACGCTCGCCACCGTCATCGCCTCGCAGGCGGTCATCACCGGGGTGTTCTCGCTGACGCGACAGGCGATCCAGCTCGGCTACCTGCCGCGCATGGAGATCCAGCACACGTCGGAGACGGCGATCGGCCAGATCTACATCCCGCGCGTCAACTGGCTGCTGATGGGCGGCGTGATCGCCCTGGTGGTGGGCTTCGGCTCATCGGGCGCGCTGGCCGGCGCCTATGGTCTGGCCGTCACCGGCGCCATGCTGGTCGACGCCACCCTCGCCATGGCGGTGGCGATCCTGGTGTGGCGCTGGCCGTGGCCGCTCGCTGTCCTGGTGTTCGGCCTGCTGGC
>WNFG01009569.1_pt1 | contig 10554 bp, 6 predicted proteins | sample 5400431 | NCBI WGS metagenome assembly WNFG01 (sample SAMN13153346, study PRJNA577476) | soil metagenome | isolation source: 120 cm saprolite under Douglas fir tree site 2 hole 3 replicate 2 | place: USA:California | collected 2015-04-18
GCATCGCGCTGGGCGTCGGGGGCTCCGAGCTGATCAGCTACTTCGCCCAGTGGCGGACGCTCGTGGCACCCGAGGCGATCGCGCTCGCGTTCAGCTTCGCCGCCGGTATCGGCGGCATCTTCTTCTACCCCGCCCGCAAGGCCTCGCGCCTGGATCCGATCGAGGCGCTTCGATACGAATGACGTATGCGCGCCCCCGAGGGCGGTTGTCTTCGTCGTGTACGGGTCGGGTCGGCAGATAAACTGTAGACGATGCGCATCTTCGTGTGATTCCGCGGTATGCTGGCGACGTGACAGAATGAGCCCAGGGGTATTCGCTGAGCGAGTCACGCGACCATGACCACCGCCCGCTCTTTCAAGCTCGTGGACATACTTCGCGAGGTGGGTATGGCCGGCACGACTAGGGGGCCTGCGTGCAGGGAGACAGCGGAGGAGATCCGGAAACTCGGGAGGGTCATGGCCGCGGGCGCATCTGGGTCATCTTCGTGGGCCTCGCCTGCCTGGTCGTCGCCGGAGCCTGGATCGCCAACGGTCGTCAGGCCAGGACGCAGCAGCAGGCCAAGGCCACCGGTGGCAGCGCTGCGGGACAGCAGACGCGACCGGTTCCGGTGGTCGTCACACCCGTCCGCACCGGCGATCTGAGCGTCTACCTCACGGCGCTCGGCTCGGTCACCCCGCTCAACATCGTCACGGTGAAGAGCCGTGTCGACGGCCAGCTCATGAAGACACACTTCACCGAAGGCCAGGTCGTCCACGCCGGCGACTTGCTGGCCGAGATCGATCCGCGCCCCTTCCAGGCGCAGCTCACGCAAGCGGAAGGGCAGCTCGCACGCGACCAGGCCAACCTCGCGAACACGCGCCTCGATCTCGAGCGGTATCAGCGGCTGGCGCAACAGGAAATGATCGCCCGGCAGCAGCTGGACACGCAGCAGATGATCGTCAACCAGGCCGAAGCGTCCATCAAGATGAACGTGGGGCAGATCGACGCGATCAAGCTGCAGCTCACGTACTGCCGGATCACGGCGCCGATCACCGGCCGCGTCGGCCTGCGGCTGGTCGACCCGGGCAACGTCGTCAAGGCCGCCGATGCAGGCGGCCTCGTCGTCATCGCCCAGCTCGAGCCGATCGCGCTCGTGTTCAGCGTGCCCGAAGACAGCCTGCAGTCAATCCTGCGGCGCTTCCGCTCCGGCACCAAGGTTCCCGTCGACGCGTTCGATCGTGAGGGGCGAACGAAGATCGCGACGGGAGCTCTGGTGGCGATCGACAACCAGATCGATCCGGCCACCGGCACCGTGCGTCTGAAGGCTTCATTCGGGAACACGGACGGGGTGCTGTACCCGAATCAGTTCGTGAACGCCCGGGTGCTCATCGACGTGCTGCACGATGCGGTCCTGGCGCCCGCGGAGGCGATCCAGCGCGGTCCACAGGGTGCCTACGTCTACGTGGTCAAGCCGGACAAGGTTGTGCAGATGCGCCGCGTGCAGCTGGGGCCGAGCGAAGCCGGCGTCGTCGCGGTCCGCGCCGGCGTCGCGGACAGCGAGGCGCTCGTCGTGGACGGCGCGGAGAAGGTTCAGGACGGCGCACGCGTCGAGCCGACGGTGCGCAAGGTGGGCCCTGCCGGCGCGCCGGCGACACCCGGCGCCGCCGGTACGCCGAATACGGCGCCGCGCACCCCCCGGCCGGGAGCGTGAACCTCTCCCGCCAGTTCATCGTCCGGCCCGTGGCGACGTCGCTCCTGACGGCGGCGATCGTGCTGGCCGGCATCGTGGCGTATCGGCAGCTGCCCGTCGCCGCGCTCCCGCAGGTCGACTACCCGACGATCCAGGTCGTCACGTTCTATCCGGGGGCGAGCCCCGACGTCATGGCCTCGGGCGTCACCGCGCCGCTCGAGCGGCAATTCGGCCAGCTGCCGGGCCTCAAGCAGATGACGTCGGTCAGCTCGAGCGGCTCATCGATCGTGACCTTGCAGTTCGATCTGGCGCTCTCCATCGACGTCGCCGAGCAGCAGGTGCAGGCGGCCATCAATGCGGCCGCTACGTTCCTGCCCCGCGACCTTCCGAACCCACCCGTGTACAGCAAGGTCAACCCGGCCGACGCGCCGGTGCTGACGCTCGGCGTGACGTCACAGTCGCTGCCGCTCACGGCCGTCGAGGACCTCGCCGACACGCGCCTGGTGCAAAAGATCGCGCAGCTGCCCGGCGTGGGCCTCGTCACCTTGTCGGGCGGTCAAAAGCCGGCGGTGCGCATCCAGGTGAACCCGGCCCGGCTCGCCGCGAACGGTTTGACCATGGAGGACGTGCGCACCGCCGTCGCCGCCGCCAACGTCAACCAGGCGAAGGGCAGCCTCGACGGGCCGCTCCAGGCGTTCACCATCGCGGCCAACGACCAGATCTACCAGAGCCATCAATATCGGGCGCTCGTGATCGCCTACCGTAACAACGCGCCGCTCCTGCTCTCGGACGTGGCCGAGGTGATCGACGGCGCCGAGAACATCCGACAGGCCGCGTGGATGGGCGACCAGCCGGCGATCATCGTCAACATCCAGCGGCAGCCCGGCGCCAACCTGATCGAGGTGGTCGACCGCGTCAAGCAGCTCTTGCCGCAGCTCCAGAGCGCCCTGCCGACGGCGGTGCAGGTCACCGTGCTGACCGACCGCACCACGACCATCCGCGCCTCCGTGCACGACGTGCAGTTCGAGCTGATGCTCGCCGTCGTCCTGGTCGTCCTCGTCATCTTCGTGTTCCTGCGAAGCGCCGCGGCGACGTTCATCCCGGGCATCACGGTGCCGGTGTCCATCGTGGGGACGTTCGCGGTGATGTACGGGCTCGGCTTCAGCCTCAACAACCTCTCCCTGATGGCGCTGACGATCTCCACCGGCTTCGTCGTGGACGACGCGGTCGTGATGATCGAGAACATCAGCCGCTACCTCGAAGAGGGCGAGCCGCCGCTGCAGGCCGCCTTCGTCGGCTCGAGCCAGATCGGCTTCACGATCTTGTCGTTGACCGTGTCGCTGATCGCCGTGCTGATCCCGCTGCTCTTCATGGGCGACATCGTCGGCCGGTTGTTCCGCGAGTTCGCGCTGACGCTCTCGGCCGCCATCCTCGTGTCGGCGGTCGTCTCGCTGACGCTCACGCCGATGCTCTGCGCGAAGCTGCTCAAGCCGGTGGCCGACCGCCGGCCCGGCGCCTTCGCGCGCGCCGCGGAGCGGCAGTTCGACAATCTGGTCGCCTTCTACGGCCGCACCTTGCGCTGGGTGCTCGGGCATCAGACGGGCACGCTGATCGTCGCCATCGGCACCCTGGCCCTGACGCTCATGCTCTACCTGTTCGTGCCGAAGGGGTTGTTTCCGATCCAGGACACGGGTGTCATCCTCGGCATCTCCGAGGCGCCGCAGAACATCTCGTTCGACGCGATGGCCGAGCGTCAGCAGGCGCTCGGCCGCGTGATCTTGCAAGATCAGGCCGTCGCCAGCATCTCGTCGTTCATCGGGATCGACGGCACGAACACGACGCTCAACAGCGGCCGCATCCAGATCACGCTGAAGCCGCTTGCCGAGCGCGGCGAGAGCGTCGGCGAGGTGATCGGCCGGCTGCGTCCGGCGCTCGCGCAGGTCGACGGGATCACGCTGTACCTCCAGCCCGTCCAGGACCTGACCGTCGAGAATCGCGTCAGTCGGACGCAGTTCCAGTACAGCCTGGAGGACCCGGACGAGGCGGAGCTGCGTGCCTGGGCGCCGAAGTTCGTGGCGCGTTTGCGGGAGCTGCCTGAATTGCACGACGTGGCGACGGACCAGCTCGACCAGGGCTTGCAAGCGCGGGTGCAGATCGATCGCGCCACCGCCTCGCGGCTCGGCATCACGCCCCTGATGATCGACGACGCGCTCTACAACGCGTTCGGCCAGCGCCAGATCTCGACGGTCTTCACGCAGCTGAACCAGTATCGAGTCGTGCTCGAGGTCCTGCCGGAGTTCCGGGTGGATCCGTCCGTGCTGGATCGGGTATATCTGCGATCGGCCGCCGGCGGCCAGGTGCCGCTGTCGACACTGGCCAGCATCGAGCAGCATGCCACCGCGCTCGCCGTGAGCCACCAGGGCCAGTTCCCGGCGGTGACGGTCTCCTTCAACCTGGCACCCGGTGTCTCGCTAGGCGCCGCCGTGAAGTCGATCGACCGGATCACGCGCGAGATCGGCCTGCCGCCGAGCATCCAGACGGGGTTCCAGGGCGCCGCGCGCGCGTTCCAGGCGTCCCTGGCCAACCAGCCGCTCCTGATCCTGGCGGCGATCGTCACCGTCTACATCGTGCTCGGCGTGCTGTACGAGAGCTGGATCCACCCGATCACGATCCTCTCGACCTTGCCCTCGGCGGGGCTCGGGGCGTTGCTGGCGCTCCTCCTCGTGCGCCTCGACCTGTCCGTCATCGCGCTGATCGGCATCGTTCTCTTGATCGGTATCGTCATGAAAAACGCCATCATGATGATCGACTTCGCGCTCGACGCGCAGCGTTCCCAGGGGCGTCCGGCGCGCGAGGCGATCGAGCAGGCCTCGCTCCTCCGCTTCCGTCCGATCATCATGACGACGATGGCGGCGCTGCTGGGCGGCGTTCCGCTGGCGTTCGGGCACGGCGTGGGCTCCGAGCTCCGCGAGCCGCTCGGCGTCGCCATCGTGGGCGGGCTCATCGTGAGCCAGGTGCTCACGCTCTACACGACGCCGGTCATCTATCTGGCGTTCGACCGCCTCGCCGAACGGCTCGCGCGCCGCCGCGCGCCCGAGCGCGGTCGCGCCGGACAGCCGGTGACCGCGCCGTGAGCCTCTCCAGCCCATTCGTCCGCCGGCCCGTCGGCACGACCTTGCTGACGATCGCGCTCGTCGCCGCGGGGGCGATCTCGTTCCGGCTGCTCCCGGTCGCGCCCCTCCCGCAGGTCGACTTCCCGACGATCTCCGTCGTCGCGGGTCTGCCCGGCGCGAGCCCCGAGACGATGGCGTCCGCCGTCGCCACGCCGCTCGAGCGCCAGTTCGGGCGCATCGCCGGCGTTACCGAGATGACGTCCGTCAGCTTCCTCGGCGCCACGACGATCGCGCTGCAGTTCGACCTGGCGCGTGACATCAACGGCGCCGCGCGGGACGTCCAGTCGGCGATCGCCGCCGCAGCCGGACAGCTACCGCCGAATCTGCCGAGCCTGCCCACGTATCAGAAGGTGAACCCGGCCGACGCCCCGATCCTCATCCTGGCACTCACCTCGAAGGTTGTGGACAAGGGGCGGATGTACGACATCGCCTCCACGGTCCTGCAACAGAAGATCGCGCAGCTCGAAGGCGTCGGGCGGATCTTCGTCGGCGGCAGCTCCTTGCCCGCGGTCCGCGTCGAGCTGAATCCGATGGCGCTCGCGCGCTACGGGATCGGTCTCGACGAGGTCCGGCAGGCGCTCGCCGCCGCGAACGTCAACCGCCCGAAGGGCCAGCTCGACGACGGCCGGTTCACCTGGGAGATCAACGCCACGGATCAGCTGCGCGAGCCGGCGCGCTACGAGCCCTTGATCGTCGCGTGGCGGAACGGCGCGCCCGTCCGTCTCACCGACGTGGCCCAGGTGCGCGGTGCCGTCGAGGACCTCCGCGCCGGCGCGGTGTCCAACGGCGAGACCGCCGTCGTCCTCGTCATCTTCCGCCAGCCCGGGGTGAACATCATCGACACCGTCGACCGGATCCGAGCGGCGCTGCCGTACCTCCGCGCGCTCGTGCCGGCGGAGATCTCGCTCAGGCCGGTCCTCGACCAGACCGTAACGATCCGGGCGTCCGTCAAGAACGTCGAAGAGGCGCTCCTGATCTCACTTAGCCTCGTCGTGCTCGTCGTCTTCCTGTTCCTCAGAAACGTCCGCGCGACCATCATCCCCGGCGTCGTCGTGCCCGTCTCGCTGATCGGCACCTTCTCGGTCATGTATCTGATCGGGTACAGCATCGACAACCTCTCGCTGATGGCGCTGACCGTCGCCACCGGCTTCGTCGTCGACGATGCCATCGTCGTGGTCGAGAACGTCATGCGCCACATCGAGCGCGGCGCCTCGGTGCTCGAGGCGACACTGACCGGCGCCAAGGAGATCGGCTTCACGGTGCTGTCGATGAGCATCTCGCTCGTGGCTGTGTTCATTCCGATTCTGCTCATGGGTGGGATCGTGGGACGCCTCTTCCGCGAGTTCGCGGTGGTGCTCTCGGTCGCGGTCCTCGTGTCGCTGGCGATCTCGCTCACGACGACGCCGATGATGTGCGCCCTGCTGCTCCGGCCTCAAGACCCGCAGCACCGGCCGAGGCTCGCAGTCCTGGGCGAGCGAATCTTCGACGCCATTACGCGCGCGTACGACCGGACGCTGACTGTCGCGCTGCGGCATCCCGCGATCACCATGATCATCTTTCTCGCGTCGTTCGCGGTGAACGCCTACCTCTTCAACATCGTGCCGAAGGGCTTCTTTCCCCAACAGGACAACGGTCGGCTCGCCGCCAACATCGTCGCTCAGCAGGACGTCTCGTTCGCGGCCGTCCACGAAAAGATGATGCGCTACGCGGAAATCTTGAAATCCGATCCCGCGGTCGACACGGTGACCCTGTTCACGGGCGGCGGCGGCGGGCGCGGGACCACCGCGAACACCGGCCGCGGCTTCATCTCGCTGAAGCCTCGCGAGGAGCGAAAGATCTCCGCCGACGCGGTCATCACGCGTCTCAGGCCGAAGCTCGCGCAGGTGCCGGGGGCCACACTCTATCTCCAGGCCGTGCAGGACGTGCGCATCGGCGGCCGAAGCAGCAACGCGCAGTACCAGTTCACGCTGCAGAGCGACAATCTGGAGGAGCTGAATACGTGGGCGCCCCGCCTGGTCCGCGCCATGCGTGAGATGCCCGAGCTGCGCGATGTCAGCAGCGATCAGCAGAATCGCGGCCTCGAGGTGCCGGTCGTCATCGACCGCGCGACGGCCGCGAGGCTCGGCGTCAGCACGCGGATGATCGACGAGACACTCTACGACGCGTTCGGGCAGCGCCAGGTGTCGACGATGTACACGTCGCTGAACCAGTACCACGTGGTGATGGAGCTCGAGCCGCGCTACTGGGAGCGTCCCGACGCGCTCTCGAACATCTACGTGCGGTCGACCACCGGCCAAACCGTGCCGCTGACCGCCATCACGAAGTTCCAGATGGGCACCGGCCCCATCCAGGTGAACCACCAGGGCTTGTTCCCGTCGGTCACCGTCTTCTTCAACCTGGCGCCCAACGTGGCGCTCGGCGACGCCGTCAAGGCCATCGACGCCGCGGAGCGGAAGATGGGCTTCCCGACCAACATCAGCGGGAAGTTCACGGGCACGGCGCAGGCCTTCCAGGCCGCGCTCGCCAACCAGCCGCTGCTCATCCTGGCGGCGCTGATCACGGTCTACATCGTCTTGGGCGTCCTCTACGAAAGCCTGATCCACCCGTTCACGATCCTCTCCACGCTGCCGTCGGCCGGCGTCGGCGCGCTTCTGGCCCTGCTTCTCTGCGGCATGGATCTCTCGGTCATCGCGATGATCGGGATCATCCTGCTCATCGGGATCGTGAAGAAGAATGCCATCATGGTGATCGACGTCGCGCTCGACCTCGAGCGCAACCACGGCCTCGCCGCGAAAGAGGCCGTTCATCGGGCGTGCCTGCAGCGGTTCCGGCCGATCCTCATGACGACGATGGCCGCGCTCCTCGGCGCGCTGCCGCTGGCCCTCGGGACGGGCACGGGCTCCGAGCTCCGTCGCCCGCTCGGCATCACGGTCGTCGGTGGCCTCCTGTTGAGCCAGCTGCTCACGCTCTACACGACGCCGGTCATCTATCTCTACATGGAGCGCTTCCGCGTGGCGATGGGACGGGCCATCGTCCGGACGCGCTCGGCGCTCGGGCTCCGCGGGCCCCACCCGGTGCCTCAGGACGGTGCGCATATCGACTGACAGGTACGGGCCACGATGTGACGCCCTCGATCCCCGTCTGGGTGGGGGCTGAACGGTCGCGATGCCACGCCGAGAGGGCTGAGCCGGCCGGGGAGCCGAACCAACGGTCGGTGGCGCCAGCCCCGATCGAGGTCGTAAGCTGCAAAGAGATGCTATCGACGCGGACGACGTCGGGTCGACTGTTGGTCGCGCTGATCGCCCTCGGGGCGACGGTCGGAACGATTGCGCTGTCAGGAGCGCGCGCCGACGAGGAGAAGCCCAAAGCGGCGTCGGATGCGCAGGCCGCGCTGCTCGGCCGGGAGACCGGCGCGCCGGCGAGCGCGGACGGGCGTCGTGGCGAGAGGCGGGTGAAGCTCGACGCGACCGTCCGGCAGGACGAGCAGGAGGTCGCGAGCCTTCGGGCCCGGCTTCGCGAGGCCGCGCCCGGGCAACGACCGGCGCTGGAACGGGCATCCGTAGCCGCGAACAACCGACTCGAGCTCGACCGAGCTCGCCTCGCATTTCTCACCCAGCTGCGAGAGCTCGAGTCGTCTCGTTCTGGTTCCGACGACGATCTCGAGCACCAGATCGAGGCGCTCCAGGCAGCCGTGCCCGAGCTGCGTACGCCGACTGCGGCGCCGCCGGTCTCCGCAGCGCCACCGCAGCGGACCACCTCGGGCACGTGGGCGATGGTCCATCGGCTGCTCGCCGTTGCGCGGCGTGGACGACGATATCACCGCCATCCGGGCGAGCATCAAGCCGATCATCGCCAGGTTGGGAGTGCTGGCGAAGGATCCCACGGACTCCGGGATATCGTTGAAGGATAGTCAGCGCGAATTTCGCGACTTGCTCGAGCGCCAGAAGCTCCTGGCGGCGGTCGTGCTGCCGTTGCGGGAGGAGTCCGCGCTCGCCCGCCGGTACGCCGCCGATCTCAAGGGCTGGAATGAGGCGATCGACCGTGAGTCCCGCCAGGCGCTCGAAGGCCTGGTGCTGGACCTCGTCGGGGTCGTCGTCGCGCTCGCCGTCGTCTTCGTCGGCGGAGTGCTGTGGCGGGTGGGGGTGATCCGCTATGTGACGGACGCAACGCGCCGGCGGCTGCTCCTGACCGTTCGGAGCGTCGTCGTGACGGTCGCCGTCGCGCTGGTGCTGATCTTTCACTTCACCAGCGAAATGACGGCGCTGGTGACGGCTCTCGGCTTTGCCGCGGCCGGGATCGCCTTTGCGCTCCAGAACGTCATCCTGGCGGTTGCCGGCTATTTCACGATGGTCGCGCCGAACGGGATTCGCGTGGGAGACCGCGTGAGCCTGCAAGGGCCCTTCGGGTACGTGCACGGCGAGGTCACGGAGATCGGCTTCGTGCGAATCAAGCTGCAGGAGCTGGCCGGCGACCCGCTTCGACCGTCGGGACGCGTCGTCGTCTTTCCCAACTCGGTCGTCTTCACCAGCAGCTTCTTCAAGGACCCACCGGCGCCGGCGAGCTGACCGACCACATTCACTCCTGGGTCCGTATCGATGCGCGCTCCGCTCCCCGAGCTAGATCGGTCCCGGCCCGCTCGGCCCGGGCGGCGGTTAGCGAGCCTTCACGCGTTCAGGAATCTCGTGCCCCGCGCACCATGCCTTGCATTGCTGATCATCCCCCGTACACGACGCAGATCGTAGGCCCGTTGCTCGAGGCGATCGTGCGGTTGGCTTGATGGTGCCTCCCCGCCCGCTCTGATCTCTCGAGGACCGATCCGTGTGCCTTGCGGCCGTTGCCGGACCCCGTACACTGCGGGCATGACCTCACCCTCGCGCGCCGTACTGCTCGTCCTGTGCGCAGCGCTCGTGACGTCCAGCCCGGTCGCCGCCCAGAACAACTTCGAGATCCAGGTCTACGGCTCCGAGACCGTGGCACCCGGTAGCACGATGGTGGAACTGCACAGTAACGTGGCCGCCGAGGGCAGCACGAAGACCACGGACCACCTCCTCCGAACGCAGGGTGCTTTCCACGAAACGCTGGAGATCACCCAGGGTTGGACCCCCTGGTTCGAGACCGGCTTCTATGTCTTCACCAGCATCCAGCCCGACACCACATGGGAGTGGGTGGGCGCCCACATCCGCCCACGCGTGCGCGCACCCGAGAGTTGGCACCTGCCGGTGGGTCTCAGCCTCTCGGCGGAGGTCGGCTACCAGCGGCGCGCCTTCTCCACGGATACCTGGACTCTCGAGCTCCGCCCGATCATCGACAAGCAGTGGAAGAGCTGGTACGGCTCGATCAATCCGGTACTGGATCGGGCCATCAAGGGCGAGAGCACGGGCAATGGCTTCGAGTTCTCGCCCGCCGCCAAGGTCAGTTACACGGTGGCCCCAAAGGTAGCTGTGGGGCTCGAGTATTACGGCGCGCTGGGCTCGGTGACCCACTTCAACCGGGCGCACGACCAGCAGCATCAACTCTTCCCCGTGATCGACCTCGACCTGGGGCCCAAGTGGGAGTTCAACTTCGGCGTCGGTCTCGGCCTGACACCCAGTACAGACCGCTTGATCGTCAAGATGATCCTGGGTTACCGGTTCGACTGGGGCGGGGGCGAGCGAAAGTAGCCACCCGCGGCGATGCCCGCAACGACTCACATCCCCAATGTAGAGGCGCGGC
>WNFG01010091.1_pt1 | contig 10554 bp, 9 predicted proteins | sample 5400431 | NCBI WGS metagenome assembly WNFG01 (sample SAMN13153346, study PRJNA577476) | soil metagenome | isolation source: 120 cm saprolite under Douglas fir tree site 2 hole 3 replicate 2 | place: USA:California | collected 2015-04-18
GGACGGCTGGCCTTCAAGGCCGGGCGCATCGGCAAGAAGCTCTACGCGACCGCCTCATCGCCACTCGAAGGCGTGCCGGATTGGTCCAGCAGCTAGGCTTCTCTCTCTACCTCGTCACTGACCGCTCGGCCCTGCCGGCCACGAGCCTCCAGGACGCAGTGGAGAGCTGCCTCGCCGCGGGACTCAAGGCCGTGCAGCTCCGGGAGAAGGACATGGCCGTCCGCGATCTGCTCGGGCTCGCGCACGCTCTTCGTGACTCGACCCGGCGCCATGGCGCCAGGCTCCTGATCAACGACCGGGCCGACGTCGCCCTCGCCGTGGGCGCCGACGGCGTGCAGCGCGCGGGGACGTCGCTGCCCGTGCCCGCGCTGCGCGCCATCAGCCCGTCCGGATTCGTGATCGGCGCCTCAGTCCATGACATCGACGAGGCGCGCGCCGCGGAGTCCGACGGCGCCGACTTCCTCCTCTTCGGCCCGGTCTACGCCACGCCCTCGAAGCGCCAGTACGGACCACCCCAGGGACTTGCCGCGCTCGAGCGGGTGAGCTCCACCGTGAACACGCCGGTCTTCGCCGTGGGTGGGGTGACGCCAGAGCGTGTGGGCGAAGTCACGCGAGCCGGAGCAGCGGGCGTGGCGGTGATCGGCGCCATCCTCGGCTCCGAGCGGCCGGCGGACGTCGTCAAGGCTTTCCTCGACACCCTGGGGCGCGCCTGATGCCACCGTCGGTCATCGTGGTCGGCGGCGGCATCATCGGCTGCGCCACGGCCTACGAGCTCGCCAAGGCGGGCAGCAAGGTCACCCTGTTCGAGCGGGCAATCCCGGGCGCCGAAGCCTCGAGCGCGGCGGCGGGGCTTCTGACAGTGGGTGGCACCCGCCGCTCCGAACCCTTCCAGAAGCTGGCCCTCGACAGCTGGGCCCGCTACCCCGACATCGCGCGCGAGCTTCGAGGCGTGACGGGGGTGGACGTCGAGCACATGACGGCCGGCACCCTCTATCCTCTCTTCGACCATGGCGAGTCGGCGGAGGCCGAGGAGCAGCTGGGCTGGCCCCTCGCCAAGGAGATGGGCATGCGCGTGATCGAGGGCGCCGAGCTCCGCGAGATGGAGCCGGGACTCTCGTCGGACATCAAGGCGGCCCTCTTCGTGCGCGGCGACCACTGGGTCAACAACCAGCGCCTGGTAACGGCCTACGCCTCAGCCGCCGCCGGCCGCGGCGTGGCGCTCCGGACCGGCATCGAGGTCAGCCAGCTCCTCGCCGACGGAGGACGGGTCATCGGCGTGGTCGCAGCAGGGGAGCGCTTCGAGGCCGACTGCGTACTGCTCGCCGCCGGCGCCTGGTCCGCCCCTCTGGCCGCGTCTCTCGGCTTGCATCTGCCCGTGGTGCCGGTGCGCGGACAGATGGTGGCGGTCAGCAACGTGCCCGCGCTGCTGCGCCACGCCGTCCACGGCCATCAGGGCTACCTCACGCCACGGCCATCTGGCGAGCTGCTGATCGGCGCCACCGTCGAGCACGTCGGCTTCGAGCGGGCCGTGACGCCTGCAGGCATCGCGCAGCTGCTCACCGGCGCCATCGCGGTGCTCCCGAGTCTGCAGGGCCGGCCCATCACGCGAACCTGGTGCGGCTTCAGGCCGGGCACGCCCGACGACATGCCCGTGCTCGGCCCCTGGCCCGACCTCGAGGGGCTCTTCGTGGCCACCGGCCACTATCGCAACGGCATCCTGCTCGCTCCGGCGACGGCGGCCCTGATGACCCAGGCCATCTTCGGCGGCGGCATCCACGACCTCATCAAGCCTTTCCTACCCGATCGACTACTCGACAGGAGCCCCCATGCCCACACGCGATGACGTGAAGCGCGCAGTCTGCGAGGCCATCGACCGCCAGAGCGAGAGGATCGTCAGGGTCGGCGACACGATCCGCAAGAACCCCGAGCTTGGGTTCAAGGAGTTCAAGACCTCGCGCCTGGTCGAGGACACCATGCGCGAGATCGGGCTCCAGCCCAAGGGCGGTCTCGCCATCACGGGCGTGCGCGGCGAGGCGCGGGGCAAGAAGGACGGGCCGACCTTCGCGCTGCTGGGAGAGCTGGACGGGCTGGTCGTGGCCGGGCACCCAGTCGCCGATCCGCAGACGGGCGCCGCCCATGCCTGCGGCCACAACGCCCAGGTCGCCAGCATGCTCGGGGCCGCCATGGGTCTGGTGGGCGCCAAGGCTTTCGAGCACCTGGCCGGGCGGGTGGTCTTCTTCGCCGTGCCCGCCGAGGAGTACGGCGATGTCGCCTGGCGCGTCGAGCAGGCGCGGGCGGGGAAGCTCGAGTTCTTGGGCGGCAAGCCCGAGCTGCTCCGCCTCGGCCACTTCGACGACGTGGACATGGCCATGATGATTCACCTGACGCCGCAGCGCGAGCTCAAGAAGGCGAGTATCGCGGCTTCGAACAACGGCTGCATCGTGAAGACGGTCCGGTACATGGGCCGAGCGTCCCATGCGGGCGGGGCACCGCACATGGGCGTGAACGCGCTCTACGCCGCTCAGATCGGCCTGGCAGCCATCAATGCCATCCGCGAGACCTTCAAGGACGAGGACTCGATCCGGGTGCATCCGATCATCACCCACGGCGGGAGCCAGGTGAACGTGATCCCGGCCGACGTGCGGATCGAGACCTATGTGCGCGGCAAGAGCGTGGAGGCCATCCTGGACGCCAACGTGCGCGTGGACCGCGCGTTGAAGGCGGGCGCCCTCGCCCTGGGCGCTCAGGTCGAGATCGAGACGCTGCCGGGTTACCTCCCGCTCTTCAACCACGGCGACCTCTCCCACGTCATGCCGACGCTGCATCCGTATCTCGGTGGCGCCTCTGGCACAGGGCATGGCGCCGACTTCACCATCACGGATCCCAAGCTCGCCTACATCGAGAACGCCAAGCAGCTCGCCCTCATGGCCGTGGACATGCTCTGGGACGATGCCCAGGCGGCCAAGGAGATCATCGGTGCCTTCAAGCCGCGGCTGAGCCGGGAGGCCTATCTCGCGTTCCAGCGCGGCATCGCCAAGACGGAGATTTTCGACGGAGCCAAATAAAGAGAATTCATGAGGAAGAAGATCAGGCGACTGGACGCTCGTGAGGGATACGACCGCTGGGCGGAGAGCTATGATCGGACGGAAAACCCGCTCGTCGCGCTCGATCGCCGCTATACGCTAAATCTGCTTGGGCCTCGACCTAGCGAGCGCGTGCTGGACGCAGCCTGCGGCACCGGGGTCCACCTGGGCTCGATGCTCCGCGCGGGCAGCGCCCCGGTCGGCCTCGACCTTTCCCGAGGTATGCTGAACGTCACGCGACGAAAGTATCCGTCGGTCCCGCTCGCCCAGGCCGATCTCAATGGCCAGCTCCCCCTGCGAGGACGTGTCTTCGACGCCGCCCTCTGCGCTCTGGTGGGCGAGCACCTGACGAATCTCCGGCTCCTGTTCCGCGAGCTCTTCGCCAGCCTGACGCACCGGGGGCGTCTCGTATTTTCGGTATTCCACCCGGAGATGGCGGCCGCCGGCATCGAGGCGAACTTCGAAGCGGGCGGTACGGAGTACCGGCTCGGAGCGCTCCGCCACACCGTGGCGGATTACCTCGACGTTATCGACGGATCGGGGTTCCGCGACATCAACATCCGCGAGTTTCGTGGCGACGAGCTGCTCGCGAGAGATATACCCTGGGCCTCGAAATACCTCGGGCAGCCCTTGCTCCTGACCGTCGAAGCCTACAAGAGCTAGGCGAGCAAGGTGGGCCGCCTACGATCCCTGTTGGGATGACGGACAAGGTCTCGATCTCTGGGCGAGGGGGTGCAGGACGTCGATCGCCCAACCCACGTTCAGTCGCTCTCCGAGCCAGCCGGCGCACCCCGTCCGCGCGGTGACACGAAGGCCCTGTGACTCGTGACAGGCACGGAGAGTCCTGACGGGATCATCAGGTACTGCTACTGGCAGCGGCACCGCAGGCACCGGGCGGCCGTCCGGCCTCCGGAACTGGAGCGCCCCGTCGGGTAAGCGCACGACCTGGTAGCCCTCCTCGTGCACCGCGCGGTGATGCCGGCGACAGAGTAGCGCGAGGTTCGAGAGCGTGGTGGGGCCGCCGTGTGCCCAGTGGCGGAGATGATGCCCCTGGGTGAAGCGGACACTGCACCCCGGGAAGCGGCAGCCTTGGTCCCGATGGTGGAGGGCACGGCGTAAAGCGGGAGAAATCGTCCGGGTCCGTGCTCCGATCTCCACTAAGCGCCCTTCGTCGTCATGGCGCATGACCACCCGGCTGGCGTCGCACGCGAGGCGTTGGGACGTTTCCGCGGAAACGCGTGTGCCCCCCTCGAGGACGGACTGGCCCGGCTGCTCCGGATCGGCGAGCACCTGGGCGTCGACATGGACCACCACCTGGTAGCGCTCCCCCGAGGTGCCGGGATCGAGGCCGTGGTGCAGGGCCGTCTCCGCGAGCAGGGCCAGCGCATCCACCTGCTGCTGGGAGACCGGGGGCGTTTCCTCGGAAACGTTTCCGAAGCCTGTGGCGCCCTTGGCCCGCTCCCGGGCCCGCTGATAGAGGCTCTCACGGGCGGCGGCCAGGGCGTGCATGACCAGCGCTCCCACCTCCGGCTCGAGCCGCCCCCGGAGGACCACCATGCCGTCCTCGGCCTGATACACGTGCAGGGCGCGCATCGCGTGCCGGTGCTTCGTCTCCCGCGCCTCGGCCCGCCGGTCCACGCACCGCCACCCGCGCACGATCCGCTCGACGTGGGCGGCCGTGCCCGCGCGCCCCACCGTCAACAGCCGCGCTTCGGTCTCCGGCGTGGCCACGCGGGTCAGGGCGCGGACCTTGGCGTAGGACAGCTCCCCGCGGGCCAGGGCCTGGGCGAGGAGAGGCAGCGTCCCGAGGGCGCGAGCCACCCGGACCCGCTCCCGGGCCGCGCCCAGGTCGAACCCCACCCGCCAGGAGAGCCAGGCCGCGCAGGTGCGGAAGCCCGTGTTCCAGCCTCCGCGGGCGTCGAACGCTCGGATCAGCTCGAGCAGGCGCGCAGTGGCCGCGTCGAGGTGCGCGGACAGCTCCGCGATCTCGTCACCGAGCCTGTCGAGCTGCGCGGCGGGATGCTGAGGGGCAAGCGGAGTTGGTGAAGGAATTTGCATTGGAGCCCTCCTCGTGTTGAGGCGACTCTACACCCTGGTTTTCGGGCTCCTCGGAAGCGCCCGGGACGGGCGATTTTCGGAGGCGGAATGATTTCTGATCCGCTCCCGCCAGTTTTTGCAGCGGCGGCCTCGCGCGGGCCACTGGGCCGGCACTTGAGTAGGGCTGTGCCTGCATGACCGAGTGGCGCAGTCAAGCCTGTCAAGCGGAAAAGTATCGCGATCCCACATGCGCATGTACCGGCGGATACGTTCCTGCCCGTCCACGAGGCCAGAGCGCTCCCGTAGGACTTCTTTGGTATCGTTAGGCGCCATGTATGGAAAAGGAGACATCGGCTTTCCGCAGCGCATCGCGTGCCTGAGCGCCGAGCACGTGGAGATCTGCTATGCGCTCGGGGCGGGGGACCGCGTGGTCGCCGTCCCCGGCACGGCGCATCGGCCTCCCGAGGCGCGCGAGAAGCCCAAGATCGGCGGCTTCACTACCTTTCGTGCCGACAAGATCCGGGAGCTCGAGCCCGATCTGATCCTAGCCTTCTCGGATCTCCAGGCCGATATCTGCGCTGAGCTGATCCGTGGCGGGCTGCCTGTCTTCTGCTCCAACCCGCGCTCCGTGGACGACATCCTGGAAAGCATCCTCCTGGTGGGCGGGCTCCTCGGGCTCGACAAGGCCGCCCGTGACCTCGTGCAGGACATGCGAGATGACATCCGCCAGATCCGGGAGTTCTCGAGCGTGTGGCCGGACCGGCCGCGCGTCTACTTCGAAGAGTGGCATGACCCGCTCATCGCGGGGATCCGCTGGGTGTCGGAGATCATCGAGCTGGCCGGCGGGCGGGATATCTTTTCCGAGCTACGAGACAAGCCCTCGGCGAAGGAGCGCATCGTGGACCCGGGCGAAGTGGTACGCCGGGATCCTCAGATCATCCTGGCCTCCTGGTGCGGCAAGCCCGTGGACGTCGAGACGATACGGACAAGGGCGGGGTGGTCAGGCATCAGCGCCGTCAAGGCGGGACGAATTCACGAGGTGGACGGGGCTGATATCCTGTCTCCAGGGCCATCTGTCATGGCCGGCCTGCGGGTCATCCACGAGATCGTCCAGCAGGGTCTGGACCGTTAGCAAAAATCCCTCAACGAGGGTCTTCGCTCAGGTAGCCTAAGTGACCGGAAGTTAGGAAGCCGCAGCTCCTGTGTTCGGATATCGAACACAGTGAAGTTTCTCGTAGAATTACTAGAAGCCCCCTCGGCGGCCGATGCTAGGATCAAACCCTTCGCGCCAATGGAGAACCAAATGCTGGCCCGTCCGGAACGCTTCTTCGAAGACAGGTTTGGTCTCTCCGCATCAGCCCTCGATCGTCTTCTCGGATCAGAGCTCGCCGGCCGCGTCGATCACGCCGATCTCTTCCTCGAGTATCGCGTCAGCGAAGAGCTGGTCCTCGAGGAAGGCGCGGTCAAGAAGGCCTCGCGCCACGTGAGCCAGGGCGCGGGCATCCGCGCGCAGTCGGGAGAGCGCACGGGCTACGCGCACACCGATGATCTGGCGCTGCCCAATCTCGAGGAAGCGGCCCGCCAGGCCCGTGCCATCGCGGACTCTGCCTCGTCCTCGGCCGTGGTGGCGGTGAGCGGCGGCAAGCCTCACGATCTCTACAGTCTCGCCGAGACACCCATCACCGCGGCCCTCGACCGCAAGGTCAAGCTCCTCGGCCAGATGGATGCCGCCGCGCGAGCGGCCGATCCTCGCGTGCGGCAGGTCATCGCGAGCCTGGGCAGCGAAGACGTGGTGGTGCTCATCGCCACGCCTTCCGGCTGGACGGTGGGCGATGTCCGGCCGCTCACCCGGCTCAACGTCACCGTGATCGTGGAAGAGAACGGCAAGCGCGAGATGGGCGGCTATGGCGGCGGCGGGCGCGTGCCCTTCGACTTCTTCCTCGAGCAGGAGCGCTGGCGCCACTACACCTCCGAGGCCGTGCGGCAGGCCGTGATCAAGCTCCACGCCGTCGCGGCGCCCGCGGGCGAGCTCACGGTGGTGCTGGGACCGGGCTGGCCGGGCATCCTCCTCCACGAGGCGGTGGGGCACGGGCTCGAGGGCGACTTCAACCGCAAGGGCACCTCGGCCTTCTCGGGACGACTCGGCCAGCAGGTCGCCTCCGAACTCGTGACCGTGGTCGATGACGGCACCATCGCCAACCGGCGCGGATCGCTCAACGTCGACGACGAGGGCAACGTCACCCGGCGCAATGTCCTGATCGAGAACGGCATCCTGCGCGGCTACATGCAGGACCGCCTCAATTCCCGGCTCATGGGCATGGCCGCCACCGGCAATGGCCGGCGCGAGTCGTACGCGCATCCGCCCATGCCGCGCATGACCAATACCTTCATGCTCGCCGGGCAGGACGATCCCGCGGATATTATCCGCTCGGTTCCGCGCGGTCTCTATGCCGTCAACTTCGGCGGCGGGCAGGTCGACATCACCAACGGCAAGTTCGTCTTCTCGGCCAGCGAGGCCTACCTGATCGAGGACGGCCAGATCACGAAAGCGGTCAAGGGCGCCACGCTCATCGGCAATGGCCCCGACGCGCTGACGCGGGTGAGCCGTGTCGGCCACGACCTCAAGCTCGACGAGGGCGTGGGCACGTGCGGCAAGGATGGCCAGTCCGTGCCGGTGGGCGTGGGGATGCCGACCACGCGCATCGATGGCATCACCGTCGGCGGAACCCAGGTCTAGGCCGTGCTCGATCTCGTCCATGATGTCCTGAAGCGGGCGGGCGGGCGGGGAGCGACCGCGGCGGACGCCTTCCTCCTCGAGGACCAGGCCTTCTCGGCGCAGGTGAGGCTGGGGCAGGTGGACACCGTCAAGCACGCCCGCGAGCAACACCTCTCGCTGCGCGTCTTCGTCGGCCAGTCGGTAGCGGCGGCCTCGACGTCTGATCTCTCCCGCGCTTCCGTGGAGCGCCTCGTGGAGGAGGCAGTCTCGCTCGCCCGGGTGACGGCGCCCGACGCGCTCGGCGGGCTGCCCGAGGCGGGCGACCTCGCCCGTAGCATTCCGAGCCTCGACCTCCACGATCCGACGGGCCACGACCTCGCGCCCGAAGACAAGATCACGCTGGCCCGGCGCTGCGAGGCGGCGGCGCTCGAGACCGACCCCCGCATCACCAACTCCGAAGGCGGGGACTTCGCCGATCGCCAGACGCGGTATGCGTACGGCACGAGCCACGGCTTTGCCGGCGAGTACGAGACCTCGTCCTTCAGCCTCTCGGCTTCACCCGTGGCCTCGCAGAATGGCCAGATGCAGCGCGACGGCTGGTATCACGCCACCCGCAAGCGCGAGCGCCTCGACGCTCCCGAGGACATCGGGCGCACCGCGGCCCGCCGCGCCCTCCGTCGCCTCGGGGCCCGGCGCGTCAAGACCTGCGAGGTGCCCGTGATCTTCGATCCCGAGATGGCGGCGAGCCTCATCCGTCACATCGCGGGTGCCGCCGCGGGCCCCTCGCTCTATCGCGGGGCTTCTTTCCTGGTGGGCAAGCTCGGGGAGCAGATCGCCTCGCCCGCCGTCACCCTCGTGGATGACGGGACTGTCCCCGGAGCCCTGGGCTCGCGGCCCTTCGACGGCGAAGGCCTCCCCGTGCGCCGGACGGTGGTCGTGGACAAGGGCGTGCTCACCTCGTATCTCCTGGATACCTACACGGCCCGCAAGCTCGGCATGGCCTCCACGCACCACGCCGCCCGCGACGGCAGCGGGGTCACCGTGGGCACGACAAACTTCTACCTGGCCGCGGGCCCCACGGATCCGCGCGTGCTCGTGGCCGGCGTCAAGCAGGGCCTCTACGTCACGGAGCTCATCGGATTCGGGGTCAACGGCGTCACGGGCGACTATTCCCGGGGCGCCGTGGGCATGTGGATCGACAATGGCGAGCTGGCCTATCCCGTGGAAGAGATCACGGTGGCAGGCAATCTGCTCGAAATGTTCCGCGCCATCGAGGGCGTCGGCAATGACCTGGTCTTCCGCGACCGCACCGCGGCGCCCACGGTCCTGATCGGCAAGATGGTCGTGGCCGGAGCCTGACAGGAGCCCGTCACCGCGATGCTCATAGACAGCCACTGCCACCTTCACGATCCCGCCTACGAGGACCTGCGCGGCACGCTCGCGCGGGCCACCGAGCACGGCGTCTGGGGCGCCATCGCCGTCGGCTGCGACCTCGAGACCAATGTTCGCACGCTCAAGGCGGCCACCGCCTCCGGCAAGGCCGTGTGGCCCGCCATGGGTTTTCATCCCGAGTGGCACCACCTGACCGATGAGGACCTGGCGGGCGTGGAGTCGCAGCTCATGGCCAACCACGCGTGGCTGGTGGCCCTGGGCGAGGTCGGGCTGCCCTGGTACAGCCTCGAGGGCGCGAGCGACGCGGCGGACCGCATGACGCGGGCGAGAGGACACCTCGGGCGGCTCCTCGATCTGGCGCGCCGCTATGACCTGGCCGTCATTCTCCACGCTCCCCATGGGGCGGCCGTGGGCGCTCTGGAAGCCCTCAAGACCCACGGCATCGATCGCGCCGTCTTCCACTGGCACAAGGCGCCCGCCGAGGTGACTCGCGACATCGTGGAGTCGGGCTACGTGGTGTCGGTAACGCCCGAAGTGATCTACCGCGAGCGGGACCGCGAGATGGTCGAGGCGGTGCCCCTGACCTCCCTCCTCGTGGAAAGCGACGGCCCGTGGCCGTACAAGGGCGAGCTCGAGGGGATGCCCTCGGGCCCGTGGGTCGTCACGCGGGTGGCCGAGGAGATCGCCAAGATCAAGCGGACGCCCGTCGACGAAGTCATCGACCAGATCGGCGCCAACACCTGCGCCCTCTTCGATCTTCCCTGGTCGTGATCAGCGAGCCCTTCGCGCTGTCCATCGCCGGCGCCTCCGTGGTGGGTGTGCTGCACCTGCCTCGGCGCCAGCCCGCGCCCTGCGTGATCGCCTGCCATGGCATGGGCGCTTCCAAGGACAGCGACAAGTATCTCCTGCTCGCCCAGGATTTTCCGGAGGCCGGCCTCGCCCTCGCCCGCTTCGACTTCCGGGGCAGCGGCGAGTCGGGCGGGCTCGGCCGCAATGCCACCATCGCCTCGCGCATCGCCGACGTCGAAGCCGTGCTCGAGCATCTCGAGGGGCACGCGGCGCTCAACGGGCGCTTCGGCCTGCTCGGCTCGAGCCTCGGGGGCTATGTCGCGCTGTGGGCGGCCTCACGTCGCCGCGCGGCCATGCCGGTGGTGACGTGGAATGCCCCGGCAAACCTGACGGGGCTGCCTCCCTCGGATCCGACCGATATCACCGCGCCCGGGCCCGCCCTCGTGGCCGAGGTGCGAGCGGGCCGCAACGCCGTGGCGCCCGCGGGGGTGGCCAGCCTGCTCGTCGTTCAGGGCGGCTGTGACGACGTGGTGCCGC
>WNFG01017349.1_pt1 | contig 10553 bp, 13 predicted proteins | sample 5400431 | NCBI WGS metagenome assembly WNFG01 (sample SAMN13153346, study PRJNA577476) | soil metagenome | isolation source: 120 cm saprolite under Douglas fir tree site 2 hole 3 replicate 2 | place: USA:California | collected 2015-04-18
CTCTCCCCCAAGGGGGAGAGGAACATGAGGGAGGGGAAGAGGAAGATGACGTCATGAGTGGACCTGGAGTCGTTCGGCCGCGCTCCGGACAGATGCTTTGGCTTCGCTCCGAGCAGGTGTCGCGCTCGGACCCTCGGCCATGCTGATGAGGCGCGCTCTTTCGGAGGCTTCCTCAAGCTCGCGCCCCCAATCCTCGTCGTCCCGATCGTCGATGAGCGGGCGGTTCTCGCGCCACTGCCCGGGCCTTCGATTGCGCAGCCAGTACATGCAGGCGCGCGTTTCGGGCGGGAGCTGCACGGTGTAGTTCGCCGTGACCGGCTGGCCGCGATAGCAGAAGACCTTGGTCATCTTCTGCTCCATCCCCGTGGCGCGGGCGAACAGGGCGGAGATCACGGTCTCATCCGCGACCTGGCGGCCCTGCCGTATCGCGTTGCCGAATTCGGGGATCGTGGCGATCCAGTTGTCGATGGTGCGCCGCGAGACCTCGAAGCGCTCGGCGAGGGTTTCGTTGGTGGCGCCCAGCATGCAGGCAAGACGGGCGATTTCCGCGTTCTCGGGGTTGTAGACGGTAGGACGGCCGGCTGGCATGGCGAGGCTCCTCAATCTGCCTTTGGAGCCTAGGTAAGTCACACTAGGACATATGTCAAGTAAAACTTCCAAAACAAGAGACCCCGAATTTCTGCGCACCATATTGCGCAGAAATTCGACCCGAGATGCTGCCAATGCCTGGAACTGCTGTATTCATTCCGCAGGCGATCAGTTAGCCGCCGAGCACACTTCTGCTTGGAATTTCCTCGACCAACAGGGATTATGAAATGATTAATTAAGTCTCACTTCTTAATTGCTGACCTTGACATGACGCACATGCAGGATGCCCGGCAGTTAGGGACTCTGTCTGGTCAACAAGTCCATCAGCAGGTCCTTGAGACCGTCGCCCACCCCGCCGCAATAGGTGACAGAACCGGATGCGCGCGTGATCTGCGGTCGATCGGATTCCAAACCGACGAGCAATCCGGTCGAGCCAAGCGCAACGCGCCACAGCACGGGCAGCCGATCGTCTTCGGCGATCCAGGCGACGGCCTTCGCGCAATTGAATTGCTCCGGGTGGAGGACGTAGAGTGCTGCGAGGGCATCGAACGGGTAGAATCCGGGCAGGCCGATGTCTCCGTCCCAATAGTCGAGCCAAGGTCCGGCCCTTTCCGCGAGCCATGCCGCCGCGCGAGGACCGCCCTTCATTCGAGCGAGATCCCGACGAGTCACCATGACCTCGCGAGCCGCCGCGTATGGCGTCAGGCTGATGCGTTCGACAAGCCCAATGCCGCTTGACGCACCGTGACGACCACCGTCTTGCCTGAGATGTCGAACTGATTGATCGCCATGGATCAATCGCTGCCTATGATCGAGCCGAACAGGTTGAATCTTTGGCCGTCGAATTTCATGAGCTGAAACTGCCTGATCGGCGCGTAGTTCGTCGGACTGGTCCTGATCTTGATTCCCGGGAGATAGACGCCGATCTCCGTGTCGAGACTAGTCATCTGTTTCATCACGTTGTCGCGCGTCAGCACGTCTCCGCATTGCTTGAGAACCCGGGCCAGCGCCGTGGCCGCGCCATAGCCGAAGACGACCGTGCCGTCATCTTTGGCAGGGTCGGGGAAATACTTGGCAATGAAGGCCCGGTATTCGTTCATGCCAGGGTCATCTTTCCACTGCGGGTCGGTGGGGTCCTTCATGTACGTCCCCGTGATGACCCCCCGGGCATTTTCCGGGCCGGCCGGGATCATCACCTTCTCCACCGATGCCGAGAGATTGCTGACGAATTGAACGGGCTTCCAGCCGAGTTCGGCGACTCGCCGGATCGCCTGGGCTGCGAATTTCGGGGTTGCGATATTGAAGAAGATGTCGGGTCTGGCGCTCTTGATCTGGAAGATCTGGGAATCGACCGTCGCGTCGGTCAACTCATAGGAGACTTCGGCCACGATCCGCTTCGTCTTCTCGGCGTCGAAGATCTCGTGAAGGCCTGACAGGTAGTCTCTTCCCAGATCGTCGTTCTGGTAGAGAATGCCGATGGTCTTGCCGGGGTGATGTTGCTGGATGTACTTGGCGTAGACCCGCGCTTCGTCGCGGAAGCTTGGCCACCAGGCCATGCTCCACGGGAAGTGGGCCGGATCGTTCCATCGCGACCCGCCGCTCGAGATGAAGATGTGCGGCACCTTTTTCTGGTTCACATACTTCTGTATGGCGGCATTTCCGGGCGTGCCCACCACATTGAACAGCAGGAACACTTGGTCTGACTCGATCAGCCTGCGGACTTGCTCAATCGTTTTTGGCGGGCTGTAGCCATCGTCGTAAGATATGAAGTTGATCTTACGGGCGTTGATGCCACCCTGCTCATTCAGCATCTTGAAGTAGGCCGCTTCGACACGCCCGATCACCGCGTATGCGGACGCCGGACCGCTATAGGGCATCACGTTACCGATCTTGATTTCCGTGTCGGTGACGCCTGGATCGTATTTCTTCTCAGCCCACGCTTCGCCGCCTGCGAAGATTGCCAAGAGTGCCAGACCAATCAGGATGCTGTTTCGCATTGTTTCCTCCGTTGGCAATGCGCGCTCTGCGCTTGTCGTTCAGCCTCCCCACGAATGACGCGGCCTGAGCGACAGCCACTTGGGCATGAAAGGTGACGGATAGCGCCAGTCCCAACACAGCAACTACATCCAGCGGCGCACGCGGGCTTTGTAATTCGCGATAGGCGTCGCCGAACCGCCGCTCCAGGTACGCCTCCTCGCGCGCGACGACGCCGTAGCGGATCGTGATTGCCAGAGGCAGCGCGAGGATCAGGATCCACGGGCTGCGTACGGCTATGCCGATACCGCCATAGACGAGAAACATGCCAAGGTAGATGGGATTGCGGCTCCAACCGTGAATTCCGGTCGTCGCCAGCGCTCTGGTGGGCTTGGTCCCCTGAACTGGCGTCGCCGCTCTGGCGAAATTGCGAATACCCGCGGCAAAGACCGCAATACCGGTGAGGATCAGGGAGCCGGCGATAATGGCGCTGATCCAGTGGACCAGGCCGATCCTCGGAACCGGGAACGGCAAGGGCAGCAGGTGATCCGAGACGAAGCCGAGCAGAAGAGCGGCGAGAAAGAGGAGGGGCGGCCTCGCGATGACGCCTGCCGTTCCGGTGTCGGTTGCTTGTTGTCCCGTCGGGTCCATTGCCATGTCTGCTCCCGCCAATGCTGGGGGCTACCCATTCCTGAAATGACAACTAGGGTGTCAGTCTGCGAATTGACAACCACGGTGTCAACTGGAGAAACTAGGATAGGCAACGGGAACGCAGGCGATGGCGTCGGCACGACACAGGACCAAGGTGCGCCGCAGGGCGGGGGTGAGCCCAATCGTCGACGGCAAGGCCGAGGCGGTCGCGGAGCTGATGCTCGAAGTGGCCCAGTGCTTTTTCAGGATACGGGCCGTCGGCCAGAAGACAGGGCTCATCACCAGCTGGGGCGGCGGTGCCTTCGGTTTCATGCGAAGCCTCGCGCTGCTTGGTCCGCTTAGTGTGCCGCAGATCGCTCAAATGCGCCCCACTAGCCGTCAGCGCATGCAGCGGCTGGCGGATGAGCTCGCGGCCGCGGGGCACGTCAGATTCATCGAAAATCCGAGGCACCGGCGCTCGAAACTTGTGCAGCTCACGCCCAAAGGCGACGCGCGCTACCGCGTGCTCAACGCCCAGCTCCTTTCGATCGCTTCGACCATGGTTGTCGCTCTTAGCGAAGTGGATGTCCGCAAGACGATCGAGATCGTGCGGCATCTGAGCGATGATGTGAAAGCGCGCTCGGAGCGGCTGTGACCTATCGGCGGACTAACAAAGCGACCCAAGTCGCTGCGCTGGGGTAATAGGAAGCTTCGCAAGCTGATGGCTTCCCGACTGCAAGCCCGACGTCTGCGACCTCGCAGCCAAGTTCTGCATGCTGGGCGCGACGGATGATGACCTAGCCGGCCCGTTCGAGGTCGAGCCCGCCACGATTGCCGACTGGATCGCGGGCTTCCGCGACTTCTCCGCGGCGCTCAGGCAGGGGCGCGAGATTGCCGGCGCCACCCCCCGAAATATCAACGCTTATTTACGCCAGTGGGCAGCGCGAGCGGTCAAAACTTGACGCAGACGAGGGCGCGCCCGTACCGTTGTTGCGGCAGCGGGAGGACGGGATGCGAGCGTCGGCACGGGGATTGATGGCGGCTGGCTTTGCCCTCGTCTTCGTGTTGTTCGGCACTGTGCAGGCTCAGGACCTCAAGGTCTGCGAAGGCACCTTCGCCCTATGTACAGTCGCCTGGTGCGACGTCATTCCCGGAAACGACAAACAGGCGTCGTGCCATTGTACGGTCAACAAGGGCTATTCCGCCGGGGCGGACGCCTGCTCGGACGTGCAGGAAACACCGCAAGGCCAGCAGATCCGCTCGCGCTATTTCCCGGTCAAGAGCTATGCCGCCTGCTCGAACGGCCGGCCTTGGGCATGGTGCCTCGACAAGCCCTGCATCATCGACAAGAACAATCCGGCGGCGGCAGCGTGCAGGTGCGACGTCGTCAAGGATTTGGGGACCTACGTCATCGTGACCAGCGAGTACACGCCGGCGACCTGCACCAGCGGCGTCATATCGTCGGCGACCATCCCGCAGATCGACCAAGCCACAGAATCCCTGAAGAAGGCGAGGGTGTTGCCGCCCTTCCCGATCCAGGTCCTCAACAAGTAGGACAGGACCGGGGCGACGCTTCGACGGACTACGGCGATCCGTAGGAACTGTCACTACGCACCTGGTCCGCGCCAAATAATTCCCGTGTCGCCCTTACCTTGCCGCTCTCTCTGCATGCTGGGCGCGACGGTCGATGACCTCGCCGGCCTGTTCGAGGTCGAGTCCGCTACGATCACCGAATGGATCGCGGGCTTCCCTGAATTCGCGGCGGCCCTCAAGCAGGGGCGCGAGGTCGCCGACGCCACCGCCGCCGAGCGGCTGTTCCAGCGCGCCATCGGTTTCAGCCACGAGGTCGAGAAGGTCGTGCAGTCGGGCGGCACGCCCGTGACGGTCAAGTACACCGAGCGCTATCCGCCCGACACCACGGCGCTCGTCTTCTGGCTGAAGAACCGCCAGCGTGGGCGGTGGCGCGACAAGGTCGAGCCGGAGGCCACTGTCTCCGACGACTTCATCGCCGAACTCGAGGCGGCAGGCGAGCGCGCCCGCAATTACGCGCGTGATCGCGGGTGATGCCGCTCCCCGGTCCGAGCGCGGTTCACGCCGCGCGGCTGGTCACGCTGCTACGGGGAGGGAACCAATCACTGGATAGCGCGACGTGCGGGGGGCCAACGTAGTCCGTTGACGGTAGCATCACTGACATAGCCTAGCCCCCTATGGAATTGTCCTCGCGCGTCCGCGCGGTTGACGTCGCAATGCGATGGCAAACCACGGCGCAATTGACGTCGCAATGCGATGGCAACTCACGGTCCGCGAGCCGTTCCGCCTCGTCCGTACTGTCCGCTTGCACTTCAATCGTCAGGGTCACGTTGTAGGTCACAGCGTAGGTTTGCATCGTCCTATCCTCCATGGTCGCGGCCAAAATCACTGCCGCTTTCATTGGCCCTCATCTTACCTCGGCCGCGCGGCCGGTTTCACCCCGGATGTGGTCGGCCGCCGAGTGGGGGAATATGAAACGGCGTCCATAAAAGCGCTAATTTGCTGGTTGCTTTGAGCGAAGCCGGGGACTTCCTCTCCACCATTAACGCCCCTGCCAACAGTCTCTCCGGCTCCGGCCGATCATGAAATGGTGCGCTGCGCGGACTGTAAATACCGCGCCGTGTGGGCCAACATGCGTGCCAACAACGGGGAGCAGGAGCGCATCTTTGCGCGCGCCTGGCTGCATGTCGGACACGAGAGCCCCAAGCCTCCGATGGTCACCAGCAGGACCAGTGTACGCATGGTTTGCTCCCCGGTTGCGATGCCTAAACCTAACGAGCGAGTCTGCGTGGCTGCGCGGATCTTGTGCTCCTCAACGAGCGAGCGCGGCGTTGGTGTAGCGCGCGATCATCCGCTCCTCGTCCGTCGGAACTACCCACGCCAATACGCGGGACTGGTTGCTGCTGATACGGCCGGCACCCAGTTGATTGCGTTCCTCGTCCACGGTAAGCCCCAACCAGCCGCAGCCAGCCGCAACTTCTGCTTGTCGCAGCGTCATTTTCACCAATGCCGGCCGTAAAGATGATGCCGTCGAGGCCACCCAATGCCGCCGCTAGCGAGCCGATCTCGCGCAGGATGCGATAGACGAAGAGCGCGATGGCCGCCTTTGCCGGCGGCGTTTCTGCCTGTCGCAAGGCGCGCATATCAGACGACAAGCCAGAGACGCCGAGGAGGCCGGACTTGCGGTATAGCAGGTCCTCGATGGCCGCGGCGTCCATGCCGCGTTCCTGCATGAGATACAGCAGCACCCCCGGGTCGAGTGCGCCGGTACGCGTGCCCATCATCAGGCCGTCGACGGCAGTGAAGCCCATGGTGCTGGCGACACTACGGCCCTCGTGCACGGCGCACAGGCTGGCGCCATTGCCGAGATGGGCGATGACCAACCGCGAGCGCGCCAGCGCAGGCTCGGTCTCCTGCAAGCGGGCGACGATGTAATCATAAGACAGGCCGTGGAAGCCGTAACGGCGGATTCCGGCGGCTGTCAGGTCCCGCGGCAGGGCGAATTCCTGGGCCAACGCCGGCTGCGTACGATGGAAGGCGGTGTCGAAGCAGGCGACTTGCGGAATTTGCGGCGCGGCCTTGGCAATAGCCTCGATAGGCGCGAGGTTGTGCGGCTGGTGCAGCGGCGCGAGAGGCACCAACTTGGCGAGCTTCGCCAGCACCGCAGCATCGACACGAACCGGAGCGGCGAATTCCGCCCCGCCATGTACGACGCGATGGCCGACAGCAAGCACCGGCCGACCGGCCAGCAGCTCCCGCGCCAGTCGCACGATTTCATTCGCTGCGCCGTGATGGTCGAGCGCGCCATTGGCCCAGTTTCGCTCGGCGACCGGTTCGCCTGCGGCACTCGTAGCTTTGAGATGTGCAGCCGATCCGATCCGCTCGATCTGCCCGCGAAACAGCAGGGGGCCGTCGGTTCCGGCCTCATAGAGGCCGAACTTGATGCTGGAGGAGCCAGCGTTGAGGACTGCGAGACAGCCGGGCGGAGACATCGGACCTTCAGGCCACGATGCTGGCGCCGCCGTCGACATAGACGGTCCCGCCCGTGACACGGTGAGCGAAGGGCGTGGCGAGATAGGCGCAGGTGTAGCCAACGTCCATGATGTCGACCAGCTCGCCCAGTGGCGCCTTTTCCGCCGCCTCGTTCAGCAAAAGCTCGAAGTCTTTCAGACCCGACGCGGCCCGCGTCTTGAGTGGGCCCGGCGAGATCGCGTGTACCCGGATGCGCCGTGGCCCCAGCTCGTAGGCGAGGTAGCGGCAGGAGGCCTCGAGTGCGGCCTTGACCGGCCCCATGAGGTTGTAGTTCGGCACGACGCGGTTGGCGCCGTAGTAGCTCATGGCGAACATGGTGCCGCCGTCGGTCATCAATGGTGCTGCCAGGCGCGCCATGCGGATGAAGGAATGGCAGGAGATGTCCATCGCCCTGGCGAAGCCCTCCGCTGAGGAGTTCAGCAGGCCGCCCTGCAAATCGGCCCTGGGGGCGAAGGCAATCGAATGGACAAGGATGTCGAGCTTGCCCCAGCGCTGGCCGATCTCCGCGAACACGGCCTCGAGTTGGCCGGGTACGGAGACGTCGAGCGGAGCGGTGATCGGCGCCTCCAGTTCGCGGGCCAGCGGTTCGACATGCGGCCTTGCCTTGTCGTTCAGCCAAGTCACGGCGAGCTCGGCCCCAGCGGTACGGAATGCCTTGGCGCAGCCCCAGGCGATCGACTGGTCGTTGGCGATCCCGACGACCAGCGCCTTGCGGCCCGTCAGGACCGGTCTGATGGCATCGTTCATGTCACTCCTCAGGCCACGGCGGCGGCGGCGTTGGCCCGCCGCGCCGCCGCCCCCAGTGCGGCGACGGCGCACGAAGCGAGCCGGGTCAGCAGCGAATCGGCGCGGCTCGTCAGGATAACCGGCACGCGTGCTCCAAGCACGATGCCGGCCGCATCCGCGCCGGCCAGGAACGACAGGCTCTTGGCCAGCATGTTGCCAGCCTCGAGATCCGGTACGATCAGGATGTCGGCTCGGCCGGCGACCGGCGAGATGATGTGCTTGATCTCGGCGGCCGCGAGGTTGATGGCGTTGTCGAGGGCGAGCGGACCATCAAGTACGCCGCCAGTGATCTGGCCGCGGTCCGCCATCTTGCAGAGGGCGGCGGCTTCGATCGTGGACGGCACCTTGGGATTGACAGTCTCCATCGCGCTCAGGATCGCGACGCGCGGCTCGGGCACCCCGAGGGCATGGGCAAGATCAATGGCGTTCTGGACGATGTCGACCTTGGTCTCAAGGGTAGGTGCGATGTTCACGGCAGCGTCGCTGATGATCATCGCCTGGGCATGGTTCGGTACATCCATGACGAAGCAGTGGCTGATGCGCCGGGCCGTGCGGATACCGGTGTCGCGCGCCACGACGGCGCCCATCAGCTCGTCAGTGTGCAGGCTTCCCTTCATCAGCGCCTCGGCGCGGCCTCCGCGCACAAGCTCGACTGCCTTGGCCGCCGAATTGTGGCTGTGAAGGGCGGTGACCAGTTCGAAGGAGCCAATATCGATTGAGGCGCGGCTCGCCACCTCGCGAATGCGCGCCGCCGGGCCAACCAGGATGGGCTTCAGCAGTCCCATTCTTGCGGCCTCCGCGACGCTCTCCAGCGAGACCGCGTCGCAGGGATGAGCCACGGCGGTGGACATCGCCGGATGGCGCTGCGCGGCGGCAATCAACCGTTCATACTTCTCGTGCGGGGCCGTCGACGCTGGGGGCGTATCAGGCATGGGTGGCCCCGGTTGCGGGAAGGGATCCGCGCGACTCGTTGAACAGCGCTTCGATGTGGCGTAGCCGGCTGGCCGCTTCCTCGGCGGGCGTGCCTCGGGCAGCGACCACCTCGCGGATGGCGTCGAGCCCGGCCCGACGCGTCGCCTCGTGGTCTGGCAGCAGGCGGGGGATGGCGCGCACCGCGCGCTCCTCATCCAGTCCAATCAGCTGATACTGGTCCCGGAACAACGCCTTGACTTCCTCCAGGGCGAGCCGCCGATTGGCCGGTTGCGCCCGCCGGATCGCCTGCAGCATGGCAAAGCCGCGCTCATCAACGCTGCGATCGGGCAGGCGGATGTAGATCAGCGATCGCACGATCGCCTCGGGCACGCCGCCCACTTCGAACATTTGCTCCAGCTCCATGCGGCGCTGCGTGGCCACCACCTCGCGTCCGAGATCACGGGCGATGCGCGGCTGTCCGGTCGCGGCGGGCGCACCCAATCCCAAGGAGGCCTGCAAGATGGGTGAGGCATACGTCGCGAGGAAGGCCGCTTCGGTCATGGCGTCACGGGCCAGGCGATAGCTTTCCCACCACGTCGACATCCAGGTCGAGGCGACGCGTTCGATGGTGAGCAGGGGATTGTTGTCGGCCACCGGCTTGCGGTCGGCGCGCACCGTATCGGCGATCTCCTTGAGCGGCTTCATCAACGGATTGCGGTCGGATAGCAGCCCGAAGCGCAGCCGGCTGGGATGCGACTGGCGCAAGAGATCAGCCGACTGCTCGGACGCCATCGCCCGCACGGCAGGCTGGAGCAGGGTGCGGTACAGGCCGTGATTGACCTCCGACAGCCGGGCTGCAGCGGCGAAGCGTTGGTTGTCTTCCTCGCCGTTGGCACCGAGGGCGCGAATGTCGTCGAGTGTGCGCCGCTGCAGGCTGAATAGGTACTTGCCGTGAATGAGATGCGGATTGGCCGTCGTTTCGTCCACGTCGGTGATCACCGCCTCGTAGAGGCCCGGCGGCATCAGGGTGATCATGTCCATGCAACTGGCGAACTCGGCATGCTCCTTGGTCGCAACCTTGCCCGACACGAATATGCCGAGATGGCCGATCGACTGGTGAAGCGTATAGACGATGGTCTGGCCATTGGCGGCGATCTCGTCGTCGTTGTCGTACAGGTCGGTGATCCAGCCCAGCGCCTGCTGCGGCGGCGTAATGTTGTCGCCCCACGAGCAGAGGACGATGATCGGCGCGCGGATATTGCGCAGGTCTACTCGCGTGCCGTCGGAGGTATGGATCTCCCCCGAGGCAAGCTTGTTGCCGACAAAAAGATTGTCAGCGATCCACTGCATTTCCTGAGCGTTGAGCAACACCGGGTTGCCCCACCACTTCTCGAACTCGAGGAAGCGCGCGGCCTCGGTGTCAACGTTTGAATAAAGGTTGTAGGGCTTCTCCCAGTAAGTATTGGCGGGGTTCAGAGACTCGAAGTTCGCAACCAGGTTCGCCCCGTCGAACTTGCCATTGCCAAGGTCGCCCGACAGGGCGGTCAGCCATGTGCCGCCCAGCGTTCCGCCAAGGTAGCGCATGGGGTTGCGCCCGCGCA
>WNFG01005620.1_pt1 | contig 10545 bp, 4 predicted proteins | sample 5400431 | NCBI WGS metagenome assembly WNFG01 (sample SAMN13153346, study PRJNA577476) | soil metagenome | isolation source: 120 cm saprolite under Douglas fir tree site 2 hole 3 replicate 2 | place: USA:California | collected 2015-04-18
CGGAGATGTTCGAGACCGGTGTGAAGGTCATCGACCTCATACAGCCCTTCCTAAAGGGCGGGAAGATCGGACTGTTTGGTGGCGCAGGCGTGGGCAAGACCGTCGTCATTATGGAACTGATCAACAACGTCGCCAAACAACACGGAGGATTTTCCGTGTTTGCGGGCGTAGGTGAGCGCACGCGCGAAGGCAACGACTTGTGGCTGGAGATGTCGGAATCCGGCGTGATCAAGCCGGGAGATCCGGAACACTCCAAGGCCGCGCTCATTTACGGTCAGATGACCGAGCCTCCTGGTGCCCGCCTTCGAGTGGCGCTGACCGGGCTGACGGTGGCGGAATATTTCCGCGACGCAGAAGGCGCGGATACCCTGCTTTTCATCGACAACATTTTCCGTTTTACCCAAGCCGGATCAGAAGTGTCCGCGCTGCTGGGCCGCATGCCCAGCGCGGTGGGTTACCAGCCCAACCTGGCGACAGAGATGGGCGAATTGCAAGAACGCATTACCTCCACCAAGAAAGGCTCGGTCACTTCGGTGCAGGCGATTTACGTTCCTGCCGACGATTTGACCGATCCAGCGCCGGCGACCACGTTTGCCCACCTCGACGCGACGACCGTGCTATCGCGTGCGTTGACCGAGATCGGAATTTATCCCGCGGTCGATCCTCTGGGCTCGACCTCGCGCATCCTTGATGCGCGCATTGTGGGCCAGGAGCACTACGACGTGGCACAGTCTGTGAAGAGAACGCTGCAGACCTACAAAGACCTGCAGGACATCATCGCGATTCTCGGCATTGACGAACTGAGCGAGGACCAGAAGATCTCGGTAGCGCGGGCTCGCAAAATTCAGCGCTTCCTCTCGCAGCCGTTCCACGTGGCCGAGCAGTTCACCGGGACGCCCGGGAAATACGTAAAGGTGGCCGATACGGTGAAGGGCTTCAAGTCGATCGTCGAGGGCCAGTACGACGACATCCCCGAGCAAGCCTTTTACATGCGCGGTACGATCGAGGAAGTGCTGGAAGCGGCGGAGAAGATGAAGGCGGCAGCGTAAGCGCAGCGGTCGGATTTCAGCCGTCAACATCCGCTGGTTCGTAAACCGTGGCTGCTGTTGCGCTGAACTGATAGCAAGATCAGATCCGGTCTATGGCGGAAGGGTTCCAATTCGAGATTGTCACGCCGGAGAAGAGAGTGGTCGACACGGCGGCGACAGAGGCTCAGATTCCTGGCAAGAATGGGTATCTGGGCGTCCTCCCGGGCCATGCCCCCCTGATCACCGAGCTCGCGGTGGGTGAAATCACGTTTCGATCGGACTCGGGGGAGCAGCGCTTAGCCGTCGCCTCCGGCTTTGCCGAGGTTCTGCCGGATAAGGTCACCGTTCTGGCCGAAGCTGCGGAACGTCCTGAGGAAATCAACGTGGAGCGCGCCCGCAAGGCCAAAGAACGCGCCCAGCAATGGTTGGCTGGCGCCCAGACTGAGGTGGAAGTCGAACGCGCTTTGGATGCGCTCGATCGCGCGGAAGTACGGCTTCGAGTGGCGGGCAAGAGTTAACATAGCAGACGGTTTCGATCCCGAATTCCGCAAGGGGAAAACTATGGTTCTGCGAATCGAGCGGTGGATCTGCCTGACCGCAGTTCTCCTGACACTATCGTCATTGGCGCTCGCCCAGGGCGCCGGTCATCCCGATAAAGGGCCAAATCCCGACGAGCCCGCCATTCACGATTACGTGCTTACCATGGACAGGATCAAGAAGTATGCCGACGTCACCAAGAGGCTGGAAGCGGCGGCCAAGTCCGATCCCGCCATGGCCGCGGAAATGAAGAAGATCGAAGAAGCCGACGTCTACAACGTGGACAAAGCAGCCGTGATGGAAAAATCGCCGCGGCTGGCCGCTGCGCTGCACAGCTATGACATTACGGCGCGCGACTTTGTGCTTACACCGTTGACAGCCTTCACTGCCGCAATTGGAATTGCGGCAGAAGATGCAAAGAAGCAGCCTCCGGCTTATATCAATCCCGCCAACATAAAGTTCGTTCGCGATCATAAAGAAGAGCTGGAGAAGCTCAATTTATTCGAGCCTGCGTTGGACAAGAGTTCCCCGGACAACAGAAAAGAGGAAAAGGAAGAAGATAAACCGGACGACCAGTAGGACACGTACTGACCGAAGGTCACGCGGACGGGGTTCCGGCGGTTCCCGCTTCTGACGTCCTCATGGCACCTTCACTGACTCTTTGTCCTCCGAGGGAACATATTTCACCGCCGCCGTCCGCTCCAGTTTGTCCCACGCAAACCTGCGCCCTTCGAGGGCGCGCTTCAGGGTCTTGAACAGCACCACCGAGAACAACTGCCGGTAGGCGAAGCGTTGTAGCCAGACCTGGCTTAGCAGCCAGAAATCTTCCTTGTCCTGAGCACGCCGCCGCTCAAGCATGAACGCGATGCTGGATGTGAGGAAATCAATAACCAGAAACGCGAAGAAAAAAGCCACCAGCTTGCGAAAACTGGCGGGATCTGTGGAGTCGGGATGAAAGTGTTTTTGAACAAAATACCAGAGCGCGCCCACGGCAAACATAATGTCGATGAGTGGCGAGACCAGAGGCAGCAAAATCTGGAAGACAAGGATGTTGGGCAGCGCCACTAGACCCAGCGCTCCCTTGCGGGCGATGACGGCACTGTGCTTCCACACCGCTTGCAGGATTCCGAACGACCAGCGGAAGCGCTGCCGCATCAGTCCGTTGGCGTTGGTGGGAGCTTCGGTATAGGCCAATGCCATGTCTTCGTACTCCACGCGGTAGCCCCGGCGCAAAAGAGCCATGGTGAGATCGGCGTCCTCCGCGACGGTGTCCATGTGATAGCCGCCCGCTTCACGCACCGCGGAAACACGCCAGGCCCCGATGGCGCCCGGAACCACGCTTACCGCGCCCAACGTATTCAAGGCGCGCCGCTCGAAGTTCTGGCTGGTGATGTATTCGAGCGCCTGCCAGCGCGTCCACAAATTCACACGATTGCCTACCTTGGCATTGCCTGCGACAGCGCCGACTTTGGGATTGATAAAGTGCGGCACCAAGCGGGCAATGGCATCGTGGGCGATGACGGTGTCGGCGTCGATGCCCACGAAGATCTCGGCATCGCGCAGATGCTCAATGCCGTAATTGAGCGCTTCCGCTTTGCCCGAGTTGGCTTTGGCTAGAATAAGAACCCTTCCCGCAGCTTCCTCTTTTGCAAAAGCGAGGCGCGCCACTGCCAACGTGCGGTCTTTCGAGCCGTCATCGATCACAATCACTCGCAGGTTGGGATAGTCGGAGTTGAGCGCTGCCTTCACCGTGCGCTCGATGACTTTCTCTTCGTTATAGGCCGGGATGAGAACGGCCACGCGCGGTTTGTACGATGCGATCTCGGCGGGCTTGCCCAAGATGCGCTCATGCACGCGATCATAGACGGCGGTTGCCCCGATAAAGAGCAGACGTCCGGTCATGAGCAGGTCGCCGAGGAAGAAGATCCAGGTAATCATCGTGACAGCGGCATTGAACAGCCAGAATCCAAGCCGGTCGAGACGGGCGACCCAGCGCTCCCCAGCGGGAAGCGGCGCCATCACTTCCGCCCTGGTTTTGCCTAACAACTGATAGACCGGCACAATTTGAAAGCCGCGAGCCCGAATGCCATCAATGATCATGGGTAGGGCGCGCACGGTCTCCTGCCGGTTACCGCCGCCGTCATGCAGTAGCACGATGTTGCCGCAGCGCAAATCGTTCGCGCCACAAGGTGGCAAATGGGAAAGGACGTAGGAGGTGATTTGCTCGGCCGACCGGCGGGGGTTATCGCGCCAGTCATTGGGATCGATTTTGTTGCCCACCGTGGTGTAGCCCATCTCTTGCGCAAACTCCAGCGGGCGCACCTGGTCGGCGGTATCGGGCTCTTCATCAATCGCGTAAGGCGGGCGGAGCAGAGTGGTGCGGATTCCCAGCAGGCTGGCGAACAGGCGCTCGGTCAGATTCAGCTCCAGCCGAAAATAGCTGGAGGAAATGTTGCTGACGTCGGGATGGGTAAAAGTATGATTCCCGACGGTGTGACCCTCTTGGTAGATACGTTTCGCCAAGCCTGAGAACTTGTCAGTCTGAATGCCGATCAAAAAAAAGGTTGCGGATGCGTTCTCTTGCTTCAGGACGTCGAGAAGTTTTGGAGTCCATTCGGGGTCGGGTCCGTCGTCAAAGGTGAGTGCGATTTGATTCGTACTGTATCCATACCGAGCCACGCGGTAGGGTTCGGGCAAGGACTGGAAATTCTCGTCCGTAATCTGTTTCGTATCAGGGTCAATGGTGAGCTCTCTGGTGCCGTGCGCCGGCTTGTCTTCAATACGCAGAATCTCGCCCTGACCCTCCATATCTACGTCCTGACCGGGAGGAACATCGCGCAGCTTGTCGGCCGCGCCGGCGTCAAGGGGAAGATCCCACACGCGCCACAGGGAGCGATCTTCCGCGCCCAATCGCCATAACGCGAAGGTTCGAATGCCGAGCGCGGCGGCGGCGCGCATGTGGTTTAAGGCAGTAACCGCGTCGAGGAACCAGATGTCATGCCGCAGGCTGCCTTCGTCGAGATAGCTGAAGTGCGGATTCAGAGCGTCGTCATCGAAAGTAACGTCTTCCTCCGAATCTCGTGCGGCCAGCCAGGCCGCCTGTACCGAGACGTTGGTATCGCGCGCGTCGGCCGGCAGCTTGCCTTTTTTGGGCTTAAGCACCCAGTCATAACCGTAATTGGCGATGGCACAGATCAGTTTGTTCTGCGGGATGACGGTCTTGGCGAAGGTCAGATTCTTCACAAACCAATCCTGCGAAGCCACCGGACCGGGCTTGCCGCCGGGGTAGTGTTCGTCGTAGTTCATGACCACGACTCCGTCAGCCGGGGCGGCGACTGCGGGATAGTCGAAGTCCTCATTGTGAGGGGGCACGCTGACGTAGAGCTTCATGCCCCGAGCATGCAGATCGGAGGACAACTCGCGCAGCAAAGCGAGATAGCCGGGCTGGCCCGATTTGGGGAAGGCCTCGAAATCCACCATGAGTCCCCGGTAGCGGTCAGAGCTAAGAAACAGCGCCACTTGCCGGCGAAAAAGAGCTCGAGCCTCGGGATTGTTCAGGAAGTCGGTGATTTCCCCCGCCCAATCGGTTCCGTTGAAGTTGTTGACCATTGGAAAAACTTCAATGGGCGTGTCTTCCGACTTGATGAGGGGCATGACGCGATCGTCCACTGAGCGCACTGTGGATCCGCCTGCGCTGTCCGTGTTAATCACGTCGAAGAACTTGTTGGTTTGATCATCCACTGCCTGCAATCGGCCGTCCGGCGTAAGTACATGCAGCCAGTCGGGATAAAGCAGATCGATTTGCCGGGCGAAATCTTGTAGAGACGAGAAGCTGGCAGCGTCCCAAGGGACGTAAAACGCTGCCCGAATCCCTTCTTCCTGATTGAGTACGACTTGAGACGGGGCCAGCTTGGATTTGCGATGGGAGCGCCGTGCCAATTGCCGCTGACGATCGCGCGCTTTATCTTTCTCGTTCTCCCGGAGAGCTTTGAAGACCCGCTTCTGCGGGGACAGCAGGAGCTCAGGCAGCCGCTCATCGCGCAGCGCACTATAGACAAAGAAGACGATCAGAGCTGAAAACACCACCGCCAGGGTGTCAAACAAGCGCCGCAGGCGCTTCCATCGCGCGCGCCTCGGATCGTAAAAGACAGGTTCGGACATGGGGGACTAACTCGTCATCCTATGCTGTGGGCGTCAGGCGGTCAATTCCAGGCGAGGCAAGGGCGGAGGTGGCAGCTCTGAGTCTTAAGATGCAATTTCTTAGCGGGGAGATTGCCCCGAACGCGTTATATTCGCAGCGTGCGTGAACTGCTCGGTAGGAATGCGCGGTTCTTTTTCTGGACGGGCGTTGCGGCCCTCGGGCTGCGGTTGTTTTTGGTGCTCCGCTTTCCGGCCGTTGTCGACGATTCCCGTCTCTACGCCGACATCGCCAAGAATTGGCTTCACTCCGGAATTTATGGGGTTACTGACTCCGGTCAAGTGGTTCCCACACTCTCGCGGTTGCCTGGCTACCCGGCGTTTCTCGCGGCTGTTTTCGCGATCTTCGGAGTTGATAACTTCCGAGCAGTTCTGCTGATTCAGGTGCTCTTCGAGCTAGGCACATGCTTTCTGGTTGCCGACCTTGCCAGGCGTCTAGTGTCGGACCGCGCCGCCAAGGCAGCTTTTACGTTAGCGGCTCTTTGTCCTTTCCTGGCCAATTATGCTGCTGCAGCTCTCACGGAAACCCTGGAGATTTTCTCCACCGCTCTGGCCTTAAACCTCGCGCTCAAGGGCATACAGATTTGGAATTTATCCGCCGACACCACAGCTCGACCGCCAACCACTTTGGAGCTGAAAGCAGATTCAGTCGTGGGTTCCGGCATTTTCGTCTGGCTTGGCGGCGGACTCTCGATCGGTGCCGCCATTCTGCTGCGTCCGGATGGCGGAATCGTGCTCGCCGTCGTGGAAGGATATTTGCTGCTCCGTCTGATCCGGCGCGCACGGGTGAGACGCAAGACCGAATCGGTTTTTTCGGCCTCGCTTCCGATTCTGCGAGCAGGCATTCTCGTGGCAGTAGGCGCTACCGCCCTATTAGTCCCCTGGACGCTGAGAAATTTGCGCACCCTCCATCGCTTCGAGCCTCTAGCGCCCCGCTATGCCAATGATTCAGACGAACCGGTAATGCCGGGTTTCAACCGCTGGGTCAAGACCTGGATGGCCGACTATGTGTCGGTGCAGGAAATCTACTGGAGCGTGCCCGGAGAAGCCATCGACGTGGCCAAACTACCGCGCCGTGCATTTGATTCCGAGCAACAGCGAGAGCAAACAGCAGCCCTGTTCGCAGACTATAACCAGGATCATGATATGACTCCCGAACTGGATGCCCGCTTCGGGGCTCTGGCCGCCGAACGCGTCCATGCCTCGCCACTGCGTTATTACATCTGGCTACCAGCGGTGCGCATCGCCGACATGTGGCTGCGTCCGCGAACCGAGCTGCTCCCGCCCGACCCACGCTGGTGGGAGCTCAATGATGACCCGCTGCCGCTGGCCGTCGCTATCGGCTTTGGGCTGGTGAACCTGCTCTATGTGGGGATGGCCGTGGCTGGAACCTGGTATGCCAGAACCGCTCCCGGCGTCGGATTGCTCCTATTATTCCTGCTCCTACGTTCCCTGTTTCTTGGCACTCTAGAGAACCCGGAACCACGCTACACATTGGAATGTTATCCCGCGCTCATATTCCTGGCCTCCAGTCTGTTCAGCCGAAAACCTCTCAAATCTTCTTCCAAACATGGAAGCTGGTATGTGAAAACCCAAATTTAAACGTTTTAACAAATTACAACGTATTGAAAATTAAGCTTGCACATCACGGCCTCGCAGTTGCACAATAGCGCCCCATCAGGTCCCCAGGGTCTCCCTGCAGCTTCCTAATTTCCTGGGTAACACAACTTTGCGATGTAGCGCCCTGTGCGTAAAGGAGCTGTCCTATGCGGTTACGCTCACGTGTAGTTACCTTTTTGGTTGGATTCTTCCTCGCCAGCGCTCTGATTTCTGCTCAAACCGCAACCACATCGTTGCGCGGCACCATTACCGATCCCAAGGGCGCGGTCTTGCAAGGCGCGTCCGTCACCCTCGACAACGCCGCGACCGGGTTTTCGCGAACTACCAAGTCGGCCAACGACGGCGTCTATCAATTCCTTGAAGTTCCACCCGCGACCTACACGTTGACCGTAACCGTGCCGGGGTTCAACACCCTCAAGCAAGATAAGGTCACACTGCAAGTGAGCCAACCGGCGACGCTGGACATCGCCATGCAGATCAAGGGCACCACCGAGGTGGTCGAGGTAAGCGGCGAAGCGCCGCTGGTCAATACGATCGATGCGAGCCAGGGAAACGTGTTTAACAGCACGCAACTCACCAACCTTCCCGCCGAAGGGCGCGACCCGGTGGCGATCCTGAGCTTGCAGCCGGGAGTCACTTACATTGGGCAAAACGTGAACCAAAGTGGCGATAGCCGGGGCGGTTCAGTCGCCGGTGCGAGGAGTGACCAGACCAACGTCACGCTTGACGGTTTGGACAACAATGACCAACTGCTGGGCAACGCGTTCCAAGGAGCGCTTCAGGCCCCCCTTGATTCCATACAGGAATTCCGAGTGACGACGAGCAACTCGAACGCGGACGCTGGCCGGTCTTCGGGCGCCCAAGTGAGCCTGGTGACCAAGAGTGGCACAAATAATTTTCATGGTTCGCTCTATGAATATAACCGCTCAAACCTGGGAGAGGCGAATGACTGGTTCAACGAGCAAGCGCAACTGCAGTCAGGCCTGCCCAACCGTCCTGGACCCTTGGTTCGCAACACATTTGGAGCCTGGGTTGGGGGTCCGATCAAGAAGGACCGGCTCTTCTTCTTTGGCGGGTACGAAGGACAGCGGACGAATGAAGCCGTACAGACGACCCGTATTGTGCCGAGCGACCTGTTGCGGACAGGTGTAGTGCAGTATCCCTGCAACACCTCGGATCCGGCCTGTGTGGTGGGATCCAACGCCAACTATAGCGTTGCAGCGTCGTCCAATCCGAAGGTGGGTCCGGATCAACTGTTGGTGACAATGACAGCACCCGGCCTGCAGAACTTGGACACTGTAGATGATGGCAATGGGACTTGCACAGCCAATGGCACTTGTCCGTGGGGTGGGGGCGCTGACCCCAATGCGCTAACCATTTTCCAGAGGTATCCTTCACCGAATAGTGATGCACTGGGCGATGGCTTCGACTATCGTGCCTTTACATTCGCTGCGCCCGCTCCTGCCAAACACGACACATATCTCCTGAAACTCGACTACAAACTGACTCAGAACGGCAATCACACTCTGTTCCTGAAGGGCCACCTGCAGAACTTCCACAACAGCACCGCGCCGCAGTTCCCGGGCCAGCCCGCGAATGACTTCTTAACCAACAACAGTAAGGGAATTTTTGTCGGCTATACCGCTTTATTCAGTAGCAGGTTGATCAATAACCTGCGTTACGGTTTCATTCGCCAAGGCCTCGGGGACACCGGTCTGAGCGCGACCGATTTCAATCACTTCCGCGGTCTCGACGACGTACAGGGCTTCACCAACAGTGTTCTGACCAACGTGCCAGTGCATAACATTGTGGACGACGTAAGTTGGACTAAGGGCAAACACACCTTCCAATTCGGCGGTAACGTGCGAATTATCACGAATAACCGCACCGGCAATGCGCAGAATATTTCCACCGCAGACACCAATGTGTTCTGGCTGGCGCCGGCGGGAATTGCGAACACGGGAACGGGCCTCGATCCGGCAGCTCTTGGATATCCGGCTGTCGACAGCACATTCGGCGAATCCTACGATTTCGCCACCGCCGCGGTTGCAGGCCTTCTCACTGAGACCAATAAGACTTACAACCAGGATAAGACTGGTCATTTCTTCGCTCCAGGGCAACTGATCACGCGCAATTTCAAGTCGAACGAAGCAGAGATGTACGTTCAGGACAGTTGGCGTGTTACGCCGAACCTGGTGCTGACAGGAGGGGTGCGATATTCGCTGCTGCAGCCTCCCTATGAAATCCATGGCAATCAGGTTGCGCCCAATGTCAGCTTGAGCGATTGGTTTCATAACCGTGATCAAGCCATGCTCCAAGGCAATACCTATAATCCCCATGTATCGATGGCTCTTTCTGGACAGGCGAATGGGAAAAAGCCTTATTGGGGCTGGGATTACAAGGACTTCGCTCCCCGCTTCGCCTTTGCGTATTCGCCTCACGCGAGCAGCGGTTTTCTTAATAGGTTGTTCGGCGGCGCGGGAAAAAGCTCGATCCGCGGCGGATATGGGCTTTACTACGATCACTTCGGCGAGGGAATCGTGAACAGCTTCGACAGGCAAGGATCTTTCGGCCTGACCACTCAGTTGGTGAACCCCGCGGGCTCTCAAGATGTGGGCTGCACTCCCCGCCTCTCGGACCTCACCACCCTTCCATCTGCCAGCCAGTCTTTTTGCGGACAGCAGGTGGTTGGCCCTCCGCCGAGTCCATTTCCCAATCCGGTTACACCCCCCACGGGCTTTGATCCTGGGTCATTTGCGATCTATTGGGGCTTGGACGATAAGCTGAAAACTCCCTACTCGCATGTGTTTGACTTTTCCATCACCCGCGAGATCAGCAAGAATTTTGTCTTCGAAGCTTCCTACGTGGGACGTCTCGCACATAGGCTGCTACAAGAGGAAGACCTAGCGATGCCTTTGGACATCGTCGATCCCGCCTCGAAGATGGACTACTTCGCCGCAACGACTATGCTCACTAAGGCGGCGAACGCCGGCACGGATATCAGCCAGTTGGCGGCTATCCCCTACTGGGAGCACCTGTTTCCGGGAGCAGCAGGACAGATCGGGTTTGGGCCACCCGGTAATCCAAATAATTTGGGCTGTGCCCCCGGTGACAACCCAAATGCAACCAATTACACGGCCACCCAGGCGATGTACGATATGTA
>WNFG01005622.1_pt1 | contig 10543 bp, 17 predicted proteins | sample 5400431 | NCBI WGS metagenome assembly WNFG01 (sample SAMN13153346, study PRJNA577476) | soil metagenome | isolation source: 120 cm saprolite under Douglas fir tree site 2 hole 3 replicate 2 | place: USA:California | collected 2015-04-18
TGCGTCAACACTTCCTTAAGTGGGACAGTGTTTTTTTCGATCTGTTGGTGTATTCGGGATGTAGTGCATTTCGATTCCCGAGTGCACGCAGCAATAAAGCCATCTCACTTACATCAGGAGGGCAACATGGCCAAGAAAGCTAAGAAGGCAAAGAAGGCGAAGAGCGCAGTGAAGAAGACTGCGAAGAAGACCCGCAAGGTCGCCAAGAAGAAGAAGTAATCTCGCTTAAGAAAATTGCCGGCGGCTTGATGCCGGCACGTCAGTAGAGCCTTCAGAAACAATCTGCTTCCTAAAAGCAGATTTCAAATCGGACGGCTCTGTCGACGAAAGAGGGTGTCGGCGAGACATCAGGTCAAACGGCTGGATCGCATTTTCGAAAGAGTTCGCTCTACCGAAAACCGGTCCGGCAGAAGAAACAAGTTTTCTTCGTTCGGTGCGGATCTTGCGTCCGCAATTTCACCGGCAATCTTTGCCCAAGTGAAATCTGGTCCTGACGTGTTCGCCGACGCCCTCGTTCCCTGTGCCGCGCCGATAGCGCCGGCGCTATGATTCCCCCCAAATCCTTCAGAATGATTGTCCTGATCGCCCGTGGCACCAAGAGGCCGGGGTGTGGCGCCGTTGGTGGAGCAGCGCGCATTGCATCGCGTCCGGGACACGATGTTCTCCGCCAATGGTTATCGTTTTACGAAATGGCAGGGTAAACCGAATTTCGCGCTTCCGTAATAATGCGCGTGAAACAGGGGCTTTTGCAATTCACGGTAATCCGTGCCGAGAACGCGTTTACACCCCGTTCATCGCGATACTTAAACTACCCTTCAAATTTTATCGGTCATGGTCATCCCAACAAGCCGGCAAACGGCGAGCGCATGATCCGCCAAGGCGTGGGCGGTTTGGCGATCAGATCGGGCGCTTCCAATCATGGGCGCGCGATCGGACGTACAACCGGATTCCACTCCTGCTGACCGCGCGCTGGATAACGGGACGCTTTTTACAACTGGACGGGAGCCGCGCTCGGGAAGGGCGCGGCAAAAATCAAAAAGGAGATGTCAGATGTTTCAGGGGCACATTGATCTGGATGCGGCGACGCCGGTGCAAGCAAGTGCGATACCCGACGTGCTGTTCGAGCGCGGCCTGTATTGGGCCAGCGGACGTTCCGGCGTGGTCAATCTCGTCGCCGCGCATAAGTGGTTCAACCTGGCTGCTCTGAAAGGCCGCGCCGACGCCATCCAGCTGCGCCGCGAGGTCGCCGCGATGATGTCCGAGGTCGAGATCGCCATGGCCCAGCGCGAAGCCCGGGCCTGGATGACGACGCGGTAGAACCAGCGGCGGGGACGCCGCCGCCATAGCTTGCGGCGCTGGCCGGTTCTGCTTCCGTCGATCGCCGGTCTTTCCGCAGTTGTACGGAGGAACAAATATACGCGCGGGTAACTCTAATCCATCATTGTCGCCGAACTGGGGAACACGCCTTGCGGAAATCAGAAGCGGCCGACTGATCGGTGACGCGCGCGGTTTGCGGTTGATGTTCTGGCCGGGCGTCGGTTTCGCTTCTGATGAGGTCCCGCGATGGGAATCCTGGCCGTCATAGTTGTGCTGCTTGTCCTCCTGCTGGCCTCGACCTGGTCTTCCGCAAAATCGTATTTCGCCAAGGGGCGGCTCGCAGGCATGGAGGAGGCGACGCTCGAAATCATCCGTGGCGTCTGTTCTCACTATGAGTCATCGGGCCAGGCCACCCCCGATTATGTTGCGAAGGCGGTCGAGGCGGTGAGGACATTCGCGCGCGGGGCAACCTACGAGAAGAGCATCTATCGATACCAGGCCCGGCTTTGGATATTTGGCGATGCCATCGGCGCCGCCTGCTGGCGCAAGGGATACGACACCTGCAAGCTGCAGATGACGCAGCGAGAAGACAAGATCATTGTCGCGCTGTCGATGAACGAACTGCTGCACCTGACTTCGCTCGCCCATTTGGGCTTCAAGAAGATGATGCCGAACGACCGCGGCTTCGAGATGCTTCGCTTCAGCGATGAGGAACAGGCGCTTTGCGGAACCTCTGCCGTCGAAAAACTGGAACGGGCTATTCCGGAAAAGCACCGGCCTTGCCAGCACTCCGCCAACCGTCAGGCATTGATCCGGCATTGGTGGCGCGCGGAGCGCAAAACCGCATAGCGCGAGAAAGCCGGTTGGCGAACCTGTCTGCTGTCTCATTGTGGAAAGCGGGAGGCTGGGGCTCGGCCGCACCCCAGAGGGGGCACGAAATTCGCTTGGACGCATTACAGGGCTCCCTTGGGGCGGGGAAGTCCTACTAAAGAGGAAAATTCCTACTTGGCATCCTTAGCCTGCCGTTTTAAGTTTTTTAGGGGTGTGGCATTTGATATGTTCAATTTCTGAGTCTCCACTGTTGGGAGGGCTCCGTCAGCACCATATGTGAGGTCTATTGAAAAATCTTCGATGATCAAGCCGGTCCGCGAACTGCCAGATTTTACTCGACCGCCGCTGTCGGAGGTAGTGCTTTCGATTCAGTTTGCGTCCCTCGTGAATTTGAGGGGATTGCATCTCGGATTGTTTTGGAAGCAGTTTCGAAAGCAATATCCGGAGGTGAGCGAACAAGCTCCGATTCAAGCAGCGTTCGAGACGTTCGGCACTCCTCAATTGTCGAGACCGACTTTCCAATTTCAAACTCTGTTGTCGCCTCCGATGCCGCGTTACTGGTTCGAAAAGACGGGTACTCCTGATTTGTTGCAGATCCAACATGACCGGATTGTTCATAATTGGCGGATGGTCGAACCTGCCGTCGCCTATCCGAGGTATGAAAAGATAAAGGCCGAATTCCAAAAGGAAGTGGACGCGTTTTCAACGTGGCTCCAAAACGAAAGGCTGGGAGATATTCGTCCAAATCAGTGCGAAGTGACTTATACGAACTTGATTGAATTTGAGGAATCGGATGGCGTGCATGCCGGCTTAAGCAAGCTAACGCCTCTGTGGACCGACGAAGTTACGGAGCAGATTTCAGCAAAACTTGAGGATGTGACAACGAATGCACGATTCATATTCTCTTTGAAGGAGAAGCCTGCGGGCCGAGTTTACGTTCAATTTCAACCTGTGTTTCATCAGTCTGATCTTCGACCGATGATTAAGTTGGAAATTACTGCACGCGGTCGACCTGATGGCGAACATATCTCGGATGCGTTTGAATTTCTCGACATCGAGCATGCGCAAGTAGTCCGGACCTTTGCGGCCGTTACATCGGAAGAGATGCATCAAATTTGGGGAAGAGTAGATGTCCGTGGCAAATAGGATTGTTGATACTGACGGCCTTGGGACCGCGAGTACCGCGACAAGACCGCGTTCACAATTTCCCAACTTCAAACAAGCTTTTAATGCCATCCCAGATCGAAAATGGCAGATCGAAGTACAAGATCAGTTGCTTCAATACGTGAATTTTAAGCCAGGGTGGGATAGTTACGGTGCTCCTCCAGTGACGTGGGATGCTGGCATGTTTGCACTCAATATTCTGAAGGACGTGATGCGCCCCCGGACGCCCATTCCGCAAGTGGTCCCTTCATCGGTAGGCGGGGTGCAGTTGGAGTGGCACGAAAAAGGCATCGATCTCGAGCTTCATGTCACCGGCCCGTATCAATGTGAACTCTGGTTTCAAGATTTAAACGCGCCGGGCACCGGTCCTATTTCCATGGATCTGACTAACGACTTTTCTGCGCTGTTGAAGCCCATCGAGTTGTTAACGCAACGCTGATGGACCAGCATGGCAGTTGTCGCTGTTGAACAAATCATCGATGAAGATAGCCTGTTACGGCGAGTTCATCCGTCTCAGGTGATCGACGATAAAAATCTCGGGGCAAGGCGACCCTCCTCAGGGGCGTTTACCGATACGGAGCTATCCGCCGATTCCGAGTTGCTTCTGGCGAAGTACGGACTTGATCTAAGTTTTTGTTTGAAGGGTTACGCCGGATACTCTGTGGTGCGATTTGCAGTACAGTTTGCGCGCTCGAACGGTATGGTAGTCTCCCACACCCCCAAAGAGGACAATCCCGCTCACACTGATGTCATAGGGAAAAAATCTAAGGCACTGCAGAGGCAATTTGCTGCCATGTCGGAATGGGCTCACGAGGAACCTAAAAAGACTTAGTGCCGTCGAAAAACTGGAACGGGCTATTCCGGAAAAGCACCGGCCTTGCCAGCACTCCGCCAACCGTCAGGCATTGATCCGGCATTGGTGGCGCGCGGAGCGCAAAACCGCATAGCGCGAGAAAGCCGGGGGCGAGCGGTTCGGGATGACAACCCTTTAACGCTCCAGGCCGGCTATCGCGCTGGCCACGACCAGTCCGGTGGTGCGCCGTCCCTGACGATGGTTTCGCCGAGATGCTTCTCCAGTATGATTCGCCCGCAGTCGACGTCGGCATCGAGCGCGGCAACGAGCGCCGGGGCATGTGAAACCACCACGGCCTGCGACCGCTTCGATGCCCGTGCGATCAGGCGCGCCAGCGCCGGCATCAAATCCGGATGCAGGCTGGTTTCGGGTTCGTTGAGGATCATCAGCGTCGGCGGTCGCGGCGAGAGCAATGCCGCGACGAGCAGAAGGTAACGTAGCGTGCCGTCCGACAATTCAGCGGCCTTGAGCGGCCGGAGCAGGCCGTGCTGGTGCATTTCGAGTTCGAAATATCCGTCGGTGGCGTTGACCTCGACACGAGCGCCGGGAAATGCGTCGGCGATCGCGGCGTCCATGTGCTCGCCGGCACCTATCTCGCGGATGGTCTGCAATGCTGCGGCCAGATCCGATCCATCACCCGCCAGCACCGGCGTGTAGGTGCCGATCTGCGGTTTGCGCGCAGGCGCGTCGAGATCGGTGCGCAAGTGATCGTAAAACCGCCAGTTCCTCATCCTCTCGCGCAACATCAAGAGTTCGATGGCGTGGTAGGGATCGGCGCAATGGGTCATCATGCTGTCGAATGCGTCGAGGTTCTGATAGGCCTGCTGCCATTCGCCCTGGCCGTTGCGAATGCGGACACTGGGGCCGATGCGAACGGCAAATGCATTTGTCCGGTCCAGCCGTTCGCCCGTCCATTGGCTTTCGACCTTGATTTCCGGATCGCTTGAAAACTTCGAACGCGAATCGGGCAGCGGAAGCCCGAGATCGATGGCGTAGCCGTAATCCTTGCCTGAAAATCCGAGCTTCAGGCTGATCGGATTCTTGCGCACCAGGCCTTGGACCGGTGCGGTGCCGGCTTTCACCCCCCGCGATGATGTTTCCGGGCCGGCCCACAACGTCGATTCCAGTCCGCCCTCGGCGGCCAATGACTGAATGATGCGGCCCTGTGCGATGTCCGCCAGCAGTCTCAGCGCGCGATAGAGGCTGGACTTGCCGCTGCCATTGGCGCCGGTCACGATATTGAGCGCGCCAAGCGTTACCTTGATTTCGCGCAAGGATCGATAACCGGAGATCGCAAGTCTGGTTATCATGGCTCCCCGGATCGATGGCGCTGTGGCTGACTATGTTGTCCCGGTCTCATTAATCTCAAGAATGGGGAGCAGAACAAGGGCGTCGATCTGCTCACAATGGGTGAGGAAGTGATCGGGTGGCCGGAAGATATGCAGTGATCGGAGGATAAAGTGCAAACCGGCCGGCCGGCGCTGCTTCGCAAACGGGGTGCGGTACCTGCTTCTGTTGCGCTTCATCGCGGCTCGCCCTGCCCAGGCGATGAGCCGGTGCGGGCTTCAGAGCTCTATGCGATTTGAACTCCGGCCATCTTGAAATCTGACACCATATGCGGTATCTGTATTTATGACAAAGGCTGACAAGCTGCTGGCCCGGATGCGGCAGAACCCGACGGGGGACTGGACCATTCAGGACATCGAGCGGCTTTGCAGCGGATTGGGCTGGCGATGCTTGCCGCCTGCGGGTGGCGGCTCACATTGGAAGATCACGGCGGCAGATGAGGAGGCGATCCTCACCATCCCGGCAAAGCGGCCGATCAAGCCGGTCTATGTCCGCAAGCTGCTGGCGATGATGGGAAGGCGAGGCGATGGCGAAGCAGACTGAATATGCGATTTTGGTCGAGCCGCTGACGGACGCTGATGGCGGCGGCTGGCTGGCGTCCGTGCCAGCCTTGCCCGGGTGCATGGGCGACGGCGAAACCCGCGAAGCGGCGCTGGCGGACGTGCAGAACGCCATCGCCGAATGGAAGGACGCAGCCCGCCAGTTGGGACGCGATGTTCCAGGCCCGGCGGCGTTGGGGCAGTGGCGCCAGCGGGCACCGCGCACCTTGCACGAAAAGCTGAAAATCATCGCCGCCCGCGAGGGCGTTTCCCTCAACGCCTTCGTGACGAGCGTGCTGGCCGAAGCGGTCGGTAAAAAGAGGGCCTAGATGGTCGCCAATGCTCGACTCCGGACAGTGCGTTGATCGAAAACAGGCACCGGGGAACGGGATCGGAGGAATGGCTCGGAAGAAGCAGTGGGGACTGAGGATGACCGCGCCCCGGCCAGCGGTACCGAACGGGGTGGAAAAGCAAGTGATCGTCACCGCCTGCGAGGCCTTCATTCGCGACGTCCTGAAACCGCGCTTCCTGCCGCAGATCAGGCCGACCGAATGGAACTACGTGGTCGATATCAACGGCGCCTGGGCGGCCGGGCGATATCGTTTCATCCAGCGCTATCGGTCGGGCATGGAGCATAATCGCGGCGAAGAGTTCGATACGCCCTTCGCCCGTATCGACCGCATGGGACGAGACAGCTTCGATATCTACTGGATGCGGCACACCGGAAAATGGTGGCGGCTTCACACCGGCGTGACGCTTGTCGAGGCGCTTCGAATCCTCGAAACGGACGGCATCCTGCATCCCGTTTGACCCGCAACACCCGGCCGCGCGCCGGAGCTGTTTTTCGTCCCCTAAATAACCACAGCGGCCGCAGCCATGAGCGAATACCAGTACTTCGAGTTCCAGGCGATCGACCGGCCGCTCAGCCAGGCGGATCGCGAGGCCCTCCGGGATTTGTCGACACGGGCGCGGATCACGGCCACGAGCTTTACGAATTCGTATGAATGGGGCGATTTCAAAGGCGATCCAGCCAAACTGATGGAGCGCTGGTTCGACCTCCACCTCTATCTGGCGAATTGGGGCTCGCGCCGACTGATGATCAGGTTGCCGACGCGGATGGTCGACCGCGATCTCCTCGACGCTTTCCTCGGGGAGGTCGATTGCGCCGGGCTAACGGTCACTGGCGAGAACCTGATCCTGGACATCGTGCGCGACGAGGTGGAGTCTGAGGATATGGAAGACGGTTCGGGCTGGCTCGCAGCTCTGACGCCGTTAAGGGCCGAGGTGCTCGCGGGCGACCTGCGGCTCTTCTATCTCCTCTGGTTGACGGCGGTCGAGGCCGATACGTTTGAAGCGGACGAACCTGAGCCTATGCCCGGAATAGGGCCCATGACGGCGGCGCTCGAAGCTTTCGCAGCGTTCTTCGGCATCGATCCCGATCTCGTTCAGGTGGCGGCCGAACGCCCTGCCATCGTGATCCCAAGCGTATCGACTTCGGCTGACGTCGGGAAAATCCTTTTGGCGATGACCGATTCCGAAAAGACCGAAATACTTGCGCGGCTGTACGACGGCGACACCCACGTCGCCCTCGAACTGAGAGCCAGGGTCCGGGACCGTATGGCGGTCGAGGCTGACGCCCCGCCGGTTGTCGCCCGGACCGTAGGCGAGCTCTGCGCCCGCGCCCGTGCGGTCGGCCTCGCCCGCGAGCAGGCGGCGGCCGAGAAGCTCGCCGCCGAACGAAAACGACAGGTGGAAGAGGCCGAGAACGCCCGCCGCGTCAGACTCGATACAATAGCACGGAGAGGTGAAAGCGTCTGGCGTGACGTCGAGGCCGAAATCGAGCGCCGCAACGCTACCGGCTACGACAGGGCGGCGAGCCTTCTCCTCGGTCTCCGGGCAGTTGCCGAAGAACGCGGCACGATGCCTGACTTCGAAAAGCGCCTGCGGGCGATCCGGGAACGACATGCCCACAAGAAGCAGTTCGTCGTGCGACTCGCGAAGATCGGACAGCTGGACACGCTGTAGCGTACAGCTGGCGGGCCGCGACGGACGATGATGAGCACTATGTCCACGCTATAGCCCTACCCTGATCCGCCAGCGGTTGGAGATGCTGACCACGGACGAGTCCACCGCGGACAAGTCCAACGTGGAAAAGTCCAACGTTGCGGCGGCGCCGTGATGTGTATATAGTGATGGATCGATACACAATGATCGGGTTGTTGGGGATGCGGACCAATATCGAAATCGACGACGAACTGTTGTCTAAAGCCATGACGGCGGCGGGCCTATCGACCAAACGAGCCACGGTGGAAGAGGGCTTGCGGTTGCTGGTTCGGTTGCGCAAGCAGGCCAAGGCGCTTGCGGAACTCAAGGGATCGGGGTGGGAGGGTGATCTGGACGAAATGCGTCAGGGCCGCCCGCCACGCAGGTCGTGATTCTCGTCGACAGCTCCGTCTGGATCGCGCATCTGCGCGGCCATCGAACGGCGGCAACCGCCAAACTGGAAGCCGCCGCCAGTCGGGAGCCGCTTCTGATCGGCGATCTCATCCTGCTAGAAGTTCTTCAGGGCGCTCGGGATGAATCTCACGCCGCACGGATTGAACGCGGATTGCGCCGGTATGCTCTCGTGCCGCTTCTGGATGCCGATCTTGCCCGTCGCGCTGCCCGGAACTATCGCAAGCTGAGAGAACTGGGCATCACGATCCGCAAGACGGCCGACATCGTTATCGGCACCTTCTGCATCGAGCGTCGCCACTCGTTGCTACACGACGACCACGACTTCGCGCCGATGGAGAAACATCTCGGTCTCATGGTCGCGTGAGACGGCGGTAGCGATGGACGGCGTAGTTCCGCATGGATGACCCGATCTGGATTCATTGGTTGGTTGAAGTGGCATTGTCCGCCACGCAAGCATCCCAAGCGCATCCCGGTCGTTATCGGATAGAGAGGCGCACTCCAGTGTAGGATGGCGGAGACGGAGGGATTCGAACCCTCGATAGGGCTTTACAACCCTATAACGGTTTAGCAAACCGCCGCCTTCAGCCACTCGGCCACATCTCCGGTAAGGCCGATATGCCTGACACGGGGGCGAGCCGCAAGCGGCAGATTTCAGGCCAGCGGATTCCGAGCGATTTAACGACTCAGGCGGAGGCTGCGAGCCCCTCAAGTTGAAGCGGAGGCGTCCGGACCGCTTATACTTACTTATACTTATATGTGACGGGCGCATCTGCGGCGCAGATCGGGCAATGCCGCCTTCGGTATTTTTTCGGCCCGCCAAATTGGCTGGATTGAAAACCGGCGCGCGACACAGGCGCATCGGCTTCTTCCCGGCATGAAAATCAAGAGTTCCGGCGATGCGGCCCGCCCGCGGCGTCAAATCCCGCTGCAGTTTTCACATTTTGCAACAAAAGGTGAGATTCGCCGCGAGTCTTCAGTTGGTTGCGGTCGGTTTACGCCGCAGGAATTTCGCGAGCAGCGGTTCCACCACCGAAGCCGCAAGCTCTCTCTATTATCGGGGCGGATCGATAATGGCGCCTCGTCGATTCGGCACGAGTCGACTCGGAGTGAGCGGAAAACCGGGCGCGTCACCCGCGATCTGAGTGCCAATTGGGGTTTATTCAAAATCACGTGATGAAACAGAGACTTACGGAAAAGCTTGATCACGGTTGCGTGTTGTTTGTGCAACACATCTCCAAAAACGTCTGCCGCGACATCGTCTGGACCCCGGTCAACCTCGCCTTCACCGCCGACGTCAACTGGACGCGTTTGGACCAGAAGTCCTCGGGCACGATTGCGAGCCCAGGGACCGCAGCGGTTGCCAAGCCGGCAGCTCTGTATGAGCTCAAGGACCAGGACGCCATCAACGTGCTGCTCCGCGCTCAGCGCAACTTCTAAGCTCGGTCTAACGACCTGACAGGAATCCCCGGCGGGAAACCACCGGGGTTTTGCTTTGCGTCCTGACGAGGAAAACGGGTAATGGAGAATCCCATACGAAATATCCGCCCTGGTGGCGGGTTTTAAACCAGGCGGTGTGCCGTTCTTCGGGCGAGCCATCAAGGAGAGAATGATGCGTAAATTGTTCCTGGCGGTCGTCGCTTTTGTCGCCGTGACATCCATCTGGATGGCAGCGACTCCGGTTCTCGCCCGAGACTATCCGTTCTGCATCAAGGGGCAAGGTTACATAACTCCGACAGGGGATTGCAGCTTCGATACTTATGAACAATGTCTGGCGACGGCTTCCGGCCGTCGCAACTATTGCGACGTGAATCCTTACTTTCCCTACCCGAACGAGCCCTACGTCACTCATCCGAAGAAGCGGAGCAGATGGGGCTAAATAGAGCTGGAGTAATTCGCCTATTCCACGCTCGCCCCGCGATGCAGATCGGCCTCGATCTGCAGCCGCGTCCCGCCGCCAAATCGCGCGCGATAGACCTGCAAATTCTCCATGATCCGCTGCACGTAATTGCGGGTCTCGGAGAACGGGATCAGTTCG
>WNFG01021634.1_pt1 | contig 10542 bp, 11 predicted proteins | sample 5400431 | NCBI WGS metagenome assembly WNFG01 (sample SAMN13153346, study PRJNA577476) | soil metagenome | isolation source: 120 cm saprolite under Douglas fir tree site 2 hole 3 replicate 2 | place: USA:California | collected 2015-04-18
TCGGTGAGTTTCTTGGTGAGCTCAGGCTTTTGCGCGGCGAAAGATTTCTCGCCGGAGATCTTTTCCTGTAATTTCATCAGACCGGCGAGCAACGCTTCCGGTCGCGGCGGGCAACCGGAGATATAAACATCGACCGGAATGAGTTGATCGATTCCCTGCAAGACCGCGTAGGATCGATACATCCCGCCGGTAGAAGCGCACGCGCCCATCGCGATGACCCATTTTGGTTCCGGCATCTGTTCGTAAATCCGTTTCACCGCCAGCGCCATTTTGTAAGTCACGGTGCCGGCCACGATCATCACGTCGCATTGTCGCGGCGAAAAACGCATCACTTCGGCGCCGAACCGCGCGATATCGAACCGGGACGCGGCCGTCGCCATTAACTCAATCGCGCAACACGCCAGTCCCATCGGCATCGGCCAGAGCGAATTTTTGCGGACCCAATTGAAGGCGGCATCGAGCCGGGTAAAGATCACGTTGCCTTCGATTTTCGAGTCGTAAGCGGTCGCGTGTTGTTCCGCCATGTGGCAACACTAAAGTTGCGCCAATCCGAGGCAAGTAGAAGATACATCCCGCCAGCCAAGATCGACATGCAACGAAATCAGCGCAGTCATCTCGACGAACTCGAGAACCAGAGCATTTTTATTTTTCGCGAGGCGTATCACGCATTCAAGAACATCGCCATGCCCTGGTCGATGGGAAAAGATTCGAACGTGCTCGTCTGGCTGGCGCGGAAAGCGTTTTTCGGCCGGGTGCCGTTCCCGGTTCTCCACATCGACACCACCTACGAATTTCCCGAGATGCTCGAGTTCCGGGAGTGGGCGAAGAAGCATCACAATTTGAATCTAATCGTGAAGATCAACACCGAAGCGCGCGAGCGTGGCATCGGTTACGAGACGCATGACCCGCTCGCGGTGACGCACGAATTGAAAACGGTCGCGCTCCAGCAAGTGCTGGCCGAATACAAATGGGACGCGCTCATCACTGGCATCCGGCGCGACGAAGATCCAACTCGCGCCAAGGAGCGATATTTTTCGCCGCGCAACGCCCAGTTTGAATGGGATTACAAAGATCAACCGCCGGAATTCTGGGGACAATTCGTAACCAACTCGGCCGAAGGCGAGCACGTCCGTGTGCAACCGTTGCTTGATTGGACCGAGGTCGATGTCTGGCGCTACATCCAGCGGGAAAATATTCCCATCCCGCAGATGTATTTTGCGCGCAACGGGAAACGATTTCGCTCGTTAGGTTGCAGCCCGATCACGCACCCGATTGAAAGCAACGCCTCGAACATCGACGGGATCATTGCCGAACTTGAGGCGACGAAGGTCGGCGAGCGCGCCGGCCGCGCCCAAGACCACTACGAGCGCAACGCGATGCAAAAGCTCAGAGCCAAGGGGTTCTTATGACGAAAGAATCGCCGCCGCTTCGCGTCGTCTTTGTTGGGCACGTCGATCACGGTAAGTCGACGCTGATCGGCCGAATCTTGCACGACACCGATTCGTTGCCGGAAGGCAAGATCGAGATGGTAAAGAAGGCGTGCGCGGCGGAAGGAATGGAATTCGAGTTCGCGTTCGTGCTCGATGCGTTGCTGGAGGAACAGAAGCAGAACGTCACGATCGATACGACCGAGATCCGATTCAAAACCAAGCGGCGCAAATACATCATCATCGATGCGCCGGGACACAAAGAGTTTTTGAAGAACATGATCACCGGCGCGTCGCGCGCTGATGCGGCGGTTCTCGTGATCGCGGCGAATGAGGGCGTGCGCGAACAAAGCCGGCGTCACGCCTATCTGCTAAGCATGCTCGGCATCAAACAATTAATTGTCGTGGTCAACAAAATGGATCTCGCGGATTTCTCGGAGAAAAAATTCGGGGAGATCGAAAAGGAATATCGAAAATTTCTTGGCGAGCTCGGACTTGAAGCGCGCGTCTTCGTTCCGGCGTCAGCAAAGAATGCGGACAATGTCGCGAGTGCGAGCAAGAAAATGAAATGGCACCGCGGTCCAAGCGTGCTCGAAGCGCTCGATCTGTTGGAGCCGCAAAGCGCCGATGTCGATCTTCCACTGCGGTTTTGCGTTCAGGACGTTTACCGATTCGATGATCGACGCATCATTGCCGGTCGGATCGAGACTGGAAAGCTCAAGGTGGGGGACGAATTGGTTTTTTCGCCGGCGAATAAGACTTCGAAGGTTCAATCGATCGAAGAATGGGGTGGAAATGGCGAGAGCGAAGCGATTGCCGGCGATTCAATTGGGATGACGCTGAGCGAGCAAATTTTCGTCGAACGCGGGTACGTGGCGTCGCATCAAACAGAAACGCCCATCGAAGCCAATCGACTTCACGCGGATGTGTTTTGGATCGTGCGCGAACCGATGCGAGTTGGTCATCTCTACGATCTGCGTCTGGCGACTCAGGAAGTGAAATGCGAAATAGTGTCGATCAACGAGGTGATGGATTCGTCGACGCTCCAGGCAACGAAAGACAAACGTGAACAATTGGAACGTAATGAAGTCGGCCGGCTCACCATTCAAACGCGCAGCCCGCTGGTGATCGACAATCACGATCGGATCCCCACCCTCGGACGCTTTGTGATTGTTGATGACGGACAAATTTGCGGAGGCGGGACAATTTTTGGCGGCGTCTATACCGATCGCACGGTTGCGAAGAGCAAAAATATTTTTTGGGTCGAAGGAAAGATCACAGCTCAAGCGCGAGCGGCGCGAACGGGCCATCGCGGCGCGGTCGTTTGGTTCACTGGATTGTCGGGCGCGGGAAAATCGACAATCGCTCAGGCACTCGAGCGAGAACTTTTCGCGCGCGGTATGCAAACTTACGTGCTGGACGGGGACAACATTCGCCACGGTTTGAATTCGAACCTCGGATTTTCGCCCGAAGACCGCGTCGAAAATATTCGCCGTGTGAGCGAAGTCGCAAAACTGATGGCGGATTCCGGTGTGGTCGCAATTACTGCATTCATTTCGCCGTATCGAATGGATCGAAAACGAGCACGCGAGATCGCGCTCGAGGGCAACGCCGAGTTTGTCGAAGTCTTTGTCGATGCGCCGCTAGAAGTTTGCGAAGCGCGCGATCCGAAAAATCTCTACAAGAAAGCGCGCGCCGGCGAGATCCGGGAATTCACCGGAATCGACGCGCCTTATGAGCCGCCGGAAGACGCGGAGATCATCGTTCACACCGACCGGCAAACGGTAAATGAATCGGTCGCGACGATCCTAGAAGGATTATTGCTGCGACTAAAAGCAGAACAAGGCAATGCCTGACGCGAAAGATATCGATGTTATGATTCGCGTGGCGGAAGCTGCCGACTTTGAGGCGTTGGCTGATTTAATGACACAGCTCGGCTACGAAACGCGCGCGGCCGAGATGCAAATGCGAATGGAAGCAATTCGCGCCGACAAGCACTACGCAACGTTTGTGGCCGTGAGTAAAGGCAAAGTTTGTGGAATGGTCGGAACGTTCACCTGCTATAGCTACGAACATAACAGTCCATCGGGCAGAATTCTGGCGCTGGTCGTGTCAGAAAAAATGCGCGGACGCGGTATTGGTCACGCGCTGATGGCAGCCGCCGAAAAAGATCTCGCGCAGAAAAATATTCGGCGGGTTGCAGTGAACACGCGGTTTGAGCGCAAAGACGCGCACGAGTTTTACGAAAACGTCGGTTACAGACGCAACGGCTTCCGTTTCGTGAAAGAGTTGCCCATACCGGCGGATTGAATCCAGACTGGGTCGACTGGAACCGGTGGGCAAAAACTTGACGGCTTAAAGCCGTCAAGTCTAGCGAGTGGTAATACGAGTTAACCGGCGGCTTCGGTTGGATGATCGACGATGGTAACGTGACTCGATTCGATCACGTCGTAGACAATTTTGCCGAGCTCGGCCGCTTCGTACGGTTTGGCGATGACGCCGTGGAAGCCGAAATCCTGATAGCGGCCCATGGTGGCGTCGGTGGCGTAACCGCTCGATACAATCGCGTTCACGGTCGGATCGATTTCGATTAATTTTTTGAGCGCTTCTTTTCCGCCCATGCCGCCTGGAAGCGTTAGATCGAGAATGACGGCGTCGAATCTTTCTCCAGCTTCGAATTTTTTGCGATAAAAATCCGCGACTGCTCGCTTGTCAGCTTCGGCAAAACTATTTTCACCGGTGAGCAGATAGCCGCGTTTCTCCTTTTCCATTTCGACAACTGAGCGCTCGAGTTTCGGCAAGAAGTCCAGAATTTGGGCGGATTGTGTGGCCCACTCCTGATCGTCAACGACTGAAGGACTTCACGCGCCTGGTCGAGTAATGAATTTCCGAGAGCGAACGATCCGGCGGCGTTTGTTTCGGCGGCCGTCGGCGCGCTGCCTTTGGATCGGCACGCGTTAATTTCCGGCGTCGCTACGGTCTCGAGCCATTTCTGAACAACTTCTTGGACCTTCATGACGCGCTTGCGCTGCCGCGGACTGTCGAGAATCAGCGCGGTCAAGTCTTCGATCCGGTGTTTAATGAGGTCGCGCTTCTTTTCGAACGGCGCGATGTAATCCTCGCTGCCGCTTAACAAAAATCCGCGGTGGCCGCTTTCGAGACTCGCGATGTCGTTCTCGATCAAACTGCTCAACCGTATGACTTCGATGGTGTGAGTGCGGAGCGTGTCCTGATAATGGTTGCGCAAAGTCACGAGCAGGAAAACGCCGGCCAGGAAAATGATGACGATGACGCCAACGGTTGTTCCGGAGAGGAGCTTGAGGTGAAAATGCCGCTTACTAAAAAGCCGGTCGCCGATGCGGCCGAAAATCGACCGTGGGCGGCTTTTTAGCACGGTTGGTACGGTGGCGTTTACCGACAGATCTACCATAAATGCGTATAAAGCAGCTCCCCTGCCAGCCCGACTTTTTGCAAGGCCAGTCGACGCCAATGGGACCCAAAGCAGAGTCAGTACCAAATTTTTACCAAGTACAAACCTTTCGCCGGCGCAACGAAACGCGAGCCATCAGTGTGTCCTGACTTCAGCCGCGCGACGATTTCGTCGACGTTCATTTTGTTGAGCGCGACCTGTGTCATCGCCCCAACCATGAGGCGGACCATTTTGTAAAGAAAACCGTCCCCTGCGATTTCGATTGCAATCCGCGGTCCGCTTCGCCGAATTTGAACGGACCAAATCGTGCGCATTGTGTCCTGCTCTTTTTGGCCGCGATTGGCCGCGAACACTGCGAAATCATGCGTGCCAACGAATTTCTTTCCAGCCGTCTTCAGAAGATCCACATCCAACGGTGACGAAATGTGCCACGCACGACCGAACTTGAGTGGCGGCAGAATTGGCGCAGCCCAAATACGATAGCGATAGAGTTTTCCGGTCGCCGAAAATCGCGCGTGAAAATTCTGCGGCATGAACTGGCAGCGCAAAATACGAATGGCGGGTGGCAATGTTGAATTGAGCGCCTTTGTCCAACGCTCGAGCGAAAGCCGCCGATCCGGAAGATCGACATGCGCACATTGCGCGAGCGCATGGACGCCGGCGTCAGTGCGTCCAGCGCCGTGAACTCGGATGCGGGTCCCGCTGATTTTCTGAAACGCATGTTCGAGCGTGTCTTGAACTGTGTTGCGATGCGCCTGACTTTGCCAGCCGGCGAACGCCGCACCGTCATAAGCAACGGTTAACTTAAGCCGCTGCGACATTTTGATTAGTGCGGAATCTCTTTTGCCGAAACCGCGCCGCGTTCGCGGTCGAGATAGCCCTGCAAAATCATTTGGGCCGCGACTTGATCGACAAACTTGCGTGTCTGCCGCGTTTTTTTGCCGGCCTCGCTAAGCGCGCGATTCGCGGCGACGGTTGTCAGTCGTTCGTCCCAAGGTTCAACGGCACACGGAAGCTGCTCGCGAAGTTTGGCCGCGAATTCCAATGCTTCATTTGCGGCTCTCCCAATTTCTCCGCTCATGTGTCGCGGAATGCCGACGACGATCTTGTCGATCTTCCGATCTCGAACGATTTCTCCGACCCGCTTCACCGAGTCTTTGTTCGCAGGGATCGTTTCGAGCGGGTGCGCCAACAGGCGCAGTTCATCTGAAATGGCGAGCCCAATCCGCGCTCGACCGAAATCGATCCCCAGAATTGGATTCATTTGACGCCGACTACTGCAGCTCCGGCGGCAACTTGCCGACGAGATTTTTGATCTTCTCGGCTTGATGGCGGTGGCAAATCAAAATCGCGTCGCCCGTCCGGATAATAATCAAATTATGCACGCCGAGTAACGCGATGGTCGTTTCGCCCTCGTTAAAAATAATATTGTCGCTGGAATCGAGCGCGGTCAGCGCGCTGTTCGTTGCGTTTCCGTGTTCGTCCTTTTTGAAATAGCGGGCCACTGTCTGCCAACTGCCGACGTCATCCCAATCAAAACTGGCTTCGACCACCAGAACCCGTTCGGCTTTTTCCATGATCGCGTAATCGAACGAAATGCGCGGGAGTTTTTCGAATCGCTCGCGCAAAGTTTTATCGAGATCTTTCGAAGACCGGACTTGTGAGATGAAATCGGCCAATTCCGGCGCGTGGCGGTTAAATTCGCTCAAAACCGTCGGCACCGACCAGACAAACATTCCCGCATTCCAGCGAAAATTTCCTTTTCGCAAAAAAGATTCGGCAAGATCGACATTTGGCTTTTCACGAAAGCGAACGACGCGATGCACTGCGATTTTGCCCTCGCCATGCAAGCGCACTTGTTCGCCTTGTTCAATATAACCAAAACCGGGGCAGGCCCAGGTCGGTTTGATGCCGATGATAACGAGCGCGCCGGTTTCTTCAGCCGCGGCCGCGGCGGTGCGCATCGTGTCTTGAAAGGCGGCGCGATCGACAATGACGTGATCGGCCGGCAACACCAGCATCGTTGCCGCATGATCGCGCCCCGCGATCCAGCCGGCCCCAAGCGCGACTGCTGCCGCGGTGTCGCGTTTGGCCGGTTCAGCGATGATGTTTTGTTTTGGAAAAGCTTTGAGTAAATCGCGAACAGCTTTTTCCTGGTCGACGTTGGTGAGAATGAGAATGCGGTCGCTCGGGACCAGGCCTTCCAATCGCGCGATTGTTTTCTCCAGCAAAGTGCGTTCGGAAACGAGGCGCAGCAATTGCTTCGGACGATTACGTCGGCTCAACGGCCAGAAACGCTCGCCGCTGCCTCCGGCGAGAATAAGGGCATAGATCGGATTCGACATGTCAGAAGCTGCTAATAGCGGAGATCACACCAGCACGGAGATTTCCCGGTTTCTTTTTCCCCAACGCGACTTTATAAGTAGCCGATGTCCCTCTCAGTATCCATTCCAAAAACAGGGGAACAGGTTCCGCTGGATAATTTGCTCTCGCTGACGCGCACCGCGTTTGGGCTTGGAATCGGAATGCTGGTCGCCGACAAAATTAAACGGCCGGCCCGACAGACGGCTGCAATCGCGCTGATGTCGGTCGGCGCTTTGGCGGCGGTCCCGTTCCTTGTCAAAATCGCACTCGAACGGATCAACCGCCCGGAATCGGAACGCGGGAGTCGCGCGCGCTTGCGCTCGATCCGCGGCGACTCGGGTTATTCTACCGAGACAGACATTTATTAGGTTCAAGTCGAGTGCAGTTCACTCGGGGACAGCTTGATTCGGTCGGCTTCGCGGATTAAAGCGTCCTTCGCACATGGCCCGAGCATCGACATCTTCCGGTGAGCCGGTACGGGATTTTTGTCGCGAAATTCTAAAACAGGAGGCGCTCCTGCGCCAGGGCGGCGGGAAGGCCGGACTTGAGCGGCAACGCAAACTCGGCCGCTTGCCGGCGCGGGAACGGATCGGTCAGCTTCTCGACAAAGACGCGCAATTTTTCGAGATCGGACTCTGGGCGGCCTACAGAATGTACGAAGAGTGGGGGAACATTGTTGCCGCCGGAACTATCGCCGGCATCGGAAATGTCTCGGGCGTTCCATGCATGCTCATCGCGAACGACGCGACCGTGAAGGCAGGCGCGTTCTTTCCCGCGACCGTGAAAAAACTTTTGCGTGCACAGCGAATCGCTTTCGAATGTTCGCTGCCAATTATTTACCTGGTCGATTCCGCCGGCGTCTTTTTGCCGATGCAGGACGAGATTTTTCCGGACGAGGACGATTTTGGCCGGATCTTTCGAAACAACTCAGTCATTTCCGCGGCCGGAATTCCGCAGTTCGCCGCCATCGTGGGAAACTGCGTTGCGGGCGGCGCTTACCTGCCTGTACTTTGCGACAAGATTTTGATGACCGAGGGGAGCGGGCTTTATCTCGCCGGTCCGTCGCTGGTCAAAGCCGCGATTGGTCAGGTGGTCGAACAAGAAGAACTCGGCGGCGCGAAGATGCATTCGGAAATCAGCGGCACCGTCGATTTTTACGAGAAGACGGATGAATCATGTTTGAAACGCTTGCGCTCGCTCGTTGCTCTTTTGCCCGAGGCGCAAAGCGCAGCTGATTCCAAGATTGACCGGAAAGTTTTCAAAACGGCGAAAGATCCGGACACGGTTTACGATCTTGTCAGCCTCGATGGTCAAAAAAATTACGATGCGCGCGATCTGATCGCTGCGGTTGTCGATTCAAATTCAGTCGACGAATACAAAGCCGATTATGGCAAAACGCTGGTGACAGCTTACACGCGCATCGGCGGTCGGCCGGTTGGCATTGTGGCGAGTCAACGGCTGCAAGTGCGCACGAAAAAAGAAGGAATTCAGATGGGCGGCGTTATTTATTCGGACAGCGCTGACAAAGCCGCTCGGTTCGTGATGGATTGCAATCAAGTTGGATTGCCGATCATTTTTTTTCAGGACGTGACCGGATTCATGGTCGGGCGCGACGCGGAAGAAAGCGGGATCATTCGAAGTGGCGCGAAACTCGTGAACGCGGTCAGCAATTCAATTGTTCCCAAAATCACCGTGGTCGTGGGCGGTTCGTTTGGCGCAGGCAACTACGCGCTTTGTGGCAAAGCCTACGATCCGCGATTCATCGTGGCGTGGCCGACTGCGCGTTACGCGGTGATGGGCGCGGCCCAGGCTTCGGACACAGTTTTTTCAATTCTCGCGCGCGCTCGCGAACGCGGCGATAAAAAGGCGTCGCATGAAGAGCTCGACGCGCTTCGCAAAAAAGTGAAACTGAGTTACGAAGAGCAGACGGACATTCGCTACGGCGCGGCGCGCGGCTGGGTCGATGCTATTGTTCAGCCGCACGAAACGCGCGAGGCCTTGATTCAGTTGCTTCACTATGTGGCGCGTCCAATGCCCGAAGCGCGCTTCCACACGGGCGTCATTCAAGTTTAGATCGGCAATCGCATGCCAGTCGTTCTGATCGAGAAAAAGAGTCCGCAGATTACGGTGGTGACTTTGAACCGTTCCGAGCGCCGCAACTCGCTAACAATCGAGCTACTGAATGAATTAATCGCTGCGATCAGGGTTGCTTCGGATGAACCGCGCGAGCGTGTCTTGATTTTGCGTGGCGCGGGCGCAGCGTTTTGCACCGGGCTCGATTTGAAGGAAGCCGCCGATTTGAAAAAGGCGCAGATGACCGCCGAATTGGTCGCGAAAACTTTGATCACGCTTGCCGAAACGCGTCTTGTGACGATTGCGGCGGTTCACGGCGCCGCAGTTGCCGGCGGCGCGGGAATCATGTCGGCCTGCGATTTCGTCGTTGCCGCGATTAGTGATGACCTTTTTGCGACGGCAAGTGGGCGAGCGCAACATGCGGGAGTTAGTGTTGGGTGGAGAATTAATCGATGCCGAACGCGCGCGCGAAATCGGTTTGGTCAATCGCGTGGTTGCGCCTGACCAATTGTTGTACGAGGCGCAAAGGTTTGCCGACTCAGTTTTGCAAGGCGCGCCGAACGCGGTCGCAGAAACCAAACGGCTGATCGAAGAACTTTGGTCGACGTCGGTGAAAGAAGATGTCGATCTTGCCTTGAAGCATCACATGCAAGCGCGCGAATCCGCCGAAGCGCGCGAAGGCATCGCGGCGTTCAACGAAAAGCGGCCGCCAAACTGGGTGAAGTAAAAAGCGAGCCGACTAGACCGACATAGGTGGAGGCGCTGCGCTTTGGTATTGCGCGCTGCCGAGCGCGACGCCTCAAATGAGATCGGCATGATCCCTTTTCACGCGCTTCCGCGACGTCGATTGTCTGCCAATCAGGATCGCCGGCATCGAACTTATCGTCGTTTTGATCAAGATCGTCTTCGCCGTCGGAAAGCGCACCTTGCCGCGAACGAAGACGAACAAACCGTCGAGCGACTCGATCCCGGCGCGAAGATTCGAGGCGTGATGCAGGCACAAGACAAACCGAGAGCGGAGCGCGGCGATGAACTACACTCGTAATTCTGAATGCAACGTCACGTTGCTGAGCGCATTCCGGTGTCGCATTGCCATTCGACTTTCGTCGTCTGGCCGGCGACAACCTCGACGTCGAACGGTCCATAGCGCCCAATTCCCTTTTGCCGTTCTTTCTTTGTCACGGTGTAATGACCGGGCGGGAGAGAAACTTTGAAATGACCTTGATTGTCAGTCGTAAACTCTGCGAC
>WNFG01005626.1_pt1 | contig 10541 bp, 7 predicted proteins | sample 5400431 | NCBI WGS metagenome assembly WNFG01 (sample SAMN13153346, study PRJNA577476) | soil metagenome | isolation source: 120 cm saprolite under Douglas fir tree site 2 hole 3 replicate 2 | place: USA:California | collected 2015-04-18
TCGCGGCCGATTGCACAAAGAACAGATCCTGCAATCCATCCTGGTCGTAGTCGAGCCACCCGACTCCGGTCCCCATGGTTTCGAGGTAATACTTTTCCTCGGTGGCCGTGGCGTCCTGAAGGAACATGATTCCGGCGGCTTGTCGAACGTCGGTAAAGCGGACGGAGACCGGCGGGTCTGCCGGTTTAGCCGTCTGCCCGGCAAGCACAAAGTGGAAGGCGATGCCGATCAAAGCACCCAGTGCCAGCAGCGTGCTGTAGCTCGTTCCGATACCGAGGTCCTTGCCGGCTTTTGCTTCTCTCCATTCCCGGATTGCCTTGAGGGCGTGCATGCAGTCAGCAAGCGGAGCAAGGTCGCTCTCGAATTTCTCGCAGTAATTCTAGCCTGTTTCGCATCAGTTCCTTCGTCAAATTATGCGTATAGATAATACGCAACGCATAGATACTTGCGCGGGTTCGCTACGATTACCTCGTGTCCGCCTTCCGCGAAGAATCGGCTGAGCCTCGGCCTTCGGTGATATCCATGTAGCCGTTCATCGCTGGTTTAGCGATACGATCTACCCGTTGACTTGGTGGCGGCCATTTTACTTCCACCCAGTCGATCCAGCTCTTCCCGGCGCCTAAGATTTCCCGCGGGTCGTGACTCGATAGATAGCTCCCGCCCGCAGTCTTTAGCCGGGAGAAGACTCTTCCACCGACGCTCCACCGGATGATAGCTCCGGTTGCGCCCGGATTCGTTGTTCTCGCCAGAAGTCGAAGGCCGAGCCAATTATTTCCACTCAGCGCGCTATTCATCAGCACGTGCACGGGACCGCCGTTCTCGGTAAAGACAACGTCGGGATATCCGTCGTTGTCCAAATCGCCCACGGCTAGTCCACGGGCGGAGTACTCTTTAGTGAAAGCCGGACCCGCGAGATGGCTTACGTTTTTCATTTTCGTCCCTGCCATGTTCTGCATTAGCAGGATCGGCTGGCGGTATGTGATTCCGCCTTTACGACTTTCCACAAGGTCGTCCGGATGCCCGTTGCAGAGGATCAAGTCCGCCCATCCGTCGTTGTCATGATCGAAGAAGCGCAGTCCCCAACCACTCATCATCCGGGTGGCTTGGCTAACTCCGGTCTTGAGGTTGACGTCATCGAACGTCGCCCCTCTGAGATTGCGATACAGAGAGGCAGTCTGTCTGTCGATATTGGCGACAATCAAATCCTGCCAGCCGTCTTGATCGAAGTCCGCTGCGTCAACCCCCATTCCCGAACGAGGCGCACCCTCATTACTGTAAGCCACCCCGGCTGGCACGCCCATCTCTTCAAACTTCTTGCCGCCCCGGTTCATCCACAGATAATTGGGCATGGTGTCGTTCGAAACGAATAGGTCGAGGAAACCATCGCCATTGACGTCCGTCGCTACGACTCCCCAAGCTTTGCCCGGCTGGGAAAGAATCCCCGTGCGCTCGCTCACATCGGCGAACTTGCCTCGCCCCAGGTTTCGATACAGCCGACTGGGGGCCGGCTTGAGTACCCTGGGATTGCAGTAGTACACCTGCTGGCCAGACTCGTCGCCAGTTGCACCGCCGTAAGAGTCGGCCGCCGAGCAGACCCTGAGGTTTGAGTAGTCGGCAAACTCTGCGACGAACAGATCCAGATTGCCGTCGTTGTCGTAGTCGAACCAAACCGCACTGCTTCCCCATTGAGACGCGGCAATCCCACTTGCAGCCGTTACGTCCGTAAAGCTTCCATTTCGGTTGTTGTGGTAGAGCACACATTTGCCGATTCCGGTAATGAAAATGTCTTGGTAGCCGTCTCCATCGTAGTCACCGATTGCAACACCTTGGCCAAACAAATCCGTCGTGAGCCCCGCCTGCTTTGTCACATCTGTGTAAGTGCCGTCACGGTTGTTGCGATAAAGCGCGGGGTACAACGGGGTCTCAGGCTTGAAGAAGCTGCTTGATCCGGAGTTCACAAGCAGAATGTCCATCCAGCCGTCATTGTCGTAGTCAAAAATCGCGACACCGGCCCCAGTTGTTTCAGGCAGATACCGGTGTTTAGACCGCCCGTTGGCGTGTACCCAGGTAATTCCGCTCTCGGTGGGAGGCACCTCACGGAAAATAGGCGTCGGATTCACCTTCGTCCATTCGGGCGAGGGAGGCTGGACAGGCTTGGTCGCCATCTCTTGCGTAGCTGAACCAAGTGCGCTCGAGCCCAAGACCACGGCTGCGGTGCCGCCAGCACAGGCCTTGAGGAAACTCCTTCGGGCAAGGTCTACCTGATCATAGGGAACATTTCTCATCGTTGCCTTTAGAATCCTAGCTTCAAACCACTACCCAGAATCAAGGGAAGGCAGGTAAAACAAATATTCAGAGTGTCCCTCACTGTCGCCTCACCGTCCCACCAAGCGTGCAGTAATGACATCCTTTATACAAAACGTTCCGGGCCGTCCTGCTAAATAGCGACTTGGTAGGCGCTGGCAGCGTCGGTCGGCGCTTCTCATGTTGCTGGCCAGAATGTCAAATTGACATTCGTCAACACGGAGTTCAGCGCAAGGAGTACTGGCAAGGCCTTTCAGAGATGCTAACTCGCTTGACGCGTCAGAGCTGGTCCGGACTCTTGCTCAGCCGATCCGCGACCTCTAACTCCGCTTTTGCTTGGGCGGGGCGGTCCATGATGGTGTAGATTCCGGCCATGCTGCGGTGCGGTTCCGGGTCGCCAGGATGTAGCTTCGCCGCCTCCTGAAAGTAAAGCAGTGAATCGGAATACCGCCGAGCACCCTGGCTCTTCTGCGCAAGCCCGATAGTGGCTTGGTAGAGCAGATCGGCAGCCGAAGAGACCTCAGGATTGAGCTGGTGGGCATGCCGAAGGGTCTCGTAAGCCTGCGTTTCTTCGCCCAGCTTCAGCAAGACGGCTCCATAGAGAGCGTTCAGCCGAAAGATGTCGGGCCAGCGCGCGACTGCGGCGGCTATGGGTGCACGCGCCTCCTCAAACCGATTCAGCTGGTAGTATGCGAGCGCAAGATTGTATTGCATCTGTGGCGATTGGGGAGCCAGCTCCGCCGCCCGGCGCAAGGGCTTCAATGCAGAATCCAAATCCTGGTGCAGCGCATAAATCGTACCGAGCCAAGTGAGGCTCTCGACACTGTCCGGATCGTACAGCTGCTCACAGACGGCACGCGCTTCTTCGCGAAGGCCCTGATCCAGCCTTTGCGCACATTCCGGCCGGAGCTGGCTTCGCTCTTCGGCTTTCCGGTGCAGTTTCTCTGACAGCTCCAGTGCCTCCTTTGCTTCCTGCCCGTGGCCCTCCTTGCGAAACACCACGCCCAATTGATATTCAATGCGCGCGTCTCGCGGATTCAGCCGGACAGCCTCCTTTAGCCATTTTTCGGCCGCCGCCAGATCACCTTGTTTTGCATAGGCGGATCCGAGGTAGTAAGCCGTGTCGGGAAACGAAGGTTTCGCAACGGCCTTGTTCAGATTGAGGATCGCGCTCTTGAAATTCCCGTCTTCGAGGTCCAGCCGGCCCAGGTAGTACAGGACATTGGCTTGATCTCCCACTTCACGCCGCACGGCTTCAAATTCCCGCCTCGCCTCGTCGAACTTGTCCATTTCGAAGAGCGCAATTGCCAAAGGGAATCGCGCCTTCAGGACCAGGTGGGAGTTCACTTGCAGAGCCGACCGGAATTCGCTTACGGCGACTTCATACCTGTGGAGGGTTAAGGCATCGTAGCCTCTGCCCAAGTGCGCTTCCGCGATGTCCGCACCTGCAGATTTCTGCGCGGGCGGGTTCTGCCCCAGGGTCTGACTACCCTCTCCGCCCACAGCCAACAGGGCAACCAAGAGAGCAACGCGTAGCTGAGTGCGTTGAGTGCTCATCGGGGGGCCGCAGGATGTCTTCGCTGGGGGCATCATTCATTTCGATGGAGGCCAGCCTGCCGTTCAAGACTGAAACAGCTCGCGGTGAGGACACTTGTATCACGATTCTCCCCTTGCCTTTGCTGCGGCCTCAGCCCGATTGCCCCATCAATTTAACGTTAAAGTTGATTCGTGCAACACGCCTCGACTCCAGAATCCTGACGAAGCCTTTTAACGCACTCGTTGTACCCGCGCAGCGAGCGCGGCAGAACGGCACAATGAAGCACGGCCCCACATTACTCTGGCCGGGAGTGTGCAGGGCCGCATGTCACACCATGCTTACTGTTCAGTGGGCTTGCAGCCCCCATCTAAGCCGACGCGATCTCGTCTTCGCATTGTCCCCGAAGACAGCTATCGTTATCGGGTTCGTTGCGCTAGCATTTGCTCCTGGGTCAATCGAGGCGCGCCGTACGCGTCCGGATGGAGATAGTGGCCGCGCTCCGTGTCGGATTTGCGAACCTCCACTGCCAGAGGATGCGCCTTGGCATAAGCGTCATGACGTACGCCCGTCACCTGCCAGGAGACCTTCATGCCCGGAGCACCACCCGCGATGCTGAACCGGTGGTTGGCGATTTCCTGGGCGACGTGCAGGTTCGGGGCCGCCGCGCCGATGGAGGTGAGCTGATAGCGGAAGTCGGCGTTCAAGGCCTCAAACCATTTGGGTAGCGAAACCATCGCCTCGCCGCTGTTGTCCAGGATCGCGTTTCCGGTGTAGATATTCATCATCTCCGATGACTCGACCGAGCTGTGATACAGGTATTTGTTGGTGGGATCGAGCGGGTGGTCTATTTTGAAGTCCTTGACTCCGGCTGTGATGGCGCCAGCCACGCTCAGGTTTCCAGAGCCGAACTGGATCGACATTACGTCGGAGCCAGTGCTCGTCTGCCAATGCATAGTGTCGGCGGGGCCGTCGAAGCCGCTGTCGTCGTAGAAGACGCCCCAGCTTGGAAAACTGGGGCTGTGCGCCCAAATCATGCGATCGCCGAAGGCACAGCAATCCACCGCGTTTACCAAGAGCGAAGGTTGGAGATCTCCCGACACGCCGTCATCGGCGAAGGTTAGCGCCGGAGTAGGAAAAGTCGGGGCCATGGTCTGAGCGCCGGTGAAGGTGTTGTTCCCGGCGACGAAGGCGAACGCCCCTGAACTGAAGCCATTCAGCAACGCCGCATTCACGCTCGTTAGCCCTGACCCATTACCGCTGAAAGACCCTCCGGTAATTGATCCCGTTGCGCTGAGGTTGCCGGTGATGCTCTGGTTGCCGCTAAACGCGTTGCCCCCGGCCAGTCTTGCCGTGCCGGGAAACGTCTGCCCGGCAGCGAAGGTGAGTTGTCCAGTCTTGGCGATCTTCAGTCCAGTCTCGACGGGCGTCGCCGTCCCTTGACTGAACAACACATTTAGCGTCCCTGAAGCGCCGGTCGTATTATTGTTCACCGGTTCTCCCTGTAAGCGGAAGTTCTGGTTTACTGCCGTCGACGTGCCGCTATTGAAGGCTGACGCAGTGAAGTTTATAGCCTGCGAGTTCTTTCCTCCGGTAGCCGTGGCGGTACCTGAAGCCGGCAGATTGAACAGTTCGCCGATGCTCACCGAGGCTCCGTTGTCTGTGATCTTCGAAGGTTCGATGTTGCATGGCGCCGTGAATTTCGTCACCTTGTTAGCCGTTCCTGTGCCGTCGCTTGTCACTGCGGCGCATGGTGACGGAGGTGGCGGATTCCCACTCGGGGTAGCGGTTTTTGCCTGTTGCTGAGCCGCCGTGGGCAGGACACTGCCGACCAGCAGAGCAGTCACACCGAGCCAAATGCTAATGCGGGTTACACTCATAAATCCTCCTGGGACTTTTGATCGAGTTAGGTCTTAGGACCTCGGGTCGTAGTACGCCTCCAGAACCACGTGGGCGGCGGGCACAGAGCGGCTGAACATCACGGCGCGTTTCCGAACTGTTAGATCGCTGAATTTCCAGAATCACGCCGAAGCGGGCTAGGGAAGGGGTGATACAATGCCCGACACAACACCCTCGTCTCCCCCCGGCGAAGGAAAGTATCTAGCGTGGCCCTCAAATGTCCTCAAAGACATTCTCAAACTTTCTCAAAACTTCTGAAGGGAAACCTACGCCCTGTCCACAGAGCGGTTCGTACGAGTTTGGCGAGTTTCGCTTCGATGCACAAAGAAGAATTTTGCTGCACCGACTCGAGCCGGTCCCTCTAACTCCCAAGGCGTGTGAAATGCTTCTGGTCCTGGTCCAGAGCGGCGGACAGGTTGTGACCAAAGACGCCCTCATGAGGGCGGTCTGGCCGAATAGTTTTGTAGAAGAGTCAAACCTGACCCAGACTGTTTTCATGCTCCGCAAGGCGCTCTGTCAGACCCCAGCGCAACGTTACATCCTGACCATTCCAGGCACAGGCTATCGTTTTGCCGCTGAGGTGAAGCCGGTCTTGGGAATTGGAGGTGCGGCCGTGGAGACGCCTGCGGCAGATCCCCGGCCCGAAGTGGTTCCAGTGAAAGCGGTTCCATCGACAAGGTCACCCTCCCGAGTTTGGCCCGTCGTGATCGGGATTGCCATCGTTCTGAGCGCAGCTCTGGGCGCGTACTTTCAGTGGTTGGGTTCCGGGACGCGGACTCAGACGCCGGTCGGAAGGATGATGCTGGCGGTGCTGCCCTTCGACAACCTCACCGGAGATCCCGGGCAAGACTATCTGACCGACGGCCTTACTGAGGAAATGATCACGGAGTTGGGACGGCTTGACCCGCAACGCCTCGGTGTAATTGCTCGCACCTCCGTCATGCACTACAAAAACAACCGAGAGCAAGTGGGACGCATCGGGGGCGAATTGGGAGTGCAGTACCTGCTGGAAGGGAGCGTCCGGCGCGAGGCAGGAAAAGTGCGCATCACCGCGCAGCTGATTCAAATCAAAGACCAGACCCACCTGTGGGCAAAGGTGTACGACCGCGAACCGAAGGAACTGTTGGTGCTCGAAGGGGAGATCGCACACGAAATCGCGGATGAGATTCAGATCGCTTTAGGGACCCGTAGGCCGATCACTGTGCCCGGTCAGCCCACGTTATCCACCCAGACGTATAAAGCTTACGATCTCTATCTCAAAGGCCAATATTTCTGGAACAAGAGGACGATTGAGGGATTCCACCGGGCGATCAACTATTTTCAGGAGGCCATCGCCAAAGACCCCAACTATGCTCGGGCTTACGCCGGCCTGGCAGATTCCTACGCCCTGCTGAGCGGTTACAGTCTGGCTCCGCAGAGCGAGTACATGCCGAAAGCGCGGGTCGCGGCGCTGCGAGCCCTGGAAATCGACGAGAACCTGCCGGAAGCCCACACTGCGTTGGCTCTGATCGTCCAGAACTACGATTGGGACTGGCAAACCGCGGAGAAAGAATACCGCCGAGCCATTGAGTTAAACCCTAACTATGCAACCGCACACCACTGGTATGCTGAGCACCTGACCTGGCTAGGGCGCTTTGATGAGGCACTCCGCGAGAGCGAGCGCGCGCGCCAGCTTGATCCACTCTCCCTCATCATTAAAGCCGACCACGGCGCGATTCTGTACTTCTCACGGCACTATGACGCTGCCATCCAACAGTTCCAAGCCGTGCTCGACATGGAACCGAACTTTCCGCGAGCCAGTTTGGTGGTCTACGCATATATAGAAAAAGGGTTGTTCACGGAAGCCGTGGCGGAAGTGGAAAAGCCCCGGCCTGGTGGATACGGGCCCTGGACTTGGCCGGTACAAGCCTATGTCTACGCACGCTCAGGCCACCAGTTGCAGGCTCAACGCGTGCTGGAAAAACTCAAAACCTTGAACCGACGCCAGGCAATGGATCCTGCGGCAATCCTTTGGGCCTATGTCGGCATGGGCGACAAGGAACAGGTTTTCGCTTGGCTGGAAAAGGCCTACTCGCAGCATTCTAATGCTCTAACTACCCTCAAAGTGGATCCTGCCTACGACTGGGTGCGCGATGATCCCCGATTTCAGATTTTGCTACGCCGGGTCGGGCTGGCCGAGGAATCGTCCTCCCATGGGATGGCCCAATAAGCCTGCCTGCGGTTTCCCGGTTACGCTGCTTTCTGCCCTTCTGCTCGACCCTCGGGATGGATGTAGTGAGCGGTGAGAATTGAAGCTGATGGATGATCGCCTAGTTGGCTCAAATACTCGGAAAACGCCGCCAGTCGGCTTCGGATGACTAGAGCCATCGCGGGTCGGAATTTCCGGCTTGGTGAGCGTGGGTTGGGGCGCATTATCGAGGAAAACTATTCCTGAAAGTCTTGATCTGGATGAAGATCCCACCTTCCCACGCAGATAACACGAACAAGCATGCAGGCCATTGCCGAAAGTGCTGGCAACTCTCTTCAGTTCTTGCGCGCTCCTTCAGCTCTGGCTAAGCTAGGGGGATCCTTCACTTCTTCGTACTCACAGAAGCGCTTCCACGGCTGACCGCCCGCAAGGCTGCAACAATCGAGCCGACGATACAAGCACCGATCAGCGCAGTTACAGCGCTGAATGATAACGCCCCCAACAACTCAACAATACTTTCCAGCATTCGCACGACTTCGATCTCTAGGGAAGTTTGCCTCAAGAATAGGCGCACAGATTGCCGCGGAGCCTGCGTACTGACGAGCTCCAGGCTCTCGAACGCACTTCGCTGGCCGATCAAGGACCCAACGAAGGCAGTTCGAAGACCGACCTCCAAACTGCCTAGCGGCAACTACCTGCCGTCTGGGTTCTGGTCAAAAACCAGCGCCTCTTTTTGACGACCGAAATCGATCTCCTTAAGCTCCGACCTGTCCGCGCTGGTTGCTTCAGTCATGATGGCGTCCTGTGTGACTTGATCGTCATTCGCCTTCAACGTGGCTGGTAGCGTGGCCACAGTCTTCCCGTTCTGGCGGAAACTCACCTGAACGGCTGGGCCGGTTCCTTGCCACTCCACCTTGTAATCGCCCGGTTTTAGTTGTGTGGTTCCGATTTGCACGACATCAACAATCTGGATTGAGTGTGCGTTGTTTCGTGCCAACGCGCCAACGGGAAATAGCAGCGCCAGGGTTGAGAGAACTGCTAGGTATTGCAAATATTTCGTTTTCACAAATCTTCTCCTTTAAGAATTGCAAAGCCGATCCCACGCTACCTTCGTGGTGAGACCTTCATAACCGATCTGACACCGGACGTCACTTCACACAAATGAGTAGTCTGCCTCCTAACAGGCATCCACGATGGACTCCGCAGCCTATGCAGCGTGTCGAGAGCCCCGGGTGCGGTTTACGAGAAGCTCGAAATCAGTTACAAGGGCTCCGAGACCCGACGAGTAGCGATAGAAGAGTTGCTGCAGGTCCTCTGCCTCCACCCTGCCGGTATTGACGATGGACACCCGTTTCCGAGTCACTGCGTTCGGATTCCGCCAAACGATCTTCATAACAACCCCTTTCCCCACGATCTTCACCTGACCCTGGGGCAGCCGGGAGAGTAAAGGGGGAGGGCGTGATTGCCCTGCTCCCCCATGCCCTTAAAACCGAAAGACGATTCCAGCGGATGGTTGCGCCGTGTGCGTCCAGCTGTCAGTGTTCAAGGCTCGGAGTCCAAAGTCCGGATTCTTGTACACAAAACCTCGGTATTCAGCACGCAAAGAGAAGTGCTGCGTCAAAGCATAATTGGCGCCTGCTCCGTACAGGAAAGCGCCCCTCCCCTGAGTGCTGGCGCCGGGAACAGATCCGCCATTGCTGCCGGTGGGACGAAAGGTCAGACCGCCGCCCCCAGCGAGCGCGTAAGTACTGATCCTTCTGACGCGAAGTGGAAGGTTCACCACCAGATCCGCCGTGACCGTGTGCACGTCGGCCTGGACCCTGGATTCGCCGAAATTACCAAAATATTTTTGAGTATTTCGGTCGAAACCATAGTTCCCTTCCGCTGCCAGCCAACGGTTGATGTGATAACGGTATCCCACCATGAATCCACCCGTCTCTGAGGTAGTGCGCGAGATTCCCTGGCCGCTCGTATCCCTGGTGAAAAAGCCTGTGCCCTGCAGGCTAATGTCCGAGTGGCTTTCCTGAGCGGTGACGCCAACAGTTATGAGAATGACAAAACTCACAAGCACAAGTGCAGTGCGTCGCATCGTGTGATTCCTCCCCACTTGAATGTATGTCTACGATTCCAGCCGCGATGGTTACGCGCGGGAATCGCGTTTCGCACTTAGGAAGGGCAGGTGGGGGACCAAAGTTGCGTTTGTCCTTGCGCCATCCCAAACACTTGAGCGAACGAAGGTTACGCAATCGGAGCACGAGACCGTGCGGATGATCTGTCGAGGGCTTGACACATGATTTGACAGCTGACGAAGTTTTACGACATTTTTCCGAAGCCTTTTGACGCTTCATTACATCTGACCAAACGTACGCAGGCACAGGGTAGTCGCGGCGGTGACTCGAGTGGATACGTCCGTAATCTGTCGCGACAACCGAAGTCCACGGAACACTTTGTCGACAGCAATGTCGTAGGCGTAGGCGCACTGCTGTGAAGCACAATTGCGTCGGCCAATGTGATTGACACGTGCAGCGATTGCGACACCGAACTTCGGGAGGTTAAAGATGAGCACCTCTTCGCCTGTACTTAACCACTCATTCAACTCTGTAAACCCCCAGAAGC
>WNFG01016183.1_pt1 | contig 10541 bp, 8 predicted proteins | sample 5400431 | NCBI WGS metagenome assembly WNFG01 (sample SAMN13153346, study PRJNA577476) | soil metagenome | isolation source: 120 cm saprolite under Douglas fir tree site 2 hole 3 replicate 2 | place: USA:California | collected 2015-04-18
GGCTTGGTGGCGATTGGAGCCTATCTGGACATCCTCGCTCGCTGCATCACGCGCCCCGAGTCGGCTTCAACCAAACTGGGCTGCTGTGCGCAACTCCGGCCGCGTGTCGAATACTTCATCGAGACTCATTTGCAGGAACCTACTCTCTGCCCGGCCGTCATCGCGGCGGCGGCCGGCATCTCCGTGCGGCACCTGCACCGGCTGTTTGCGGCCAAGAGTTGTACAGTCGCAGAGTGGATCCGTGAAAGACGGCTGGAACGCTGCCGCACAGATTTGTCAGATCCGCATTTGCGCGAACGGAACATCACGGATATCGCTTTGGGATGGGGCTTCAGCGACTCGGCACATTTCAGTCACTGTTTCAAGCAGGAGTTTGGCGTTTCCCCACGAGAGTTTCGCTCGCATGCCAGTTCCTGGAAGCTGGCCCAGATTCCTCCGAGACCTCACGGACAACCCGGCGCGAACTGACTACTTTCTAGCCGAGACACTCTCAGCAGTCTGCTCGAGCAGCCTCTTTTGCCGCTGCCGCTCTCCGGGCACTCTGATCATCAGGCCGAGTACCGCCCAGATCGCGAGCGCGATCCATTCATGGCGCGTGAAGTGTCCCGGGACAATCGGTACAACTTTCACAAGAACCATGAGCGAGGTAACCAGCAGTCCAAAGATAGCGGCCAGGCGCCCGCTCAAATGCGGCTTCATACAGTAGTACGAAGCACATGCCGCCATCCAAGCCACGGCCGAAGCAACAGCGCCAACCTCAAGAATCGGGATCAAGCCAGCCTCGCCGAGCAGCATGGCGGCGGCCGTAGCTACGCCCACCGCGATGACTGCGCGCGAGGGCGTCTGATTTACCGGATGAACATAACCCAATTTAGGCGCAAGCAGGTTGCGCCTGCCCATGGCAAACAGCAATCGAGACGAGGCGATCATGTTGGCGTTAAACGCCTGCACCAGCGCAACCAGGGCGGAAGCCATGATCAGAACAACGATCCAGTGCGCATGCAGCGCCCGCTCGAACGCAACCGCGGTCGGGAATTGCTGATCGCTCTTCAAGCTTTGCCAGGGCGCGACGTAGGCGACGGCTGAAATGACCACCCAGAAGAACGCCAGCCCAGTGCAGATGGTAAGCGCGATGGCGACGAAAAATCCTCCGGTTTGAAAGTCTGAGCTCGCCTCCTCTGCGTATTTGCCGACCGATTCAAAACCCGCCAGCAGCCAGGGCACAACTTGCCAGACCAGCAAAATGGAAATCAGCGGAGCATGGCTGAACAGCGGATGAAAGTTTGCCGGGTCTCCATGCCGCGCTCCCGCCAAAGCAAAGAGAATGACCAGCGTGAGAAAAGTAAAGGTGGTGATTTTTCCCAGGCGCGCCCCGGCGCGTATGCCGCGATAGTTCACCCATGTCAGCAGGATGGTGATCGCGAGCCCTAGCAGAACATGTGGGAGATAAACCGGGTAACCGCCGAGCCGGTAGAGTTCATGGCTATTCAGCGCCGGGAACAAATATCCTGCGATGCGCCCGGCGGCCAGCGCTTCAAAGGGACAAGTGAGAAAATAGCCGAGAAAAACCATCCAGCCAGTGGCAAAGCTGACGCTCGGTGGAAAGAACTGGGCGACGTACGCTGCTTCTCCAGCAGCATCGGGGATGGCTCGCACCAGGTGTCCATAAACGTATCCGATGGGGCAGGATGTCGTCCATCACCACGAGCCACGCCGTCCCCACCATCACGCCGAAAGCAAGCGCAAAGTAGTCCACCAGGCGCAGTTTGCGTGCGAGAGTTGTCACGAGATTCGACCGCGGCCTTGCCGGCGCGCGTCAGGGAAGAATATCAAGACTTTCTGGTGAAGGGCGGCCGTGGAGAATGGCCGCCCGAGCCCGGGGTGAGTGGTCAGAATTCGTACCTCAAGGCGAACTGCATGACGCGAGGTTGCGTTAGCAGCCCGGTGTAATCGCCGAAAGATGACGGGAGCTGTTGCAGCGAAGCGATGCAAGCGCAGGCGGTTCCCGTCTGTAGACCGGACGCGACGTTGAATCGTTTGAGATTCGGCACGTTGTAAACTTCCCAGCGGAACTGCAGACTCTGGCCTTCGAAGGGCATCTTCCACAGCTTGCTCAGGCCCACATCCAAACCAGCGTCGCCATCCCCACGGATTACGTTTCGCGAACCAGCTTGGCCGGGGAAAGGATGCTGGAAGTCAAGAAAGGCCGCCGCCGGATCGGCGAAAACGCTGACCGCACCCTTGGAATCCCGGTGATGCCCGAGCTGGGGCCGGGCGACCATTTGCGCGATGCCCTGCTCGTCCCAGTTTGTGGGCCAGAAGTTGCCGTTATCCACGGTGAAGGGGAAGCCGCTGGTCCAGCGAGCCAAGCCGGAAAGCTGCCAACCTGCGATCAGAGCATTGGTAACGCCGGTGGCGTTGCCAGCGAAGCGCTTGCCTTTTCCGAACGGCAACTCGGCAATCCAGTTGAAATTGATCTGGTGAGTGGTGTCAAAATCGGAGACTCCTCGACGCCCGTTCGGATCGAAGGCGTTCACCAGGCGAGTTCCGGGAGCGCCTACGTTGCAACACGCTGCCCACGACAGGCGGGTTGCGGAGGAAGTGATATCAATCGACTTGGAGTAGGTGTAGTTGAGATCGAATTGGAGTCCTCCGCTGAACTGCTTTCTCAGAGTGGCCTGGAGCGCGTTGTAATTCGATTTGCCGATAGAGCTCCAGGCGAACATGCTGGTGGCCTGGTTGTTTAAATAGTTGCCCAAGCCTCCCCCCAAGCCAGTGCATCCCGCTGTCGCGCAGAACGAGTACACATTCCCCTTGTCATCCCCTAGGCCGCCATAGATGTCAATGTCTCCTATTCCGACAACTTCGTTTCCTGCGTAGGAGAGGAACGGATCGTAATAGAGGTCGTAAACGGCTTGGATGAGGCTCGCGTTGCCCGCGGCAGGGCTGATCCCAGCAAAGTTGCCAAAGCTTTCATATGCATTGGCCCCAGGTTGAAGCGGTGGCAGCATGTCGTGCCAATAGGCAGCAGTTGGACCGATGCTCCCGTCGTTAATTGATGTACTCACGAAGTTCACGTAGTCGTTAAAGGTATTAAACGAGCTGTTCGGGTGGGCGCGGGCGACCTTGGCCAAGGCCGTGGCGGCTGCGAAGTAATCAATCCCGGTCTTTGGATCCATCACGTCAAGCGGCTGCCGCAAGTCACGCTGGGTGAGGAGATTGCGGCCCAGGCGGCTAACGTAAGCGAGTTGCACAGAAAACCTGTTTGGCAGCTCGCGGCCAACCGAGAAATCGAAGGCGTAAGCGTAAGGCGTCTTCATCGACTGATCGATTCCCCATGTGATAGCTTGGCCGAACGGCAAAGGATGCAGCGCAGGCGGCGGCGGCGTTAAAAACACCTGGTTCGCCGGGTCACCACAGTTGTCGACGGGGCCGCATGTGGGAATTAAGTTGATGTCGGTTATCCGGGGCACGTGAGCAGCGTCATCGTAACCAAAAATGCAGCAGGGGTTTTGCACAGTTGCGCCCAAGCCACCGGGAGGGTTCGCATCGAAGGTACTAAGTAATTGCATTCCAGCGCGGTCATAAACTTTGCTGAAACCGCCGCGAATAACCGTTTTATCGTTCTCGCCGAAGAGGCTTCTCATCCAGCCGCCATGGGGATGGGGAGAGTAAGCCACAGAGATGCGTGGCGAGATATTCGACTTCTCAAAGTTGTACCAGCCGGGCCCGTTGTTGGCCGGACCTCCCAAGGTAAACGATACGAGCGGGGTGGCATCGTATCCCATACCCTGCTTCATATTCTTGACGATCTGGTCAAACTGTTGCCCGAGGTTGACCGTCGGGGATGCTTGGAAGCCGTTCACCTCCCAAGGCGGGGGGAACAGCGACCAGCGCAGACCGTAAGTAACCGTGAGATTCGGTTTCACGCGCCACGAATCCTGCGCATAGAGCTCGTACCACTCCAGCCCATAATTCCGTTTGACCGGAGCGCCCGTGGACAGCACGTTCCCCTGCTTGTCGTAGTTGTAGTTCGCGACGATGTCCGAAACCATGCCGAGCAAGCCGAGAACCGGGTAGTCGTACGCGAAAGCCGAGGCTGGCTCTGCGAACCCTCCGTTTGCGGGATCGAGGTAACCGCCGCCGGTATTAGCGAAACCGGTCGGGGACATCCAATTGGTGGCTCCCTTTCCCTGGTTGAAAGAGTGTTCGAGGGTGAAACGCGGATCACGCACAAAGCCGATGTTGCCGCCGAATTGAAGGCTATGTTTTCCCTTGGTCCAGGAAAAATCATCGAGAATGTTTTGCACCGGCGTTTGGGAATTGTGGCTGTAGACAACGGGTTGGTCGAGACCGTAGAAGGTGTTCCACTCCTGGTTGGTGTTTCCCAAGATTCCTGTGCTCTGGCGGGTGAATCCCCAGTGCAGCGTGTTGACCACGGTGGGGCTGATAACCGCAGTGTATCCGACGGCGAACCCCTTACTGTGGTCGGTTACAACAAATTCGGGTGACGATGCCGGCAGGAAGGGGTCCTGTGGATTGAATTCATTTACTAGGTTGCCACGCCAAAATAGGGTGTGCTTACCGTTCGTGGTGAGGTGATAATCGAGACGCGCGATAAAGACATTGCTATCGTCGCGAATGGGCGCGCGAAAACGAAATCCGGAGTAATTCAAGCCATCGCCAACTGAGGTGTCATTGGTCACAAACTGGCCGGTACAGAACGTCTTGTCAAAATATCCCGTGTGACTCGCATTTTCGATGGCAGGATTGATCCCTATGCCCAAAGGATCGAGGCTCTGCAATTGGGCGGGCGTAATGGTAACGAGGTTGCCCCCCCCGTCCAGGTAATTGATGTTGCCGGCACAGAGGCTGGGCGTCGGAATTGCACGCACCGTGCTTTCCTCTTCCCGCCGGCGTTTTCCCTCATAGTTAGCGAAGAAAAACAAACGGTTCTTCTGAATCGGACCTCCGACCGCCACGCCGAAGACATTTCGGATCAACTTGTTGGGCACATTCGGCTCGACCGGATTGCTATTCAATTCTGCGGTCTTGGTGAAGTAGTCGTTGGCGCTGGTGATGGTGTTGCGATGGAATTCGTAGAGCGCTCCGTGGAAGGTGTTCGTACCACTCTTGGTGATCAGCGACACCTGCGCCCCTGAGCCGGTCCCTTGGTCGGCGTTGTAGTTCGATGTGGTAACGCGGAATTCTTGGACCGAATCCTGCGTAATCGGCAGCACAGAAGTGAAGGCGTACCCGTTCGATTGGTCATTCACGTCCACGCCATCAAGGGTTATGTTGCTTTGGTCGCTGCGCGCGCCGTTGACGGCGCCGTTGCGCGAGTCCTGATCCTTAACCTTTTGGTCGTTGAGATGTGAGCCATTGCCGATATAGGTGACGCCGGGTTGCAAGCTCAGTAGATCCGGAACGTTGCGGCCATCCAGCGGAAGCTGCTCAACTTGGGTTTCGTTGAAAGGATTGCCAATCGAGGAATCGACCAGGTTCAAGACGGGAGCTTCGCTGGTGACGGTGATGCTCTCGCTGGCCGATCCTACCTTGAGCCGGACGTTGGCCGTGGCCGGAGTGTTGACCAGAAGTTGCAGATCGGTCTGCTGGTAACGTGAAAAACCTTTCGCGGTCACGGTCAGCGTGTAAGTGCCAGGGGGAAGTGCGATGAATCGGTATTCCCCTTGCGTCCCCGTCTCCATGGTGCGTTCCAGCTTCGATTCGCTGTTGGCAAGCACGACAGTAGCCCCGACGATCGCGCTCCCGCTCGGATCCGTTACGGAGCCCTGCAGCGAAGTAGACGAGGTTTGTGGAAAGACAGTTCCGTTGACAGTCAGTATCACCAAGATCGACAAGAGCAGAAATCTAGCGCGGTTCATGGTTCCCTCCCCGGCCGCCGACTCGCATGCCGCTACAAACAACAATGGGCAGTGGATAGGCGCATACCGCTTGTTCGCCCGCCATTGTCACACACTTCGGCATCTGGTCCGAATCGGGCTGAGACAGAGTACCTCGTCCCTACCCGGGAAACTTGTCTGGGAGCGACATGACATGCTGCGCTGCTTGGGTTTCCCGTGGCGGACCTGCGTCTGTACGGGTCACGGTTGTTCCCACGAATCTTGAAGTGTGTCAGAGGCTTGCGGGCACGGGACAACAAGACAGAAGGTCACACTCGATGGAGAATTATTAACATACTTGGCGGAAAATCGGCGTACAGGATGAACCCTAAAGGGAGTCCATGAGGCGAAAACGCGCCAGGCAACCACCTCGCACTCTTACGTTTCGGGCCCCCACAGACAACTCGTTGTCCCAGTGATCACACAAGTCGTTTGTGCGCCTCGCTCGAGGGCAAAGAGAAAGAAAAAGCGGGACTCTTCGAGGTCCCGCTGTTCGTCCTCATGACGATTGTGTCTGGCCCTTACTGCTTCGGAGAGGTCGACCCGGCAGCAGCCATTTCGATGTTGGCAACGTGAATCGTGTTGGTCGCAGGGTCCACTGTTCCCGTCACTTTGACGCTCTTTCCCGCGTACTGTTTCGCCTGGTCCTCATTATCCAGCTTATACGTAGTGTTGCTCGCTTCGTCTTTCAGCGCCAAACCGCCCTTCGACTTTACGATCTTGCCCGTGAAGGTCTGGGGTTGCGCCTGTGCCGACTGAGCAGAAGACTGACCCGAAGACGGAGACTGGCCGGACTGCGCTCCCGGTTGTTCTTGCGCATAGAATGGAATAGCCGCCAAACCGATGACAAGGATTATCGTCACCAGCTTGAGAGGATTGAAAGTTGTCATGACTTGCACCTCCAATAGGGATTTGTCTTTCCCATGTCTGCACGCAGTAGGCCAAACCAAAGTCCCAGAAACAACTGCGTGCGAGAGGAGCGGAGCGCCTGAAGTGTGGAAAACCCTGGCGGTTCAGATAGTTTTTCTGGGACGTACCGAAGTTGCTTTTTTTCTGCGCTAAGCGTTTCGCACATACAGTTTTCACCGTATTTCAAACTTCGACAAACGATGACATAATTGCAAATTCCTTACACGCGGAATACGGTATGGACGCGGCAACACCGGGCCGAGGTAAGACTTGCTGAGGTAAGACTTGCTGAGGAAGGTGTAGAAGTTTCGCCGCTGCTCCACACCCGTCAGCGTATGTGGTACGCAAGCAACGACCTGGGAAATGACAGGTCGGTTGCGTATCGAATCGATGTCAGCTTCGTCTTTCGGAGGAGTGCTGTGACTCGAGAGAGAAGCAGGTTGGCCACCGTAAGTCTCCCGCTAATTCTGGCGGCGTCTGTCTTCGGTCAAGAACCTCAGATTCGACCCAGCCCGGCGCTTCCGGCTAGCATCCTTGGGCCTCAACTGATCGTGTGGTCTCACCTGCAAAAGCCGCAACCAGTGTCGGAGCCGCTTCCGGAGCAGCAGCAACAGCCGAGACAGCAGCAGGCGCGGCAACCCGCGAACACGCAGGATCGGCAACAACCCTCGGCCCAAACTTTCACCGGGACGATCATGAAGGACGGCGCCAAATACATGCTGAAGGAGTCGAGCGGCGCAACTTACCAGCTCGACGACAATGCGAAACAGTACGAGGGCAAGCAGGTGAAAATCGTCGGCAATCTGGACGCAAACAAGGCGACCCTCCACGTTTCAAGCATTCAATTGATTTCTTAGAGTGTCTTCCCCCGAGAGGAGGGGCGACGGTCGCGACCGGGTCCCGCCGCCCACCTCGTGTCCACTCGCGTGATGCGCCCTGAGTGGCAGAAACGTCCCGCGGGTTGGCGCGTTGCGAGGACGCCTAAAATTGTTCAAAGCCCTAAGAGACCTGGACGATACTGTTCCTGACGGCGTAGAGGGTCAAATCGGCGACTGAATGCAGGTCGAGTTTACGCATGAGGTTTGTTCGGTGCGTCGTTGTTTTTCCTTCCGCCAGTAGTTGAATCACTTCTCGTTCCCTTGGTGTCAGAATATTCCTGCCGGGACGGTCGCTCCCGTTGTGCGGGTGCAAATAACCTTCCAGCACCATCTGCGCTACCCTCGTTGTGAAGAATGTCCTGTGATGCTGCAAGGCTTCCACGGCGGCCACCAGGTCACGCCCCGCGTCGGACTTCAGCAAGAAACCCCGCGCTCCAACGGCCAGCACTTCCTGCACGACCTGTTCGGTATCGTGCATGGTCAGAATCAAAATGCGAGTCTCCGGCAAACTGGCATGGATCTGACGAGCTGCATCGAGCCCGTTCAGGCCCGGCATCCCAATATCAAGCAGGACAACGTCTGGTTTCATCTTGTTGGCGCATTCCACGGCTTCGCGTCCGTCTTTGGCCTCGCCACAAATCTCCCACCCTGGGTGAGCTTCGAGGAAGGAGCGGATACCTCTCCTCGCCACTTCGTGATCGTCCGCGATTAGAATTCGGAGCATGCTCACGCTTCACCTCCAAAAGAAACCGAACACCGCCGCCCCAAGGCACACCAACAGCTTTGCGACTGCGCCAAAAATGCGCTGATAACAGAACCACAAGCACAGAGCGTGCCAAACCTCTAATTCATTGCATTGCCAAGACTTTGGCACATTCAGTGCACCGAGTGCTTGTGTAAGTTCTTCTGCGTGTCCGGTATTCGGTGCATGGCCTCGTCTCGAATCGTTTTGGCGAACCTGAGTCCCTGGGTCGGGCTTACAACACCGGGCGAGACAACTGAGCCAGGAAATGCTGCAGGAAATCTAGGCGAACGATTGGCCTGATGGGCGGAGGGTCGCAAAGCTCAGGGCCGGACTAGGCCACCGTACTTTGCGGATCGCTTTTGACGTCAGGCGGCACGTCGATCTGAATGATATTGTTCTTGATGGCGTAGACAACCAAATCGCGGATGGAGTGCAAGCTGAGTTTTCGCATGATGTTGCTGCGGTGCGTTTCCACAGTCTTCGTGCTCAAGTTCAGCAGAGAAGCGACTTCCTTGGAACTCTTTCCCTCCGCCAGAAGCTGAGTGATCTCACGCTCCCGAGTGGTCAAGGCGGGCAGGTTCGGGGGTTCGCTCCTGGAAATAGCGTGCCCCTTCTCCAGGAAACCAGCCAGCACCAGATCGTTCACGCGTGGGGTGAAGAACATGCGCTTGCTCTGAAGGGCTTCAACCGCGGACTCTAAATCCCGCGCCGCATCGGACTTCAACACAAACCCGCGCGCACCGGCATTCAGAGCCTCGCGGATGACCTGATCGGAATCGGTAATCGTGAGAACGATGATCTTGAAGTTGGGGTCGAGCTGCATCATCTGACGCGTGGTGGCGAGGCCATTCAGATTAGGCATGCCAATGTCCAGAATTACAACATCGGGCTTCAATCGTCTGGCCAATTCAAGCGCTTCGCGGCCATCGGACGCTTCCCCGCAGACTTCCCATCCGTCGTGTTTCTGCAGAAGCGCACATAAGCCCCGGCGTACGATCTCATGATCGTCGGCTAACAGGATCCGCAATTTCATGGCAACCCCTTCAGGGACAGACAGCCCCAACTTCCAGCCTACGCTACCTGGCTCCTCAATACGAAGTAAAAGTGTCTCGAGTGAGCGCGGTAAACACCCGGTGCTGGCTCACTGCCTTTACAGCTTCCAACAGGTCCCGCGCAGCATTGGACTTCACGACATACCCTCTGGCCCCTGCTTCCAGTGCCTCCCGCATCATCTGCGGAGAGTCATGTTGCGTGACGAACAAAATCTCAGGGCGAGGCGTCCTCCGCCGGAGCAACCGACACGCTTCGAGACCATTCAACCTGGGCATAGTAATGTCAAGCACCATTACATCGGGTTGCAAAATATCGGCTTTGTCCAGGGCCTCAAGCCCGTCCGACGCTTCCCCCACTACTTCCCAGCCTGATTGCCCTTCTAACAGAGTCTTCAGCCCTTGCCTCACGACCGGATGATCATCCACTATTAGAATACGAATCGTCATGGACCCGTTTTCAGCTCTCCCCCGGAAGCTGATAGCAAACCCGAGCACTGTGGCCCTGTGTCTAGTTGCACATGGCTACTCATCCCGTACCTCAGGTAGGGACTGAAGACTAACATAGACCGGCTCCGGCCCCGAATACAGGGAATCCTGTATTTCAACGGGCGCTGCTCCAAAAATCTGGGAGGATTTTAGCTGCCAACGGAATTGGTTGCAGGGAAATAAGTCTTCTGGTGCAAGAGTGCGTCCACGGCCTCCACGATAGAACCGACGTCCGACTTTGCACAGGCTCCGCGAATCCCCACCCTTCGGGCAGCCTCAGCCAGCTGTTTGGAGAAATGAATCGTGACCATGAGGATTGGGATGTCAGGAAACAGTTGCGAGATTTGCTTGGCGACATCGAGCCCGTTCAGATCCGGCATCTGGAAGTCGAGCAAAACCACGTCGGGGAGCATTTTTTGTACTCTTTGTAGCGCTTCCCTTCCTGTCCTCGCCTCGTCGCACACTCGCCAACTGCTCTGCTGCTCGAGGATAGCGCGGAGATAGTGTCGCACCGCCGGGTTGTCGTCTACCACAAGAATTCTAACCAAGCGAAAAGGCCCTCTTTCCT
>WNFG01009073.1_pt1 | contig 10540 bp, 13 predicted proteins | sample 5400431 | NCBI WGS metagenome assembly WNFG01 (sample SAMN13153346, study PRJNA577476) | soil metagenome | isolation source: 120 cm saprolite under Douglas fir tree site 2 hole 3 replicate 2 | place: USA:California | collected 2015-04-18
CTGCTTTGTTCTTCCAGCTGCTTCTGCGCCAAGAGATGCGCATGCCGCTTGCGGGTCGCCGCCAGTGCGCGCCGCATCGTTTCCTTGGCATAGCCGCGATAGGCCTGCGCGGTCTTTCCGTCCACCAACTCCTCGTTACTCACTGGTAATCCGAGCGAAGAACTTGGCCCACCGAGGTTTCTGTGAAAATAGATCGAGATTCCTTTTCTTACGTAGTAAACTTCGCCCAAATGGCTTCCGGTCATGTGGCAATAGACACACCCCATTGCATCGATTGTCTGAGCCGCAATGAACTTTGCTCCAGACGACGAGACGCCGCTCGACGACTTCCCATCGAGCATGATTTTTCTCATTTTACAGAATTTCTGCACAAGTCTTAGGGCTTCTTCGATCGGCAGCTCCCTCGACCCTCCAAGATGACTTCCTAGTGCCTTCATGAGGGTCTGCAAACCCGCGTGCTCAATCTCTCCCTTCCAGCCGACTAGATCGGCCGTTTGCAGGGTTCTGAACCCGAACGGAATTGACGCGTTGTCTATCCGCACGGGAAAAAGAATATTGCGCGTCCGACCTTCAGTCGCTTCGTCGAGGACCCAACTTGAGGAGACCGACTCCTGCGACCAAACGACCAAAACGCTGCGGGTCGTCTCAATTGCTCGTTGAATAATTTTATGGAAATCCTGGCCGATCAGAATATCGCGATCCCACCATACGGACCATCCCTGAGTCGCCAGTGAATCCGAAAGCATCTGCGCGATGGTCCGATTGACATTGGCGTAACTGATAAAAACGTCGGCCATGCGTCTCGCTCGAAATACAATCGTAGTAAAGTTAGAACCTACACGAGTGGCGTGTGCTTGTGGAGGGGTCGAGTCGCCTATGGGTCAATCGCGCAGGATCAACCCAGTGGCGGCCATGTCCGCATGCCCCCCGATTGCGTCGGACTTAGCACCGCAGCCAAAACGTGGCGGACCATTTAGCCGCATCGACCGGCTGGAAAACCCGCCCGGGTCCCTTCCACGCAAAGGTAACCTGGTGTACATCTCCCTGCGAGCTGCCAGCGGGACGTGCCGAGATCCCGGGGGCAAAACCGGCAGCAAGGGTGCTATCGGCCGGCAATTCATCAATCCTCAATCGCCTTAACCATTTTGAAGTTCGACGCGGCCCACCCTTGCGGCCACCGATCTTAATTGTGCCGCTGCAATGCCGGCCCAGTCGAAAAAACCCAGCAAGGAGACGCTCCAATGAAAAAAGGTCTGATCACCCTCGCAGTGGGATTGCTGCTTTCGACGCCTGCTCTTGCCGACGAGGACTGCAACATTCCGGATGGCATCGTAAAGAACCTTCAGGCAAAGCTTGCGACCGTCGTAAATCTTCCTGACGCCAACGGAGGCTTGTTCAAGCCCAATCGAATGTGGTCGGCCGTGGTCGATCGGCAAGGCGTCCTCTGTTCAGTCGTGCGCAGCGATCCGGATGCGTGGCCCGGCAGCCGATCCATCGCCATCGCCAAGGCCAGCACCGCCAATGATTTCAGCAACAACAAGACTGCACTCTCAACCGCCAACCTCTACTCATTCACCCAGCCAGCCAACACCGGCGTTGCGACCACATTCCCTGCTGGATCCCTCTACGGATTGAATAATTCCAACCCGTTCAATCCGGAATTCCAGGCCCAGGGATCGGGAATCGGCAAAGTCCCCGGTGGAATCATCACATTTGGCGGTGGCGTCGCGCTCTACATGGGTGGGCAAGTGATTGGCGGGCTGGGGGTCAGCGGAGACACGGCGTGCGCCGATCACGCCATTGCATTTCGCATGCGCCGCCTCGCCGGATTGGACGGCACCCCCAGTTCGGACAACATCGTATATCTCGGCGCGGGCGAACTACCCCACGACGTCGGCCACCCACATTGCTTCCTCGGCCACGATATTACGCCGTAAGAGCAATGCGGAAAGCGTCCGTTGACAAGGGGCTCGGGCTGCCTACGCGCGCAGCGCCTTCCGGCAGCCCGGGGCAGGCGCCGATACAACGTGACCATCACCATCATCGAACACAAGCCTAACCGCTGTCCCGTATTCGACGGCTCACCCTCGGATAGCTGCCGTGTCGGCCGCATGCCGGTGACGGAAGCGTTGGGCCATCTGCAGACTCTCGCGCCGCAGCAAGGACCGTCGCCTTGAAGGCGAGGCGTGTTAGCGAGCTGGCGGCGAGATGGCCGGCGTTCTTCGACGCGCTGCACAGTGCGCTGGACCCAGACCGCCCCTCTCCCGCCGGCCATCCGGTAGCCGGCCGGTAATGGCACCGAACAGACCATCTTGCTCCCCATTCGGGCCGGCGGTGAAAAAAACCGTGTCGGGGCCAAAATTAGCGCTACCCGTGGTGTTGCTTCCGACACGAAGGCTCCACAGCCCGTCGATGACGATTGCCTGTCCGTGGGGGTCACGCAGCTTGTCGACAAACTCGCCGGTGGTCAGATTGTAGGCGTTGATATGACCGTTGCCGAAATTTCCAATCAACAATTGATTGGCGAGTGCCCCGAAACTGGCGGGCGCCAGGGCCACGCCCCACGGCGAATTGAGCTGGCCGTGCTGAATGAGGCGATGAAGCGACTGACCACCAAGATCGAAGGTGTTGACGATTCCGTGACTCATTCCTGCGACATCGTCGTGTTTTTCCGCATTCTGCACGGCATAAGTCACAACGAACCTTGCAGCAGACGCCAGGCCTGAGGGCGAGCCAATGGGAACGATGTTGAACGGCGCATAGCCCCGAGGTAGGTTCGGATCAGTGAATGCACCAGGAGGGGTTGCCGGCGCGAAATTCGTGGTGAACACGTCCACCGTGCCTGCGCGGAAATTCGTGGCGTAGAGCCGGGTCGTCCCGAGCGCATCTGTGGCGATGGCGAGACCTTTGTAGACCGCTCCGCTCGACGGAACAGCTATGATTGCGTGGGTGCTAGGGGGGGTCGTATTCGGATCACCGCTGGCAAATACATTACTGTTCCAGCCGAGAATCGTCCCATCCTCAGTGGCAAAGAGGAATTGCGCCGCAGCCATTAAAGCCTTTCCGTTTTTGTCGACTCCTGAAATTGGGAATGCCCCGTTAGACGCAGCGATGTTGAACACGACTCCGGTTGGCGTACCCTTGTTATTAAGCGGGGTCGCCGGGATTGTTGGTGCTGGGATGGACACGACCAAAGATCGCGCAACGCCGGCGGCATCGTAGAGCGTCGCCACCCCGGCTCCATTGTCCGATACCCAAAATGGCGAGGTCGAAGATGCCGTAAGGCCCCACGGGTTCAGCAAGTTGGGGTCAACATGCGCCGGCGTGTGCGAAATGCCGTTGCTGTCAGTCAGCGGACTTTTGTTGGCGACGAGATCCGTTTCGAGAAAGCCCGCGGCTAGGCCCGCCACTGCCGTACCAAGTATCAAAGCAGTAAGAATAGCCGACTGCTCGGCCACCTTTATCAAGGAATGATGCATGATACCCTCCCATTCGACCCGCCGCCTGGCTCTCGGCATGCCGGTCGTCGGCAAAGCCAAGGCTTCACGGTCGCGGTCCAAGCCTGCCCTATGTGCATCAAAATTGGGGCGCAAGTCGGGGAACGTCGATCAATTATGAAAACTGACAATTTTGTTAAGCCCGCCAGACCAACCGCGAATGCGAAACGCGAGTTCTTGCCGGGGTGCATGAGCGCGAGGCCGAGGGCCACGAGACACAAGGCCACCATAGGTTTCACGGTTGCGAAGCCCGAGCCCCAGCTCGACAGCAACGGTAGCGATACCCACCAGCCGATGAACGCCGCAGCGGCAATTGTCACAGCAGCGAAGCCAGCAGCTTGACCCGCGTGTTGTCTTTTCAGGCTGCGGACCAGGGCAAAGAGCGTCATCTAGGCTCCAGAGGATCAAAGCCGAGCCGGCAGGCGCTCCCGGATCAGTGGTCGAACCTGTCCGGCGATGTTTTGAACATAAGTGCTTGCGTGAACAGGGCTATGTCTTTGCAAAAATATTTTGTCGCAGCCGGAACAATTGGCTGCTCCGAATCAGATGCGCCCGTGATGCTCCATCGGCATGGACGGCAGCTTATCCCCTGATAGCTTCCGTGCCCGGCGAATGCGGATGATGGCAGAGTTGGGCCAAGAGCCGCCGCCAGCCCCTTCCGCGAACATCGCAAATTGTGTAGTTTTGGTGATCCGAGAAATTTCATCACCAAAAGTCATTGAGGGGCACATCATGAAACTTCCCCACCGAAGACAAATTCTCCATCTGGCGGCGGGTGCCGCCGCGCTCCCGGTCGTTTCGCCCATTGCAAGAGCGCAGACATACCCGACGCGGCCGATCACCATGATTGTGCCGTTGGCCGCCGGCGGCCCAACTGATGTGGTCGCACGATTGCTGGCCGAGCGGATGAGAGGGATGCTTGGACAACCCGTCATTGTTGAAAACGTCACCGGGGCGGAAGGCAGCATCGGTATCGGCCGGGCCGCTCATGCAAGGCCCGATGGCTATACGATTGCCCTCGGCACCATAAGCACGCAGGTGCTGAACGGCGCTCTCTATTCGCTCCCGTACGACGTGTTGAATGATTTCACGCCAGTTTCGCCGCTGGTGTTGGTGCCGTGGGTGATAACTGCAAGGAAAACCATTCCAGCGACGAACCTGAACGAATTGATCGTTTGGCTAAAGGCCAGTCCCGGCAAAACGTCGGCGGGGGTCGCTATAGCCAGCGGTCACCTGATGACCGTAGTCTTTCAGAAAGAAATCAATACGCAATTCACCCTCGTGCCCTATCGTGGCAACGCTCCCGCGTTGCAGGACCTGGTGGCCGGCCAGATCGACCTGTTATTTAGTCCCACGGATGCCCTACCACAGGTGCGGGCCGGGGGTATCAAGGCCTATGCGGTGACAAGCGAGGCGCGCTCGGGGCTGGCACCGGACATCCCGACCTTTGCCGAAATGGGATTGCCGAGGCTTTCCTTTCTCCCTTGGCTCGGTTTTTTTGCGCCCAAGGGCACACCAAGGGACGACATCGACAAACTCAATGCGGCGGCCGTGCAGGCGTTGGCCGATCCAGCAGTGCGCTCGCGGATCGTTGATCTCGGATTCGAGATTTTTCCGCGCGAGCGTCAGACACCGGAGGCACTCGGCGCATTGGTGAAGGCCGATATTGAGAAATGGTGGCCAATCATCAAGGAAGCCGGCATCAAGGGGCAATGAAGCGGGCCGGTGGCGTCAGCTCGGGGTCATCAAGAGACACGCCGACCGCGTAAGCCGCGCGGCAGGTTTACATCCGTAACCGGACCACGCTGCGGCCGGCGGTAGGGATCTGCCTTGAAATGAAATCCGCGAAATCGCGCCGTGTAATTTGTCCCTCCGGTCGCAGTGGCGCAAATGTCGAAAATTTGCAGCGTCCGCGAACCTCGCGCCAGACGTAGCCGCCCGGCACGACAGTGACGGTATGGCGCTCGCCCTGATATTCGCGCACCAGCACGGTGCCGGCCTTGAGGGCCTATCCGGTGGCTTACCATTCCGCGCGAAGCCGTCGAGGACCTTGGCGGTTTGCGGATCGAGCCCCCGAAAGCCTGTTCCTGGATGTGCCAGCGGATGAAGCGGGCGACGAGGTCCTTGGTGAAGCCCTTTGGGGAGACGAACGGAACCTGGTCCGCCAGAGGGTGCGAAGGTCGTCGAGGCCGAGTGACTGGATGCGGTCGATCTCGGCCTCGATGGCTTCGCGATCGGATGATTGCTGGGTCATGCGGATCATCCGGCCTTGCGACCGGGCTTGCCCTTGCGCTTGGCCGGGGCGGGCTTGTCGGTGATGCGATAGACGCGCGCGCCGCCGGTCTTGTCGGACACCAGGGCAAGGATTTAGCCTGAACCGTATTTGACCGCTCGTCGCCGCGGAAGCAGTCGACAGTTGGTCCTTGGATGGATTGTCGCATGTCTGTCGGCGTGCGCTGAGGCCGTCGAGCAATTCACAGAAGGTTGCAACTCGGCTCATTTGACATTGCGGCAACGATCTTTTCCAAGACCTTTACCGGCTATAGTGCCCGCCGGTATGGTTGGTGCGCCGACGGGAGTGGCGGCGGAGGTCGCCCTTGCGGCGCAAGTCTAGTGAAGTTGGGCTAAAAGGCGCACAATAACGCTCCGCGTAGCTGTTTTCTGATGGCACTTGTGACACGTGCCAGGCTTCCAAACCACCGCTTCCGAGTGATGTCTTCACAATGTGGGAGAATACCGATGGAGAATCTCAATCGAAGGTCAGCAATGGCAATCGGATTGGCCGCCGCCTCTTCCGCCATGGTGAAGGCCGCCGCTTCACAAACGCCTGACCCGCTCGCGGGCAAAGACTCATCACCATGGCCGGGGGTCGTCGTGCGGTCCTATAGTGAGACATCCGCAATGATCCCCGGTTTCAAGACCGTCGCGATGCGCGACGTCATCCTGCAACCGGGGTCGAAAACCATGGGTCCCCCAATGGCCAACGCCATGGTCTGCCACATCACCGACGGAGAGCTTAGGGTGGAACAAGACGGCAACACCTTCACGGCCAAGAAAAACTACGTCTGGACCTGCAACAAGGACACAAGAGAGCAGGTGTTCAATGACGGGAGCGTAGTCGCAATTATGCGCATCACGGACCTGAAGGCTTGAGGCTCGCCATAGACGTCGTGGTATTGAATTGCTGGGTGACGGCCACGAATGACACGCCATTGGCCTCGAACAGCTCAACCAGCTTGGCGAAATCGGCGAGCGAGCGGGTCAGGCGGTCGACCTTGTAGACCACCACAATATCGACCTTGCGCGACCGGATGTCATCGAGCAGCGATTGCAGGGCCGGGCGTTCCAGCGTGCCGCCGGAGATGCCGCCATCGTCATAGCGGGCCTTGACCAATCGCCAGCCCTCATGGGCCTGGCTCTTGATATAGGCCTCGGCGGCCTCCCGCTGGGCATCGAGCGAATTGAAGTCCTGTTCGAGGCCATGCTCTGAGGACTTCCGAGTATAGATAGCGCAGCGAAGAATCCTACGTTCGTTAGTTGCCATCGCGCACCTCCGATGTCTTGGTTTTCACATCCCGCAAGCCGAAAAACCGCGGCCCATTCCATTTCGTGCCGGTGATGGCACGGGCGATCCGCGACAGGCTCCGATGGGGCTTGCCGTTCCAGAGGAAGCCGTCATCCGTCACGGTGACGTGGTGGGTTGTTCCGTGCCATTCGCGCACCAGAATGGTGCCGGTTCGTGGAAGCGGCGTTGTGGATGGCTGGGGCGTGTCGGTCGCACCCTCACGAAGCGCACGGACCAGCAGGCGGTCGAGTTCCTTGGCGACCGGCTTGGTGAGCCCGCCGTAGCGTCGTTCCTGCCGCGCGTAGGAAATCCCGAGCGCAAGAATGTCACGCCCCAGCGACCGAGGTGGCTTACCGGCAAACTCACGCTCCCAGAGTATACGCAGTTCGGCGCGCGACAATTGTTCCAGGTATTCAATCGCGATATTCACATTGCGGTGGTGAAGCATGGTGGCTCCTCTCAATGGCCGGGCGGCATCGCCGCGAGCGCGCGCGCCTGCGTCGTGCGCCCGATCGCCTCACGATCGGGCGCATGGCCGTTCATTCCGGTCACGCCGCCGTGCGGCCCGACTTGCCTTTGCGTGGGGGATTTTTGACCGCGATCCGGTAGACCCGCTCCGTGCCGGTCTTCTCGGACACCAACGTCAGGCCGAGTTTTTTGCGCACCACGCCAGCAAAGAAGCCGCGGACCGAATGCTGCTGCCAGCCGGTTATCTTCATGATGGCCGCGATCGTCGCGCCCTGCTGGCGCTGGAGCATCCCGACGACGCGGGCCTGCTTCGAATCGTGCGAGCTGGGCTTTGCCGACTGCGCGGGGACCTCGTCTCTGCTCTTCCTGCGACGGGCAGCGTTGACACGTTGCGAAGGCCGATCGGAGGCGAGTTCGGTGTCGTGGGGGTCGCCCTTCCGTTCCGTGACGCCCGCCTCAACGCCGATCGCGGCGAGGCCGTGTGGGGTGATGCGGAGCACCAGCGGACCCTGGTCATCGTCACGCCGCCAGACCGGCAGTGCGCCCCGGGCGGGGATTTCTTCGATAAACTCGTCGCGCAGGAGTTTGCCGACGGCCTTCTTGGCGGCGGCGCCCTTAAGATCGGACGCGAGTTCAATCGCGCCCTCCGGGTGCCGTGCGGCGGCGGATAGCAGCACGAGTTGCGTATCGGTGAGTTTGTTCGCTGACATGGTCGGATCCTTCTTCGGTTGGCGGCGGCGTCTTGCGCCGTCACCACCGAAGCCCCGCATCACGAACAGGTCGCCATATGGTTGCGGCGCGAACGTGTATGGCGCTTCGTCCTTGAAGCCCATCCGCGTGCTGGAGAACACAATCTTCTCTCCATCCGGCGACCACGCCAGATGTGCGTCGTTGCCCTTGGAGTTCGTCAGCCTGCGCAGGTCCGTCCCGTCCGGCCGGACGCTGAATACTTCAAAATTATCGCCATCCAACCGGCGAACGAATGCGATCAGGTCTCCCCGCGGCGACCAAACCGGGAAATTGTCATACTCTGCCGTGAGCGGGGTCACGGTGCGGTCTTTCAGGTTCATGATGCGCAGACCGTCGCCCTCCGGCCCCATGGTCCGGTAGACGATCCGCTCGCCGTCTGGAGAGTACGAGGCAAACCCGTTGTTGTTTGCACCCGATGTGATCTTGCGAAAGCCCGATCCGTCGGCCTGGATCGTCGCAATCTGTGCGCCGCCGTTAACCGGATCGACCGGCTTTTTCGCTCCGATGGCAAAATCGAGAAACGACGGTGATAATTAAAAAGGGCGCACAGATCGGTACCCACTCGATCATCATGCCGGGCGTGACGATCGCCGAAGGTGCCATCGTCGGTGCGCATAGCTTCGTTAAGGAGGATGTCCACCCGGCGTCACTGTCTTCGGTATCCCGGCACGGCGAGCAGACAGCGCCGCTTCGTGACGGCGTTCCGGGGCTGCAACCGCCCAAAATCGGGCGGTTCTTTTCTGTCGCCTGAATATGTGATAATTCCGCGTCTTCATTTCCGCTGTCACCAGAGTTTGGCAAGGCGCGTGATGGCCTCGGAGCCGACTTGCGGTCGCGCGAACTACTGTTGCGGGTTCGTCGTGTTTGTTGTGGCCCGACAGTGCGAGGGGTGGTCTAGCGGTCAGGAGAGACTGAGCCGTTGTCTTTTTTTGCAAAGGTGAGCAGTTTTGTTTTAATGGGAGGAGGCATGAAATTTTTGCGGGCCGCACTTGATCGATATTTGTCGAGGCGAGCAGATGCTCGCCGCGAATCGCTTCGCATTAAAGAAGCGGATCACGCTAGAGCGGCGTTGGAAAACGCCCGAAAGATAGTGGGGCAAGGCGGGCTTGGAGCGGCACTAGCTCCAACACTTGTTCATGAGATCGAACACTGGCCGTCATTGTTCAGGCGCGACGATTTTTACGAACACATCAATTTTCCCGCGACCGATGTTGAATTCTCACGGCAACGTAAGAAAAAGCACGAGGTGCTAAGGGTCGCGTTCACCAACAAGAAGCGCCGTTATGAGCTCACTGTTGTTGATAATCCAGTTAGCGTTATGCCCGACGGGGACACCTATCACAGCGGTAATGTTGAACTGGCAATAGACGGCACTGTTGTTCTCGATATACATGTCTCAAAGAGCGAAGGCGGCATTTTTGCCTCTAGAGGCGACTGGGAATATGTTGATGTTGTTGCGTTTCAGTCCGGCGCATGGATGAAAGACTTGCCCAAGATCGCCGCAACAATTCAGGCAAATAAACGCGCCCGCCAGCTGCGATACGACAACGAGCGGATCATTGCGCAAGCGAAGAACATAAGATTGTAGGAGCCGATATCGCTGCGCCGGGGAGGTCATTTTTTGGCGATGCTCAATGTCGGTTCATGGCCCGACTCGGAATAGCCGACCCTTGGTCGCTTAGGTCCGGTCGTTGGGGGCAAGCGGCCGCGGTCACGGTGCCTATGCGAGTAGGATCGTGTTCGGGCAAGGGCAAGTATCGGCCGGCCGGCGACCGGGAAGGTGCCACCAATCAGGTGTTACGCGCCAGACCCTAACAGCAGCGGCACGCCAAATTGGAAAATGCCTGAGTGCCTAACGGGATTTCTTGCGGGTAGGCTTCGCCGCCGCCGACGCATCTGGTATCGGGCGCAGCTTGGTATGCGGGACCGAGGCGACGATCCCGGCGTCGATCAGCGCGCGGATTGCTCGCGAGCGGGTCAATTTTTTTGATGCCGCCCATGCGTCCACGACGTCAAGCAGTTCCGCCGGCAGTCGTAACCCGACGAATGGCGCAGCGGCGGTGACCGGCTCTTGCGAGGCGAGCGCCTTGCTCGCCAGCCGGCGCAGGGCTTCCGAGCGCGACGGCTTGTCAGGCTGTCGGACTGCCCATTCATCGATCGATGCGCGCAGTTCCGGCGCGAGCCGAATCGCCGTCACGGGGTCGCGATTGTCCACACCCGTGAACGGACGCCCGCGTTTTTTTGGTACTACCGTCTTTTT
>WNFG01005629.1_pt1 | contig 10539 bp, 12 predicted proteins | sample 5400431 | NCBI WGS metagenome assembly WNFG01 (sample SAMN13153346, study PRJNA577476) | soil metagenome | isolation source: 120 cm saprolite under Douglas fir tree site 2 hole 3 replicate 2 | place: USA:California | collected 2015-04-18
GTCGACCGGGACGCAGGAAGACGGCTGACTCAGTTGTTGCCAGTTGGTCCAGGAGGTATACTCGCGCTGCGGGTGGAAATTCAATTGTGTCTATATATTCAAAAGCCCCAGCAAGGAGATCTTGTAGAGCCAGACCTCTGTCGGTCTTAAGTGCGGTGATCACTAATCCCAATCGTCGGATTCATGTCAACGACTGTGAAAGTAGAAGCACTCACTTTGATAGGAGGTCGTGAACTCGTCTGTCAGCATCGAATTCACAATAGCCTCAATATCCGCCGGGTGTGGACTTCCTGTACACGTATAAACTTCGGTCTCTCCTATGCGTTCATAAGCTGCGTGACAGGCTTGCAGTACGTTAAGGGCACGCCGCATATCTCCCTTTGATAGCTTGAGCAGAGCAGCTTTGCCATCATCAGTGAGCTTGACACTACATAAATGCGTTAATGAAGTAAGAAGGTTCTCGATAAATAACTCGCACTTCTCAGCCTCCACAACATGATTCAACCTCTTCTCGACTTCTACTATAGGGAGAGGTGAAAAACGGAAGCGAGTACAACGGCTTTGAATGGCAGGGATTATTTTGTTGACATAATTGCAAATGATGCAGAAGCGGACATTCTTTGTGTACTGCTCGACAATACGGCGAAGGGCAGCTTGCGCGGCCGTGGTCATCATGTCTGCTTCATCCAATACTATAAGCTTGAAACCTTTTGAAAATAACGTTCGGGTCTCCGCGAACTGCTTAATCTGTTCGCGGACGACATCAATGCCTCTGTCATCAGAAGCATTTAACTATAGAGTTGAGCGCTTTAGTCAGAACCTGTGGCATGGATAAGATCCAACCTCAAGAATTTGTTTGCGAAATGTGGGGCCGTATATTCGCCTCGCCACAGCAATAATCGTCGAGGTCTTTCCGGTACCAGGCGGACCATAAAAAAGTAGATGGGGGAGTCTGTTCTTCTCAATAAATTTTTCAACTGGTTCAGAATTGATGAGCTAAATGAAAAACGGTAAAAAGTGGAGGTCGGAAGACTGACTAGTGCCAGTGATATCCTTGTGGGAAACAACATCATCCAATGTCACTGGCCTATATTTCTCCACCCTGTGTGTATGTCTGTTGGCCATTATCTTGAACGCGAGAGAGATTTCATGTACCAAGGGAGAGTGTCGTCCCTTCCCCCTGCGGGATCCTCGAGTTCATCCTGGAAGACAGCCTTGCCTTTCCCTTTGGCCGCTGATGAGGAGGGAGGTTGTGAGTCAAATTGCATCTCTTCGTCGCTGTCCATGGTGGTATAAAGGTGTGCAGAGTGGAAGACGCGCAAAGTGGAAGACGCGTCCACGAGACTCGACGCGCTTGTCATCACGCGACGCGCCCAGCTCGGCGTAATGCGAGGCAAACCTTATTTTTATCCCACGCACAGACCATCGACAGAAACTCAGGATCAATCACTTTGCACTTACATTTCATTCATTCAACGACCGGCTTGCCTCGTCGAAGACTCCACCGATCACTTCGTTGGATAGATAGAGGCGTCCAGTCAGCATGTTTTCTATCACCCTATCACACTTTGGCTGATTTTCTCCTAGTCCAAGATGCAGATCTTTGTTAAAACGTGAGTAGTTTTTTTCATTCATTGAGGGACCGTCTCGAACTGATGTTTTTATTTTTGGCAGCCTCACTGGAAAAACGATCACCCTAGAGGTGGAATCATCTGATACTATCGACAATGTCAAGGCCAAGATCCAAGACAAGGAAGGGTGAGATTTTGGACTATACTTCTCATCAAACTGTCTGTGACCTAACGACCAACCCCAGCATTCCTCCGGATCAGCAGCGTCTCATTTTCGCTGGAAAGCAACTCGAGGATGGACGCACGTTGAATGACTACAACATCCAGAAAGAGTCCACCCTTCACCTTGTTCTCCGCTTACGCGGCGGCGCGAAGAAGCGCAAGAAAAAGACGTACAACGTATGTTTCGCGATGTTAATAGTGACTCTTGATTTCTCAACCCCCATGTAATGTATACAGACCCCCAAGAAAGTCAAGCACAAGCGCAAGAAGGTCAAGTTGGCCATCTTGAAGTACTACAAGGTGGAGTCTGATGGCAAGATCAAACGTCTTCGCCGCGAGTGTCCGACGCCAACCTGCGGAGCTGGTGTCTTTGTACGTGCATTTTTCTCTGGTTTGCGGCACCGTGTTGATACTCTTAACCCATGCAGATGTCGTTCCACGAAGACCGCCAGTACTGTGGCAAGTGCGGTTTGACGTATACATTCCAGCCCGGTACCAAACCTCCTGTCGCATAGTCCATCCCTTGCCGTAGCAGTCACTCCACGTGTCTCGCAATAAAAACTATATCTTCGCATCTTAAGCTTAGCTCTTCATGAACGGATGCCTTAGTGTTAAGAGAGCATTCAGCTCTACTTTGTAGGTGTCGACGTGAACTCTCAGGCAGCTGCAAGAAAGTGGATTTGTTGTGCCTTCATTACCTACTTTGTTTGAGACTTTCACTTCGCTTTATGATCAGTTGTGGCCACAAATGGAGAGGGCCCAAGGTCGACTTGCGTAGAGTGAATTATTTATTCTGCAAAACCATATGGGTTTTGCCCCGCAAATAAATGGCTCGGTGATGCCATTCTGGACACAAAGTTGAACGTTCGTTCCAGATAAGAACGTTGAAGTCTAAACATTTAACGTTCCCAATGACTTGCCAGTGGCTCCTGAACTGGCCGCTTTGACTCCGAGTCCGACCGGGGAAAACTAGGTCACTGGGGGGCTTACCGCGCGAAATGCGTGACTTGTGGGGCGAAGGAACTCCGGAACACTCCAGAACACCTACTCCCACAAAACCACATGGTTTCCCGTCGGCGCTCGAGTGAAGTGAAAGAGAAATCTATAGTGAAAGAGCAAAACATGTGCCGCACAGCAATGCGAAGTACAGGATTGAGCGCGAATGATATGATATAGGTCAAATTCGGTTCTCTAGTTCTGAACGAAATCGATCCATTCTCTGATGCATGCCAAGAGAATGAAACTAGTGGTGGAATATTAATGTCTAACAAGGTGATCAATACAAGGAAGAAGTAAAAACAAATGGAAAATGAGACATTGGAAATTACATTACACTTCGCTAGCGCATTAGAACTCGTCATTGATGAAGGTCTAGAAAAAAACTCTATCACCTAACTCTATGAATAAAGGGTATTAAAGCCAGCCAGATCATTCTATCAGAAAACTCTAGGGGTGGGGGTAAAGAGGAAAAATGAAAATGAGAGAGTGAGGCCAGCCAAACTCAAATTGGTACCGCGTGACCACCGAGGCCATGATAGCACTCGAACACATCTGCCCACGGTGTTGTTTCATTACCACAATCAAATTCGATCTCTTCGAGTTCAGGGAAGGCACGATAAATGCATTCCGCCAGACCGGCAGGGTCGATCGTTTTGCCCGTGCGCACGCACCCGATAGTCAAGCGCGTGAGCACTGTCTGCGAGGGAACGACCAGGGGTGGATGTGTGGGCGGGGGAAGGACTGCGACGTCCGTAGGGAGAGTGAGCATGCGCAGATGCGGACAACGCGCAGCGAGAACGGTCAAACTGGCGGGGGAAGCGGCGCGCGACTGCATTGTGAAGAATGCTGGCAAGTCGAAAGACTCGACGGGGCGCGACCACAGGTCGAGCTCCTCGATCTCGGGCCACCAGCTTGCGATGGTTGTGAGATCCGCATCGCTTAGATCCGGAGGAACGCACGCGTCGAGCGCGAAGCGGCGCAGATAGGTGAGACGGGCGAGTGGGGTAAGGGTGGAGAGTGTGATATGAAGCTTAGGCGGGGAGACATGGTCGACCCCCTCGCAGAAGCTTGTCAAGGCCTCGAAGGAAAGATCCGTAAGGGAAGAATGAGTCTTTTCGGCTAGGATGGCGAGCGCCGGGGTCCAAGAATCGACAGAGCGGGGTTTCGTGTCCGATTCGAGATGGACCGTATGCAACCTGCCTTCTGGCAGGTGCCTGAAAAATACCTCAGCTGCCACTGGGGATATGCGGATACGAAGGTCCCGAAGCGATGGGAAGAGCGAGGTATTTGAGCTGACGGAACCGAAACCTTCTGTCAGGTCTGAGATGTTTGACCAATCTAACTGCAAACGCAAATTTTCTAGGTTCCGGAAACATGCGATGGATGCTAGCGTACGTGGCACCAGTTGAGAGTCACCGCAAACGCTAAGGGAGCGAAGCTCGCGCATGAAGGCAATAGAGTTGACAACTCCACCCGAAAGCCGACCCCGCATGCAAAGGTGTTGTAGATTTGTGGAGACACGCGCGACAGCATCCAAATAGACACATAATGATTCGTGGAGCCTCCCCGTATCTTTGCTGGCGCGAAAGCCAACATCAATAGTAACGCTTTGCAAGCTGGGTGACAGGTACAGAGCGAGGGGGATATCCTGCCTGATCGCTTCTTTCAAAACCAAGTTCACGGACCGGAGCGAAGGAAGAACGAAGCTTTTGGAGGTATTTTCGTCTACGACGTTGAGATATTGCATGCACCTGGGCAGAGAGCACATTCCTTGACCCACGTTTCGGACCCGCAATACGTAGGCATGGAATCGGGCAAGAAGAACAGAGGGGATATGACCACATGGTACATCCTATAATACATATTATAGCCGGCGTTGTTAAGACAGCAGTAAAATACTCACACGCGGAAGAAGGGCAAGCAAGGGGTCAACCGACGCAAGGGACGCCCACAGGTAGTCCAAGCCCGGGTCCTTCCATGCACGACACACGGTGGCAAGGCGGTAGAAGGCACTGAGAGCGGGTAAGCGATCAAAGTCGTGGTCAATATGGTCGAGGATAATTCTGAGAACTTCATCTAGTAGGAGGACCGGATGCATTTGGTGAGAGTATTATGGAAAGATGGGAACTGGCCCAGAGGCGTTGGGGCTTATGGTAGTGAGGAGAGAAGATGGGGAGATTGACAGAAAGCGAGGTGGCTTGGCTTGGCTTGGCTTGTTAAAAGAGACCCGAGCGAAGGAAAGTGGCGCAAGGACAGTTGGAGATGAAAGAAAAAGATACGGAACAAAAGAAAGGCGACATCTGCCTAGTAGACGAGATCCAGGTAAGTGGCAATGGTAGGTTGCCTAGACGGCGGCGAGGGTGAGGTGGGGAAACAAGGTTAGGCTGGACACAGGTGGTGGTGGCCACTGAAAATTCTCCCGCCCCGCTCCGTCCCACTCGGCGAAATGAGCATTGTCCATTCCGAGTCCACGGCCGTCCTGGCAATGCGTCCTCTACTCTATCCTACTGCTATATGACCGGACTTTGGAGAACCAAAATGGCCTCTCGTTCTTCAGCCCCAACGCTGTCGCTTCCCCGTCCTCTAAATTTATCGATTCATACTCGTCGAACTCTAACTTATTCCACCGGCCCAATGGACGTGACCGGAGTGTCAGCGTCATTTGAAATGAGTAGCGTGCAGTCGGATTGGATGGATCCATCAGGTTCGAAATCTGCACAGTTAACCCGGAGAGTTTCCACGTGCCAATATAGAACCCCTGGAAGAGAACTTATAAAGTGAATCATGATATTGGTCCTTCTATCCCGCACCTTCATGCGAAGAGTTGGCCTAAGTATCGTGATCACATGCTGTGGCTCGTGTTCTTCATTCGCGAGGAGCGAAATGACTTGCCCGTTGGGATAAAACCGCCTGAGTGAGCACGCATGAAAGGACATTCAGGAAAGATGTCATAATGGGTACGCACAAATAGCGATGATAGGTGATAAGGTGACTTATCTGTGACATGTCAGATCATTCATTTGCGCGCGAAATAAAAGGCTCGATGCTGACATTAACCCATGCATTCTCGCTCAGCCCGTGTCGTCTGCAACCTTCAATGAATGACAAGAAGGATAGACTTTTTTGACGGGCAAATACATGTAATGGCATACCGCGATATACACGCCATCCAGTCGCACGCGTGGCTGCTCAATGTACACACGGCGATAATCTGATGAGTACTTGTCTAGGATGTCGTCGAGAGTCTCGTCTGATGAGATCTGCGGTGGCTTGTATATCGTCTCTACGAATGACCTGTGAAGAGATACACAATAAGAACAACTTCGTCCGACCATGACAACGTGCGAAAAAGGCCGTTCGAAGCAAACAGGTTCATAATAATCGGCGCTGCGCATTAGAGAAGAAAGAAAGAAGTCGGACCTCCAGATCATGGCGTCGAGTGTGATCATCCTCGCTTTCCTGCTCACAAGCCCAAAATGCTCAATTGCGGCAGCGTTTAAGTAGCTGAGTATGTTTACTAGCAGTTCGTCTGGGAGTCGCTGGAGAGGTGACGATGCCCTCTCGTCCTCGGGCTCGAACGATAAGGGCATAGGAAAATTTGCCAAGATGCTCCCGAGCAAACCTGATGCCTGTCGCTCGGTGTGATGAGGAAAGGATGCAGGCTTCGTGTGTACCACTCCAGGGACAACACAATTGGATCGTGCATTAACGGGGGTCGCTGGCCTGTTCTCCGCATTCTCTTCAATAGTTGTCGCGGTCAAGGAAATAGCATCTAGTGAAGTTCGCGCCCTCTGCTCTCGGAGATGATATGTCTTGTCGACATTAGAGTCCATGCGAAAAGCCTGTCGGTATAGTCGCAACGCTTCGTCGAGTTCGCCAGCTTGCTCGTGCTTTACAGCCCTGCTGTACACCTCAAGTGCATCATTACGCGACCGGAATACGCCTGAGTGGTGGGGAGAACTGGCTTCGGAAGTAGATGGCTGTTCTGGCGGAGCAGCTGCGGTTTCTGCGGGGTCTTGCCGAGGCTGATGCAATCGTTTCTGTTCCTCTACCTCCCTCCTCCACTTGTCACGGAAATTCCTGAGCTCGTCCGTCTCATGCTCCCCATCAGCGACCATGGAGTAAAGTATGTGAAGACAGTGGGCGGCTGACTAATACTGGTTCCTTTGATGATTACATAAGAACCATCATGCGTGGCTCCAATCACTCGCTATTTCCTGCTCACTGTTCGTAGTCCAGTCTGGCTCTTTTTCCAAACCCTTCTCACTCTCTATTCCTGTTGCCTCGAACTGCCACATAGAAACAGGTTTCTCATGGAGAGTAACAGAGATGAGGCACTCCGCTGTCTCCACATTTCCCAGAAGCATCGTACTGCTGGTAACCTCACCTCCGCCCGCAAGTTTGCACAAAAGTCGTTGGCACTATTTTCGACTCCGGAGGCCATCAAGCTACTGAAACTGATTGATTCCGAGGTTTCTTCGTCCTCGTCGTCTCGGTCCTCTGGTGGGTCGTCATCCTCGGCATCCACAACGACAGATCCTACATCCTTCACATCGGCAACGGAGACACATCCATCTGCATCCGGTGCAAAACACCGGAGTGCACCGTCAACTGCCGAGTCTGCCTCTCGATCGACAAGCGCGAAGGAGGAACGGGAGTATACAGCAGAGAACCTTTCGGTAGTCAAGCGCGTACGAACGTGTAAGGTGACAGAATACTACGAGATCCTTGCGGTCAAGAAAGACTGCGACGAGGCAGATGTGAAAAAGGCGTATCGTAAGGTGAGCTACTGTGTTATTCATTATCACGACGTACGCCCAACTTTCCTGCAACATATAGTTGGCGCTCGCATTACACCCGGACAAAAATGGCGCGCCAGGCGCTGACGAGGCCTTCAAGAGTGAGCCCTCTAGTTGGATTGTTTTCTAGATGTTAACTCTGTCTCAGTGGTTTCCAAGGCATTCCAGGTCCTTTCTGGTTCGTACTTGGTCCTACGTTGTCCATAGAGGTCACTTAACATTTTTGGAACAGACCCACAAAAGCGGGCGGTATATGACCGCAGTGGAGGTGATCCCGAGTCGAGATTCGGTGGGATGTCGTCTTCAGGACCTTCATCTGGATTCCCGGCCAGTGCATTTGGTGGTACCACGTTTGAAGGAGAGCTGAGTCCAGAAGACCTCTTTAACATGTTCTTCGGCGGGGGCGGGGGTCCGGCTTTCACTACTGGCCCAGGTGATCTTTTATGTAGAGTTCATGTGCTGAATGTATCTGATTGCTATCCGTAGTGTTCACCACAAGCTTTGGACCTGGGGGTTTCCGCACAACCCGTATTCATACAACACGTGGAAGGCCGGCGCAAGAGCAACAACAGGAACCAGCCACACCGCGATCTCTCTTCGTTCAGCTCCTCCCTCTCCTTATCCTGTTCGGGTTCTCTTTACTCTCTGCTCTTCCAAGTATGTTTTCCACGCCTCCTGTACCGGACCCACGCTTTGCATTTGAAGCCTCAATGCGATTCAACCTGAAAAGGACGACACAGGCTCTTGGTGTAAAGTATCACGTCAATTCGGCCGAGTTCTCTCGACATCCCATAGCAGCGGAAATTGCGCGGTCAGGACAGAGTGATGGTCGCATGCCCGCTCTGCGGCGCTTTGAAGAAAATGTAGACCAGGCATTTACACGGGAAACATACGAAGTATGTCAGCGTGGGTTAGACTCAAAGCAACGAAGAAAAGATCAGGCTTTGGGCTTCTTTGGCATCGGCGCGGATTGGGAAAAGGTGAAGCAGATAGAAGCGGAAACTGTAGAGAGTTGTGAGACGCTGAAGCGGATGGGATTGATCAGGTAGAGACTTGGACATTGGCCGAAGGGGCTAATTATGCAGACTCTTTATTCGGTGTCGTATCCGGTTCGCATTCCGTATTTTACGTCTTATCGATACCTGTTTATTCCTCGCTCCGCAACCTATTATTCACCAACATGCATCTTGTACTCATGTCCTGAAGTACAATACGTCGAGCTTTGGGATTGAGAAGGGATTGTGCCATGCTTTGAAGTTGGGAGGTTTATACAACGAAGCGCAAGCGGGTAACGCCGAAAAGCAGCCAGGAGCACAGTGCCTTAAGGAGGACGAGAAATGGATAGCAGTCGATTAATTGTTGACAAACACGTTCTATGGGGGTCTGTGCTCTACGCCTCCTGCTTTTGACGCTCCAACTTGAGATAGAACTCCTCCTGGCGTTGCACTGTAAGAAGAAAGTCAAAAAAAGGGTTTGAAAAAATCATTTGAAGTTGCAAGAGAGGTTCATGCACTGACCAGTCTTCAGATGAAAGCCATACCTGTCATAAAGAGGGTCAGCGAATATGTTGACGATGCTAGAGGAAAAAGTACTGACCAATAAGCGTAAGCACTGGAGATGCCAAGGCCCAATGCGCAAGAGAGGTCAAGCCAAAGCCTCTTCCTGAGTTTTCCGGTGATGGGTGCGATGGGCATTGCGATGTGGAGTGTATTTGCGTGTTGGCTGATCGGCTTTAGGGAGTGGCTTCTGACCTGTCGGGGATGCCAAACAACGTCAAATAGGGCATGATTACCTAAGCGACGTAGTGCGAGTGCCCCAATGACCGTCGCCTTGGCCTTTACTTGCCTTCATCTCTCTCCTCTTCGCTGCTCGTCTTGCAGACGCGCCACCAATCTATCAGTCATATAAATTGCCTAACTGTCTCCCCTGAGGCGGACGATCCTCAGATCTTACGCCCTATACGTGCCTACATTACACCCTCTTACCTCATGGATCCGGACGCAACAGGCGGCTGGCGATTTGCCCAGTGTTTCGGTGACAAAGGTGATGTAGAAGACATCACAGAAGGTAATTAGACATCTCTTTGCGTCTGGTCCAGGTGTCGGGCATGTTGTCTCTTTCACCCCTGCACCCTGGACCCTTGTGCTGTCCCCGCGCCGTCTTTCACGCAACCACGCTCACATACTCCAACTCTGGACAGCCGATATCATCTCTGCCGTCGAGTTTGACTCTACGGGAAATTACCTTGCAACAGGTGACAAGGGCGGTCGCGTAGTGTTATTTGAGCGAAATGACATGGTGTGCCCTACTCCCCTTTGTGGCCGCTTTACCGACGCCTGCTAATCTCACGCCCTGATAAATCTGTGGAACACGCACCTCTCTGATATGATAGAAAAAGAGCTGCGAATACAAATTTTACACCGAATTCCAGTCACACGAACCAGAGTTTGACTACCTCAAGTCTCTCGAGATTGAGGAGAAGATCAATAAGATTCGATGGTGCAAACGACAGAATTCTGCACATTTCTTACTCTCAACGAACGGTAGGTCGCTTCCTTATCATTTTCATCACGTTTGTACGATCTCTTATTCGTGCGTTATACGCGGGGACTTGTAGACAAGACAATCAAGCTATGGAAAGTCTTCGAAAAGTCGTTGCGGGTGGTGTCAGAGTCTAACATGAGCGATGGACAACGAGCCCTTCCACCACCAGCGTTAAGGCAGCATCTACGATTACCGCGTATGCAACATCAAGACAATATCATCGCTGCCGTACCTCGTAAAGTTTATTCCAATGCCCACGCGTATCACATCCATTCCATCACCGTCAACTCGGACCAGGAGACATACATCTCTGCGGACGACTTGCGGATCAACCTCTGGAATCTGAACATCAGTGATCAGAGTTTCAGTCTGTGGTCCTCATTGAATGTCCGTTCATCGTTGTG
>WNFG01005635.1_pt1 | contig 10535 bp, 11 predicted proteins | sample 5400431 | NCBI WGS metagenome assembly WNFG01 (sample SAMN13153346, study PRJNA577476) | soil metagenome | isolation source: 120 cm saprolite under Douglas fir tree site 2 hole 3 replicate 2 | place: USA:California | collected 2015-04-18
TTATCTTTGGGCACGTTCGGATGGCTTGACCAGATGGTCGGAGCCGCGGTGCGAAGCCGCCTGATCCTCTGAAACACGGAGTCCGGAAGAGGCCCTTTAAGGTCGAAAGGCCATTACCGTCCGATCGGGGGAGGAGGAAGAATGGCACGCAGGGACCAAGGAGCGTGCTCTGTGCGGCCTTCAGGCTCTCGGCCCACGATCTCACGGATTGATTCGAGACGGTTCTTGGAGGGACTTTGATGCAAGAAACCCCAACGGCTCCGGCTCCCGCCGGACAAGGACGACGCACCCGATTGATCGCCGCCATCGTCGGAATCCTCGTGGCCCTGGTTGCCATCGCCGCGGTCTATTCGCTCTCTCTGGGTCCCGCGGGATCCGCGAATGTCGTGACCCTCGGCTTCTCGATCTCCCTGACGGGCCGCTACTCGGTCGAGGGGACGAACTCATTGAACGGCATCCTGACCGCCCAGAACTGGATCAACACCCACGGTGGGATCACCATCGGAGGGAAGTCCTATCAGCTCAGTCTCAAGTACTATGACGACACCAGCGCGTCCAGCCAAATCGTTCCGCTATACACGCGGATCATCACGAACGACGGTGCGAACGCCCTCTTGGCCCCGTACAGCAGTGCCCTGACCTCCGCCGCGGCCCCCCTGGCGGATCAGTTGGACCGGGTCATGCTCTCCCATGGCGGGTCCTCTGACACCATCTGGACGACGGCGCCCGGGTACCGGAACTTGGTCATGGTCCTCAGTCCGGCTTCCACTTATCTGAAAGGGGCGGTCGACTGGATCAAGTTGAACCATCCTTCGGACAAGATCGCGGTGGTCCATGAAAGCGATTCATTCTCGACGACGGCCGCGAAGAGTGCGATCGCGTACGCCGGCTCGCTCGGCATCAACGTCGTCTACAACAAGAGCTATCCGTCCAGTCCGCCGGACCTGACGCCCCTCCTGACCGCCGCCCAGGCCGCGGGAGCGGATGACCTGATCGGGGGCGGCCACTTCCAGGACGGCCTCCTCATCGTGAACCAGCTGAACAGCATCGGATGGAAGCCGAAGTTCGTCTCCCTCCTCGTCGCGGTGACGGAACACAGCTTCCGAGATCAGCTTGGAGGCCTGTCGAACAACGTGACGGGACCGTCCCAATGGGAATCGTCCGTCGCCTACGGGCCCGCCCTCGCGCAATCCTTGGGCCTGAGCTGGTTCGGCCCCACGCCGGCAGAGTTTACCTCCCTCTACGCGAACGTCACGCACGGCTTGGCTCCGACGTATCACTCGGGCGAGGCGGCAGCTTCCACCCTTCTCGTCGCGAAGGCGATGGAAACCGCGAACAGCTTCAACACGAGCGCGATTCGTCAGGTCCTCGCCCAGATGAACGTGATGAACTTCTTCGGCCGGTTCCAGGTCACCGCCGCGGGACTCCAGGCCGCGCACACCATGGTCGTCGTGCAGTGGCAGGCGGGGAGCCTGAAGGTCGTCTGGCCGACGCCCGTCGCGAACGCGCCGCTCCAATATCCTTACACGGCAAGCTAGTCCGGCGGACGGGAGGCGGCATGGCCGACCTGGGACTCATCCAGGCCGATCTCGTCTTTGGGATCCTGTTGGGCTGCGTCTTCGCGGTGATCGCCCATGGCCTCAACCTCATCTGGGGCGTCACGAAGGTCGTGAATGTCGCCCATGGCGAGTTCATCATGCTCGGCGCGTACGGGGCCTATTTCCTCAACCTGTACCTCGGTCTGAATCCGCTCCTGAGCGCCCCGATCGACGCCGCGATCGGGCTCGGCGTGGGGGTCGCATTCTACTTCGGCTTCCTCCACCGGGAGCTGCGCGGCAAGGAGGAGATCACACTCCAATCCGAGATGGTGACCCTCGTGGCCACGTTTGGCCTGAGCCTAGCCCTCAGCAACGTGGCGACCTTGGTCTGGAAGGGCGATTTCGTGGGGATCCGGTTCAGCCCTGGGACGTTGGACCTCGGGGCCATCAAGGTGCCCCTCGGGGGCCTCTACGTGGCCATCGTGTCCGTGAGTGTCATCGCCTTCACCCAATTCTTCCTCACCCGCACCTACCTCGGGAACGCGGTTCGTGCGTACAGCCAGGACATCGCCGCGTCCAAGTTGATGGGCGTGAACCCCGTGAGGGTCGCCGCCTTCGCGACCGCCCTCGGGCTCTCGATCACAATGGCCGGAGGCGCCCTGCTGACCGTGTGGATTCCCACGGGCATCAATCCGGAAATGGGCCACCTCTATGCCCCGATCAGCTTCGTGATCGTCGTCCTGGGCGGTCCCGGTCGGATGTGGGGCAGCCTGCTCGGAGGCCTTGCGGTCGGCATCATCATCGACGTGGGCCAAGCCTTCGTTGACCCGCCGATCGCCTACGCGGCCGCGTTCCTCCTCCTCGTTCCTGTGCTCCTCATCTCTCGGGTGGGATCGCTGCGTTGAAGCTCCCTCGATTGGGCGCGTCCCCTTACGGACTCGGAATCGTCCTCCTGGCTCTCGCGGGAATCGTCCCCTTCCTTCCGCTCTTTGTTCAGGCCCTTGTCATCTCCTTACTGATCTATGCCGCCCTGGCGTACTCGCTGAACCTCATCACGGGCCTGACGGGCTACGTCAGCTTCGGCCATGTCGTCTTCATGGGGTCCGGGGCCTACGCGTTCGCGTACGGAGTCTCGGCGATCCGTTTCCATCCCCTCGGCGGGGTCGCTCTTGGAGCCGCGGTCGGGTTCGTCCTTGCCCTCGGCATCGGGGTCGTCACCCTCCGATTCCGCGGCGTCTTCTTCGGCGTGGCGACGCTCGTGATGGTGCTCGCGGCCCAGAACATCGTCCTCGTCATCCCCGCGCTCGGCGGCGGCGAAGGGATGCCGCTGAACATCGGCTTCCAGCCCCTCGGATGGTTCTATACGATCTTGTCGATCCTCGCGGCGGAGATCGCCCTCACCCTTTGGATCACTCGGGGACGACTCGGATACGGGATCCGGGCGATCAAGAGTGACGAGGACGCGGCGAAGGCGGTAGGAGTCGACGCCCCTCGGTTGAAACTGCTCCTGTATGGTTTCAGCGGGATGTTCGCCGGAGCCGCGGGGGGCGTGTTCGCCTGGCAGAATTCCGGCGCCTTTCCGCTGACGAACTTCAACCTCGTATTCTCCCTCCAGATGCTCGCGATGATTGTCATCGGTGGCATGGGCACGCTGGTGGGCCCCTTGTTGGGTGCGGCCGTCGTGCAACTGCCTTCGTACTACTTCCAGACCGTTGCCATCGGAACTCAATTGATTTTCATCGGGGTGCTCGTCGCGATCTTCGCCTTGTTCGTACCGGGAGGAATCGTGGGTGCCCTCCGAAAGTATGTCCCGGAGATCGGGAGGTACCTCGAGTGACGGGCCCTCTGGTCGCGACAAAGGTCGAACGCAACTTCGGGGGCGTCCAGGCGCTCCGCGGACTGTCCCTGTCCCTCGAGGAGGGCCAGATCCTGGGGTTGATCGGCCCGAATGGCTCGGGCAAGACCACTCTGCTGAACATCCTCTCCGGTTCCCTCCGGCCGACGTCGGGCACCGTTTTCCTCGGTGGACAGCGGATCGATCGATGGCCCACGAGCCGGATCGTCGCGGCGGGAATCTCGAAGACGCACCAAATTCCCCGGCCCTTCGCGACGATGACGACCCTCGAGAATGTGACGGTCGCGGCGATGTACGGGCGCGGGATTCGCCGCCGTCTCGGGGACGTCCGGGCCGAGGCCGACCGAGTCCTTGCGATGGTCGGACTCGAGCGACGGAGGGCCGTCCTCGCGAGCGCCCTCACCGTCCAGGAGAAGAAGACGTTGGAGTTCGCGCGCGCGATCGCCACGGGAGCGAGGTTCGTCCTGCTCGACGAGATCTTCGCCGGACTCAGCCCGGATGAGCTGCGGTCCGCCATGGACGTGTTCTTGGCCGTCCAGAAGGAACTCGGCTTCGGGGTCCTGATCGTCGAGCACGTCATGCAGGCCGTGCTCACGCTCGCCGAGCGGGTGGTCGTCATCGAGGAAGGTCGAAAAATTGCCGAGGGGCCTGCGCGGGAGATTGTCACGGATCCTGCGGTGATCGAAGCCTACCTGGGCCCGGAGGTCTACCTTGCTCCGTCTTGAGGCCGTCTCGGCGGGTTACGGAGAAACGCAGGTCCTGTGGGACATCACCCTCGAAGTCCCCGATCCGTCCACGGTCGTCCTCGTGGGCCCCAACGGAGCGGGGAAATCGACCCTCCTGAAGGTCGTCAATGGCCTCCTGCCCGCGCGGAAGGGTCGGGTTCTCTTGGATCAGGAGGACATCACGGCCCTGCCCGCCTACGACCGGCCCGAGCGAGGGATTGCCTCGTGCCCCGAAGGCCGGCGTTTGTTCCCCCACCTGACCACGGAGGAGAACCTTCGGCTCGGCGCGTATCCTCTCCGCGCCCGCGAGAAGGCCCGCGAGACCCTGGAGTACGTCTACGGTTTATTCCCTCGGCTCCGCACCCGCGCGCGGGTGAAAGCGTCCCGGCTCAGCGGCGGGGAACAACAGATGGTGGGCATCGCGCGGGCGCTCATGGCCAAGCCGCGGATCCTCGTCCTCGACGAGCCGAGCCTCGGACTGGCCCCGAAGGTGGTGACCGAGATCTTCGAGAAGATCCGTCTCTTGCGGGAGCAGGGACTCAGCGTGCTGATGGTTGAACAGAACGCCTACCAGGCGCTCCGCATCGCCGACTTCGGACACGTCGTCCAGGCCGGCCGTATCCTACGGTCTGGGCCGCCGGCGGAGTTGATGAATCTCGAGGAACTGCGGAAAGCGTACTTCGCAGTCGCCTGAGCCTTCGCGGCCCGCGGCGCCAGAAACGTTTATGGAGGGCCCCTTTCATCGGCGTCGGCTTCCGATGTTCGAGCGTCCCCGCGGGACCAACGACTGGGGTCCTGAAGAGATGGCGAAGCGTCGCTTCGTCGAGTCGCGGTTCGTCCAGCTCGCCGAATCCTTCGGGTTCCGTGAGGTCTCCACGCCGACCTTCGAGAGCCTGGACCTCTTCACGGCGAAGTCGGGTCCCGGCATCGTCCGAGAGCTGTACACGTTCAAGGATCAAGGGGGCCGCGATCTCGCCCTGCGGCCGGAGTTCACGGCCCCTCTCCTCCGGTTCTACGTGGGCGAGCTCCGCAGCCGGCCGAAGCCCCTGAAACTGTACACGATGGGGAACGTGTTCCGATACGAGGAGCCGCAGAAAGGCCGCTACCGCGAGTTCTCCCAGCTCAACGTGGAGATCATCGGCGGGGCCGCCCTGCCCTCGGACGCGGAGGTCCTCGCATTGGGGATCGGGACGATGCGGGCGATCGGACTGAAGCAGGTGAAGGCGCGGGTCGGGAACATCGGGATCCTGCGGTCCCTGCTCCCCTTCGACCCGGTCGATCAGGCCGTCGTCCTTCATTCCCTCGACAAGCGGAACTTCGAGATGCTCGATTCGGAACTCCGCCGCCTGGGACGACCGGAACTCGCGGAGCCCCTCCGAAAGTCCATCGGGCTGGCGGGCAACGCCTCGATCCTCGCGGAGGCCCAGAAGGTCCTCGCGGGAGCGAGTCCGGAGGGATTCGACTACCTTCGGTCCCTCGGCGACCTCCTGACGGCCTACGGCATCCCGCCGACAGACTACGAGTTCGACATGGGAGTCGTCCGAGGTCTCGACTACTACACGGGCATGGTCTTCGAGATCGACTCCCCGAACCTCGGCGCCGAAAAGCAGGTCGGAGGCGGAGGGGCCTACAGCCTCGCGGAGATTTTCGGCGGCGAACGCGTGGCGCAGACCGGCTTCGCTCTGGGGCTCGACCGGCTCGTCATGGCGGCGGAGGCCGAGGGGACGATCCCGGCCGAACGGGCTCTGGACGCGTACGTCATCCCGGTCGGCGATGGGATGCGGGATCGGGCGGTCAAGGTCGTCACGAAGCTCCGTGTCGCGGGACTCCGGGCCGACATCGACCTGGTGGGGCGAGGCCCGACGAAAAATCTCGACTACGCGAACTCGGTTGGCGCGAGGACCGCCGTCTTGGTCGGCGAGAAAGAGGCGCGGGCCGGGTCCGTCGCGCTCCGGAACATGAAGACGGGCGCCCAGTCCGTCGTGGCGCTCGATGGACTCGCCGAGGCCATCCGCGCGTCGTGAGTCGCCGCCCTCTTCCCTAACGGCCCAATCCTCGAACCCTCTCCACCCAGGTCGAGAGTCGCGGGAACTCTTTCGGCACTTTCTCCCCGGCCGTCAGGAGCGGCGACAGGGATCCGTAGATGCCGAAGTCGGCGAGGCTTGGCTCCCCGAGGATCCAGTCCCGGCCGTCGAGCATCGCGTCGACCATGCCGAGGTGCTTGTTCATGTCCTCCCGGAACTCGTCCCGCCGCATCTCGAGGACCTGCCACGGCCCGCGGGCCCGGGTCTGCATCTCCTCAAACACCCAGCGCTCTTGGTCGTCGTGGAGGACGGGAGGAATCTTCGTCACGACATACCGCCACACGCGCTCCTCGAGGACCTGATGGCCCCAATGCTCCAACGTGACCGCGAGGCCCTTGTTCCCGTACGCGTACAGGGTCGGCTTCGGTCGTACCTTCTCGAGGAAGTCGGGGATGTCGGACCACAGGACCGGCTTCCCGTCCCACACCAGCGTGGGCACGTAGTCCTGGCCCGTCGCCTTGATCAGCTCGGTCTTGTCGTGATAGGGCACATACCGCGTGTCGAAGGGGACGCCCTTGAATGCGAGCATGCGGTCGGCCGAGATGCAGTAGTGGCTGATCGGCATCGAATACAGGAGGGGACGGGCTGCCATGGGACCGCGAAGGACGCCGTCGGCCATGAGCCTATCGCGGCCCTCCTCCTGGGCGCTTACTCAAATCCACTTGACAGAACGGTCTTGACCCCCGGGCGCGGTCGGAGGCGTTGGAAGGAGTAGTTCAAACGCTCGGATTTTTGGCTGGACTCATACCCGCGGTGACCGCGATGGTCGCCCCTTTCAGCTTCCGAGGTCGCGCCGACGACACGAGCGTCCGCGCCGTGTACCTGTTTCACCGGAGCGGCGACCCGCTGGTCACGGTCGCTTCGGATTCCGTCCTACCGCTCGAGTCGACGCAATTGGAGCCGGTCCTCGGTGCGGTCCGGGACTTTGTCGAGAGCCCGGAACCGGCGGGCCGCGGAATCCACCAAACGGTCCGCCGATTCGGCGAGGAAGGGCTCGTCGGAGTCCGCGGTCAGTTTGTGAGCGCCTGTGTCGTGTTCCACGGTCGAGGCGACGGAATCATCCGCCGCGACCTGGTCCGATTCGTCCGGGAATTCGAGGAGCGGAACGAGAACCGCCTCGGGTCGTGGGAGGAAGCGACCGCCCTTGCGGGCGAAGCTTCTCTTGCGATGACGGGCCTCATGGACGGACAGATCTCCTCCGAGCCCGCCGGATTCGACTTCGCCGTGGCCTCGAACTAAGCCCAGGACCGAAGCGCGTCTTGGTCGACGCTTGACGGTTGAGCCACAGCAGTGAGCTGATCCAATTCCGTCTCTACGCGGACACCGCGCGTCGGAACATCGTGGTCGTCGCCGAGAGCGTGACGAATCCCACCGCTCCGATGATCAGGAACGCAAACCCCACAGTGGACCAGTCCAAGCCCGGCGTGATGATCAGGCCATGCAGACCGTCGGCGATGTATGTGATCGGGTTGTAGACGGCGATAGCCCGGACGTTGTCTTGCAAGAGCGGTTTCGGCATCACGGCGGTTGAGAGGAACAGCAGCGGGAACGTCGTAAGGAGCGAGATCATCAGCGTCGACTCCGAGTTCCGTGTCGTCAAGGCAATGAACGTAGAGATGCCAGACCATGCGATGCCGAATCCCAAGGCAATCGCGAAGAGGAGGACGAGGCCCAGGAGACCCGTCGCGATACCGACACCGAGAGCAAACGCGAGGATCAGGATCACCGCAGTCTGAAGCAGAATCCGCGCACCGTCGCTCAGAAGCTTCCCAAGGAGGATGGACGAACGATGGATCGGCGCGACCTTGAGCTTGTCCAAGAAACCTGATTCCATATCCGTGACGAAGCCCACGCCGGACTGCATGGCGGACGCAAGGACTGTCTGGATGATCACTGCCCCGCTGAAGAAGACGAGGTACGAGCTCGTCCCCGTACTTTCCTTGAACCCGTTGATGTTCGCGATGCTGGCGAATGCGGCGGTGAAGAGGACGAACCACACGACCGGCTGGACGAGGGAGAAGAAGAGGAACGGCGGTCGCCGGAGGGTCTTCTTGATCCATCGGCCCGCGATGCTCCCGACCTCGCCGGCGAAATCTCCCGCGGTCATCACATCGACCTCCGCCGGCGGGCGCCCCATGGAGTGCGTCGTTGCGGCGTGACTTCCTCGGTGCGCATCTTGCGGCCCGTGTACTTCATGAACACGTCATCCAGGGTTGGGTGCGTCAGGGTGAGTTCGGCGATGTCGAGATGCGCCTCGTTGAGGGCAAGGACGATCTGTTGGATCAGGGCCGGTGCATCCTGCGCGTAAATCGCGATCCCGCCGTCGACCTCTTGAATCTCGCGGATTCCGCGGATCCTCGCGAGCGCGGCCTTCGCCGCCGCATTCGGGTTCGGCGTCCCGTTCTCCTTGAACGAGAGCGTCACGACATCTGCGCCGATCGACCCTTTTAGGGAGGCGGGCGTCCCCTCGGCCATGATATGGCCGTGGTCGATGATACAGAGCCGGTCGGCGAGGCGGTCGGCCTCCTCCATGTACTGCGTCGTCAGGAAGATCGTCATCCCTTGCTCGTTGAGCCCGCGGAGGTACTCCCACACCGCGGCGCGGTTCTGGGGATCCAATCCGGTCGTGGGCTCGTCGAGGAACAGCACCTTGGGATGCGGGATGAGGGCCATCGCGAGGTCCAGGCGCTTGCGCATTCCGCCCGAGTAGGTCCCGGCGCGGCGATCCGCCGCCTCTTCGAGGTCAATCGCCTTCAGCATCTCCGAGATCCGCCCGTCCCTCTCCTCCTTCGGGAGATGGTAGAGCGCGCATTGGAGGCGCAGGTTCTCTCGACCCGTAAGTTCGTCGTCAATCCCGACTTCCTGGGCCGCATATCCGATGATCTTGCGGATGCCGGCGGGATCCTTGTCCACGTCGATCCCGTCCACAATCGCGGTGCCCGACGACTTCTTGATGAGCGTCGTGATCACCTTGATCGTCGTGGTCTTCCCCGCACCGTTCGGGCCGAGGAACCCGAAGATCTCACCGCGGCGGACCTCGAACGAGATCCCGTCCACCGCGCGGATATCCGGGTCGTACACCTTGACTAAGTTCTCAACTTGGATGATTGCGTGGCTTTCCGCCGCCACCTTGGATGCCGCGACCGTTTCGATCCGGGATTTGGAAACGCTCGTCGAAGCCTGGGCGGTCATGCCGCCCCCCAAAGGTCCGTCGGATTTAAGGGAGCCGGGTTTCCGCCTGTCGTGCACGCTCGCGAATGGCAAGCCGCGGCCTCATGGGCGCTCCAAGGGAATGCAGCCGGTTGAGGCAAGCGAGGAGCCCCAAACTTTTCCCACCGATGAGCAATCGAGGCACCGGGAAGAAAATGAAGCCGAAAGAGCTCACGGGGCTAATGCAGACGCTGGACGATGCGTGGAACAAGCAGGACTGGCCGGTATTCCGGAAGCGGCACGCCGAGGACACGGCCGTGTACTGGCCGGGACAACCTGATCCAACGCACGGGCGACACAATCACGAAGTGGAGGCAAAGGAGTTTTTCAAGATTTTCCCTGACAACCATCTGATCAACAGGCCGTACAAGATCCTTTTCGCGGAGGGCAGTCACACGTGCTCCGTGGCAGACTTCTACGGCACGATGAAAGGACCCATGAAGACGGCAGAAGGCAAGGTGATCCCACCGACCAACAAGGGCTTCCATGTCGAGTTCTGCACGGTCGCCACGTGGAACGACGCAGGGGAGATCACCGAGGAGAGGCTCTTCTACGACCTCGCGGGACTCATGAAGCAAATCGGCATCGCCTGAGCACACGTCGGCCCGCCAGGTCCAACGAGTGCACACAACGGGAGTCGAACGCCCCGGTCGGGATTCGAACCCGAGCACCCGGCTCGACAGGCCGGGATCATAGACCGCTAGACCACCGGGGCAGTGTCGCTCGCCAAAGTTCGTGGCCTAATTATCCTTTCCCATCAGGGCGGAGACTTTGGGGAATTCCGCGCCCTGGGGAATGGTTCGCGCCCTTCGCTCGCTTTCGCATCGAGGGTCGGGAGCAGGGCAATCAGCACGACCACGGCCACGAGGCCGGCGGAAAGGAGGAGGGCCGTCGGAATCGTCGTGAGGGGAGCGACGCCCGCGACCGCCAGGTCCGCCGCGAAGAGCGGGACGACGACGGCGACGATCAACGCCGCGGCAAGTCGGGTCCAGGCGCGGAGGAGGGCGCGACCGAACTGCCCTCGATGAGCGGGCGTAATCGAGGGGAGGAAGAGCGGAGCGAATCGTTCGGCGAGGATCCGGACTTCCACGTACGCCATCAACAAGGCGACGACCGCGAGCGC
>WNFG01006460.1_pt1 | contig 10535 bp, 7 predicted proteins | sample 5400431 | NCBI WGS metagenome assembly WNFG01 (sample SAMN13153346, study PRJNA577476) | soil metagenome | isolation source: 120 cm saprolite under Douglas fir tree site 2 hole 3 replicate 2 | place: USA:California | collected 2015-04-18
CGCCGGCACGTTCTCTCGACCTGCGACATCCAGGCGGTAGAGCGTATTCGTCGCAATCCACAGCATCAACCGCAGCAAGGAATCCGGCAGCAGCCACAGCACATAAGCTGTTGCTCCGAGTGTCGCAACCGCCGACCAAAAGAAAATTCCTGCCGGGCTGAGGTGGGCATAATGCGTGGCGGCGTAATACACGGCCGAAGCAGCACCTATGCCCACAAAAGAAAGCCAGTTCGCCGTGCCGATGACCACGCCCTTCTTGTCTTCCTCCGGCTGGTGCTGGATCAGCGCACTGATTGGCACAATGAAGAATCCCCCAAAGAAGCCCAGCGCCGCCAGCAGCAGGAGCACGGTGCGAAACGACAAGTTCGGGATCGCTAGGCAGGCTCCAAGAACTGTCATTCCCATGGAGCCGAGAGGAATCAGTCCGTACTCGATTTTTCCGCCCGAAAGATATCCTGCCGCAAAGCTGCCAAGACCAATCCCGATGGCCACCGCCGCCTGCAGGAAACCGCCTTCCGTGGAGCGGATGTGCAGAACGTCTTGCCCGTAAATAAAAATATTGAATTGCAGCAGCCCGGCGACGAACCAGACATCAATCAGTGAGGTGAGGTGGAATCTCTTCGCGGGGTCCGCCGCGGGCACGCGGGTGATCCCAAAGCTCCAGGCCAAGCCGGCAATCGTAAGACCAAGTAGCAGCGCCCCCGAATAAATCTCGCGCCCCTCAAAAGCTTCAGCCAGAAATGAACCGCTCACGCTCCCGGCGATGATGGCAAGGAAAGTCCCGAGTTCCAAGACGCCGTTGCCCCACGAAAGTCTTTCTTCCGGCAGAACTTCCGGCAGCAAGCCGTACTTGGACGGCCCAAAAAGTGCCCCCTGTGTGCACACCAGAAAGATCGCCGCAAGCGCCAATCTCAGATTGGGTCCCACAAGGGCTGCGGTGGCGAACAGCATGACGCCCACTTCAAACACCTTTGTCCAGATGGTGACGGTACGTTTGCTGAACCGGTCCGCCAGGTATCCTCCGGTCAGCGAAAAGAGAATGAAAGGGGCTGCAAAGAGCACGCCGACCAGCAATTCCATCTGGTCCCGCTGTGCTTTGTCCTTTTCAACCGCAAGAATGAGGTAGATGACGAGAAATTTCAGCGCATTCTCATTGAAGGCGCCCTGAAATTGCGTGGCGATCAGGCTCCAAAAGCCGAGCCGCCACTTTTTTTCGGGCGCAAGTACAGGAAGGTTTTCGTCGGCCGACATGCACGCTCACCAAGCGTTGCGATTAGAACGCAGGAAACTTAAATAGTCTAGCAATCCTCATGGACTAAGAGACACGCGCCTCCATTCGATGTGCCGAAAACGAGACGCGGACGCGCGCTGCACCGTCCGGTCCAATTCGCGATACGATAGCGCTCGCCAATAGGGGAGCGCTATGAACGGGGAGCGCGGAACTCAGACGGTTCTAATTACCGGTGCTACGGATGGATTGGGTAAGGCGGCCGCACTGTTGCTCGCCGAACGAGGTTACCGGGTATTCGCCGCCGGGCGCTCCCCGGAAAAGCGCGCGCAACTCGATGCCCGTGCACGCCAGCAGAAACTGCCGCTCCAAACTTTGGAAATGGATGTGTGCGACGACGGCTCGGTGCAGAGTGGCGTCGCGTCCGTCCATCAGAAGGCTGGCGCGATCGACGTGCTGATCAACAATGCGGGCTTTGTCCAAGTCGGCGCCGTCGAGGATCTGAGCATGGAAGACTGGCGGCGGCAATTCGAGACAAACTTTTTCGGTGTCATTCGCGTGACCCAGGCCGCCCTTCCTCGGATGCGCGAGCGCCGGAAGGGGCGCATTCTCATGATGAGCTCGATTTCAGGCTTTGTGACCCCGCCGACGCAAGGCGCCTACAGCGCGTCGAAACACGCCATCGAAGCCCTAAGCAACGCTTTGCGCCACGAACTTTATCCCTTCGGTATCCACACCATTCTCATCCAGCCCGGCTACATCATGACCAACATTCAGAATACCGCCATGGCTCTGGCGCAACCTCACCAGGAAGAGTTCAAGAATGGACCATACGCCAGAATCTATGCGTCCTATTTGGAAAACGCGACGACCACTCGGGCCCAGTCCAAAACCACGCCAGAAGATTGCGCGCGCATCATGCTGAAAGCCATTGAGGCGCCGCACCCTAGAGCGCGTTACGGCGTAACCCCGCTCGCGACTCTTGCCAAATGTGCCAAATGGCTTCTGAGTGATAGCGCGGCTGATCGGATGATCCGCCGCCGGTACGGTATAACGCGAGAAAACTAGCGCCCAGTGCTCAAGGATTTGAAATCTGGAAGGAAAGGCTGTTCTCCCGCTGTTCCTGCCACATCTTGGACCATGCCTCATGAACCGGGCTTTCGGCGTAGTCAGCGGCCGCTTCGGCGCTCGTGAACTCGATAGCATAGACACCGCTGAATTCCTTGATCTGGTTGCGCGACGTTTTCAGCCACACGTTCTTGATGCCGGGAATTTTTCCCGCCATATCCTTGATGCCATTGATCGCCTTCTCCCGGTCATAATTCGAAACATTATCCTTAAATTTGTATACCACCACGTGCAGCACCGTTCTTGGCTGACCGAAGCGGTTCTGCACCGGCGCGCTACGCGCGTGCAACGAGCCTGCCGCGATTCCCGCAGCGAATATTGCTCCGCCCAGCACAATCTGCGAGGCGCGTTTCATGGCTGAAGTCATCTCTCCTCCGGTTGGAACCCTGCCAGTTTAAGTAAGGCACGCCGGACGAAGCAACCCGCCGCAACACAAAAGCGCGATCGCTCGCCCAAATAGTTTGACGGAGCAGCGCCAAGGCCGTTACGCTCCAAAAGCAGATTCATCGAGGGCGGAATGGATTGGTCCGGTGGAGAATCACAGGAGCAGCAGGCGCAACCCGGGTCGCTGCCCCCATTTCCGCGCATCTGGATTGGTTATCTATTGGGTGTGGCCACGCTGATCGCGGAAATGATCGCTGTTATGCTGCATCCCGAACTTGCCAAAGAACCGCTGCTCATCCCTCCCTTGTATCTGTTTCTCGCCAATTTCATCAGTCTGGTCTATTGGCTTGTTTGCGTTTATGAGTATCATGTCATCCTCGCGCAGGCCACGGCCGGCGCATATTCTATTAAGCCGTTGCGTGCGGCATGGTTTCATCTGATTCCCGTCTACGGCTTGTACTGGGTTTTCAAATGGCCGCGGGAACTGGCACGATTTGTGAACAGCCGTCTGGGAACGCCGCTGATGCGGCCCGATCGAACGGGGTTGGCCATTTTTATCGCGTTTGTTGTGTTTCTTGTTTTGGACCGTGGAGTTGGCATGATTCTGCTCTTCTGGGCGGCATCGTATTTGTCAAGATGCCTGCGCTATGCGCTGGCCGCGCGGCCGGCATCGCCCGCCGGCCCACTGCCTTTTTCGTGAACATTCGCTCTGAGGAGAGTAAATGCATAGAGGAATACGCTGGATCTTGTCTTTGTGTCTAATCGCGAGCTGTGCGTCCCCGGGCCGAACCCAAGTTCCCGATCAAACGAAGCAATTAGCGCACGACATTTTCAAGCAACTCGTTGAGATCAACACGACCGATTCTGCTGGCAACGTGACGACGGCTGCCGAAGCGATGACCAAGCGCTTGCGCGACGGAGGCTTCGCCGAAGCCGACATCAAAGTCGCCGGGCCGAACGAACACAAGAAAAATCTCGTCGCACGTTTTCGCGGAACCGGTAAACGCAAGCCCATCCTTTTTATCGGGCACCTGGACGTCGTCGAGGCCCTCCGCTCGGACTGGACCACTGACCCCTTCGAATTTATCGAGAAAGACGGCTACTTCTACGGCCGCGGCACCGAAGACATGAAGGAAGGCGATGCCATCCTCATTTCCAATTTCATCCGCCTGAAAAAAGAAGGCTTCCTTCCTGACCGCGATCTGATCGTCGCGCTCACCGCCGATGAGGAGGGAGGCTCTTCCAACGGTGTGCACTGGCTGCTCAGCGAACATCGCGACTGGGTCGATGCCGAGTACTGCATCAATCTCGACGGCGGCGAATTCGAAAAGGACAAAGACAAACGGCTGCTCGCCGGAATTCAACCCAGCGAGAAAGTCTACGTGGACTTTCAATTCGAATCCCTGAATCCCGGCGGCCATAGCTCGGTTCCCAGCCCGGACAACGCCATCTATCACTTGGCTGGCGCGCTGGCACGGCTGCAGTCGTTTTCCTTCCCCCTAGAAATCAACGAAATCACGCGCAGCTATTTCGCGCAGAACGCGGCGATGAACGCCGGACAATTGTCGGCTGACATGAAAGTCGTCGCCATGAATCCACCGCCTCCTGATGCGGCCCAGCTGTTTTCGGCCGTCCAACGGCTCTCAGCGGTGCCCTATTACAATTCGCTTTTGCACACCACATGCGTCGCCACCATGCTCTCCGGCGGTCATGCGCCAAACGCTCTCCCGCAAACCGCGCGCGCCAACGTCAATTGCCGCATTTTTCCTGGCGAAGACCCGGAAGAAGTTCACATGACACTCGAGCGCGTGGCGAACGATCCGAAAGTCAGAGTCAGCATCGTTCCACAACTCACTCCCGGCGGAAAAGTCGTGCCCGTCGTTCCGGTCCCTCCATCGCCGCTTCTGCCTGAAGTGACGCAGGCCATGGAGAAAGTCTTGAGCGTCGTCTGGCCGGGCGTTCCTCTTGTCGCCACCATGTCCACCGGAGCCACCGACGGTAAGTACACGCGTATCGCCGGCATCCCAACCTTCGGCATCTCTTGCATGTTTTTTGATATCAACGACCACCGCGAGCATGGGAAAGACGAGCGCGTCGGCGTGCAGGATTTTTACGATGGTGTGGGCTTCGGCTACAAACTCATGAAGGAACTCTCTTCGCCGCGCTGAGGAGCGCCCTCAAAAAATAAGATCCGGCGAACAAAGTAAAACGGCCCGGAGAAGTTGCCCTCCGGGCCGTTTCCTTGCAATCATCGAATTACCTAACTACGGCTTGCCGGGTGCCGATTCACCGGTTTTCGGATCGGTCGGCGTTGCCGCGCTGGCCGCGATGGGCTTCGCAGGTTCGGTGCCGTAGCGCGTCAGATAGGGCATAAAGGGGGTGACTTCGAACGGCATCTTTTCGCGTTCCGCCACCGTGCCCACCGGCTTGCTCTTGATGAGCTCCAGCCTGTCGTTCCAAGGATCCAGTTTCACGCGTCCGCCGATCGGAAGCGCGGTAATCATCTGCGGGTTCTGCTTCTGATCGCTCGGCATCGAGGCCCTAAGATCGCCGATGACCGGCACGCGATCCCCGAGGTGCGGGCTAATCAGGTTGGGAATTTCTTTCGCGCGCGTGGCGAGTGCCGTCAGGAAAAGACTGGCGTTCCCGAGCTGGTTTTTATAAGGCGAATTATTCAGGATCTGGATCGCTTTCGCGTTGGCGGCTTTCTCCTCGTCAATCGTCCGCGCAAATCCGAAATGGCGGAAGGTTTCCTTGTCTTCAATGAGCAATTGATCGAAAAAGGCAAGGCTGGAATCGAGGCGATGGCCGAGAATGGCGTGGCTAAGCTCGTGCGCTACGATGGTGGCCAGGCTCGCTTCATCCGGAAGCACGTCGATCAAGCCGCGGCTCAGCACGACGGTATGGCCGACGGTGAAGGATTCCAGCGTTGTGGTCGTCATCACTCGGCAGCGGACGTCGGGTTCGATGTCGATGTTATTGGTGACCTCGAGGTTGTTGACCACCGTTTCGAGCACCTTGTCGACTTCCCCCTTCGGCGCAATCAATCCAATTCGCTCCAGGCGATCGATCACGTTATCTTCCGCTTGGCGGTCCCAGGAGCGTTGCGCCTGAATGGGCGTTAGATCATTCGCCGTCTTGGTGTCGTCTTGTACCGGCGTCTCCACCAGGATCTTGCTCAATTCCTGCTCCTGGCTGGCGTGCCCCAGGTTATATCCCCACAACCGTGTTTGCGCCTTGAAATCCAGTTTCTTCGCCAGCGCATAGTGCAAATCCCGTTCCTCGCTGTACACAAACGACGGCACCCAAATCCCCGGCTGCACGTTGGTGCGCCAGCTGTCGAAGTGAAAGTACCAGCTGGAGTGCCCGCCGCCCCCGTAGGCGCCGTTAAAACGCACGATATTGAAGTCCTGATCTTCCACCCAGATGCGTCCCAGAAAACGGCCCTTGCCGGACTTATCCTGCGGTGTCACATCGAACACCAGGCAGCGCACTTCGCCGAGGAATTCCCGGCGCACGTAATCGAACTTGTAGTGCTGCTTGTCGAAGCCGTTGGTGTCGATGAAGATCATCTGCAGGAAGCCGTCCGGCAGGAATTGCATCGCGAAGGAAAAAAAGTTGCCGATCGAGCCGAAGATCTTCTTCCCCTTGCTGTTGGTGTCCGTCAAGGAAACCAGCGCGACGCCCTTCGAAAAGTCGGCGCGGCCAAGGAAATACTTGTCGCCCGCGGGCGTATAGCCAAGTTCCTTATCGGGCTTCAGGTTCTGGATGTATGTTTCCACCAGCGGCGAATACTGCTTGATCTGTTGGTTGGCCCGGTTTTCGTTGGTGATCACGCGGTCAATCACTGCCTCCATGGTCCGCGGCTGATCGGCGGGCTTGTCCGCCGCCGTTGCGGCCATGCTTCCCATCCCGCTCAAAATCAGAACGAAACTAAATATCACTGCCTTACGCATTTGCTCTCTCCCCTCAGTAAGCCAAACGGAATTCAATTCGAACACGTGCCGGGAAATCCACCGGCTGGCCTTCGCGTTTTGCTGGTTTGAACTTGATCTGCTGCGCCGCGCGAGTCGCTGCTTCATCGAGACCATGGCCCAGACCGCTCACAACCCGGTTCACCTGAATGGTGCCGTTTGCCAGGAACACCATCTCGAGAACAACGTCGCCTTCAATCCTCAGACTACGCCCTTCCGCTGTGTACTGCGGATGCGGTTTGTCCAGGATATCAACAGGCGTTGTCGCGCTCTCACTGATCGCCGCTTTCTTCTTGGGCGCTTCGGTCGCCACCGTCTGATCGGCGAAGCCGGTGCTTTGCAGCGTGCCGCGCTTCCCGCTGCTTGGGGGAGGATTCGCTATGCCGTTTCCGAACCCGGTGCTCGCCACCGTGCCGCGAATTCCTTTAGCCCCACCCGTGCCATTGCCGTATCCCGGTCCTCCCGGCAGTGCTGGTGAACCAAGACGATTCACATTCGTGGCTTTGTTCGGATCACCTTTACCGGGGATTCCGTTGGGATCGCCGAATCCGCCGGTTTGCACTTTGTTCAACGGGGCCACCACTGTTGCCGGAGCTGCACTGCCTGATCCAAGATTGCCGACTTTCACGTCATCCTTCGGTCGCTTCGGCTGATTCTTCGGCGCATCGATTTTCACTTGCTCGAAAATAGGATTGAGTTCCACGGGCTTCGCTTCCAACGTCTTCGGCTTGGGTAGCTCCGCTTTTGGCGCCAGAAAAACGTGCGTTTGCACGGGATTCAGCTTCACCGGCTCGGGCGCTGGCTTTGGTTCCGGCGGGACAACTTTGGCCTTTATCTTCGGCGGTGGCGGCGGGGGTGGCGCAACCGGGATTTCCGTCACTGGCCGCATCAACTCCGTAACACGTAAGTGCAGTGCTGTTTGCATCCGCTGCGGGAAGAGCAGAGGAATCACGAGCAAGAAGCCAAAGATCGCAAGCTGTCCAAACGCACTCAAGCCGATGCGGTCCCAACGGGGCTTGCCTTCAGGGAGCAAGGCGAGACGTGCCGATACCGGTTTCGTGCCGATAGCCTTCTTCCATGCCTGGGGATCGCCCGAACGGCCGCGGTTTGCCTGAAAACCGACTCCCATTGTTGTCTTACGTGGTGGATCTGCAAGCATGGTTGTCATCCGCGTGCCGCCTCGTGAAATTCGGGCCACGGAAATGGGTTGCCTAGGAATTCCCAGCGCTCCCACGTCCGTCAGTAGAATCGTATGTGCGCTCTAGCAGTACCAGAGTACTGACGAGGCTGAGGGAGTCCGAATAGGACTTTCGTACTAGCGTCGCGAAGTCGCTAATGCTCCCGCGAGCGCACCACTGCGCACCTGTTCTAACCCGGCGAGGCAGTATTCGTTGCGGGCAGGGCGCGCAACACCCGAGTAGGATACCCTAAACTCGCCTTTGGTTGTGTGTCTCCTTTTGCACACTTTTGCCCGCCTCGGTTCGGGCTTATCCTTAAGGTGCAGCATTCTAGGCGGGGACTGGGTTTTTGAGATACGGTAAACACCTGAAATCGGCATGGATAAAGATTCAGAAAACTGGTCCGTAGACGCGAATACCTTGGAAGCGGTACAGGCGCTCAAAGGCCGCCCCGCCTTACTCGAATGGCTGTGCGCGCGGGCAAATGCTGTACGTTGGAAGTTATCTTCAGAGCAATTCGCGGCCGCATTGGGACGCAGCGCGAAGAAAGCCTTGCCACCTGGGGCGGTGACAACGCAAAAACTTCAGGAATATCTGGGGGCGCTTCATCTCGAAGATCTGGCCCTGGCTAGCGCCTGTGCCGAAGGATGTGAAGCTGCCTGGGAGCATTTCTTTGCCACTTACCGCGCTTACTTGCGCGCCGCCGCGGCCGCTATTCTTCGCTGCAAATCAGGCTCGGCGGAAGCCTGTGATCTCGCGGATTCCCTTTTTTCGGAGTTGTACGGTTTGGCCGGAGGCAAGAGAGCAGAGCGTTCGCTCTTCCGCTACTTTCATGGACGCAGCTCGCTGAAGACCTGGCTCCGCGCCGTTCTCGCCCAGCGGCACATTGATTCCATCCGCGCGGGCCGCCGCTTCGAGGAACTTCCGGAGGACGAGACCGGCGATGCGCGCCGGCCGATACCGCGCGGCCCCGAAACGCTGCCGGCTGACCCCCATCGCGAGCGCTACGTTGCTTCATTCACGCGCGCCCTGCAGACCGCCCTCGAACGCCTCGACCCACAGGAAAAGGAGAGACTTCGCCTCTATTACGCCGAGGAAAAAACGCTTGCCGAGATAGGACGCCTGCTCGGCGAGCACGAATCCAGCGTCTCGCGCCATCTGGACTGTGTCCGGCGCGACTTGCGGCAAGCCGTCGAGGACCTCCTTCGCCACGGAATTGGAGCCGCCAACGGTTTCGCCGTACAACCCGGGCTTAGCGATGCGGAAATCGCTCACTGTTTCGAATACAGCGCCGCCGACAGCCCCATCGATTTGGATAAATTGCTCCCGAGCTCAAAATCCCCGGGTCCGCCGGCCGGAAAGCGGACGCCGTGACCGCGCGCTGCAAGAAGACTGTGGACTTTCGTTCTAAGGATGGAGAGGTCTATGGCGGCTAACGAACGAGATCGGAGTTTTGACAAGGCCCTTGCACGCCATCTGCGTTCTGCTGCGCCTGCGGGTGAAGCGGTGAAAACGCCCGCCCTTCCCGGCTCGCTGAGCGGCGCATGTCCCGATTCGGAAACGCTGGCGGCTTATCATGAGCGGGCTCTGTTTCCCGCGCAATTGAACTCCTTAAAAGAGCACATCGTTGGGTGCGCACATTGCCAGACCATCCTCTCGCAGCTCGAAGCCACGGACGAGATTTCGGTGCAAGCGGCTGAGCGAGAGGAAGCCGTTATCAGGCAGCCCGGGCCAGTCATGGCTGCACGGAATCTTGAAACAGTCCGCGCAGCCGAAGCGGCCCCTTCCAAGAAATCACGACGCGTTCTTCTCATGAGAGGCGCACGCTGGCAGTGGCTTGCTCCTGCGGGAGCAATCGCCGCCGGCTTACTTGTGTGGATTGCGTTGCATGAGAGTCAGCCGCTGGCTCCCCCAAGTCTGAAACAAGTCCAGGTCGCGACGAACCAGGCGCCTCCTCCATCCGCTCCGCCAGTCTCCAGGGCGGTGCCGGAGCCCTCTGCGTCGCCGAAGGCCGCACTTACGAAGCCTCAATCCGCAGCCGATGAATTGTCCATTGAAGGCGCGAATTCGCGAAGCGCGTCAGGCGCCCTGAAATCGCGCGCTAAGCAGGACTATCTCGCGCAGGCTTCGCCCTCAAGGCCGCTGGCCGATAAAGAGCACGCATTGCGAAAAGACGTCGGCCGCGAGTTCTCCAATGAGCTCCCTCGCGCCGAAGAACAATTGGATCGCGACGCCAAAACTGCGGATGGCGCAAGACTCGAAAGCGCTCCAGCGCAATCACAAACGCAGGCCGCGAATGTTCAATCGCAGAATCAATCCATTGCTAACTCTCCGAAGCCGACCGGCCCCGCCCCAGCGAAGAAGATGAAGGCTGCGTCTGCCGCCCCTGCGCCGCCGCCTCCTCAGCCGGGAGTGGACGGCGGAATTGCATCCAGCTACAACGATTCCGCTTCTCTGGAAGTTGCGCGGGCAATGACCAATCCGCGTTTGATCTCGCCGCCAGGCTCGAACGTGATTTGGCGTGCCGGCCGCTCCGGCTTGATCGAACTCTCCAAGGATGGAGGTTCCTCTTGGTCTCGCCAAACCAGCGGCGTCCTCGCCGATCTGCTCACTGGTTCGGCTCCGTCCGCTCAAGTCTGCTGG
>WNFG01005636.1_pt1 | contig 10534 bp, 11 predicted proteins | sample 5400431 | NCBI WGS metagenome assembly WNFG01 (sample SAMN13153346, study PRJNA577476) | soil metagenome | isolation source: 120 cm saprolite under Douglas fir tree site 2 hole 3 replicate 2 | place: USA:California | collected 2015-04-18
GCGGGTTGCACCCAAGGGGCGAACCCGATACTTTCTATTCCAGCCATCGTTGCCTCTAATCCAGGCGACTTTGGTTAGGGGCGCGTTCGGTGCTTCGAACACCAACGCGTCCCGTTACGGTGAGGTTGCTGCGATTGGAAGGGACGCCTAACGTTGCGATATCGTCTTAAGCGGCTAAACTAAATTCCAATGCTCAACGCCACCATCGTCTGACTTTCCATGTCAAAGCATACAACAAAAGGCTTGAAACATTCAAGGACTTTGTCAGCCGCAAAGGACATACCTCCTGGGAAATGGATTTCTCAGTCGGACGCTGCTCGGATTCGTGGTGTGTCTCCCCAAGCAATATCGGATCTAGTCCAGAAAGGTCGCTTTCGTATTCTGAAGATTGGCGGCAAAACGTTCCTAGACCGACGCGAAGTTCAGAACTACAAAACCAAACGGACGGGCCGACCTCGCAAGTGAATCCATTTGATTGTCCATCCTGCGGATCACGCGTTGGATTCTCGATTCGAGGAATTCAATCTGGGCGACCGACAGCATGCGCGTCCAGCAAGGCAAGGTGAAGCACTTCGGACTCTCGGAAGCCGGCGTGCAGACCATCCGTCGCGCACATGCCGTTCAGCCGGTCGCGGCGCTTCAGAGCGAATATTCGCTTTGGTGGAGAGAGCCTGAAGCGGAAGTGATACCGACCCTTGAGGAACTTGGAATTGGTTTGGTTCCGTATAGCCCTCTGGGAAAAGGATTCCTAACCGGAAAGATGGACGAAAATACGAAGTTTGGGAGTTCCGATTTCCGCAGCACTCTCCCTCGCTTTACGCCAGCGGCTCTGAAGGCGAACCAGGCCGTTGTCGATCTGCTTGGCAGGATCGCCAAGCAGAAAGGGGCGACACTTGCTCAGATCGCTCTCGCTTGGCTGCTTGCGCAGAAGGTGTGGATTGTTCCGATCCCGGGTACGACCAAGTTGTCTCGCCTCGACGAGAACATTGGCTCGGTCGCAATCAAACTCACATCAGACGACCTGCGCGAAATCGACAGCGCGGCCTCGAAAATCACGGTGGAGGGTGATCGGTATCCGGAACACCTGCTGCGGATGAGCGGTCGGTGATCGGCCAAAGCGTGATGACGACACCTTCAGTCCTCATGTGGGGAATAACTGCGACACTCATAGAAATAGCCGCCTTCGGTATTTCGATTCAAACCAGCGCCATAACGTCCAAATTGTCGGCAAACGGTAGCTATCTGGCCTCCGGACAGGATTAGTCCTCTGAAGTCGGCATCTCGTCAGGAAATCAAGCACTGACGAGATGCGCGTCTATCGTTCGTCGTCCACGCCAGGATGGGAAGCTAGGCAATTATCCCGCCGATATGGATGCCCCGGAACCCCAGCGCTATCTTGTGATGGAGAACGGGCAATCCGAGATACCCTCCGAAGACAAGGTCAAGCGGAGCTTGAAAGCATGGCTCGAAGCATCAGGCTGGGAGGTATCAGTTATCTGGGGCCGCGCTCACGGCATCGACCTTGAAGCGAAGAGAAATGGCCAGCGCTGGATCATCGAGGCCAAGGGATGCGGCTCGCGCAACCCGATGCGAGTCAACTATTTCTTAAGCATTCTAGGAGAGTTGCTTCAGCGAATGGACGATCCCGACGCGCGTTACAGCATCGCTTTGCCCGACATGCAACAATTCCGAAGATTGTGGCAACGCCTACCACAACTCGCGAAGGCACGGACGACGATATCGGCACTTTTTGTCAGCCCCTCGGGCAAGGTCGAGGAAGTCCTATTCCCCAGTTAGTCCCCACTGCTAATCGCAACCAGTATTGGAAGTACTCAGTCCTGCATTTTTTAAATTGAGTTTTTCCTTTCTGGAGGCCTCTTAGTATAGTGAGGGGAGTTCTCGCCAATTTCCCCCGTGAGCTTGGTGGTGCCGTCCTACTCGGTAAGCCACTCTGCTTAATTGCGTGCCGCTCAATGGTTCCGAGCCGGACGCCAAGGTAGAAACCCTGTCAACGGAGCACATGCTCCACGTGTGCCTTGAGGCTTATCAAGGCGCAACCAACCGGACAGCGGCACACCCTTGGTGTCTCTGATTGCTCCCGCCAGCCGCGGGCACGGCGAGAACTCCCCGTGACGCTTCGAATGACAAAGTCCAACGGAGGACAAATACGACTATGAAAATACTTTGGCGGAAAGCCTCTCAACTCAAATCTGTAGCTCGGAATCTTGTTCTCATCCCAGCGGCTCTGATTCTTGCCGCGCCAGTCTTAGCCCAAACCGGCACTTCCCCTTGGGAAAACGCCGTTGGCGTATTGCAGCAGGCTTTCACCAGCACAATCGCACGTGGCCTCTCGCTCGTCGCCATTGTCGTATCCGGCCTCACCTTCGCCTTTGGTGAAGGCGGCTCAAAGCGTGTCCTCGCCGGCGTCCTCTTCGGTGTGGGCATGGCTATCGCCGCGGTCAACTTCATGGCTTGGCTGTTCCCGTGAAATTCGGAGCAGGTGAGGCCAAGACGATGAACAACGGGCGGCGCATCAACCCGATACAACGGTCGCTTTCACGGCCGCTCACCATCCTCGGCGCAGAGCGAAAACTGTTCTTCTTCGCCATGTGTCTCGGAGCTGCGACGTTCAACCTGCTCAACAGCTTGTCCGGGGGAGTGTTGATGTTCTTCCTGCTCTATTTCGCAGCACGCTGGGCGACGAAGACCGATCCACAGATCCTCCGGCTCTTACTGGCAGCGGCGAAGCTGCGAACGCAATACGACCCGATGAAATTCAGCCCGATTTCAGTCCGAAGGGACGACCATGCTCAGGCTTAGCAAACTCTTCAAAAACTACCGAGAGACCGGCTCACTCAACGAGCAGATCAATCTCTATGGTTTCATCGGCCCCCATGTATTTCTGACGAAGACCGGAGAGGTCGGAGTCATCCTCGAACTCCACGGCGTGGACTATGAGTGTCTCGACCCTGTGGCGATTGATGGCCTCACGAAGCGCCTTGAGTCAGCTCTGAAGCTGTTTGACGAAAACTGCCGGGTCTACCAATACCTGTTCAAGCGCAACAACGAAACCATTCCCTACAAGCTCTACGCCAATCCCATCGTGGACGCGGCGATCAAAAATCGCATCGCCTATCTCAGAAGTAAAGCCGACACGCTTTTTTCATTGTCCCTCTACATCGTCGTGCTCTATGAGGGTTTTCAGACCTCGCACAAGTTTGCAAGGGTGCTCTCCGAGATGACGAGGAATCCGAAAAACGCCTTTGTCGAGCTGCGCGCTCATTTTTCGACGGAGAAAAAAACGGTTATTCTTGGCCAGCATGTTAGTGAAGCTCAGTCAGCGTTGCTCCAGAAATCCCGCAGTTTCATCCTGCAAATCAGCGACTTCCTCACTGCCCGGCTTCTAGACAAACAGGAAGTCTTCCGCGTTCTCAAGAAGACTCTCAACTTTCATCCCGACAAGCTCGAACTTGCCAAACTCAAACACGACACCTTTCTCGACTACTACCTGCCCGAATCCACCATCGAATGCCATCGTGGGCATTTGCGTGTGGACGATTACTACGTCAAAGTCTTGACGCTTAAAGAGCCTTCCGCTCAGAGCTTTCCACTCATCTTCAGGCGCTTGCTCGAAGTCCAAGCCAACTATTACGTCGTAACAGAGTGGAAGAAAGAAGATTCCGGGACGACGCGCCGGACTATCCAGGCCAAGCGCCGCCATTTCCACAACACTAAGCGTTCGTTCTACAGCCAAGTCAACATGAACGATGCGGCTCCGCAGGACGCGCTTCTCGACGATTCGAAAGAATCCCAAGTCAGAGAATTGGGTGAAGGCATCAAGGAGATCGAGCTGCACGGGAATTACTTCGGCCACTTTTCTCTGACCGTTGTAATTTACGACCTCGATTTGGCGAAGGTGGACCGCGCATGTGCTGATTTCTACAAAGTCTTCAGCGTCCATGACGCCCAGATCTACGAAGAAAAATACAATCTCCTCAACGCATTTCTCGCGGCAGTACCGGGCAATCACGTCTTTAACCTGCGTTCGCTCTACCTGCTCAATACCAACTACGCGGATTTTTCGTTTCTCTTCACACTTCACTGTGGCGAGCCTCGCAATCCTCATCTTCGGCAGGAGTATCTCGCCGTCCTTGAAACTAACCATCACACACCGTACTTCTTGAACCTTCATTACCGCGACGTGGCGCACACCATGATTCTAGGGCGAACTGGTGCAGGGAAGTCGTTCTTATTGAATTTCCTCATCACCAACCTCCAGAAGTACGACCCGCACACTTTCATCTTCGATCTTGGGGGGAGCTTCGAAAGCCTCACGCAGCTCTTCGGCGGGTCTTACGTCCGCGTTGGTCTTGAATCTGAAACCTTCAAGATCAATCCATTTTCTTTGCCACCAACGAAGGAAAATCTCGATTTCCTCGCACTGTTCCTTAAGGTCTTGATTCAGGGACAGAAGGCCGGCGATCTCGACCCCACCACCGAGCGCGATCTGTATCACCAGATTGAAAATCTTTATGCCATCGATCCCATGCTGCGCACGCTGGGCGTGCTGGCGAACACACTGGGCCACGACTTGTCGAGCCGCCTCGCCAAATGGACACGAGGCGGACAATTTGGATTTCTCTTCGACAACGCCGAGGACACGATTTCCTTTTCCCGCTTCCAGTGCTTTGACTTCCAACGCATGAGCCAGTACCCGGAGCTGCTCGAACCGCTCCTGTTCTACATCCTTCACCGCGCCAACGCCGTCATTGCTGACCGGCAGATCACGTCGATATTCAAAGCCTTCTTCATTGACGAAGCCTGGGTGTTTTTGAAGAACCCAAGCATTCAGCGATACGTCGTCGAAGCCCTCAAGACCTGGCGGAAGCACAACGCAGCGATGGTGCTCTCTACGCAATCGCTCGATGAACTCAAGCGTTCGGACATCCTCGACGTAATCATCGAAAGCTGCGCTACAAAAATCTTCCTCGCCAACCCGGATATGGACCGAGAACTCTACCGGCGTCAGTTTCACCTGAACGAGACCGAAGTCGAGGTCATCTCGAACCTGATCCCGAAGCAACAATTCCTAATCAAGACTCCGGAGCTGGCGAAAGTCGCCAATCTCAACGTCGATCCCAAAAGCTATTGGCTCTACACAAACGATCCTTACGACAACAAAAAGCGGAAAGAGGCGTTCGAAACCTACGGCTTTGAAAGAGGTCTCGAAATCCTAGCGGGAGGGCAACCGTGATTCTTCTTCGCTCTTTCGATCCCAATACGCTAATGCACGAGCCGCTCAGTACTGTCCTGGCTCTTGCTGTTGCCGCGTTTTTCACCGCTTCCATTCTTGCCGTGCATTGGTTTATCGGATTGTTTTCCCACTGCGAAAAGAGTTCCAAGCAAGACGATCCCATTTCAAAAGGAGCATCTCGATGAAACATGGTTTTCGCAATCGGTGGCACATCTCTTTCCTTTGCGTCTTCGCCGTCGTTCTTCTCGGCGTAGCCGTTTTCCACGCTTCCCCCGCTCGCGCTGCAACCGCGGCGGCTCGCATTGTGAAGTATTCGAAGGAAGACATTGTGCCCGTCCGCGCCAAGCTCAGGTTTTCGACGCTTATCGTTCTTCCCGATGACGAGGAGATTCTCGACTTTACGACGGGAGACAAGGAATTCTGGGTCATCAATGGTGCGCACAACCTCTGTTATGTCCATCCGGCCCAGGCTGGCATTCGCAGCAACTTGAACCTCATCACCGCGAGTGGACACGTCTATTCGTTCTTGCTGACCGAAATCAGCAATGAACCGAATGCTGACCCCGACCTCAAAATCTTCGTCGAGCCGAAGGAAGGTTCGACCATTGCGGTGAATAACGGGTTGCACGGCTACGTCAGCGGTAGTGAGGCCCAAGCATACAAGAAGGAACTGGAGACGCTCCGGGCTCAGACGGCGGAAGAGGTCCACGCTGCGCAAACCCAGGCCTCTGAGCAGGTCAACCGTTTCCGTTCCATTTACGCGACGAAACTCCAATTCGATTACCAACTCGACGCAAAGACAGCGCGGGAGCCATTCCTCGTCTCTGCCATCTATCACGACGACAGTTTTACTTACATCAAGTGTGGCGCGAGAGAAAAGCCCGCGCTCTATGAAATCAAGGATGGAAAGCCCAACTTGATTTCTTTTCAATTCGAGAATGGCGTTTACATCGCGCCAAAAATCATTGATTCAGGCTACCTCGCTATCGGCAAAAAGAAGCTGCCGTTTGCGCGGCACACGGCCGGGAATTGAGAGGCGAGCAAATGACACAGCCGAACCAAGCCGCTCAGGTTCAGGAAAAAGCGCCTAAACCCCAAGGCCTGCTGCCGAAGAACGTGCAGTCGTGGCTTCTTGTCGGGCTGGCCTTTCTCATGGTGTCCATTATGTGGCTCACTGGGGGCAAAAAACCGCAGACACCAACCAAATCAACGTCGCTCGCGGCTTCGACGCCACCGCCGCTTGAAGTCAACGAAACCAAAATCGCCGAGATGCAGAACCGCATTCAAGATTTGCAGCGGCAACAGCTTCTTGCGCAGAGCGCACTCGCTCAGCAAACGCGCTCGCTCTCTGGCGTGGCAACGCAAGATCCCCAACCGTCCCGCGATAGCGGTACTCCGAGCGAACTGCGGCCTGAAGACCAAATTCAGGCCGAGCGAAAAAAGCGTGCCTATGTATCGCTGTTTGCCTCGAATGTCGCGCTGAGTTATCGGAAGCCACCGGCCAGCGCTACGGTGCCCACGACGGAAGCGCAGCTTGCCGTCGCAACTCCGGCACCCGACACTGCGCAGATCGCCCAACTGTTGAGAGAGATGCAGCCGAATCCGATTTCTTCCGCGCAGGGCACGCCGGCGCGAAACGATTCCGCGGAAGCAACCAAAGACAGAAAGGAGGAAGGCAGAAACCCTGCCGCCGTGTCAGCTGGTAGGGCCAACGCGGCGGCGGGGAAAAACTACGTACTGTTCGAAGGAACCATCCTCGAAACCGTCCTCATCAACCGCCTCGACGGGGGCTTCGCAGGCCCCGTCGAGTGCCTGCTTTCAACCGACGTTTACTCCACCGACCGCCAGCACCTATTGATCCCCGCGGGATCGAAACTGCTCGGTGAAACAAAGAAAGTGGAAACGTTTGGCCAGACCCGTCTGGCTGTCGCCTTCCACCGCATCCTTATGCCCGACGGGTATTCCGTCAGCCTCGACCAATTCAAGGGGCTCAATCAGATCGGTGACACCGGGCTCCGAGACCAGGTCAATAACCATTATCTCCGCATCTTCGGAGTGTCCTTGGCGGTTGGAGCGCTTGGAGCCGTTGGCCAAGCAGGCACCGGAGGCGCACTCAACGCCACGGGAGGGGACCTCATGCGCCAGGGGTTTGCCGCGAGCACGGCGCAATCCGCGGCGCAAATTCTCGACAAATTTCTCAACATCCTTCCCACGGTGACGATCCGTGAGGGCCATCGCGTCAAAGTCTATCTCGCTGGCGATCTCGCGTTGCCGGATTACAACAACCACAAAATGCCTTCCGATCTCTAGGAGGCAAGAAAGAAGAAAGGACAAAGATCGATGAAAAGAAAGACTCTGGTTTTATTGCTAATCACGGGGCTGTGTGTTGCCACTGCTTCAGCGCAGTTCGGTGTCGGAATCGTTTACGATCCCACAAACTACTCCAACGCGCTTCTCCGGTACTACCAACTTCAGCAGCATCTCCTTCAACTCAGAGCCAGCTACGCGCAGCTTGTCGCTCAATACAACTTTGCCGTCCGGATGGCCAAGAACATTCAGAACATGCCAGCGCGGTATCGTGCCCAGTTTTCGCAGTGGCGCAATGTGTCCGCGCTCAACACCTACGGAAACACCGGAACATGGGTTAACGGAATCAATTCCGGCCAACTTGGCTTCGCGTCAACGGGCTACCAACAAGCAACCACACAACTTCTCCCTTACAACCAAGCCCAGCTCTCCGGCATGAATGCCGATGAGCTTGCCCGCGTCCGCTCGCAGTACGCCACGGTCGAACTCGCGGACGGTGCGAATACCAACGCCATTGCCACAATCGGCGCCATCCGTGGCAACGCCCAAACCATCCAGACCCAGATCGGCAATCTCGAACAGGACTCGCTCTCGAACGATTCCGATCTCAACACTCAAGTTGCGGTCCTCAACAAGATCAATGCCTCCGGCGTGCTTACGCTCCGCACGCTCCAGGACTCGAACAAGCTCCTCGCTTCGCTTCTTGAAGAACAGACCATCCTCGCGAAGCAGCAGCGCGAGGCCACCACCAACACCATCAATGCCGACATCCAGCGCCAGGCGAGCTTCGCCGCAAATATGGCCCAGGTGACTGGCACCCTTACCGATTCACTTCAAAATTTCCGCATGCCGTAAGGCACGTGGAGATAGACGCCCAAGCGTCGAGGGAGCTGACGGCAATGCAAACCGACTATCTTCAGTACATCTTTCAAGCCATCAACACCTTGCTTACCCAGAACCTCGGCTTCTTCGACGCTATGGGCCAAAACCTCTTCCGTTTGTTCGCCACGATTCTCATCGCATGGTTTGGAATCAAATCCGCTCTATCCTCCGCCAGTGGCAAACATGCGTTTCACTTCGACAACTTCGCCAGTCTGCTCCTCACCATCAGCTTTGGGTTCGCAATGGTCAATTACTACAGCACGCCGATTCCCGGAATCGGAACCAGCTTCCACAATCTGGTTACAAACGAAGCGCAATTCTTGTCCAGCAAGATCGATCAGGCCCAGCTCCAAACCGTTGTCCAAGTTGTGGCGGATTTCGAATCTCGGATGGACTCTCCGAGCTGGGGAGATTTTCTTGGCACCGCCATCTACGTCATCGTAATCATCCTGCTCGCCGCGGCCCAGGCCGTGGCGATTGTGGTCATCGCCTATGGTTTTATCGCCACGGCGGTTTGTGTTCTTGTCGGCCCCGTGTTCGTTCCGTTCTTCATCGTTCCGAAGATGGAGTGGCTCTTCTGGGGTTGGTTCCGCTGTTTTATTCAATATGCCTTCTACCAGGTCATCGCCGCGGCCGTAGTTTTTATCATCGGAAACCTGATGCTGGGTGCCCTCCGCCTGCCGCCGGCGGGCACCCTCTCGACCGTACAACTTATCGCATGGTTTCCAGTCCTCTTTATTACGTTTCTCGCTTCCATTTACGCACTGCTCAAAGTTCCTGCCCTCACCAACCACATCTTCAGCGGCACAGCTGGCGGCTCCTCCGTCGGAATTGTCGAAAGGGTCTTCGAATGAACAACGATTCCAGTTTTTACGATGCCAAGCGTCTCTACCTCGAACAATACGGTGATCCGATGGTGACGAATACCTATCTCAAGATTGCTCTCGCACTCCTGTCCATTGTTTGTGTTGTGTTGGGACTCATCGACCTCAGGACGATTCGCACCTTTCAGAACTTTCGCCCACTCGTGATCCGCATTGACGATCTGGGCCGCGCCGAAGCCATCAATTACCACAACCTCGAATACAAGCCCCAGGATGCCGAAGCAAAGTATTTTCTCTCCCAGTTTTGCGACCTCTATTACCGCCGCAACCGCTACACCATTCAGGATGACTTCTCGAAGTCTCTGTACTTCCTCGACGGCAAGCTTGCCAACGGCATTCTCGACGCCTACCGCAAGGACGACATCATCAAGAAATTCATCACGAACACTGCCGCGCCCGAGATCGATGTCGATGTAAAAAAAGTTGCCCTTGAAGAGATGCAAACCCCGCCCTTCCGCGCGCGCGTGGACTTCTACTTGGTCTACTATTCGCCGGCCGACCATAGCGAGCTGAAGCGGGATCTGTACACCGCGAACTTCGTCTTCCTTTTCAAGTCCCAGGTGCCCAACGAATTGATTCCGATCAATCCACTCGGATTGAGCATTACCTACTTCCGCGAAGACCAGGCATTCAAATGAGAATCCCAGTCCACACGCAAACCGAAGAGGTCGCGGACGGACGCAGAGCAACATCGGCCCAACCTCGCCGCGCCACCTCTTCTTTTATCCCGCGATTCTCCTTCTCTCATGGGCCGCATCCCAACCCATCGTTCTCCGCCTTTGGAACAACCGGCGCGCCTCAGGAGAGCCTCCGTTGCTACCCGCTTTCCGCCCGCTCCCAGACCCGCGAGATATTTCTGGGAACACCCTCACCTAAGCCGAGGAGTACGCGATGATCGCCAACGCACTGCTGTTCACCATCGTCATCTTGCTGGGCTACGGATTTTGGCTCCTCGACCAGTTGAAGTTCATGGCCCGCTACAAGGCGGTCCTGTACCACGCCTACGGACCAAGGATTCTCATCTTCCTGGCGGTCCTCTTCGTGAACCTGTTTGGCGCGGCGCTTGCCATCGGCCGCCGCTTCTTCCTGAAGAATACCGGGCGAAAACTCTCGCACCTCGACAAGCAATTTAACGTCAGCCACGCCGACATGCCCAGTCCTGTGAGCGAGGAGGATTTCAACTAATGTCGCGCGACGCCTTTCCCTA
>WNFG01012381.1_pt1 | contig 10532 bp, 9 predicted proteins | sample 5400431 | NCBI WGS metagenome assembly WNFG01 (sample SAMN13153346, study PRJNA577476) | soil metagenome | isolation source: 120 cm saprolite under Douglas fir tree site 2 hole 3 replicate 2 | place: USA:California | collected 2015-04-18
TCGGCTACTGGACCGCCTTCGCGCTCGCCATCGGGATCGTCGGCTGTTTCGGGGCGGTGCTCGACGCCACCGTGCTCCGGCGCGTCATCGGCCAGCCCCAGTTCGCGGTGGTGATGCTCACCATCGGCCTGGGCGCGATGTTCCGCTCCTTCGCCTCGCTGACCTGGGGCTCCGAGATCTACACCCTGCCGACGCCGTTCAGCGCCAAGACCACCCGCCTCGGCGGCGTGACGGTGAGCCACGAGTACGTGGCGATCATCGTGGGGACGGTGGCGCTCTGCGCCCTGCTCTACGCCTTCTTCACCTACTCGCGGGTCGGGGTCGCCATGCAGGCCGCCTCCCAGAACCAGCTCGCGGCGTACTACATGGGCATCCCGGTGAAGCGCATGTTCTCGCTGATCTGGGCCATCTCGGCCGGGGTGGCCGCCGTCGCCGGCGTCCTGCTGGCCCCGGTCTCGCTGATCGACATCAACCTGGGCTTCATCGGGCTCAAGGCGTTCGCGGCCGCGGTGCTGGGCGGCTTCGGGTCGATCCCGGGCGCGCTGGTGGGCGGCGTGACCATCGGGCTCATCGAGCTGTTCTCGGGGGCCTACCTGCCGCTCGGGGTGAAGGACGTGGCGGCCTACATCGTGCTGCTGCTGGTGCTGGCCATCCGTCCCCAGGGCATGTTCGGCACCGTGGGCCGGAAGAAGGTCTGAGCGGGCCCATGCGCTTCGCCTTCAAGACCACCTACGATCACGACCTGGGGCTCTTCCGCGATCCGGTGCAGCGGCGCTGGTACGCGGGCCTGCTGGCCGCGGTGCTGCTCTTGCCGCTCGGCCTGCCCGACTACGTGGGCGACGTCAGCCTGGTGTTCATCTACGGGCTCTGCGGGCTCTCGCTGATGGTGCTGGCCGGCTACACCGGCCTGGTGAGCCTGGGGCACGCCGCGTTCCTCGGCATCGGGGCCTACGCCCACGTCTACTTCGTGCAGGACCTGGGGCTGCCGTGGGTGGTCGCGGTCGCCCTCGCGGCGGCGCTGTCGGCGGCCACCGGCGTGCTGGTGGGCCTGCCCGCGCTGCGCATGACCGGCGTCTACCTGACGATCGCCACCCTCGCCTTCGCGCTGATCATCCAGGAGGTGTTCACCCGCTGGGACCGCGTCACCCACGGGCTCAAGGGCCGCCCGGTCGACAAGCCGGTGCTCTTCGGCGTCTCCTTCGCCTCCGAGCCGGCCTTCTACTTCCTCTGCCTGGCGGTGCTGATCGGCGGCCTCTGGCTCACCGCCAACGTGCTGCGCGCGCCGACCGGCCGCGCGTGGGTGGCCATCCGCGACAGCGAGATCGCGGCCCAGTCCATGGGCGTGCACCTCGCGCGCTACAAGACCATGGCCTTCGCCTACTCCGCCGCGCTCATGGGCGCGGCGGGCGCGCTCTTCGCCCACAAGATCGGCTTCCTCGCCCCCGACATCTTCAGCGTCCTGCTCTCCATCCAATTCTTGCTGATGGTCGTGGTGGGCGGCCTCGGCAGCCTCCACGGCGCGCTCTACGGCGCGGTCTTCGTGGCGATCCTGCCGGTCCTGATCTCGGAGGTGCGCGACCACGCTCCCCAGTGGGCCGGCCATCTCTCGGGCGTGCTCGGCAAGGACGCGGGGGCGGCGGTCTACCTGACGGTGGAGCGCTTCGTCAAGCAGCCCGGCCTCGAGCCCGGCATCTTCGGCCTCATCCTGGTGCTCTTCATCCTCTTCGAGCCGCTCGGCATCTACGGCCGGTGGCGCAAGATCCAGCTCCTCCTCTCGACCTTCCCGCTCTACAAGCGCGCCACCTTCCGGCGCCAGAAGACCTACATGCGCTCGGAGCGCCTCCGGTGACCTTCTTCGCGGCCGAGGACCTCGGAGTCAGCTTCGGCGGCATCCGGGCGGTGGACGGGGTCTCGTTCGAGGTCGAGGCGGGCCAGGTGTTCACGATCATCGGGCCCAACGGGGCGGGCAAGACCACCATCTTCAACCTGATCTCGCGCATCTACGACCCCAGCGACGGCCGGCTCGTCTTCCGCGACGAGGACATCACCCGGGTGGCCCCGCACGAGATCGCCCGCCGGGGCATCGCGCGCACCTTCCAGAACATCGAGCTGTTCGAGCACGCCTCGGTGCTCCAGAACCTGCTCCTGGGCCGCCACGCCCACGCCCGGCCCCGGCTCCTGGAAGAGATCCTGTTCCTCCCCGCGGTGCGCGCCCGGGAGCGCGCCCATCGCGAGGCGGCCGAGAAGGTGATCGACTTCCTCGAGCTGCAGGCCTACCGCGACAGCCTGGTCGTGAACCTGCCCTACGGCGTGCGCAAGGTGGTGGAGATGGGCCGGGCCCTCTGCACCGAGCCGGCCCTGCTCCTGCTCGACGAGCCGTCCTCGGGACTCTCGGTGGAGGAGACCGAGGACATGGCGTTCTGGATCCAGGACATCCGGAGCCTGCTCGGCATCACCGTGCTGATGGTCGAGCACGACATGAGCCTGGTGGGCGCGGTCTCGGACCGCGTGCTCGCGCTGAACTACGGGCGCGTGGTGGCGTGCGGGACGTCACGGGAAGTCCAGGAGCATCCCGACGTGGTCAAGGCCTACCTCGGAGGCTGACGACGGTGGCCGAGGCGCTCCTCACCGTGAGCAACGTGGAGACCTTCTACGGCCCCATCATGGCCCTGCGGGGCGTCAGCTTCGCGGTGCCCGCGGGGGCCATCGTCACCATCCTGGGCGCCAACGGGGCGGGCAAGACCACCATCCTCAAGACGGTGTCCGGGGTCATGGATCCCCAGAAGGGCACCGTGACGCTCGAGGGCCGGCAGATCCAGGGCCTCGACCCGGACCGGATCGCGCGCCTCGGGCTCTCGCACGTGCCGGAGGGGCGCGAGGTCTTCCCGTTCCTGACCGTGCGCGAGAACCTGCGCATGGGCGCCTACACGCGCCGGGACGCGGACGGGGTGGCCCGCGATCTGGAGATGGTCGCCGAGTACTTCCCGGTGCTCGCCGCGCGCGCGGAGCAGCGCGCGGGGTCGCTCTCGGGCGGGGAGCAGCAGATGCTGGCCATCGCCCGGGCCCTGATGGCGCGGCCCAAGGTGATGCTGCTCGACGAGCCGTCCCTCGGCCTGGCCCCCAAGCTGGTCAAGGACATCTTCGAGATCATCCGGCGCATCAACCGCGAGCGCGGCGTCACCGTCCTGCTGGTCGAGCAGAACGCCAACATCGCGCTCCACACCGCGGACTACGGCTACGTGCTCGAGCTGGGCCGCATCGTGATGGAAGACGCGTGCGACCGGCTCCTCGAGAAGGACGACATCCGGGAGTTCTACCTGGGCCTCAAGGAGTCGAGCGTCCGCGGCACGCGGCGCTGGAAGAGGAAGAAGACATGGCGCTGAAAACCGAGCCCGGCCGCCCGCCCCTCCCCGAGGATCTCGCCTCCACCGTGCACGGGCAGGACACCCTGCCCCGGCTCTTCCGCCACGTGGTGCGGGAGCGGGGCGACCGGGTGGCGATGCGCGAGAAGCAGCTCGGCATCTGGCGCGGCATCTCCTGGCGCGAGTACGGAGAGCGGGCGAAGCGGGTCGGCCTGGGGCTGGTCGCCCTCGGGCTCCGGCCCCGCGACGTGGTGGCGATCATCTCGGACAACCGTCCGGAGTGGCTCTACACCGATCTGGGCGTGATGTCGGTGGCCGCGATCCCCAACGGCATCTACACCACCGACTCGGCGCGCCAGGTGGAGTACATCGTCAACGACAGCGGCGCCCGCTTCTTCTTCGCGGAGAACGAGGAGCAGCTCGACAAGATCCTGGCGGTGCGCGACCGCTGCCCGCAGCTGGTCAAGATCTTCGTCTACGAGATGGAGGGCCTCCACGCCTTCCGGGACGAGCAGGTCATGCCCTTCGACGCGCTGCTCGAGCTCGGCGCGCGCCACGAGCGGGAGCACCCCGACGCCTTCGAGCGCCTGGTCGAGATCCCGCAGCCCGACGACCTCGCGATCCTGGTCTACACCTCCGGCACGACCGGCCCCCCCAAGGGGGCGATGCTGAGCCACCGCAACATCCTCTTCCAGCTCGCCTACGCCGACTTCATCACCCCCCTGCGCGAGGGCGACCAGCAGCTCTCCTTCCTGCCCCTCTGCCACATCGCGGAGCGGACGTTCACCGTGTTCAACCCGCTCTACACCGGATCCACCGTGAACTTCGCGGAGAGCATCGACACGGTGCCCGACAACATCCGCGAGGTCGCTCCGGCCCTCTTCTTCGCGGTGCCCCGGATCTGGGAGAAGTTCTACTCGGGGGTGGCCCTGCGCATGCGCGAGGCGACCTGGCTCGGCCGCGTCGCCTACGAGCGGGCCCTCGGGATCGGGCTGCGCGTCGCGGAGCGGCGGCTCGCGGGCCGGCCGGTGCCGTGGGGCCTCCGGCTGGCCTTCCGGGTAGCCGACTTCCTGGTGCTCGACAACGTCAAGCGCTCCATCGGGCTGCACCGGGCCCGCGGGGCCGCCACCGGCGCGGCCCCCATCGCCCCCGAGCTGATCCGCTGGTACTTAGCGCTCGGGATCAACATGTTGGAAGTCTACGGCCAGACCGAGAACACCGGGCTCGCCACCGCGATGCCGCCCGACCACATGAAGCTCGGCACCGTCGGGGTCGCGCGGCCGGGCACCGACGTGCGCCTCTCCCCGGAGGGCGAGATCCTGCTCCGGGGCCCCCACGTCTTCCTCGGCTACTACCGCAGGCCGGAGAAGACCGCGGAGACGGTGGTGGACGGGTGGCTCCACACCGGGGACGTGGGCACCATCGACGCGGAGGGCTTCGTGCGGATCACCGACCGCATGAAGGACATCATCATCACCGCGGGGGGCAAGAACGTGACGCCGTCCGAGATCGAGAACCAGCTCAAGTTCTCGCCCTTCATCTCCGACGCGGTGGTGATCGGCGACCGCCGCAAGTTCCTCTCCTGCCTGGTCATGATCGACCACGAGACGGTGGCCCAGTTCGCCCAGGAGCGCAACGTGCCGTTCAGCAATTTCGCGTCTCTCTGCCGGGCCCCCGAGGTGCAGGAGCTGATCGGGGGCGAGATCGAGCGGGTGAACCGGCAGCTCGCCCGCGTCGAGACGGTCAAGAAGTTCCGCCTGATCGAGCAGCTCCTCACCCCGGAGGACGAGGAGCTGACCCCGACCATGAAGCTGAAGCGCACCTTCGTCAACGTGAAGTACAAGGACCTGATCGACAGCATGTACGAAAGGAGCGACGCATGAAGCGACGACTGACGATCGCGACCGTGATGGCCGCGGTGGCCCTGGCCGGGGTGGCCGCGGCCCAGAAGGACACCCGCGGGGTCACCAAGAGCGAGATCGTGCTCGGCATGCACACCGACCTCTCGGGTCCCGCCGCCACCTACGGGGTCTCCTCCTCGAACGCGGTGAAAATGCGCTTCGACGAGGTCAACGAGGCGGGCGGCATCCACGGCCGCAAGATCCGGCTGGTGGTCGAGGACACCCAGTACCAGGTGCCCCGCGCGGTGCAGGCGGGCGCCAAGCTCATCAACCGGGACCGGATCTTCGCGATGGTGGCGGGCCTCGGCACCCCGATGAACAACGCGCTCTTCAAGGACCAGTTCGACGCGGGGGTGCCGAACCTCTTCCCGCTCTCCGCCGCGCGCTCGATGTACGAGCCCTTCCACAAGCTGAAGTTCTACGGGGCGGCGAGCTACGTGGACCAGGTGCGGGCCGGCATCCAGTACTTCGTGAGCAAGAAGGGCAAGAAGGCCCTCTGCGCGATGTACCAGGACACCGACTTCGGCAAGGAGGTGCTGGACGGCGTGCAGCTGCAGGCGGAGAAGCTCAAGCTGAAAGTGGTGGAGACCGTCACCCACAAGCCGACCGACCAGGACTTCAGCGCCCAGGTGACCAAGCTGAAGGCGGCCGGTTGCGACCTGGTGGTGATGGGGACCATCGTGCGCGACTCCATCGTGCCGTACGCCACCGCCCGCAAGATGGGCTGGACCGACGTGGACTTCCTCGGCTCGGCGGCCTCCTACGACCTCTTCGTGGCCGCCGCCCAGGGCGGCGTCACGGAGGGCCTCTACGCGATGGGCCTCACCGCGATGCCCTATCGCGAAACCCTCTCTCCGCAGGCACAGGCGTGGTTCGATCGCTACAAGGACCGCTACAAGGTCGACCCCAACATCGGGGCCATCTACGGGCACGTGGCCGCGGACCTCACCGTGACCGCGATCGAGAAGACGGGGCCCGAGCTGACCACCGACAACTTCGTGCGGGCCATGGAGTCGGTCAAGGGTTACCACGACATCTTCAATGGGCCGGAGGTCAACTTCGCGGCCGACAAGCACCAGGGCGCCGACTCGTCCTTCCTCGCGGTGGTGAAGGGCGGGCGCTGGACGCGCCTGACGGATCCGCTCCGGTTCTGAGCCCCGCTTCTGAGCTGACGCCCGGCGGCGCCCCGATCGGGGGCGCCGCCGTCTCAGCGCGGGGCGCCCGGCGTCAGGCGTCGCTCTCCAGCAGGCCGAGCAGGTACTGGCCGTACCCGTTCTGCTTCATCGAGGCCGCGATCCGCCGGATGTCGTCCGCGGTGATCCAGCCCATGCGCCAGGCGATCTCCTCCACGCACGCCACCATGAGGCCCTGCCGCTCCTCGATGGCCTGGATGAAGTTGGAGGCCTGGAGCAGGGAGTCGTAGGTGCCGGTGTCGAGCCACGCGATGCCGCGGCCGAGGCGCTCGACGTGCAGCTCGCCGTGATCGAGGTACGCGCGGTTGACGTCGGTGATCTCGAGCTCCCCGCGGGCCGACGGCTTGAGCCCGGCCGCGATGTCGAGCACCCGGTTGTCGTAGAAGTAGAGGCCGGTCACCGCGAAGTTGGAGCGCGGCTGGGCCGGCTTCTCCTCGATCTCCCGCGCGCGGCCGTCGGGGCCGAACGTCACCACCCCGTAGCGCCAGGGATCGCGCACCCGGTAGGCGAATACGGTGGCCCCGGCCGGGCGCGCGACCGCAGCCTGGAGCGCGACCGGCAGGTTGTGCCCGTAGAACACGTTGTCGCCCAGCGCCAGGGCCACCGCGTCGCGGCCGACGAACTCGCGGCCGATGATGAAGGCCTGGGCCAGCCCCTCGGGCCGGGGCTGCACCGCGTAGGAGATGGTCAGGCCGAGGTCCTTGCCGTCCCCGAAGAGCCGGTGGAACGCGGGCGCGTCCTCGGGGGTGGTGATCAGGAGGATCTCCCGGATGCCCGCCAGCATGAGGGTGGACAGCGGGTGGTACACCATCGGCTTGTTGTAGATATCGGCTTGTTGTAGATGGGCACCAGCTGCTTGCTGATCCCCCGGGTCGCGGGGTAGAGCCGCGTTCCGGACCCACCGGCGAGGATGATCCCTTTCATCACGTCATCCTAAGCGGGCCGGCAACGTCGCCGCCTCGATTTTTTCAACCCGCCGGATACGGTCGGACCAAAGCCGTGGTACCTTCTCGCCCACCACCCTACCCTCGGAGGTGAGCGATGCGTGTTCTCGGCGCGATCCTGGCCCTCGTCCTCGTCGTCGTGCTGGCTCCCGGCCTCACGGCCGCGGTTTCGCCCGACGGCACCATGGCCATCGGCGTGCACGTGACGCTCGTCTCGCGCTGGCTCGATCCCGGCGAGACGGAGGCGCTCATCACCCCGTTCATGGTGCTCTACGCCCTGCACGACGCCCTCGTGAAGCCCATGCCGGGCGGCATCATGACCCCCAGCCTGGCCGAGTCCTGGACGCAGTCGAAGGACGGGCTCACGTACGAGTTCGTCATCCGGAAGAACGCACGCTTCCACACCGGCGACCCGGTCACCGCCGAGGACGTGAAGTTCACGTTCGAGCGCTACAAGGGGAGCGGGGCCAGGCTGCTGAAAGACAAGGTCAAGGACATCCAGGCCCTCGCCCCGAACCGGGTCCGGTTCGTGCTGAAGGAGCCGTGGCCGGACTTCATGGCCTTCTACGGCACCTCGGCCACCGGGGCCGGCTGGATCGTGCCGAAGAAGTACATCGAGAAGGTCGGCGAGGACGGGTTCAAGAAGGCCCCGGTGGGCGCGGGCCCGTTCAAGTTCGTCTCCTTCACCCCGGGCATCGAGCTGACCCTCGAGGCGTTCGGGGACTACTGGCGGAAGGCCCCGCAGGTGAAGCGGCTGATCATGCGCTCGATCCCCGACGAGACCACCCGCGCGGCCGCGGTGAAGACCGGCGAGGTGGACGCGGCCTACCTGTTCGTCGGCCCGGTGGCGGAGGACTTGAAGCGCTCGCCCGGCGTCCGGGTGGTCGCGCCGCTGCTCTACGGCATCTACTGGCTCGACTTCCTGGACCAGTGGGACCCGAAGTCGCCGTGGCACGACCGGCGGGTGCGCCAGGCGGCCAGCCTCGTGATCGACCGGAACGCGATCAACCAGGCGGAGATGCTGGGCCTCGGCAAGACGGCGGGCGCGTTCGTGCCACCCGAGTTCGACTTCGCGCTGCGCGTGGATCCGCCCGCCCTGGATCCCAGGCGGGCCAAGCAGCTCATGATCGAGGCCGGCTATCCGAACGGCTTCGACGCGGGCGACCTCACCCCACTTCCGCCCTACACCACGCTCGCGGAGGAGGTTGGCGGTCACCTGCAGTCGATCGGGATCCGCACGAGCGTCCGCAGCATGGAGCGCGCCACCTTCCTCACCGCCTGGCGCGAGAAGAAGCTGCATGGCCTGCTGATCGGCGCCACCGGAGCGGCCGGCAACGCGGCCACCCGCATCGAGGCCTTCTTCACCAAGGGCGGCGCCTATCCCTACGGCACCCGCCCGGAGATCGACGATCTCTTCCAGCGGCAGGCGGGCGAGAACGACCGCAAGCAGCGCGAGGCCCTGCTCCATCAGATCCAGAAGATCATCGCCGACCAGACGCTGGTCGCGCCGATCTTCCAGCAGGCCTTCCTGTGGGGGGTCGGCCCGCGGGTGGAGCAGCCGGGCGCGGGCCTGATCCAGGGCTACCCGTACGCGGCGCCCTGCGAGGACCTGAAGCTCAAGTAGGCCGGGCGGACCGCTCTAGGCGTCGCGCGGATCGTCGCGGATGAAGTGCCCGCTGCGCAGGTCGCGCAGGGCTTCCTCGATCTCCGCAGGCGTGTTCATGACGAATGGGCCGTGACGGGCGATCGGCTCGCCGAGCGGTCGCGCCGCCGCGAGGAGGAAGCGCCCGCCCCCGGGCGCGCCCGCCGCCTCCACGACATCGCCGTCGCCGAAGACCACCAGCGAGGGGGCGCGCGCCACCTTCCGCTCGGGGCCGAAGCGCACCTCGCCCTGATCCACGTAGGCGAACGCGGTGTGGCCGCGGGGCACGGCCTCGCGGAACGTCGCGCCCTCCGGCAGCGTCACGTCGAGGAACTTGGGCGCCACCGCGAGGCCCTCGACCGGCCCCACCAGCCGCCCGCCCGCCGCGTCGCCCGCGATGACGCGCGCCCGCGCCCCCCCGTCGAGCGGACTCTCGGCCAGATGGCTCGCGGTCAGATCCCGGTATTTCGGCCGGGTCATCTTCTCGCGCGCGGGCAGGTTGAGCCAGAGCTGGAGCCCTCCGATGCCCTCCGGCCGCACCTGCGGCATCTCCTCGTGGAGGATGCCGCTGCCGGAGGTCATCCACTGGATGTCGCCGGGCCCGATGCTCCCGCGGTGGCCGAGCGAATCCCGGTGCTGGACCAGGCCGGTGCGGACGAACGTCACCGTCTCGATGCCGCGGTGCGGATGATAGGGAAATCCAGGCTCGTAGTCCTCGGGACGGACGGACTCGAAGTGGTCGAGGAGCAGGAACGGGTCGAGATGGTCGAGCCGCCGCGTGCCGATGCTGCGGCGGAGATGCACCCCGGCGCCCTCCACCACCGGCTCGGGCTTGACGACCTGGGCGACCGGGCGGGAGGTCGCGCTCATCGCTCAGGCGCGCTCGAGGATGACGACGGGGATCTCGCGCGTGGTCCGCGCCTGGTACTCGTCGTACGGGGGCCAGATCGCGGCCATCGTCTTCCAGAGCGCGGGCCGCTCGGCCGCCGAGGCGGTGCGGGCGCGCGCCTTGAATCGATCCGCCATCACCTGCACCGTCACGTCCGGGCGCGCGGAGAGGTTCTCGTACCAGGCGGGATGCTGGGGCGCGCCGCCGCGCGAGGCCACCACGACGTAGCGATCGCCGTCTCGCCCGTAGATCAGCGGGGTGGTGCGGGCCTCGCCGGAGCGCCGCCCGGTAGTGGTCAGCAGGAGAGTGGTGACTCCTTCCCAGATGTGGCCGTCCTTCCCGCCGCTCTCGACATAACGGCGGGCGTGCTCTTGCTGCCAGCCGGGCGGCCGGCTTCCCGATGCGGGGCGTGGCGTCGTCGACATGAGGGGCACCTCCCGTCGTCAGTCTGCCACGGCGCCGGGCGGGCTGCCACCGGGCCGCCGACGACGGTCACCGGTCAGCGAACCACCAGCACCCCGACGGGCGAGCGCTTGAGCGCGGCGTCCGCGACGCTCCCCAGGAGGAAGTGCCTCACCGCGCCCGCGCCCCGCGCGCCCAG
>WNFG01010015.1_pt1 | contig 10530 bp, 12 predicted proteins | sample 5400431 | NCBI WGS metagenome assembly WNFG01 (sample SAMN13153346, study PRJNA577476) | soil metagenome | isolation source: 120 cm saprolite under Douglas fir tree site 2 hole 3 replicate 2 | place: USA:California | collected 2015-04-18
AGGCGATCGGTGCGCAGGTGAGCCATCCGGACCGCCAGGTGATCGCGATGTGCGGCGACGGCGGCCTCGCGATGCTCATGGGCGATCTGCTCACGCTTCGCCAGTTGCGGTTGCCGGTCAAAGTCATCGTCTTCAGGAACGACTCGCTGGCGTTCGTGGAGTTGGAAATGAAAGCCGCAGGCATCATCGATTTTGGAACGGATCTGGACAACCCGAGTTTCGCGAAGATCGCCGAGGCCGCAGGTTTTCTCGGGCTGACGGCCGAAACGCCGGATCAGGTGAGGCCGATGATCGCCCAGGCTCTCGACCATGACGGAGCTGCCCTGGTCGAGGTCGTTGTGAGCCGCCAGGAGCTCTCGATGCCGCCGACGATTAGTTTCGAGGAGGCCAAAGGCTTCAGCCTGTTCATGCTCAAAGCGGTCCTGAGCGGCCGAGGCGACGAAATCATCGATCTGGCAAGAATCAATCTCCGCCGTTGAAGGGAAGCAAAAATGGCCGCGACACTGTTCAGGTCACCTCATCTGTCGAGCGCCCGGTTTGCCGACAAGCCAGAAGACTTTGCGAAACTCGGAATCCAGCCCGGGCGCATCGAAGCCTTCGAAGACGGTATGCGAACCGAAGGCGGACCGGGCGGCTACGAGTGGTGGTACTTTGATTCCCACCTGCACGACGGCTCGTCGTTGGTAATTGTTTTCTACACCAAGCCACAGCTGAAACCGGACGGCGAGCTGGCTCCGTTCGCCTCATTGGAACTCGGTCGGCCCGGACAACCACCGATTCGTGTCGAAGCGCACGTTTCGCCGGATGCGTTCTCGGCCCGCCGGGATCGGTGCGATGTCCGGATCGGCGAGAATACCTTCCGCGGCAACCTGCACGAATACGACATCCACTTCTCTCACGATGGTGTCACCGTCGACATCAAGTTGACGGGTCAAGTTCCTTCATGGCGGCCAACATCGGGCTACATGTTCTTTGGTGAGCACGATGAGCACCTGTTCGCGTGGTTAGCTGCGGTGCCCCAGGGCGAAGTGTCGGTGGACCTGAACATTCGCGGAAAAAAAGAGCATCTCCAAGGCGTCGGCTATCACGACCACAACTGGGGTGATGTGTCGATGGCGAAGGTCATCAATCACTGGTACTGGGGACGGGCACAGGCCGGCGACTATTCGATCGTAGCCAGCTACATCTTTGCCGAGAAGGCGTATGGCAATGCGGAGTTGCCAATCTTCATGTTGGCCAAGGAGGGCAAGATTATTGCCGATGATGCCCGCAAGGTCAGGTTCCACCTTGAAGACGAGCATATGGACCCGAAAAGCGGCAAACCGGTCGCGAACGTCGTTGTCTACGAGTACGGGGATGGGCCGGAACGGTATCGGGTGAGCTACCGCCGCTCGGAAACGATTGCCGATGATGAGCTCATCAAACAAGTCAGCGGATTCAAGCATCTCCTGGCCGAGCTGGCGCGGTTCGATGGCGCGTACCTGCGCTTCACCGGCAACGTGCAACTCGAGCGCTTCGTTAACGGCGAGTTGGCAGAAGATGTCAGCGATCCGGGAATCTGGGAAATGATGTATTTCGGTCACGTGTACCGGTAATCGCCACCTTCGCAGAACGGTCCCGGAGGACTAGTGCACCGCCGTTGATATAGACTCAATTATATGATAGCTCGTCTGATGCATGATCGGACGAGTGAACGAAATCAGCCTGAAAGCGAAGCAGCGCCGGGCGCTGCTGGCGATCGTGTCGAGACCGTCGGAAGCCGCAGGCCTGCTTCGACGGGCGCGGGTGGTGCTCCTCAGCGACGACGGGGTGCCAGCTAGCGAAATCGCGATGCGTCTCGACCTCAGCGCCGAGGCCATCTCGCGTATCCGGCGGCGCTTTCTCCATTCAGGAGTCAAAGGCCTTTCGGACCGGCCAAAGGCGGGAAGGAAGGACCACGCGCTGTCTCCAGAGACAGTCGACAAGCTCGTGCACTTGGCGATGTCGCCCCCGCCGGCGGGCCGGGCTCGCTGGACGACCCGATTGCTGGCCAGGCAATTCGGCATCACCAGCGGCGCCGTGTCCGACGCCCTCCGCCGCAACAACGTCAAGCCGCACTTGGTACGAACGTACAAGGTGAGCCGCGATCCAGAATTCGCTGCCAAGGTGGATGACATCGTGGGGCTGTACTTGAACCCACCCGAGCACGCGATCGTGCTGAGCGTGGACGAGAAGACCTCGATCCAGGCGCTCGAACGGACTCAACCGCCTCTGCCGCTGCGCTCGGGGCGGGCGGTTCGGCACACGCACGACTACAAGCGACACGGCATCGTCGATCTCTACGCGGCGCTGGAGATCGCGACCGGCAAGGTCACGCATCAGGTCTCTGACAGCCATACCGCACACGACTTCATCACTTTCATGAGGAAGGTCATTCGCTCCTATCCGCATCGCGAGCTGCACGTGATCCTCGACAACTCCTCCGCGCACGGCACACCAGAGGTGCAGCGCTGGCTCAGTGAAAATCCGCTCGTGCGTTTCCACTACACGCCGACAAGCGCCTCCTGGCTCAACCAAGTCGAGGGCTTCTTCGGGATCCTTGGCAAGCAGTCGCTCTTCCTTACGGACTTCAGATCGAAGAAGGCGCTGCGTGATCATCTTAGGGCGTACATGAAAGGTTGGAACCACAACCCGACGCCATTCGAGTGGACCAAGCCGGCCAAAGCCATTATCCGCTCACACCGCCGGATGCTTGATCGCATCTCAACGGCGGTGCACTAGTGGGGTCGGCCTGTTCGTAGTCCGGGGCTGGGTCGTAACCCTCGATCTCCGGGAGTCGCGCCTTCGCCAGCGGTGGCCCGGTCCTCGGAAGACCGAGGTGCTCCAAGATCCGTCGCGCCACGCTCGCGTTGCCGATGTACGCGATGAGCTTCATCCGGCCGCTGCACACCGGGCAGGCAAGCACATCGTTGGCGAAGACCTTATTCACCGGGAAGGAATGGGCCGCGCCATAAGCGGCTCGTACTCGGGGAAGACTTTGCGCTGTGCACCACGCAGCACTGCACCGCCGGTGCCGGAAAGACCAGTTCCACTGCCCGACGCAGGCCGGGGTTGCCGTCGACGATGCACGAGAGCGGCGCACGCAGCTCGCGCCCGACCAGGTCGTCGAGAAGCCCTTCCACGCCTTGTGCGACTTGCCGCGCATCTCCAGCGCGCGCAACTGCTTTGTGCCGTCGGCTAGCACCGCCACAGCGTATGCGTGTTAGCCTCAGGTGCGTATCACTCTCGGAGGCTCTCGTGCCCAAGAACCAGCCCACCTCCAAGAAGGTGGGCAAGAAGGCCGCCGCGCCCCCGCCGCGCGACAGCAAGCAGTCCGCACCCCGCCAGGCCGCGACGAAGGCGAAGGCCCGGCGGACGAAGAAGCCCGCCCTGCGCCCGCGCGTCCGGGTCGCCGCCCAGCCGCCCGACGTGACCGACGAGAGAGCGCTGCTTCGCGACGACCTCGGCAAAGAGGAAGGGTCCGCGCGTGAGCGGGAGCAGCCGGAGGAGCTCATCCGTGGCGCCGCGGGCGACGACCTCGCGGAGGAGCTCGGCGAGGAGTTCGTGAAGAGCGCGACGTCCGGCGAGCAGGCGGCCGAGGACATCCGCGACGAAGAGGTGCCCGAGGAGTCGGGCGGCCCATTCGTCGAGACGAGTGGGAGAAGCGAGTTCGCCTACGGCACGGACGCGTCGAACCCCAAAGACGCGGAGCCCGCACCCTTCCCGACAACGCGGCGAGAGAAGTGACCCCCTGAAGCGCACGTTCTCCGCTGCCAGCTGCGCAACTGCTCTGACGTCTCGTTTTCCGCGGGGGGCGAGTCAACCGGGCGACGCGCGGAAGCAGCCGCGCAGGTGGTCGTCCGCGAGGCCGCGGGCCTGCATCAGCAGGTAGCAGATCGTCGAGTCGACGAAGCGGAACCCGCGCTTCTTCACTCCTTGCTCATGGCGTCGGACTCGGGCGTCGTAGGCGGGATGTCGCGCAGGCGGCGCCGCGCCTTGCGGATGGGCCGCCCGCCGACGAACCGCCAGAGGTACGCGTCGAGCGCCCCGAACTCCTTCTGCACCGCCAGCACCGCGCGCGTTCGCGACGGTGGACTCGATCTTCAGCCGATTGCGCACAATACCAGCGTCCTGCATCAGCTTCTCGATCCGCGCGGCGTCGAAGCGCGCCACCTTGCGCGGGTCGAACCCGGCGAATGCCTTCCGGTACGCCTCGCGCTTGCGCAGGATCGTGCTCCACGAGAGACCGGCCTGCGCGCCCTCCAGAGTGAGGAATTCGAACAGAACGCGGTCGACGTGGACCGGAACCCCGCATTCCTCGTCATGGTACGCGCTCATCGCCGGGTCGGAGCCGCCCAGGCGCAGCGCAGACGGTCGGTGAGCTTCAAAGAAGTGATGAAGGTAGAATTCATGGCGGCAGAGGTGGAACCATGACACGAGTCAGCGTCGGAAAGGTCGCCGACATCCCGCAGGGCAAGATGGTCGGCGGGGAGCTCGGCGACGAGAAGATCCTGGTGGCGAATGTGAACGGCAGCTTCTACGCTATTCGGTCTACCTGCAACCATGCGGGCGGGCCGCTCCACCAGGGGAAACTGGAGGGAAAGATCGTCACCTGCCCCTGGCACGGCTCGCAGTGGGACGTGACCACCGGGAGTCTCGTCTGGTTCCAGCGGCCGCTCCCCCACGAGCCCGTCTACAAGGTGCTCGTGGAGGGCGACGAGGTCTTCGTCGAAAAGTAGCTCCTTCTGACGTCTCGCATCGTGCGCGGGGAATCATTCCTTGAGGGCCTACTTCGCCTCGGAGCCAGAGCAGCTCGAGGCCCGCAAGGCTAGTGTCGTCCGCCGAGGAGGCTGTATGCGCACTGCACTGATCTGGATTCAAGGCGGGAAGGTCATTGACGGCTACGTTACCGGCGACCCGACCTACGATGCTGCCGCACCCGGAGTGGCCCACGAAGTAGAGCGTGGTCATTCCGTGGTGGAGTTCTTGCGCTCGGGCCACTGGCAATTCCGGTCCGTCGCGCCGGCCGCAGAGGCTGGAAAAGGCGACCAGTTCCGCATGGTGGTTGTCCTGGAGGAGGCCCGGTAGCTGCGGAGAACCGATCGAGCAGCCCCTGATGCCTCCGTTCCCCCTTTCGTCAGTCGAACGACGTTCCGGCAAACCCCGGACACGTACGCCGCGAGCCGGTCGAGCTCCTGGACCCCCTTCCTTCCCGCAGCCCGCGGATGACAATGATCAGCACGCTGGGCAGCGACGAGACGCACCGCCGTGGTCAGCGCGAAGACGGCGACCGCCGCGGAGGCTATTCATGCATGTCGCCCCGATTCACGGAGCTTGTGGCCCGGTCAGTGCGAGGCGCGTATACTCGTCGGGAGGGCGTTTCGATCCGGGCCGTGGGGCAGTGTCCTTTCAGCCGCCCTCGCGATCCGGAAAGCCCGGGCAGACCGGATGATTCGGAGCCGGTCTGGCGCATCAGGTTCCCGCCATCGTCGCGCACGCCCTCCTCTTCGCCAAGGAGGATGCAATGCCCACCATCAGCCGGGTGCTTGTGCCGGTGGATTTCTCTGCCTGCTCGCGAGCCGCACTCGAGTACGCACTATTTCTCGGAGAGCGTTTTGGAGCCTCAATCGACGTGCTCCACGTCTGGGATCGGCCGCACGGCGTCGGTCCCGAGTTCCTCATTCGCGAGCCCGGTGGGACCGAGCACCCAGTGCTCGAGGACGCGCGCGACCGCGCCGGCGTTGAATTGGACGAGTTCCTCTCCCGCGTCCGGCCGCGCGAGAATGTGCATGCCGTGCTCGACCACGGAAAGCCGTACAACACCATCCTCAAGGTCGCCGCTGGAGGCTACGACCTGATCGTGATGGGTACCCACGGCCGCTCCGGCCTTCCCCACCTGCTGCTCGGCAGCGTGACGGAAAAGGTAGTCCGCAGCGCCCGCTGCCCCGTGCTCACCATCCGCAGGCCCGAGACTGCCTCGGAGGGGGCGGCGGCAGCCTGACGTGCTGGCGACCTCGTTGGACAGACAGAGCGCAAGAGCTTTTCCTGCGCCGGTCAAAATGGCCACGCCCGACTGTCGGGACGGCTTCAAACAGGGCGCGCGAACCGAGCGCCCAACTTGGCGTCGCGATCGACGACAAGCACTTCAGGCTGGATGTCCAGCGTTGTGCTGCGCGCCTGCTGCCCACACCAGTCATCGGACGGCACCCGGGTGACTGCAGCGCGCATGATTCTCTCTCTTTAGATCGTTGCCACATACGGTCGGGGCGCCGACCTCGCTCGGCACCGGCGGGCGCGGCCCGACGACGCTCATGTCGCCGAGCAGGACGCTGATCAGCTGCGGCAGCTCGTCGAGCGAGTACTTGCGCATGAAGCTACCGATCGCCGTGACCTACGGATCGCGTTTCATCTTGAACAGCGGCCCGTTCGATTCGTTCTGGGCCGCGAACCGTGGTTTGAGCTCCTCGGCGTTGAGGACCATGGAACGGAACTTGAGCATCGTGAAGATACGCCCCTGATGGCCGACCCGTCGCTGGGCGAAGAAGACGGGTCCGGCGCTGGCCAACTTGATCAGTGCCCCGAGGACTACGAATAGCGGAAAGAGCCCGAGCAGGGCCGCCGCCGACAGACCAGGTCGAGGGCGCGTTTCACCGCCATCAGGAGCGCCTTCCCCACTACGGGCGGTACGCAATTCGCCTGCCACACTGGAATCGGCGGGCGCGCGAGCGGGCAAGGTTTGAAATTCAAGGGCTTTGGTTGTTTACAGAGAATACCTATCCGGTGGGTAACGGATTCCCCTGTAAGAGATATCGTTTTTAGCCCTGAGCCGGACCGTATTTATCACCGGATGGCCTCCCTGGGCCCCGTCAGATTACAGCGTTCGCGCATCGGTCGGCCGAGCCCGACCTGTACCCTCGCCGGATGGAGCCGATGACGCGTTCGGCGAAGGGGTTCTGCCAAAGGGGCCTTGGCGCGCTGACAATCTCCTCGAGTCCGAGAGTGGAGATGGTGTGTCGGAAGGGGCCGTTGAAGATGCTATCTCGGTCGCGGTGAAGGAAGCGCAGGGGCGTGTCAAACGGGAAGGCGTCAAACATCTGGCGCCGAGCGCACCTCCGCATCATCGCAGGGTCACTCGTCAGGGCGGACAGACTTTTGGGTAGGGACAACCCTCTTGCAGCGAGGGAACGACATCAAAATGGCGAGCCGCTCGACCCTCGTCCACCATCGTCCGAGTGAGGATGGTCGGGTGTATCGTCGTCCCCGGAACAGGGGGCGGCGATCATGAGCGCGACGACGGGGAATCCCGAGGTCATCCGGCTCTTCCCGAGCTACGTCTCCAAGATGCGCGTCACGGATCCAGTTCGCGACGTGATCGGCCGGGGCGTGTTGGCGGCGATCGGGGAGCTTCGAGCCGGCCAGCCCGATCTGATGGAGGGCGAAGTTTGGCAATCGCCCCCCGACCTGCACAAGCTCCCCCGCGATTCTGCCGCTGGTGACTTGCGTCAGCGAGGCGTCCGATCGCGTGCTGGCCTTCTTGAACATCGGGCCGCGCGCGCTCTCGATGACAGGGTGCTGGGCAAACGTCGCTGCGCCCTGTGCTGCGGTGAAGATGCACGCCCACCCGAACAATTTCCTCAGCGGGGTTTACTACCTCAAGGTGCAGCCCGGCGCGGATACCATCAACTTTCATGATCCGCGGCCGCAGACGGGCATCATCCGTCCCCCCGTGACCGAGTTGACCGCCTACAACACGGACCAGGTTGTCGTAATGGTCGAGAATGGCGCGCTGCTGATCTTTCCCGCGTGGCTGCCACACTCCGTTGACGCGAACCGGAGCGACCGACCGCGCATTAGCATCAGCTTCAACCTGATGTTCACTGCCTACGCGGAGACAATGGGCGGGCCGCTTTGGGGCGAGCCATGAGGTAGAGCCCGCAACAGGGAGAGCAACGCGCGCCCCAGCGTGGCACGTGAGGGACACCTAGCCCCGCGCGGGGGATTCCTCCCGGAAGAGCGCGAAGGCGCTCGTGTAGCCGTGCAAGAAGGTCGAGCCGCCGACGGGTCCGATCTCGCCGTTGCAGAAGAAGCCGCCGAGCGGGATCTCGCCCAGCTTCTCGCGGAAGAGGTCCGTGTCGTGGTCGGGCCGGCCAAAGAGATGCGCACCCCGACCCAAGCAGGAAAAGAGGAGTGCTCCGGTGGGTCCCACACTCATCGACGCGCGGTAGCGCTCGAGCAGCCGGGTCAGGTCCTCGGTCGCGGTGCGGGCGTCGCGCAGGAGGAACTGCGCGACCTGCAGCTGCTTGAGGTGCGCGCCGACCGCGATGGCGCCGCTCGCCCGGTCGATGCCGAGCAAGTTGCGCACCAGTAGCTCGCCCTCGCGGTACTCGACTTCGTCCTCCTTCATCTCCAAGCCGAGGAAGAGGGAGTGCCGGAAGAGATCGCGGTCGCGCGGTGGTAGCGCTTCGTGCAGTTCGCTAAGCCACTCGAGCGGCGGCCTCTGGTCGAGCTCGAACAAGACGTTGCCCTGGCAGCGCGTGACCAGCATCGGCCGGCCGATCGGCCGGCAGCCCTGGGCGACGATCGTCTCCACGCGCAGGTTGCCGGAGAGGGCGATCCCGACGACGCCGCTGCGGAACACCTCGTCGCGGAGGAAGAGCCGGTTCGCGCCGGGCGCCATCCCGCCGCTGGCGAGCCCGCCGAACTTGCTCGAGCGGGGGTAGGCCAGGTCGAGCCCGGCAAGCAGCGCGCCCGCATCCAGCGTGAGCGGGTCGGCGAGGAGGAGGAGCTTTGGCCTCGCCTGCGGCGCGATGCCGATGGCCGCGTGCCAGGCCGGCAGCGGAGCGGAGACGGCCGGCAGATCCGTCGTGTCGAGGTGGAAGGGGACCATCTCGACTCCGGGCAGCGCGGCCGCGGTGAGCGAGACCGCGGCACGCTCCTCGACCTCGTGGCCCGCGCCGATCACGCCGCCGCCGGTGCAGCCGACGAGGAGCGCGCCAGGCAGCTCCGCCGCGACCAGCCCGGGGATGCGCTCGGCGGCGGCGCGGTGGTGCGGCGAGACGAAGGCGACGACGAGGTCAGCGCGCTCGGTACCCAACTCGCGGCGAAGCGCCGCAACCGCCTCGGCCACGGCCTGCGGCGTGCCTGGATCCTGCGAGAGTGCCGACGACCAGCGCATACTGGATCGATGACACGTCGTCCCGCCCGGCGCAATGGCGTCGGGCCGGCCCACGATTCTCTATAACCCGTTGCGTGTCGGGCTGTTCGGGCGCAAATGACAGCGCCCCTCGCTCTCGCCGGCGGACTTGGTCGGCGCGCGTGGCGAGAGCGGTGCGCTCAGCCCCAGCATCCGCATCCCTTGTTTCCCCCCAGCGAAAGGGGCCGGTGCGCAAACGGAAGCGGGATCCCGTCTTGGCGGTCCCGCTCTCGGTATTCACGCGGTGCGTGCTCTCTGGGAGCGATTCCCTTCTCCCGCAGGCCGCGTACGACTGCAGCAAGCTTTAGTGCTTGGTCTTCTCGCTCAGCGCGGGTAGGCCGCCCTCCACCTGCACCTTGATCTGCTTCGGCTTGGTCTCGGCCTTCTTGGGCAGCATGATGCGCAACACGCCGTCGCGGCATTCGGCGCTGATGTTCTCCGTGTTCACCGTCGACGGCACCGTGAAGGTGCGGCTGAACGGACCGTAGCTCCGCTCGATGCGGTGGTACAAGTCGCGCTTGTCCGCCTTCTCCAGCTTGCGCTCGCCGCGCAGCGAAAGCGCGTTGCCTTCGATCTGGATGTCCACCTCCTTTGCGTCCACCTCGGGCAGCTCCACCTTCAGCGTGATCGCCTCAGAGTCCTCGAAGACGTCCACCTGCGGCGTCCAAGTCCCGGTGACAGACTCCTCGGGCTCAACGGTGCCGGCGTCGGCGTCATCGCTGAGCTGCTTGCAGGCAGCGAGCGGCGCCGGGACCCTGACTCTTCACCGGTAGGCTGCCATCACGCCGGTGCTTGCCAATCATGGCAGAATGCTCCCGCGATGCGCTTCCCTGTCACGGTCAAGACGCTGATCGACGGCAAGGTGCAGGTGCGCTCCGTCGGCAGCTCTTCGAGCAGCGGACTCAGTTCGGCCAATTGCTCGTCAACAAACTCCCCTTGAACGCGCAGAATAGTATTCTGCGCCTCTTTCGCTCGGGCTTGCGCATCGCTCAGCCGCGATAGGCGCTTGTCTGCTGCACTTAGCCGCTCCTGGACAGCCGCAACTTCTCTTTCCATTTCGATAACCCGAGAAGCCGCTTGTGACGCCCTCAGAACAGCCACGGCCTCCTCCAAACGATTGACGGACCGCGCCGGCACAAACAGGGCAGAGGTGGCCGTGTGGGACGCGACGCTGAAGCGCGTCCGGGCGCTGCTTCCGGATCAGCAAGTCGTCGAGCTGATCGGCACCATCGCCGGGTACAACATGGTCTCGCGCTTCCTGGTGGCGACCGGCGTGGACGCCGAGGGCGAACGCTGAGTGAAAATCTTGCGTGCGGATC
>WNFG01020083.1_pt1 | contig 10530 bp, 8 predicted proteins | sample 5400431 | NCBI WGS metagenome assembly WNFG01 (sample SAMN13153346, study PRJNA577476) | soil metagenome | isolation source: 120 cm saprolite under Douglas fir tree site 2 hole 3 replicate 2 | place: USA:California | collected 2015-04-18
AAGATTGCCGCCGATGCGAGCGGCACGCTCCCGCATCCCTTGCAGTCCGAAGTGCCCGTCCTTCCCCCGATCCGCGATCGCCGGGTCAATCCCTGTGCCATTGTCACTCACACGCAGGGCAAGGTCGTCAGCATATCTCAGCTCGACTTCCAATCGACTCGCCCCCGAATGCATACAGGCGTTACGGATGGCTTCGTAACCGATGCGGTAAACCTCATCGCGGACGATGGGATGCATCTCTCGGGCGTCGCCCACCACCGAAAATGTCACCGCCATGGACCGTGGGATGAGACCGTCCTCGGTTACGCGCCGCAGCGCTTCAGCGAGGTCGTTGGTCTGCGTCGTCGTCGTGCGCAGCGAGTTCAGCGCTGCCCGTCCTTCCTGCATGGCCTTCGCCAGCCAGACAGATAGCTGTTCCAGGGCTCGACGCATTCGGATGGGATCGGCCGACGGCTCCAGCGCATCATCGGCGACCAGTTTGCTGCCTTGGATGGTCTGGAGGAAGGTGTCATGGAGGTCCCGTGACATACGCGTGCGTTCCGCCAATCGCTCATCGAAGCGGGCGCTGATGGCTTTCGCAATCTGCCGCACACGCAATCGGTAGACAAACCACACGATGACGACACAACAGATAAGGCCGAGAACTCGGAACCCACTTGTTTGATACCAGGCCGGTGCAACACTGAAGTCCAGCGTTGCACCTTGTTCGTTCCAAACGCCATCGTTATTGCAGGCGATCACTCGAAACCGATATTTTCCCGGGCGAAGATCGTTATAGAATGCCTGGCGCCGCGTCCCAGCTTCCTGCCAGTCCTGATCATGACCCTCAAGTTTGTAGCGGAAGAAAACCCTGCGGGGAACCGTGAAGCTTAGCGCCGTGTAGTCAATTTCGAGATCACGAGTGAGCGGAGCAAGACGGAGACTGTTGCCAGGACGATAGCTTTTTCGGTCGGCGATAATCTCTTCAACATGCACGGGCGGAGGTAGTGCATTCCACGTCAGATGATCCGGGTCGATCATCTGCAACACGACACCGTTCGCAAACCACAAACGTCCATCGGGAGATCTTGCCGCTCCCGCGAAGGGAGCGCGGCCCGGCTGTGCCCCGTCAACAGCGTCAAAAGCCTTAACCTGCACCGTAATGTCCGGCTGTCCCCACCATCGTTGCATTTCCCTGCCTGCAATTTCGACTAGCCCGCACTGGGTGTTCAGCCAAAGAGCGTGATGGCTATCTTCCACGAGTGCATATACCGCATCGCACGGTAGGCCGTTCCGGACAGTGAGATCCTGCTGTTTTCCTTGCTTCCATCCGATAAGTCCCAGCGGTGTTGCTCCTAATACCGAGCCGTCGGAATTCACAACGAGCTGATTTACGCGAGAATCCTCACCGTGCTTGAAAGGAAAGATTTCTGTCTTGCCCTGCTGGTATCGAGCCAGGTCGCCATTCATTAGACCCAACCATATGCCGCCTTGGGGATCGGCCGCGAGTTTGCGGGCCGCCGGCATCTGCGGTGCCGGAAACACCTCTTGCACTTTGAGATCGTGAATGCGAATGAGCGTCCTGGGGGGGCCAGTAGTCTCAATCCAGACGTTGTTGTCCATATCTTCCGTCATCCCAACAACCAGTCCGATTGGAGCGCCATCCCGTCTGTCGATCCTACTGAACCTTCCGTCTTTGTAAATCGACATTGTGTGATCTACCCCGACCCAGAATCGGCCCGCATGATCTTCGAGCATCGACGTTACTTGATCTCCCGGCAAGCCTTTCCCTGCTTGAATCGAAGACACGCTGCCCTGATAAAGAGCGTCCAAAGCTTCAGCACCGCCTATCCAGATGGTGCCACCCTGCGTCGCAAGGACAGAATCCACCTCTGGCGTGGCTAGTCCCTCATGGGTGGAAAAGGTAGCGACCGGAATGTCGCGAAAAAAATCAAGACCCATGGACGTCGCAGCCCACAGATTACCTTCACGATCCTCATAGAACTGGTTCACGTAGTCGCTGGAGAGACCGTCAGCACCTTGAAAGTGATCCACCTTGCGACCGTGAATGCGGTAAATACCGTGGTTGAGTGTCGCAATCCAAAGAGCGTTTTCTCGGTCCTGGAACAATTCTTGAACTTCGAGGGTTCTACCATCCAATTCGGGGGTCACAAATGGCTTCCACACGCCTTGCACCAGTTGCTGAAGTCCTTCGCCGGGCAAGTCCATTCCTACCCATACGGAGCCATCAGGGTTAGGAGCAACTGTCCTTACGCCGCCAACTCCTTCCTTCGTTTTCAATTCCTTTAAGGAAAACGTGGCGGATGATCCTGGTCTCCAGCGGGCAAAAGTTGAAGAGGCCGCGATCCAAAAGTTACCCTGGCTATCCTCAACCAGAGATGCCGCGAGGTCGGCCCCTGGAACTCCATCTGCCTTTCCGTAGCACCGCGTGCCTGAGCCGATAATCTGGCAGAGACCGCCAGCCGCATCGCTTCCACGGCTACGCACGAACCACACTGTTCCACTCCGATCTTCGATGATGGAATTGATTCGTTCCGGCTGGACGAGATAATTGCTTAAGTCCCGATTGTCCCAATGGCTGACACCACCTTCCATCCCGATCCACAAACTCCCGTCGCGTGCACCCAAGAGAGCAGTGACATTAGAAGAGGGGAGACGCTTTCCATGTGGAGGAATCCACGGAACGAATCGAACACCATCGAAGCGCAACAGACCGGCCTCCGTTCCTATCCACAGATATCCATCCACGGTTTGTGTAATAGCATTCGCTGCACCGCCAAAGACCCCGTCCTGCACTCTCCAGGCGGTGTGTGCGTATTGGGAGATGTGTCGGGACGGATCGACCGCCCAGACCGAACTCACTGCGACGAGAAACAACAAAAGGCAGAAAAAACGACACCGCGGAATTTTCAACCTGTCTGCTTTTGCAGCAGAATCTGCACGGCGCTTTTTGAGCGGGCTCACGGCCAATCCTGAGCTCCTTCTCCCGAACAACATACGTGCACCGTGGATTGGCGCAAGCTAGCCGAGTATCTATTAAATCTCGGCGCGGATGCTGGGAGGCGTTTTGCCCGCACTCTTAACGTTATCGGCTTCGCGGCCTTTGTGGAACATCCAAATCTATAGCCAGCAACCTGCAGTTTTCTATAGGCCCTGGAGTGCGATCAGATTTGCAGCAGGCCGCGCCGGAGGGCGATGGTGACTGCATGGGTCCGATCATTGGCCTGAAGTTTATCCACCAGATTCTTGACATGGAAGTTAACCGTGGTTTCGCAAATCGACAGTTGATACGCGATCTGCTTGTTGCGGTAGCCATCTCGAATGAGTCGAAGAACCTCCGACTCCCGCGTCGTGAGGTCATCGTCACCCAGGTGCTCGGCGAGGCGAGCCGCCACTTCGGGAAGAATATGTCGCCGCCCAGCGTGAACCGATCGGATCACGCCCAGCAATTCGTTTTTCGGCATGCTCTTAAGTATGTACGCCGACGCTCCCGCTCGCAGGGCACGCTGAATGTCCCCATCGCCATCGGAGGTTGTCAGCATGATGATATGAGCTTGTGGAAACTCTCCACGAATTGCGATGAGTGCGTCGGTGCCGTTGGTACCAGGAAGTCGAAGGTCCATCAGCGTGATGTCGGGTCGATGGCGGCGAAATTCAGCTACAGCCTCTACGCCATCCGACGCGTCGGCGACGAGAAGCATGTCGGGCTGAGAGCCGATGATCGTGGCCAGTCCCTCGCGAAAGACCGGATGATCCTCGACGCTCAAGATGCGAATTGGCTCTGGCTTTGCCCTCGATGAGGCGGCTGGACCTGCACCGCCTCGGCAGGAAGTGTACGCTGCAAGTGCGGCTTCCTTCATAATCCACTCCTTGCCTGTTCATGCTTCCAACTTGCTGTCCCGTGTTGGCCCCTAGTGTTTCAAACTCCCGCTGCGAATGCATCACGAGATGAAGTAATTGTTCGCTACCCCAGAAGGCTTGCAGATGCGTAACACCTTCGAGGTATCCGCCGCTGAGGCATCCGCCTCTTTTGTTGAAAGGCGATCGACCTCCACCGTCAAGATACGAATCGGCTTAGCCTGAACCGTTGCACTGCCGTCGGTTCTACAATTCCACCTTCTTAGTGTGACTGTTCGTGTCTAACCGCCCGATCCTTTTTCCACACATTTTGTCGCCAGCACATCGACAGCACAGAAAAATGTAGGGCCGATGCTGTGGTTTTTGAGGTTTGCAGAAATTTGTGAGACCTCTAGCTTCAAAGAACCGCCCACGAGCATGCGCACAAGCAAATAACCATTGGGTTCGGCGATTGGATCCGTGGTCAACCGAACAAACGACCAAGGAGCCTCGGGGGTAAGTATGGTCTCGCAAAACGAAGCTCTCACGAAAGATCAGGCCAGTCGTGACGGTTACCACGAGAAACGCGGATATCAAGCTGGCAGGCAATCTTCGACGACCAGCTCTTCTTTTTGCCCTCTAAGGGAGGCTCGGCAGGTCGACCAGAAGGTCGCGCTCGCTAAGTCCACGAATTTCATCCAAGGCACAATACGGACAGGTAAGGTCGTCAACCTGCGCCCGGATCGTAAGCAAGGCACTGGACCAGTTATTGCGACAGGAAATCCGGGTGCCTCCGACGTGTTGATCTATGGGGCGGTGACGATCAGTTTTTCCGCGATGGGAGGTCGTCGACGGGGGGAGCTAGTTGCTCTCACCCGCAAGGAGTTCCAAACTCTGGCGTATTTCCTCAGGAATGCGCGACGAGTGATCTCTCGGGATGAACTCCTCAATGAAGTGTGGGGGTACGAGTCTTATCCGTGTACTCGTACGGTCGACAACCACATTCTACGGATGCGCCAGAAACTGGAGTCAGAACCTGCCCTCCCCAAGCACCTTCAAACGGTGCATGGCGTGGGATACAAGTTCACAAGTTCTTGCCATAGATCGTCGCATTCACAAATCTGCTTTGGAGCGGACGGCCAAGTTGGCAATCCAAGTGCTCATGAAGGAAACGCACGGACGGGTGAAGAGGTCAAGAAATGAAACAGCACCTGAGGAGTTGGAGTGTTGACTCAAGCAACACAGACTGGCAGCTTGCTAACAATTACTGTAACCCGCATTGAAGGCGGAGTGCTGGTCTCCTTGCGTGGTCGGCTAACCATCGACTCCTCGCCAGCGCTTCGGAATCAGCTTCTTGCGGTGCTTTACGGAAAGACGCTGGAAAACCTTGTCATCGACCTGTCGGATGTCCCGTACGTAGACCTCTCCGGCGTTGCCACTCTCTTGGAAACTCTGAGGATAGCGCGCAGTCGCAAGACGGGCTTGCAGTTGAAAGGCTTGCACGATCGCCCGCGTTATCTGCTTGAGGTGACAGGCCTGCTTTCGTTGTTCGAAACCTCTGGCCATGTAAGTGCTCCTTCCGTTCAGAAAGCGCAGTGATGGCAACCTTGACCGAGAGCGTCGGAAGAAAGACTCTCAACTACCTCGACTACGTGGGAGGTCTCAGCACTCAACTGTGGGCGGCTCTCCGCGCGATGGGCGCGTCGCTGCCTTTTGTGGGGAACCGCTATCGCTGGAAAGCATCGGTAGGCCAGATGCTGCAGATTGGGGTTTCAGCACTCCCGATGGTTGGACTCATGGCGATGTGTAGTGGATTGATTCTCGCCATGCAGGGAGCTTCTGAATTACGCCGCTTCGGTGCCATGCACTACGTAATTGACCTGGTCGCGGTCGGGTTCACGCGGGAAATGGGACCGCTTTTAACCGCAATCGCCGTCAGTGGCCGCTCAGGCTCCGCATTCGCTGCCGAAATTGGAACCATGAGTGTGACTGAGGAGATCGACGCGCTCCGGGTCATGGCTTTTGAACCGGTTGAATTCGTGTTAGCGCCCAAGTACCTGGCCGCGCTGATCATGGTGCCCTGCCTCACCATCGCCTCAAATGTTTGCGGCATTCTGGCGGGCGGAATCTTCATGTTTTTCAGCACCCACCTCAGCCCGGCCCTCTATCTTCACTACGTATTGACTTCGATCCAATTGCGCGACGTGATTAGCGGGCTGATCAAGAGCCTGGCATTCGCGACCATCATCGTCCACGTGGGTTGCCTGGAAGGGTTTCGAGTCCACGGCGGGCCCGATGCTGTCGGACGGTCCACCACGACCGCCGTGGTCAAGTCCACGTTTCTGGTCATTGTTGCGGATGTCATTTTCACCGCCATGTTCTACTTCACAGGGAAACACTAATGGCAATCATCACGATTCGCGACCTCATTGTCCAATACGACGGTCGCCGTGTGCTGGATGGGCTGAACCTGGACATCGAACCGGGAGAGACGATGGTCTTGCTGGGTGGCAGCGGGTCGGGAAAAAGCACACTGCTGCGCCAGATTCTTGGGCTTGAACGCCCGCATTCCGGCAGCGTCATCGTGAAGGGAACGGACATCACCCGCTGTTCGCAGACGGAACTAAGGCTGGTACGGCGCTCCGTTGGGGTCGCGTTCCAAAGTGCCGCATTGTTCAATTCCCTCTCAGTAAAAGACAACGTTGCCCTCGCCCTCCGCGAGCATACCGCGCTCGCTCCATCCATCATCGACCTCATGGTCTGGATGAATCTGGCCGCTGTTGGGCTGGCAGACTTCGGCCATCTGCACCCCCAGGAACTATCCGGGGGCATGAAGAAGCGGGCTGCCGTGGCGCGTGCCATTGCTCTCGACCCGGAGATTCTTGTATTCGACGAACCGTCCGCTGGGCTTGACCCGATTGTTGCGGCAGAACTGGATGAACTGATTCTCCTTCTTAAAAGGGCCTTCCAAATGACCGTGATCGTCGTGACTCATGAGCTGCCGAGCGCCTTCAGAATCGCCGATCGCATTGCCATGCTGCACAACGGAACGTTCCTTGCTGTCGGAACCAACGATGAGATCAAGAACAGTCAGCATCCACGCATCCGGCAGTTCCTGGACCGCGTGCCGGACAAAATGGGAGAAGCCTCCGAGGTGGCAGCCTCTTTCGAAAAATATCTGCGAGGCGAGGAGACAAACCTTTGACAACGGAAGCAAAAGTTGGGGCTTTCGTCCTGGCATCTCTCCTGATCTTGACATCTACTGTCGTCTATCTCGCAAACGCACAGTTCCGCGGCGGCAAGACACCCTATCGAACCTACTTGCGCTACGCGGGCGGACTTGAAGCCGGTGCTCCTGTTCTGTTCGGGGGGATCAAGGCAGGTAGCGTCACGGCTGTGCATCCATGGGACTCGGACCCGACTCGCATCGAGATTCTGGTAGAGCTCAAAGATGGAACACCGGTGAACCAGAAGAGCGTGGCAAAGCTCGGTTCGGTGAGCGTGATGAGCGAACCGGCGTTAATGGTCAGCACTGGCACCAACGATGCCGATCGGATCGCACCCGGCCAGCCGATTCCTTCACAGGAGGTTGTCACTCTGGATGAGATCGCAGCAAAAATGGCCACTGTCGCCGGCAATGCAAATGCGTTGATTGTCCAGGTGCAGGGAGAACTGGCCGGTATCAGCGGTGACGCGCGAACACTCCTGGCCAACTTGAACTCCGTAACTACGGATGCACGCCCCAAAATTGACCATATCGCGGATCAATTGCTGGTACTGAGTCAGCATGCCGATGCGGTGATCGCCAAGGTCGGCCCGGTGGTTGATCATGCCGATTCTGCGATTCAGAACGTAAACGGCATGGTCGGAGATTCGCGTGAACCCCTGCGCATGGACCTCGCCGAGGTCCAAAACACTCTGCAACAAGCGAAGAACGTCCTCGCTGAAATGCAGGGAATCGTGCGGGCCAACGATTTCAAGATTGACGACACGCTAGAAAACCTGCGCGTGGCCACCGACAACCTAGACCAGCTGACAGATCAGCTGAAGCAGCGGCCATGGAGCTTGATCCGAATCAGGCAACCGAAGGACCGTAAGGTCCCGGAATAGGACGAGGCAAAGTATGAGGATACAACGCAATACCACTCTCGCTATGACGCTCGCGATCTCGACCATCTTCGTCGGGTGCATGGGCAAAGTACGGTATCCGACCTATTACGAGCTTCATCTTCCCGCAGCGCCCGATCCTCCGCCGGGGCCAGAGGCGCGCGAATCCGTCGCTGTACGTGAATTCAGATCGCCAGGTTATCTGCGCCAAGGCCCAGTCGTGTACCGCTCATCGCCAGAACAGATCGGCTTGTATGACTACCATCGCTGGGCGACTGACCCGCGCCAGTTCGTGACAGCCGCGATCGCGGATCGTCTACGCGCTAGCGGCAACTTCGCGGACGTAAGGGTGTATGACGGCCGGTCCCGTGCAGACTACATAATCACCGGACGCCTGGAGAAGCTCCAGGAGGTCGATTACGAGGGCGGCGTCAAGGTCGAAGTTGCGCTTTCTGCGGAGATGACAGAACTTCGTGCGGGTACAACGGTCTGGACCAACAGCGCGTCCGATATCGAGAACGTAGCCCAGCGAAGCGTGCCTGCAGTTGTGAGCGAAATGAGTCACGCAATGGATCGTACGATCGAAAAGCTCCTATCATCCATCCCCAGTCCAGCACCACAGCCAAGCCGTTAGGCAATATTGGCATTCGCCAAGTCTTTGGCACCTGGAGACGGGGCGTGTGAAAGGTGTTCTCCTACTGGGCGCGCAAGCGCTCATACAAAGCTTATGGGCATTGCAGTCTTAGGTCCCATGGGATTGGAACTTTGGATGCTCTGGTCGGGACAACGACTCTAGAAGCGCAGCCATCGTGAAACACGGCCCTTCATTTTCGTACTCGCCTTTGCGATGGCTCAGTACGAGAGGTTATCAGTGAGGTCCAACACCTTTGTTCACTGAGAAAGAAAAAAGAACATGAAACGGTTCCTTTTCGCAATTGCCTCCGTACTGCTCTGCACAATTACCTCCGTCGCCCCAAAAACCCCTAACAAAGCAAGCGGTCATGGAACTGGATTTTTCACGCAAGACACAAGTCCAGCCACGCTCGCCGTTGCAGATGATAGGCCCGAGAGCGACGCTCCGAGCGCGATCTTGAGCACAGTGTCCAGGTCCGCTCCCCCAACATTTGCGCCCTCGACGCGCAGTGAGCGGTTCCGCAGTTATCTGATTGGGGCAGCTGGTCCCCAGTCTTTCATAACGGCAGCGGCCACAGCTGGATTCTCGCAAGCGGAGGGCACACCGAAGGAATGGGGCCGGGGCGCTGAGGGGTATGCCAAACGCATCGGATGCGCCTTCGCTCAACACTTTATTCGCGGAACCTTGGAGTATGCCGTATCCGCCGCGCTGCATGAGGACAATCGCTACTTCGTCTCCGGTCAAGCTGCTTTCTTTCGGCGAACCAAGTATGCCGTGCTAAACACCCAGCTCGCGCGGCATGACAATGGCGACCAGTCTTTCTCCTTTTCTCACATTGGTAGTGCTGCCGGTGCGGCCTTCATTTCGCGCGCGCATGGCAGCCGCGCAGCACCACCAGCGCGGCAGAGGGTGCGGTTAGCTTTGGCATTTCCGTGGGCTCCGACAGTGATTTTTCAACATTTTTTGTGAGTTTTGGCCGGGCCTGGGACGCCACCGTCGATAGGAGTATCTCGATGTGAACTATTTCCGCAACGTTGGAGTGCTAGCTCTGTATTTTCTGTTTGCGCGCCGGCGTGCCGACACAGCAAAACAGGTACATGGAGAGAGGCTATGTACAAACCCTATGACTCACCTCTTTGATCCGCTCACGATTCAGGATATTACTTTCGCGAACCGCGTATTTGTTTCGCCCATGTGCCAGTACTCCAGTGTTGACGGATACGCGAACGACTGGCATTTCGTGCATCTCGGCAGTCGCGCGGTAGGCGGCGCTGGGCTGGTCCTTACCGAGGCAACTGGGGTTGTTCCTGAGGGCCGAATCAGTCCGCAAGACCTGGGCATCTGGATGGACGATCATATTGAGCCGCTGGCTCGAATCGTTCGTTTTATTCATGAGCAAGGCAGTGTCGCGGGGATGCAGTTAGCGCATTCCGGTAGGAAGGCCAGCACCTACCGGCCGTGGGAAGGCAACGGAACCGTTCCGGAGAGTCGTGGAGGCTGGAAAAATGTTGTGGCCCCGAGCGCATTGGCTTTCGCCGATCACTATCCGATGCCGCAAGCGCTCTCGCTTAACGGTATTAGAAATGTTGTTTCCGCTTTTGTCGCCGCCGCACGTCGTGCTTGCGAAGCGGGCTTCGATGTCGTTGAGATTCATGCTGCCCATGGTTACCTCATTCATGAGTTCCTGTCGCCCTATAGCAATCGGAGAGCAGATGCTTACGGGGGCTCATTCGAGAATCGCACCCGGATATTGCGCGAGATAGTTGCTGCCGTTCGAGGTTCATGGCCAGACGGAGCTCCGCTATTTGTTCGGATTTCGGCGACCGATTGGATCGATGGCGGCTGGGATATTCAGCAGTCGATTGAACTCGCACGCCAGTTGAAAGAACTTGGGGCAAACCTGATCGACTGCTCTTCTGGCGGGAATGTACCGCATGCAAAGATTCCGGTTG
>WNFG01005642.1_pt1 | contig 10528 bp, 8 predicted proteins | sample 5400431 | NCBI WGS metagenome assembly WNFG01 (sample SAMN13153346, study PRJNA577476) | soil metagenome | isolation source: 120 cm saprolite under Douglas fir tree site 2 hole 3 replicate 2 | place: USA:California | collected 2015-04-18
GATATCCATCAACACCAGATCGAAACGCTGCTTCACGCAGGCTTCCACCGCTTCCTGTCCATTGTTGGCCACCGTCACAGTGTGGCCCGACATTTCCAGCATTCCGACCGCGACCTTCTGGTTGAATACATTGTCTTCGGCCAGCAGAATCCTGAGAGAGCGACCGGCCCTGGCCGAAGTCGTCAGAGGCCGGGGCTGAGCGATCGCATGGCTGCAGCTTTCATTCAGCATGGTGAGCAGCACCGGCAGCAATTCCGCGGGAGCCACCGGTTTGAGAATGTATTCCGATATCTCCAGTTCCTGGCAGCGTCCGGGCTCATTGGTCTGGTCGGCCGATGTCAGTATCATGATCCGGCCCGCGTTGATCTCGCGCGCTGCCCGGATGTTCTCGGTCAGGGCAAACCCATCCATCCCCGGCATCCGGCCGTCGGCAATGATCAGCGGGAAATTGATTCCGTTGCGCGCCGCCTGGTGAAGAATTGCCAGGGCCGCCGGTCCGCTTTCCGCCGCCGCCACTTCCATACCCCATCGCGTCAGCATGTCGCGGAGAATGCGGAGGCTGGTGGCGTTGTCATCCACCACCAGAACGAATGTGCCGCGCAGTTTTTCGGGAGCTTCCGGCGGATTTTTTCCCGGACTTCCCGCGGCAACACCGAATTCGGCGACGAAGTGAAACGTGCTTCCGTCGCCGGGCGTACTTTCCACCCAAATGCGGCCGTGCATCATATCCACCAGCCGTTTTGAGATGGTAAGCCCCAGGCCGGTGCCGCCATATTGCCGGGTGGTGGAGGTGTCGGCCTGTTCGAAAGCTTCAAAGATGCTGAGAAGTTTTTCCGGCGGAATTCCGATTCCGCTGTCTTTGACGGCAAAGCCCAGGGTAAGCGCAATGCCGCTTTCCTGAGACGGTTCCCTGGTGACGGTCAGCAGCACTTCGCCGCGGCTGGTGAACTTGATGGCGTTGCCGATCAGGTTGGTGAGCACCTGGCGCAGCCGGCCCGGATCGCCGATCAGCAGGTCGGGAACCTCGGGCGCCACCTCGAAGGCCAGTTCCAGGCCCTTCGCGTGGGCATTGGCAGAGAGGCCCTTCACGGCCGCGGCTACGGTCTCATGCAACAGAAAGGGCAGGGAGTCGAGATGGAATTTTCCCGCTTCGATTTTTGAGAAATCCAGAATGTCGTTGAGCAGACCGAGCAGGCCATCGGCGGAGGATTTCACGATGGATAGATAATTCTTTTGCGTGGGAGAAAGCGGCGTTTCCAGGGCCAACACGGTCATGCCGAGAATGCCGTTCATGGGGGTGCGGATTTCGTGGCTCATGTTGGCGAGAAACTCGCCCTTGGCCCGGTCGGCGTTTTCGGCGGCCCCCTTCGCGGTTTCCAACTGGGCGTTGAGCGTGAGCAGTTCGCGGGTCCGCGCGGCCACTTCATCTTCCAGGTGTTCGCGATGGTGCAACAGCTCGGTGTCGCGCCGCTTGATGGTGCCCAGCATCCCGTTGAAGCTTTCAATGAGAAGGCCGATTTCCTGGTAACCGCCCTGAACATCGCCCAGAGCGTAATCCGCGCCTTCGCGAATGGAGCCCGCCCGCCGGGCCAGCACCAGAATCGGATCGGAAATACTGCGCTGCAGCCTCGATGCCAGCAGGAAGGCGAACAACATCGATGCCAGAAGGACTCCGCCGGCAATGAACGCATAGCGCCGGATTCCGGAATGCAGCTCATCGAGATCGCGCACCAGATAAACCGATCCGACCCGTCTGCCGTCCTGGTAAATACCCGTGGAAAAGTGCAGTAAGCCATCCGCGAAACTGCGCGTGTCGGGCTCCGCAAGCGCGGGAACATCGAACTCATGGGCACCGGCCCGCAGCCACGTCGCAAACGGCGCGCCCTGGGCGTCATAGATTCGCGCGGCGATGACATGGCGATCGGTCTTGAGCGTCCCCAGCGTCTCCGCCGCCGCCTGCGCGTCCCGAAAGGAAAGGGCCGCCGTGCTGTTGGCGCCGATCAGGCCGGCGGCCAGCGTCATTTCACCCAGCTTACCCTGCCGGACCTCGTCGATTTCATGAATGGAGAAAGTCGCGCAGGCAAGCACCAGCGCCGATCCGCACGTAAGCATGACAATGAACAGCAGTTTGCCGCGCAGTCGCTTCGAATTTCTTTTCATCGCCATTGCCATGCCTGCTCTTTCGGATTTTCCCGGCCGCGGTTATCTGACGGCATAGCCGTGCTCTCCCGGCAGTTTGCCTTCAACACGCAAAACTTTCAGATGCGAAGGCACATCTTTTTCCGCCATGAACGCCAGCGCACCCGGCGTGCCCCTCACATATTCGATGACCATCTCCCGCGAAGTCAGGGTCAGCGGCTCTTCCGCCGCTTCTCCGCGGAAGACCTTGGCCCGCCAGTGCTCGTCAAAGGCCCTGTTGTCCATATCGAGCAGTACGGTCAGTAACCGGTCGCGTTCGTGGGCGCCGCGTTCCCGCAGCGCCAGTTTGACCCTGACGTTGCCCGCCCAGAATCTTCGGTCGCCCAGAAGAAGCCGTCGCAAATGCGCCAGTGTCACATCGTTGTCGGGGTTCACCGGGTTGACCACAACCGCGATATCGCCGGAGTCCTTCTGGACGTTCCCCGACTGGGCTCCGGACTGGGACTGGCCCAGACAGGCGCAGGCGCCAATGACCACGGCGAAAATGTATCCCGCAATTCTCATCCTGTGGTCCATTTAGAAGGCGAACGACAGTTGTGTTCCCAGAGTATTGGCCGGCGCGAGCTGACGACGCATATCCCGTCCGTATTCGATCTTGAATGCCGCGAACTCATTCAGGTCGTAGCGCAAGCCGACCTTAGGTCCGTGCAACAGCCTCACCTCCGAGAAAAGCGGGTCCCTGTCGGGAACATTGAGATATTCATACCGGAAATAAGGGCGATAGTTGCCGAACCGCCTCGATATCTGGGAATAGAACCCGGGAATACTGCTGGTGAAATCGGTATGATCAATGGAGTGACGCAGCAGCACACCTTCATTCAGGAATTCAAAACGGCTGTTCTGATACACGACGTGGGCGAAAAGAATGTTCTCCGTTATATTCGGTTTGCCGGGCGGTGTTACGTGATCGTGATAGTTCGAGAAGCCGAACTGCAGTCCCCGCAGCCAGTCGGGCTTCACGAAGAAACCCAGGTTGAACGCCTTGCCGTTATTGTCGTCCGTTACATTTTGCACCGGATTGACGTCGGCACGCGGGTTACGGCCATTGCCGATATCGGCCACATAGTGCAGAGCGAGTCTGGTCGAGACAATCCCCGTGGCGCTCATGCCGACGCTGTGAATGGGAAGAATGCCGCCGGAATCCTCGAACTGAAACAGAAATGGCCTTCCCAGGGTGGTCTGCATGAGAGCGCTGTGATGATAGGCATTGTTGTAGTAGCCGAACTCCGTGTGATAGCGCCCGAACTGAAGGTTCAGGCGATCGTTCACGGCATAGATCAGTTCGAAGCGCTCCAGATCGATGCCGAAATCGTTGGTGCCAGGATCGGCTTCGATGACCGTTTCAGAAAGGAAGCTGGCTTTGTCGGTCAGGCGCGAGGTAATAAAGAGGTTGAACTGTCCCAGGGTGAAAGAATTGGTCGCCCCTTTCTGATCTTTGGCGTTCCAACTCACGTCTCCGTAGCCGCGCAGTCGCAATCGCGGAGAGCTTCCGTTATCGGCGGAACGTCCGGGCATGGGCATCGGCGAAGATGTATCGACCGGCGGTTTAGCGGTCGGCGGGGTGGCGGCGACTGCAGCTTCAACCGCGGGCTTCTCGCCGCCGGGCTTTTCGGGCCCGCTCTTTGCCATTAGAATCTGCATCTGGCTCCGCAGAGTGTTCACTTCGGACTCAAGGTCCTTCACGCGCTGCAGCAGGGCCTTGGCTGTCTCGGCGTCGATCGGGGCAGCGGTTTCCTGAGCGGCACCGAAGCGGGACAAAGAAACGGTAAGCAGCAGGGCGAGAATCAGCGCCCCGCCCGGCCTGGCCGTCGTGTGAAACAGTTCCTTCTCCTTCAACATCCCATGCCCTCCTGGGGCTGATAGCCAATATCAGCGGATTCTAACCGACGGGGAAGAGTACGATGGTACTCAAAGTGCCTCCCTGATCTCTCTTCTGCAACAATCACTTCCGGAAGGGGTTTGCGGCGCGGAAACACACCTGTTTTTGCCTTTGCCCGGCATCGAATTCACTTGTTACTCTTCCGGCCAGTTACCTTCGTACTGAAGGACGAATCGACCGCTTCGGATTAAACTTAAGAGGATTTTCAGAAAGCGGTAAGGAGCTCGAGTGAAGGTCCTGGTTGCGGATGATTCGGTGATGTATCGCGAGATCCTGAAAGGTCTGCTGTCGAACTGGCATTACGATGTGGTGCTCGCGGGCGATGGAGACGAAGCCATGGCCATTCTGAACGAAGAGGACGCGCCCCACCTTCTGCTGCTCGACAGCATGATGCCCGGCCTGAGCGGCCCCGAACTGTGCCAGGCGGTACGCAACAAGCAGCAGGATTACACTTACATTATTCTGCTCAGCTCAAGGGTCGAAGAAGAGGACGTCGCGCACGGTTTCGAAGTGGGCGCCGACGATTATCTGTGCAAGCCGTTCAGGGAGTTCGAGCTGCGCGCCCGCCTGCGGGCCGGCGAGCGGATCATCCGGACCCATGAAGAGCTGATCAAGGCGCAGGAAGCGCTGCAGTTCCAGGCCACTCACGATCTGGTGACGCAACTGCCCAACCGCCGCGGAATCATGGAGATTCTGAATCGAGAGCTGAATCGGGCCGCGCGCACCGCCGAGCCCATCACCGTCTGCATGGCGGACCTGGACAATTTCAAGCGCGTCAACGATACCTGGGGACACATGGTCGGCGACGACGTGCTGCGCTGGACGGCGGAACAGATGCCGGGCGCTCTGCGAAAATACGATTCGGTCGGCCGTTACGGCGGCGAAGAGTTCCTGATCGTGCTGCCGGGTTGCGACAGCAGGTGCGGCGTGGAAGTCGGCGAACGCCTGCGCCAGCGTATCGCAGGGGGTGTCTTTGCATCCGGAGCCGCGCAGTTTTCAGTGACGATGAGTGTGGGAGTATGCCAGTTGCTTCCGGGAATGAAGATTGAAGAACTGCTCAATAGCGCGGACCAGGCGCTCTACCAGGCGAAGAAGCTGGGCCGAAACCGCGTGGAGGCAGCCGCCGCCGGGAGCGGACCCCGGGTGGATGCCGATCCTTCGATTTTTGCATTTTCGCCGAAGTAATCGGGAAGCCACCCCGGCGCGCGCACATCCTGCCAATCATTCATGTCCGGTGGAATTCCAGTCGAACCCCGGGGAGGCCTCGGTCTGCCGGAACAGTTCATACTGCTCGACCACATACTTCAATTCCACTTTTTGGCTGGGCACATAAGCGGTAATTCTAAAATATAAAAATCCATGGATGTCGCCCTGACTGATCAGCTCGGCATAGGTATGCCCGACCACCGGATCCGCGATGCTGCTGAACCGGGTATAGTTCGCGCGCTCATGGACGCGCTTAACGTTGAAAACATGGTCGGGGCGCAGTTCTTCGATGGGAACATCTCCGAGATCGGCGATCACGTCGAGACCGTGCCCCTGCAGGTAGTCCCAGGTTTTGCAGGCGCCGTTGAAGAGCAGTTCGGGACTGTTGCGCCGCAGCGAATATTTGGAGAGAAACAGAGCGGTGTTCTCGTAGCCTTTTTGGAACTCTTCCTCCGAACGGCAGCTGTAGCTGGGCGAGAGTGTTGCCGTTCTGATCCTGTGCAATTCCGGAAGCCCTGAATCTTCCCGGGGCTGTTGCGGGGTAAAGGCTGACAGGACGAGGCACATCGCCGCGAGCGCGAAAACGGATTTCATGGAAAGGCTCTCCTGATCGGATTTTATGCCTGGATCAAGCGGGCGAATCCGGTCGCCATCCAGTATATCCCGTGTCGCAGAGACCTGTTATTCGTGACGCAATGCCTCCCATGGGCTGGACCTTCCGAAACTCTTCGGCTTCAGGGGCTAAACAGACCGCTGAAAAATGTTCGGACAACCGTAGAAGAGGGCGGCTTCAGCCGCCCGATGAGAACGATCATCTTTCCGGCTTCAGCCGCGGATTGATCCTTCGGGTCGTCGGAATTTATGAAGGAAACGCAAACTGCTGAATCTGAAAGAACTGATGATCCTCCATGCACGTCGAAGCAGTGGGAAGTCAAACCGCGGCTGAAGCCGGGAGAATATTCGCGTTCACCGGGCGGCTGAAGCCGCCCTCTTCTACAGTTGTCCGGGCATTTTTCCGCAAGCTCTTCAGTTGTGCCGCTCAAGGGCAAAATGGATCGGGCTTTAAAGCCAATTCGCATCCGCCGCAAAAGTAAGTGACATTGGGCTGAAGCCCGGAAACGGATTGTTTCCAAGCGGGCGGCTGAAACTGCCCGCTTCTACGGTTGCGCCTGCATTTTTCCGCAGCCTGTCCGCTGGCGCGTAAGCGCCACTTTGGCGGAATATATAGGCATGAAAGTTACGGTGTCCTATGCCAAATCGAACCTGCCGGAATTGTTGAGGGCCGTCGAGCGCGGAGAAAGCGTGACGATCTCGCGCTGTGGCAAACCGGTTGCAATGCTTAGCCCGGTTCCGCAAGCCCGGAAGTCGAAGAGAAAGTTGGGCGCCCTTAAAGGCAGGATAAAAATCCTCGATTCCGGATGGGCGCGGCCAATGACGGATAAGGAAGCAGAAGACTTTATCGAAGGTCGATATTAGCAAGGAATGCGGGCTGGTTTACATGTTTTCCGCGTACGGTCACGGAACCAGCGTAGTCCAGGGCTCACAGAACCACCACCGACACCCCCTGATTGTTCCTGCCCAGGTCCGAATCCTTCTTCCATTCAGGGAAGCGTTTGAGCAACTCCCACGCAGTTTCATCCGAGACGCGCCAGTTCTCTCCGGGAATGCAGGCGCGGATGGTTCCATCCCGCGCGGCCTTGCGGAGATCTTTCTGCAGTTCGAGGCGCAGCGCCCCGCCCGCTCCGGAGGAACCGTAGCCATGGATCAGCTTGACGGCCTTGTAGCCCGCGCGGCGGGCGGATTGCAGCTCAAATTGCATCCGAAGGCGGGCCTGTTCGACGGTGGGCATTCCGTCTTCGAGGTTGACGATCTTGATAGGTTCCGCCTTTCGGGACATGTTCCGAGTGTAACCCCGGGCACAACGAAATTTAAGATATGATTTTCACTGTCATGAGCATGAAGCAGATTGCCGAACAGGCCCTGAATACCGTGAATCTGCGCGGCGCGCAGTATGCGGACACAAGAATTGTCGATCATCGCGTGCGCGATCTTACCACCAGAAACGGCAAGGTCGGCAACGCCGGCAGCGGCGAATCGCTGGGAATCGGAATCCGCGTGCTGGTGGACGATTCCTGGGGCTTCGCTTCCACCGACGATCTCACCCGCGAGTCAGTGGACCGCATAGCGGACCAGGCCGTTCAGATTGCCCGCGCCTCGGCCCGGGTCAAAGAACAGCCGATACGGCTGGCGCCGGAACCGGCGGCGAAGATCGAGTGGGCGAGCCCCTGCAAGATCGATCCCTTCACAACTTCGATTGACGAGAACCTCGACCTGCTGACACGCATCGACCATGAACTGCTGACGGTGAAGGGCGTGACCATGGCCGAGAGCAATCTGCATTTCGGCCGGTACGAACAGTGGTTCTACAGCACCGAAGGCTCGGACATCCATCAGACGCGGGTCATAACCGGCGCGGGATTTTCCGCGCTTTCGTTTCAGGGGACGGAGATTCAGAAACGGTCGTTCCCCAACTCTTTTGGCGGTCAGCATCAGAACAAGGGTTACGAACTGGTGGATGAACTCGACCTGCTGGCAAATGCCCGCCGCATCGGCGAACAGGCGGTGGCGCTGCATCAGGCCGCGCAGTGTCCACAGGGGAAGATGTCGCTGGTGCTGGGATCGTCGCAATTGGGACTGCAGATTCATGAATCGATCGGCCATCCGATCGAGCTGGACCGGGTGCTGGGCATGGAAGCCAACTTTGCCGGGACGTCGTTCCTGACGCTGGAAAAGCTGCGGTCGCTCCGCTACGGCAGCGATATCGTCAATGTGGTCGCCGATGCCACCGAGCCGCACGGCCCCGGTCTGGGCACCTACGCCTATGACGACGAAGGCGTGCGGGGACAATGCACGCCCATCATCACCAATGGCCTGTTTACCGGATACATCTCTTCGCGCGAAACCGCGCATACCATCGGCGAGAACCGTTCGAACGGCACCATGCGGGCTGAAAGCTGGAACCGAATTCCGCTGATTCGCATGACCAATATCAGCATTCTGCCGGGCGAAAAGCCGCTGACCTTCGACCAGCTGCTGGCCGGAACCGACGATGGCGTTTACATGGAGACCAACCGCTCGTGGTCCATCGACGATAAGCGTTACAACTTTCAGTTCGGCTGCGAGATCGGATGGGAGATCAAAGGCGGCAGGCTGGGCCGGATGCTGAAGAACCCTTCGTATTCAGGCATTACCACTGAGTTCTGGAACTCCATGGACGCCATCTGCTCCCGCGATCAGTGGACACTCTGGGGCACCCCCAACTGCGGCAAGGGCCAGCCCATGCAGACCATGGGAACGGGACATGGAGCCGCTCCGGCAAGATTCACGAATGTGATGGTGGGGACAGCGTATAAGGGAAAATAAGCAAATGGCAATAAGCAATTGGCAAATTAGCCATGAGACAGTATGGCGAGGTGAAACAAGAACCAACCCCATTCACCGCAAAGGACGCAGAGGACGCAAAGGAAAGAATGGGGAAAGATCGATCACACAGAGACGAATGCAACTGCTTCGCGACACGGTTGCGTGGCTGATTTCTAATTGCTCCCATGCTGTTTCATGGCTGACTGCTGAGTGCTACTGCTGACTGCTCTACGAGGACAGATGTTAACTCAAGAAAAATCGCACGACCTGTTCGACCGCATCAGGAAGTTCTCGACCGTGGATGAGGTCGAGGTTCATTTTTCATTCATCGACTACGCGCTCACGAGATTTGCCAACAACACGATTCACCAAAATGTCGCCGAGCTAAGCGAGTCGGCGTCGATTCGGGTGGCGTTTGACGGCAAGACGGCGCGGGCCACGACCAATCGCTTTGACGACGAGAGTCTTTTGAGGGCGGTGCGGTCGGCGGAGAGCATTGCGAAGGTGCAGGAGCCCGATCCGGACCGGCTGCCAATGGCCTCTCCTGAAGAGGCGCGCCTGACGGACGCGGAAGCAAAAACCGCCGGCCCTGCGCCGCAGCGCTGGTTCGACCAGACCGCGGCGATTACTCCGGATGACCGCTCGGCGGCGGTGGCGGAGATTGTGACGGCGGCCAAAAAGAACAGCCTGGTTACGGCCGGAATTTATTCCAGCGCGCGGATATGGGGAGGGATCGTGAATTCCCGGGGCCTGAGCGCATTTCACCGTCAGACCTCGGCCGAGGTTTCCATTACCATGCTGGCGGGCGATTCCTCGGGCTGGCAGAAGTTCAACTCGCCCGATGTCAAGGCGGTCGATCATGCGCGCCTGGCGGAAATCGCCGCACAGAAAGCCAGGGATTCTCATGCGCCCCGGGAACTGCCTCCGGGCCGATACACCGTGGTCCTTGAGCCTTCCGCGGCCCTCGATTTGACGGGCTTCATGTTCTACGATTTTTCGGGCCTCGCCATCCTCGATCAGCGATCGTTTCTCAACAACCGGGTGGGCACGCGGCTGTTCGGCGAAAACATCTCCATCGTCGACGATGTTTTTCATCGTTTGCAGTCGGGTGTGCCCTATGACGGCGAGGGGGTTGCGCGCCGCAGGGTCTCCCTGGTCGAAAACGGTGTCATCAAAAATCTGGTGTATGCGCGCAGCACCGCGAAGCGAATCCTGGCTTCGGAGTATGCGGACAAAGTCGGTGCAGTGGCCACCACCGGACACGGATATCCGCTGCCCAATGAAGCGGGCGAGGCCCCGGTCAATATTGTCTTCCTCAATTCCGGGCGCGGGCAGACCACCGAAGAGATGATCGCCGGTACGGAACGCGGCATCCTGATCACACGGTTTTGGTATATCCGCGAAGTCGATCCGTATGAGAAAACGCTGACCGGAATGACCCGCGACGGCACATTTCTGATTGAAAACGGAAAGCTGGCGGGGGGCATCCGCAATTTTCGCTTCAATCAGAGCCTGATTGAGATGCTGAATTCGGTGGAGGCCATGGGCCGTCCGGTGCGCGCCGTCGGCGAAGAATCGTTCGATATGGTGGTTCCGGCGATGAAAGTAAAGGGGTTCAACTTCACCGAAGTAACCAGGTTTTAGCGGGTATTTTTCGCGTCTTTGGCCCCTGTCCCGCTGTGTACGCTCTCAAACCAAAGTAATGTTTGACCCGCATGGAAGCGGGTGTATAAAGCAGGACAGAGGTGACGGGTGATCGATTTAAGAAGTTCCGTACGATTTCCACTCAAGCTTCCCATTACCATCCGGACGGATGATGCG
>WNFG01005643.1_pt1 | contig 10528 bp, 10 predicted proteins | sample 5400431 | NCBI WGS metagenome assembly WNFG01 (sample SAMN13153346, study PRJNA577476) | soil metagenome | isolation source: 120 cm saprolite under Douglas fir tree site 2 hole 3 replicate 2 | place: USA:California | collected 2015-04-18
CGCGATCCGATCGATGGGCCGCCGCGCCTCCAGCGCTTCCTTAACAGCATGTATGCCAGTCAGCTTGTCCATGAAGTTGAGAGTTTACAGTTGCAAGTCCGCAGTTGAAAGCGGCAGTGAGTGAGACAGGCATTCCTGCCTGTCCTCCGTGGGCCTCTTCACGGCCTTAACGTCTGGAGCAACAGTCAATCCAACGCCGAACAGAACTCGATAATTCTCTCGCGCGCCGACTTTACCGTCACCGCAAACGAAACCGCAGCCGCCTCATCAAGCAACAGAATCACCCGGTCGAGTTCGCCTTCCCCGGCACGCCCGGCCAGCGCCAGTCGGATCGGATGAAACAGCTCGCGCCCGCGCAACTCCATCCCTTCCTTCAACGCAGTAACAATCTCCTTAAATCTCTCAGAAGTCAGCGCCGCTCCATCCAGTAGCAGCAACGCAACTTGCCGAGTCACACCCCGCGCCGCATACCGCGAGAGCACTACGTGGCTTTCCACCTTGGAAATGATCTCGTACGCGTCATATTGAAACACTAAGCCAAGCAACTCCGCCAACGCAGCGCGGTCAGCAGCGTGACCCCCAAGCATCGAAGCAGCGCGTTCGCACCAACTACGTTGTTCAGTCGAAGCCTCCCCCGCCAGCCACCCACGCTCACGAAGAATAGCGATAACATCGTCCGCAGTGAATGGATTCGCCGCAACAATCGGCGCTTCAGAATGTTCATCTGGAATCATTAAGCTGATTGTAGCGGACCCTGGTCCGTTGTAGTGGCGGGTCTTCAGACCCGTTCTTTCGTTCTCTGTATCGAGGCGCACCGTTCTATACTCTGAGCCTCGAAATGCTGCGCCCCAAGCACACTCTTGCAATTCAGCGAGAAGTCAGCGTCGCCACCACGTGCGCCGCAATCGCTTCCCCGCGCCCAATCGCGTCTACGCCCTCGTTAGTCTTTGCTTTGAGATGAATCTTTTCCACCCCGACACCCAACGCTTTCGCCAACGCCTCACGCATCTTCGGGAAATGCGGCCCCAGCTTCGGCTTCTCTGTAATCACCACGGCATCGACATGCTCAATCGCAAATTGCTTTTCATCCAGCAATTCCTTCGCATGTTCCAGAAAGAGCATACTGTTCGCGCCCTTCCACTTCGGATCGGTGTCCGGAAAATGCGTGCCGATATCCCCAAGCCCCGCCGCACCCAGCAGCGCATCGCAAAGCGCGTGCGCCAGCACGTCCCCGTCCGAGTGTCCCACCGGCCCCTTATCAAACGGCAGCTCAATCCCGCCCACAATAAGTTTCCGGCCAGCTTCCAACCGATGCAGGTCATAACCAATTCCGCAGCGCGTGCTCATGCTTTCTTTCGCTCGCGTTCCACGTAAAACCGCGCCAATTCCATATCCGCCGGCTTCGTGATCTTCATATTTCTCTCCGAACCCAGCACGACGTGCACATCGTGCCCCATGCGCTCAACGAGTCCCGCCTCATCCGAAGCATTTACCCCGTCCGCCTCGGCGCGCGCAAACGCCTCTTTCAGAAGTTTCGTCGCAAACGCTTGCGGCGTCTGCGCCAGCACCACGCGCTCGCGCGGCACCGTTCCCGTAATCAACGCCACATCCTCCGGCAAACTCGCGCGCTTCACTTCCTTGACCGTGTCCATCGCCGGGATGCCAAGTATCGCCGCCTCGCACCGCCGAGCCTCTTCAATCACGCGCGCAACCTGCTCCGGCGTCACGAACGGCCTTACGGCGTCATGCACCAGCACAATCTCCGTATCGTTCGTCACTTCGCGCAGCGCCGCCGCAACCGAATCCTGCCGCGAGTCGCCGCCCTTCACGACCCGCACCGTCTGCTTCAATTTTTCCTTCCTAATCAGTCCCTCGAGCCGCCACATTTCATCCGACCGCGTGGCCACAATGATGTCTGTAACTTGCGCGCAAGCCGCGATCCGCCGCAGGCTCAGAATCACGATCGGCGTCCCATCCAGCTCAAGAAACTGCTTGGGCGTTTCCGCGCCCATGCGCGTTCCCATACCGGCCGCGGGAAGAATGGCAGCGATTCGGCTCATGTTTGGAGCGATTCCGCCCGGACGCTTCAAGGCGAGGACTCGCAAACTTCAGAGTGTACCTCAAGCGGGGTTATGGGGTGAAATACCAGGCATCCGCAGGCAGTGTCTCAATTTCGATTTGAGCGGCGCTGCTGGCAGCTCTGGCATACTAACGCAATGGCTCAGTGCCCAAAATGCGAGGGGTTCTCACAAAAGCTCAGCATTGGCAACCCTAATGAATATCAAGACATGGCCCGCAAGCTGATTAAGGCCGTGAGTCAAGGGACCTTCTTACTGGTGCACGCCGACTGCCCTCTGCAGCACTTGTTCAACACCGTTTGGCCAGGAGACTGCCTTCAGCACGACTTCCAATGCACTGCTTGCGGGCGGGCGTTTCAGCTCTTCGCTGACACTTATCATGGCCGTGCAAGCTGGGGACCCAGCGACATACCATCACACTGAGACGCGAGCCATCAGCACACAATCTGTTATCTGAGATCGGATTCAGGAAAAATGGGACGTGCCTGTCAGTCCAGAGCACCCTGCTCTGGAATCCGCGCGGATGGTTCCACTCGGTTCGTGGCATCCGATCGCATACCGCCACCGCCGTCTCCCCGGCCCGCCGCGGCAGCTTGCCGCAAGGGAGCAGCCGCCTGCTCCGCTCGTTCTTCCAGCCGCCCAAAAATCATTTTCCCTGCCGTGGTCTGATGAACGGACGTCACAATAATGTCGACACTCCTGTTGATCATTCGCCGTGCGCCATCCACCACCACCATCGTGCCATCATCCAGATACGCCACGCCCTGGTTCGCTTCTTTGCCCTCGCGAAGAATCAGTACGCGCATCGGCTCGCCGGGAAGCACGACCGGCTTCAGCGCATGCGCCAGCAGATTCACGTTCAGCACCGAGCAGCCCTGCACCGTGGCCACTTTGTTCAAATTGAAATCGTTGGTCACAATTTTCGCACCGCTGCGCCGCGCCAGCTCCACCAGTTTGTGATCCACGTCCCCAGCGTGCGGGAAATCCTCCTCCAGAATCCTCACTTCCACTTGGGGCATTTTCTGAATCCTTTGCAGTACCTCCAGCCCGCGCCGTCCTCGCTGCCGTTTCAACGCTTCCGAAGAATCCGCAACCATCTGCAGCTCGTGCAGCACGAATTGCGGCACCCCAAGAACTCCTTCCAGGAATTGCGCCTCGCAGATATCCGCGATGCGGCCGTCGATCAATACGCTGGTGTCCAAAAGCTTCATGGATTCGGGTGCAGCGGCCTTCTTTCCGAAGAACCCGTCCAAAGCATCAACATGCACTTCCCCGCCCCGGCGTGAGCCAAGTACGAGTCCGAGGTATCCAAAAGCAAAAAGTGCCGAGAATTCGAGGAACGACTTGGTGGGTTCGGGCTCGTCCGTGCGGGAAATCACCAGGGTGACCAGCAGCGCCGCGAATACTCCAAGCACCGCGCCAAACGCTCCGCCCAGCAACCCGCCCAGCGCCGCCCGCCGCAGCCGCAACTCTGCCAGCAGAACCACCAACGCAATCAGCAACCCCACGCTGGCAGCCGCCAATCCACGAAGGCCAAACGGCCCAAGCGTATAACTCACCGCCCCGGTGCAAGCGATCAGAAAAGCCCGCACTACCCAGAAATCCCAGGCACCGCGCGATGCCCAGGCATTCTGCAAATGGATGGCACGATTTTCCCGGGGTGATGAAACTCGGGATTCCGGAGAAGGTGAACGCCGTTGTGCTTCAGGCTTGATCCGGCTCATACGACCTCACAGTATCGAACTTGCACTGCAAAATCGGTACAGCCAGCCCGCAGGAGCGGAGAGGCTGGGAAAGAGCCGCTGCGGGATGTTGGAACGCCCGCCGTCTATATACTCTTGCAATACTAGGGCGTCAAGCAGGTATTAACTCGCAAGCCGAAAAAATGCTGATGCAGAGGATAGAAATTCCCATTTTGGGAAACAGAACGGAGGAAATGTTGGTGCGGTAGGTAAAAAATTCCCATTATGGGACGTACAACCGCGGCACTCGTTGGCTCACCGCGCAGAGCAGGTCCGAAGTGACCGTCCCGATGCTGCGTGCCACGCGATTCGCCGGGAGTACCTGCTTGCCGTCTGTTCCATGGATAGTGGCCACATCACCGATCTTCGCATCTTCGATGTCCGTAACATCTATCATGGTCACGTCCATCGAGATAATGCCCACGATCGGCGCAAGCTTCCCGCGCACCAGCACATTTCCGCGATTTCCCAGCGAGCGGTGAATCCCATCTCCATACCCTGCGGCCAGCACGCCAATCCGCGTGGGCCTCTGGGCGACAAACGTCGCGTCGTATCCGACTCCCGCCCCCTGCGCCACATCGCGCAAGGTGATAATCCTCGAACGCAGGCTCATCACCGGTTTCAGCGGCAGCCGTGCTTCGGCTTCTTCCCTTTTTTCAGCTGGATCGTAGCCAGGATGATAGCCATAGAGAATGGCTCCGGGTCGCACCATGTCCGCCCAGGTTTCCGGCCGCGTTACGATCGCGGCGCTGTTCGCCAGGTGCACAATCCCCGGATCGATCCCCAGCGCGCGCAGGCGCTCGAGTGCGGCGTAGAATCGCTCCTCTTGTTCGCCTGTCTGCTGCCCAACGTAGCTTTCCGTGAAAACTCCCGAGGAAGCAAAGTGCGAAAAGATGCCCGTGAGCTGGACGTTTTTGCATTTTCCGAGCTGCCGCGCAAAACACTCCACGTCCCCGGTGGCGATACCCAGCCGGTTCATGCCGGTATCGATCTTCAAATGAAACCCTACGCGCTTCTTTCCGCCGCGGCGCGCCGCCGCGCGATCCAGCAGCTCCAGTTGTTCGCAGCGATGGATCACCGCCGTGAGGTCGTGCTCCACCAGCCGCGATTCCTCTCCCGGCACGAAACTGGTGAGAATCAGGATCGGCTTCCGGACACCGTTCTTGCGAACCGCAATGCCCTCGTCGGTGCAGGTAACTCCAAACCAGTCCGACCCGGCCTTCTCCAGTGCCTTTGCCACTTCCGGACCGCCGTGGCCATAACCATTGCCTTTGACGATGGAGAGAATCTTGCGCGGGGTTTTGTGTTTTTCCTGCGGCGGGTTTACGTACTTGCGAATCGCATCCAGGTTGTACGCCAGCGCCCCAAGCGACACTTCGGCCCACACCGGACGTCGCGCCTCGTTGCGGGGACTTTTCTGTTTAGCTGCCATGTTCCTTCCGAAAAATTTAGTTTACGCCATTCACCCGGTCTCGGCCCGCCGCCAGCCACTTCGCCTGCCGCCTGAACGACAATACCCCCCTGTTGAGCAAACGGGTGGCCTTTCTCACTCGCCTCTCACGAACTAAGCTCAGGCGTTTTCGACGGGAACTCTTTTTCCTATTGACTTTCCTTTATAATCTGTTATACTTAACCCTGTAGAAAACTTCGCTTGGAGTGCGGGAGCTTGTGTACCCTGAGCGGAGCCGAAGGGCTCCCGCTTTTCTTTCTTCCAGAGCTCTTTTCCCAGCGCAACCCGTTTTGCTCAGCGAAACATAGCTCTTTAAAATCAACCACTTACGCAATGCAAATTTGTAAGTCCTTTGCTCTTATATTCATGCAAAATGCCGGGGGTGGGGGGTAGCACAACCGTTTCAACAATCCATTGCGTCACTGCCAGAATCCTAAGCGTCCCGGCACAAAGTGTGTGGAAACTGCCGCGCTGTGGCTTGCCTACCGCAGCCTGCCTGCCGAAGGCAGGGCAGGCAAATTACATCTCGTCAGGCGCAAACTGCGAGAAGGCGTCCGGCGCCGCCTCTTCAAACCGTGTGAACCGGCTGCGAAACACAAACTTCACCATGTCGGTCGGGCCATTCCTCTGCTTGGCGATGCGAAGCTCTGTTTCTTCCCTCTCCTCGGGCGTCGCCCCGGCTTTGAAGAAATGCGGACGGTAGATGAACATCACCACGTCGGCGTCTTGCTCGATAGCGCCAGACTCGCGCAAATCCGAAAGCTGCGGCCCGCGCTCGTCGCGCTCCGGCGCGCGCGTGAGCTGACTGAGCACCAGCACCGGAATCTGCAATTCCTTCGCCAAGCCTTTCAAGCTGCGGGAAATGCTTGCCACTTCTTCCTGCCGGTTCCCAAACCGCCCGCGCGCGGTGATCAACTGCAGGTAGTCCACCACCAGCATGGACAATCCTTTGTCGCGTTTCAGCCGCCGTGCCTTGGCTCCGATTTCCAGCACGCTGATCGAGCCTGCATCGTCGATCCACAGCGGGGCCGATGAAATCGTTCCCAGCGATTCCGTCATCCGCCGCCAGTCTTCCCGGCTCAAATGCCCGGTGCGGAATTTGTGCGCGTCAATCTGCGCCACCGAAGCCACCAGGCGCTGCAGCAGCGATTCCTTGGACATTTCCAGGCTGAACATGGCCACCGGGTGTCCGCCTCGAATCGCGATGTTTTCCATCAGGTTCAGAGCCAGCGCCGTTTTCCCTTGCGAAGGCCGCGCCGCCAGAATCAACAATTCGGAAGGCTGCAAGCCGGAAGTGAGTTTATCCAGTTCCACGTACCCCGTGGGAATTCCGGTGATGCTCTTCCCTTCCCTGAAGATTCTTTCCAGGCGCTCGAAATTGTCGCGGACGATGTCCTTGATCGGAAGCAGCCCCGCGCGCACGCGGTCTTCCGCTAGCGCAAAAATCGAAGACTCCGCGCCATCCAGAATCGCGTCCGCGCCATCCTCACCCTCGAACGCGCGCTGCTGAATATTGTGCGTGGTGTGAATCAAGTTCCGCAGGATGGCCTTTTCCTTGACGATGCGCGCGTAATGCTCGATGTTGGAAACTTTCGGCATGCCGTCCGCCAGCGACGCCAGGTACGGCGCGCCTCCGGAGGCTTCCAGGTCGCCCTTGCGGTTCAATTCCTCGGTCAGCGTCACCAGGTCGATGGCCTGCTGCACCTCGCCCAGCGCGATCATCTGCGTGAACACCCGCCGGTGCTGGTCTAGAAAAAAATCTTCCGGCCGCAGATGCTCGATCGCCGGGTTCAGCGCGTTGTTATCCAGCAAAATCGCGCCAAGCACGGAGCGTTCGGCATCCAAGTTATTCGGAAGGGGTTTCTCAAGTGTCGCGTCAGCAGGCATAGGGGTCTACTGTATATTCGCCTTTTCTTCGCTTTTGTAGCATGATCTCCGCGGAAGGGCAAGTACAGAAATTTTATTCCGTGTAAGAACGCCTGCTCATTCAAAGCGATGCCGCATTGTGCGTGGAAGTCATTCGCGCGTCAATCCAAGTCCCTGTGCATCGCTTCGGAAATCGTTGCAAATCTTTTTTTGCTCTTGACTCGGCAAGTTTTTTATCCCTCTCCGGCGATGCTGCGTTGAAAATGTGTCGCTTTGCGTGAGACGCGCATCGAAGTTCTATCTGTGAATCCAGAATAACGAACGGAGAGTCTCGATGGCCAAGATGAAAGTGGCACTGGTGCCGAAACCGGGAGCGGATTTTGAAATTGTCGAGCGCGAAATTCCCAACCCAACTGCCGGGCACGTGCGCATTCGCGTGCAGGCTTGCGGCATCTGTCACAGCGACAGCCTGGTAAAAGAAGGATACTGGCCCGGCATTCAATATCCCCGCGCCCCTGGACACGAAGTTGCCGGCGTGATCGACGACGTCGGCGCCGGTGTCACCGGCTGGAAAAAGGGCCAGCGCGTCGGCGTTGGCTGGCACGGCGGCCAGGACGGCACTTGCATCGCCTGCCGCCGCGGAGATTTTGGCAATTGCCAGAACGCAAAGATTTGTGGAATCACCTTCGATGGCGGCTATCAGGAATACATGATCGCTCCCGTGGAAGCACTCGCTGCAATGCCGGAGAGTCTCGACGCCGTGGAAGCCGGCCCGCTGCTTTGCGCGGGTGTTACCACCTTCAACGCTCTGCGCCATAGCGGCGCTTTGCCTTCAGACCTCGTTGCCGTCCAAGGCATCGGCGGCCTTGGGCACCTTGGAATTCAGTTTGCCAATAAATTTGGATACAGAGTTGCCGCCGTCGGCCGCGGTTCCCAGAAAGCTGCTCTCGCCAAGAAACTCGGCGCGCATGTCTACATCGACAGCAAAGTCACCAATGCGGCCGAAGAACTTCAGAAACTCGGCGGCGCCCGCGTGATTCTGGCCACTGCCACGGACTCAAAATCGATGTCCGACCTGGTCGGCGGTCTCGGCTTGAACGGAACGCTCCTGGTGGTCGGCGCGGGACAGGGCCCGATTGAAGCTTCGCCAATTCAACTCATCGTGGGGCGAAGGAGAGTCCAGGGCTGGCCCGGCGGCATTCCCACGGATTCCGAAGACACCCTGCGCTTCGCCGAAATGGCTGGGGTTCGCCCGATGATCGAAAAATTCCCCCTGGAAAAAGCCGCCGAAGCCTACGCCCGCATGATAAGCGGCAAAGCCGAGTTCCGCGTCGTCCTGACAATGTAGCGTCGCAATCGCGGCGTTCGCTGGCTGGAACTGAGCCCAAAAATAATGTAGGGGCGCAGCATGCTGCGCCCCTCTCGCGTTTGGCTATCCTGAAGCATAGAGAACGGCGGATTGCAGGTTGTTTTGAATTAAAAAAGGCTTTGTTGCGCGTTGGTTGCGTGCGACGAAGCCGTTTTTATTTTGTAGGCCCAAGGCGGAGGTCCAGAGGTCAGCCCGCAGCAACGAAATAGCCTGGGGAGTAGTGATGCGCGAATGGGGCCGGCGAGGTCGAAGCCGCTGCCAGCGCGGACGGGGCAAGGGGCTGTGAGCAAGGTGGCAGTTTTCCAGAGCCAGCAGCAGTAATGCGTAGACGAACACGAAGAAAGTGGCGGTGGTGCGCACGGCGGGATCGCTGCGAACCTGTGGCTGCCCGAAACCCAGCAGAGTTTTTTCGTCGCGGAAGTTGAGTTCGATCTCCCAGCGCCACAGGTAGGCTTGCAGGATTTGCTGCGGTGCTAAGGCGGGATCGCTGGAAATCAAATAAGCGGGATTGCGATAGCTGAGGTGGGCGCCTTTTCTGAGCCGGTAGGCAATCGGGCGGACGATCAGCAGCGAGAGTTGGCGCTCGCCGCCAGCGTGCTTCCAGCGCAGGGGCGTGATGAATTTGATGTCGAAGTCGTGGACGTTTCCGGCGGCAAAGGCTTGCACGGTGGTCCACGGAATGGATTCATCGCGACGCCATTGTTCGGGAGTGGGCCGAAGCTGGCCGTAGCAGCGGTGACGGCCACGTCCGTGGTTTTCCTCTTCGGCAGTGGGCAGCGCATAGAGGCGAGCGTCCTTGCGAATACGGCCGATGAGGGTGGTGCGTGGAGGCAGATCTCGCAGCACCGTTCGGTTGGTGAAGGTGGCATCGGCGCAGACGAGCAGCGGGCGAGTAGCGCCGCCTGCGAACTCATCGATGGCCTGCCGCAAATGAGTGAGGCGTTCGGCTCCACGGCGGCTGATGGTGGCTGCCGCCGAGAGCGCACGCCAGCTTTGCCACTGCTCGGCATCGGCGCGGCGCGAGGGTTTGCGCGGCGAAGGGGCGTGCTGCAGATCAACAGGAATGGCACGGGCCGAACTCGCGGGCGCGGCGGGATGCTCGGGCAGGGCTAGGGAAATCTGCAGGAAGCGACTAGCCCAGATGAAATTATCCGCAAAATGCGGTCCCAGCGGATCGCGCCGCCACGAGGTGCCGGCGATACGGTGGCCGCGCTTGCGAACCAGTGTGTCATCGAGCAAGGCCACCACCGGGCTGGCGGGCGGCAGGATTTCCAGCACGCCGTTCAGTGGGACCCGCCAAAGAGCCTGGGGAGCGAGACGCTCGCGTTCAAACAGACGATAGGCCGCTGACCAGTCGCGGAACTGTTGCCCGGCGGTACACAGCAAGCCGGACAAGGTGTGGCGGCCCAAGCAGGTTAGGGCGGACAGACCAAGCGCGCGCGCCCGCTCCGCGGAACGCTGTTGCGCGAAAGCCACGCGCGCCTGATCGAACAGCGCATTCCAACAAGCCATCACGCCTTGCCGCGTTTGGTTTTTTTTAGCGTCGCTGCGGGAAGCTTGCGACGACGGAGAAGTAGACGGTTCTTGTCTTCAACGATCCACTCCACGATCTCCCCGCGTTGAAACTCCATAGCTTGGGCCACGGCGGAGGGGAAGTTGATATACCACTGCTGGCTTTCTTTGCGTTGGATGAGTTGCACTTTGGTGGGGAAACCCATAAACAATCCTCCTGTACTCTAGTTATATAACTAGATACAAAGAGACACAAGACAAAGCTCGCAAAGAATGTCGGGGGTGGCACTACGGGAGAAGAATACTTTTCGACTAGAAGCCATCTCATAAATGGAGCCTTGGGGGTCGAAGCTTTAGCTCCGACATCAAAAGCCAAGAAAAATTGGGCTTTAGCCCCTGAGGAAATGCTCCTCTGCGAGCGTTTTACATTTATGAGATAAGTTCTAGTCAAAGGGCCAAACGCGAGCGGCCCGCCTCGGAAGGCGGGCCCTACAGCGGCAGGGAGAGGGCA
>WNFG01013398.1_pt1 | contig 10528 bp, 9 predicted proteins | sample 5400431 | NCBI WGS metagenome assembly WNFG01 (sample SAMN13153346, study PRJNA577476) | soil metagenome | isolation source: 120 cm saprolite under Douglas fir tree site 2 hole 3 replicate 2 | place: USA:California | collected 2015-04-18
TGATCATCGTCGACGAGTTCACCGGCCGTCAGCAACCCGGGCGGCGCTGGGCCGATGGCCTGCACCAGGCGGTCGAAGCCAAAGAAGGCGTCAAGGTCCAGCAGGAGACGCAGACACTCGCCACCATCACCTACCAGAACTATTTCCGGCTCTACAAAAAGCTGGCCGGCATGACGGGAACGGCGGTCACGGAGGCCGAGGAGTTCGACAAGATCTACAAGCTCCAGGTGGTCGTGATCCCGACCCACAAGCCGATGATTCGCGACGATCGTCCCGATCTCATCTACAAAACGGAGGACGCGAAGTTCAACGCGGTCGCCGACGAGATCCAGGAGGTCGCCAGCGCCGGCCGCCCGGTGCTCGTCGGTACCGTGTCGGTGGAGAAGTCCGAGCGTCTTGCCCGGCTGTTGGAAAAGCGTGGCGTGCGGCACGAGGTTCTCAACGCCAAGCAGCATGAACGGGAGGCGCTGATCGTTGCCAACGCCGGCCAGGCCAGCGCGGTGACGATCGCCACCAACAGGGCCGGCCGTGGCACCGACATCGTGCTCGGCCCCGCCGTGGCGGAGGGTGGCGGTCTCCATATCGTCGGCACCGAGCGGCATGAGAGCCGCCGCATCGACAACCAGCTCCGCGGTCGCGCCGGCCGGCAGGGTGACCCCGGTTCCTCGCGCTTCTTCCTTGCGCTCGACGACGACCTGATGCGGATCTTTGGTGGAGAGCGCATCAAGGGCATGATGAACATGCTCCGGGTGGCCGACGACGAGCCGATCGAATCGCGCATGGTATCGCGGCAGATCGAAGGCGCACAAACCAAGGTCGAGGGGCACAACTTCGACGCCCGCCGCTACCTCGTCGAGTACGACGACGTCATGAACAAGCAGCGCGAAATCATCTACGGCGAGCGCCGCAAAGTCCTCGAGGGTGTCGACCTGCGTGAGCTGGTGCTCTCCTGGGTGCGCAAGGTGGTCGAGGACGCGGTCAACGAGCGCTGTGAGTCCCGCCATCCCGATAACTGGGACCTCGAAGGGCTGGTCTCGCAGTTGAGCCTGGTCTTTCCCTTGCCGCCGTTTAGCGAGCTCGCCCCCGACGAGTTCGGCGAGACCAAAGAGGCGGTCGTCGAGCGGCTCATGGACTACGCGCTGCAGACCTACGAGGCCAAGGAAGCCGAAATGACCGCGCCCATGATGCGCAAGGTCGAGCAGTTCGTGGTGCTCAAGACCATCGACTCCAAATGGATCAGCTACCTGACCATGATGGAGCACTTCAAGGAGGGGATCGGGTTGCGGGCCTTCGGGCAGAAAGATCCCCTGGTCGAATACAAGAACGAAGCCTTCCAGGCCTTCCAGGAGTTGCTCAACGACATCCAGTTCGACATCGCCTCCACCGTCTTTCGCGTGCAGCTCGTCAACGAGCCGCCCAAGCCACCGCCACCGCCCCGCCAGGTGATGGGCCCAACCCGGGCGATCGAGCCGATGGCGGGAGGGGGCAATGGGGGGTCAAATCCAGCGCAATCGCCGGCCGGGAAGATCGGCCGCAACGACCCCTGCTACTGCGGCAGCGGCAAGAAATACAAGAAGTGCCACGGCCGCTAGGCTGCAGCGGACGCCTGCTCAGGGCTTGGAGCGGCGCATTTCACTGATGCCGAGCGGCGCCTTGCGGCCAAGGAAGTCACCCAGGCTCCCGTCCTGGCGAACCTCGTAATAGCCTGACCGCCCGCCCGCGCCATACCGAGCGCCGGCAACCGAGAGGATCATGGGGAGGACCAGCAGGGCCAACGGGGCATGGAGCAGCGCGAGGGTGATCAGGAGGATGCCGCCGAGAATCGTTGGGATCAGACCGATCACCCACCGGCGGCGGTTGGTGACCAGGGTGATGGGCCGGTCCTGGATTCCCGGGGGTTCTTTAGGCGCCCATGTCATCCGGACCCAGAGATCGGCTGGCAGCTTCGACCTGTCAAGCACTGGCTCTCCTCCGTGGGCAAGCTTAGCCCGGGAACCGGTGAGGTTCAAGAATCCTGGGTTCGGGTAGGATTTCGGGCGATGGCTAAGAAGAAGAGCGCGCCGAGCAAGGGCGTGAAAGCGAAAGCGGTGCAACCTGCCGCCGCGACTCCAGCGGCGCCGGTTCCAGACGCCTCAAACGCTCGTATGGCACCTCCGGCGCCACTCGCGTCGGCCGGCAGGCCGGCATTCCGGCGGCCGCAATCGCTCAACTTTGCCGGCGTCGGGCGCAATGACATCTGTCCCTGCGGCAGCGGCAAGCGTTTCAAGAACTGCCACGGAAACTAGTGATGGAAGAGATCCTCGAGCATGCCAACGACCTGCTGAAGAAGATTCTTCAGCTCCAGGAGCATCTTTGACCTTCCTGCGAAGGCCGCGCGCCTCGACGCGCTTCAAAACGATCTAAACGACCCCAACCTCTGGCAGGATCCTCCGCGCGCGCAACGGCTCGCGCAGGAAGCCAAGGGGCTGCGCGATGAGCTCTCTGTGTGGCGGAAGCTCGAAGCGCGCGCCAACGACGTGATCGGCCTCGCCGAGATGGCGATCGCGGAGCACGACGCGCATCTCGAAGAGAGCCTGCGGCATGACCTGGCTGCGCTGGATGCCGATGTCAGCCGGCAAGAGGTCGACTTGCTCTTCGCCAACCCGTATGCCGACAATCCGGCGTTGGTCAGCATCCACGCCGGCGCCGGCGGCACCGACTCGCAGGACTGGGCCGAGATGCTGCTGCGGATGTATCTCCGCTGGGCGGAACGCAACAAGATGCCGGCCGAAATCATCGACGAGTCTCCGGGCGAAGAAGCGGGCTACAAGAGCGTGACGATCCGCATCTCGGGGAAGCGCGCCTTCGGCTGGCTCCGCGCCGAGCGCGGGGTACATCGCCTGGTCCGGCTGTCGCCCTACGACCAGGCCCACCGGCGGCACACGTCGTTCGCGCTGGTCGAGGTCATCCCCGAGATCGAGGATGACACCGACATCGAGATCCGGCCGGAAGACTTGAAGGTCGACGTCTACCGATCGAGCGGCGCGGGCGGCCAGCACGTCAACAAGACCTCGTCGGCGGTGCGGATGACGCACCTGCCGACCGGGATCATCGTCACCTGCCAGAACGAGCGCTCGCAGATCAAGAATCGCGAACTGGCGCTCAAGGTGTTGCGCTCCCGATTGGTGGCATTACGCGAGCAGCAGCGGTCAGAGCAGCGCCAGGAGCTCAAGGGCGCGCACCAGTCGAACGAGTGGGGCAGCCAGATCCGCAGCTACGTCCTCCATCCCTACACCCTGGTCAAGGACCACCGCACCGGCCTCGAGGTGGGCAATGTCCAGGCGGTCCTCGACGGCGACCTGGACAACTTCATGGAAGCCTTCCTTCGCCTCGACGCCGGGCGGGAAGGGCAGGCGGCCTAGGCGCAGGGTCAGGCCGCGGGTGCGAGCGCCCCGGTCCCCGACTCGAGCCCGCGGTCGTTGCGAAGGGCCACCCAGACGCTGCCGACGATGATCACCGTCCCGATGAAATAGGCTTCGGCGAAGAGGCGCGTCAGCCCCATGGGCACCAGCTCGAGAATGCCCGGAAGATGCGGCAGCGGATGATAGATCAGCAGGTAATGCAGCGCCGGCCCAACGGAGAAGCAGAGCCACGCCGCCAGCAGGAAACGGCCGGCAAGCCGCGATATCGCCCCATTGAAGGCCTGCCGGATCAACAGCGTGATTGGCAGGATGAGGACAACCAGGTGGAAGCTCCAGGTCACGCTGCTGATCAGCGGCAGGGTGCTGACCGCGAGCGCGAACTCCAGTCTCGACCGCGTGGCTCGGGACGTCGCGCGGATGACGATGAACAGCAGGAGCAGCACCAGCGGCCAATCCAGCGCCCGTCCGCACCAGCCGGCGCTACCACCGGCATCGGCCGTCGATGGCTGACAGATGCGCGCGGTGAAGCCGGCGAGTGACACGTTTTCGCGATAGCCGGTTCCGGCCGCGAGGTGCGGCAGCATATCGCGGAAGTAATACAGGTTATGGTCGAAGCTGGTCACCGCCAGGCCGAGTGCGAGGCCGGCAAGGCCGGTGAGGCCAACCGCGCCGAGCAGCTTCCAGTGTCGCCGCCAGGCCAGATAGGGGAGGAGGGCAAGCGGAAAGAGCTTGAAGACGGCGGCGCTGCCAACGAGCACTCCACTGAGGACATCATTTCGCCGCTGCCAGCAGGCCCAGGCGCCGGTGAGGAGCAGCAGCAACAGCGAGTTCATGGTTCCCGTCAGGACGCTGCTCGCCAGCGGAAAGAAGGTCGTCATCACCGCCGCCAGGCAGAGGAGCTCCGAACGCCTGGGCCGGCCGATTACGGCGTAGACGATCAGCAGGCTGGCTGCGACCGCGGCCTGGATCAGCACCAGCCAGATGCGCACCGCCACGTCGTTCGACACCCAGGTCAGTGGGATCAGGAACACCGCGAACGCCGGCGGATAGAGATAGCCGCTGCTCAGCGACCAGTCCCAGGGCACATGGTTGCGGATGAAGTTGGCATAGGGATCGCCGCCGCTGGCGAGCTGGTGCGCCGCAAATAGATAGTCCTGGAAGTCGTCGGCCCGGGGCGCGTGGGCGCCGAATACCGGGACGACGAACAGCCAGGCGTAGAGGGCCGCCACGAGCGCGATCAAGGCGCTGACGACCACCTGCCGGGGGTCGGGCCAGCCCAGGATTCGACGCACGGCCATATAACCGAGGAAACAGGCCAGTCACGCCCGGCGTTACACGGCCGTTACGCGTCCCACCTCGAGACCCTTGTGGTTTCGCAGCGTTGGATGGGCAAAGCGGTCGAGCGCCCGCTGCTCGGCCGGCGTCAGCCAGCCCAAGCCGGTGAGCGCTGCCATGACGCCCGCCGAGACCCAGGTGCCATCGACGTCTTCCAGCTTGAGGGCGAGGCCAACGCCCGACCGGCGGTCGGCGGTGCAGTGGGCGCCGGCCGCGCCGCCCTTGGCCAGCAACCGGCCATCGGTCACCTCCATCAAGGCGGTGTCGAAGCGCTTCGTCCCGCCAATCAGGAACGGATGCCTGCTCATCGCCTCCACCGCGCTCCTGGCGGCGGCGTCGTCCGAGGTCACGAGCTGGGCGAAGCTGCGCGCCATGGCTGAGAGCGGCACGGCTGCGTTAGGCGCGCTGCAGCCATCGATGCCGTAGACGGCCTCGGCGCTTGTACAGCCGGTAAATTCCTCGACCACCTCGCGGATGCGTTGCTGCACCGGGTGGGAGGGCTCGAGGTAACTCGCGAGCGGCGCCTGCAGCATGCGGGCGGCCGCCAGCATCGCGCTGTGTTTGCCGGAGCAGTTATTGAAGACGGCCAGCGGCTCGGCCATCTCGCGGCGGACGACGCTGGCGGCTGCCTCGTCGTACGGCCAGTGGGCGCCGCACTGCAAGGCGGACTCGTCGATCGCGACATGCGCGAGAAGGTCGCGAACCACCGCGACATGGCGGGGCTCGCCACTATGGGACGCGCACATGATGGCGACGTGTTCGTCGGTGAGGTCAAATTGTTCGACGATGCCGGTACGTAAGGCGGCGATCGCCTGGAACGGTTTGGCGCACGACCGGAAGTACGTCAGCCGGCTGGGGTCGCCCTGGGAGCGGACGATCGTTCCGCTGGCGTCGACCGCCGCCAGATGGCCACGCTGCATCCCCTCCTCGACCTCGCCCCGCTCGATGCGCAGCAAGGGTACGGCCGAGTTGGGCATTGGCCTGAGTATAAGGACGAAGTCCACCCGGCTTTGGACGCTGAGTGAAGCGAGGCAGCAATGCGCGACGATTTGACCTATACTTCCGGAGTTATTCGGCCCTATTGGGCCCGGCCCGTCGCGGAAGCGGCTTTCGGAATGGATTTGTTTTCGTGCCAGCAACAGTCACAACCCAGCCGACACCGACGACGTTGCCAGAGCGGATGCGCATGGCCACGGTAATACCCGCTGTCCCGCAGATCAGCCTGCAGGGCGTGCACAAGCAATATCCCAATGGCACGGTGGCGCTGCGCGACGTCACCCTCGCGATTCCCAAACAGGATTTCGTCTTCCTGGTCGGACCGAGCGGCGCCGGCAAGTCGACACTGGTCCGCTTGCTGATCCGCGAAGAGAAGGTCACGGCCGGCCAGATCCACGTCGAGGGTCAGGACCTGAGCCGGTTGAAGCGCCGCCATCTGCCGTACCTGCGTCGCAAGATCGGGATGGTCTTTCAGGATTTCAAGCTGCTCCCCAACCTGACCGTGTTTCAGAACGTTGCCTTCGCCTTGCGCGTGACCGAAGGCGCCCTGCGTCACCTCAAGCCGAAAGTCGAGGAGGTGCTCAGCATCGTCGGCCTCGAAGGCAAAGAGAACAAGTTCCCCGATCAGCTGTCGGGCGGCGAGCAGCAGCGAGTCGCGATCGCCCGCGCGCTCGTCCACGATCCGCGGATCTTCTTAGCCGATGAGCCGACGGGAAACCTCGACCCGGCAACCTCCTGGGAAATCATCCAGCTGCTCTTGCAGATCAACGCGCGAGGCACGACCGTCTTGATGGCGACTCACAACCGCGAGATCGTCGACGTCATGCGGCGCCGCGTCGTTGCCATCGAGGGCGGACAGATTGTCAGAGACGAAGATGCAGGAGGGTACCATGCACCGGCTCTGGAATCGCGCTGATTTCGCCTTCAGCAGCGCGTGGCAGAACTTCTGGCGCAATGCCGCCGTCAGCATCGCGAGTGTCCTCATCGTCTGGGTCGTGCTGCTGGCGCTTGGCAGCTTGCTCCTCGTGCTGCATTCGCTCGACCAGATCGTGGCGCTCGAAAAAACCAAGGCGAGCGCCATCTCGGTTTACCTCTCGGATACGACGCCGCTCAGCAGCGCCATGGATTTCAAGCTGCACCTGGAGAGTGATCCCCGGGTGACGAACGTCACCTTCGTGTCCAAGGACCAGGCCATGGCAAGGTTCCGCGAGCTCCCGGCATTAGACCCGAGCGTGATCGACACGCTGGGCACGAACCCGCTGCCGGCCAGCCTCGACGTCACCGTCCCTGGGCGCGATCGACCAGGCGGTGCGTAACTCGCCGCTCGTCGACCGGTCCCCGGCCACGAACTACGAGCCTAACGTCATCGACAAGATCATTCTGCTGGCGCGAGTTGCGGGCGTCGCCGGTCTGGTACTGATCGTCGGACTCACCGGGCTGTCGGTCTTCATCATCATGCTCACCATCCGCACCGCCATCTATCTCCGGCGCAAGGAGATCGAGGTCATGAAGCTGGTGGGGGCCACCGACTGGTTCGTGCGCTGGCCGTTCATCGTCGAGGGCCTCTTCGTCGGCATGATCGGCGCGGTCGTCGCGGTGCTGATCGTCGGCTTCGGCTACCGGCCCGCGGTCGTCAACCTGCAAAGCATCCTGATCTTCGTGCCCCTCTCCTTCGACCAGTACTACCTGCGGCTCGTGCTGGCCGCGATGCTCTGTTTCGGGCTCCTCCTCGGAAGCGTCGGGAGCTATCTGGGCGTCAGGCGGTTCCTCAAGCAGTGAGACGGTGGCGCCTCAACACGGCGCTGGCCATCGTGGTGCTGACCGCGGCTCTGCTGACCACGGTGTCCGACACGATCTACCAACAGCAACAACAGCTGCAAGGGCTCAACGGCAAGATCATCGCGACCAAGACCCAGATCGCGCAACTGCTCGCCCAGGAACGTCAGCTGCAGGGCGAGATCGCCGCCTTTGATGTGCAGCTGCGAGCCGTGCAAGTGCAGATCGACGACGAGACCGCGAAGCTGGTCTTGCTCGCCCAGCAGGTCGACCAGGCCAAGGCGCAGCTGGCGCAGAAGCAGGCTGAACTGGCTCAACACATCGCCGACTTCGGCCACCGGGTCCGGATCATGTACAAGAGCGGCCAGGTCAGTGGCCTCGAGCTCGTCTTCTCGGCCGCGAACTTCACCGACCTGATGAATCGCGTGGTGTTTTTCAATGTCATCGTTCGGGAAGACCGCCGCCAGGTTGGCGAGCTCCAGAAAGAACGCGCCGCGATCGAGGCCATGAAAGCCGACCTCGAGGCCAAGAAGGCCGAGCAGGCGCGCGTGGTCAAACAGGTTCAGGATCAGAAGGCGCAGCTGCAGGCGGTGCGCGACCAGCGTGCTGCGCGCCAGCAGCAGATCGCCGCCATCGAGGCGCAATTCCAGCGCTTGCTGGCGGACATGGAGGCGCAGCGGGCGACCCTGCAGGCGCAGATCGCCTCGCTCATCCACGAAAGCTATCGGGCCCGATCCTCGGGGAAATGGAACTGGCCGATCGGTGGCGTCATCACCCAGGGCTTCGGCTGCACCAGCTATCCGTTTGAGCCGTACGATCCGACCTGTGCGAGTCGTCACTTCCACAGCGGGATCGACATTGCCACCGATTACGGGACCCCGGTGCACGCGTCGGATGGCGGCATCGTGCACAACTTCACCATGGGCTGCGGGTGGGGAGGCGGGCTGTGCGGCTACGGGCGCTATGTCGTGATGGTGCACGCCGGCGGCTTCACTACGCTCTACGGACATCTCTCCAGCTGGGCGGTCGGCGAGGGGGTGCAGGTCGACAAGGACACGGTCATCGGCTACGAGGGCTCTACCGGCAACTCCACCGGACCCCACCTGCATTTCGAGATCGACCTGGCCGGCACCCCCGTCGACCCGCTCGCCTACCTCCCCGCCTCATGATCGACAACCCAACCCCCGAGCCTGGCCCTTCCCGGCAAGCGGGGAGGGAATCAACACCCGCTCGGAACGATAATCCACATGTGTCCCGATTCAGGCGCATCGCCATCTTGCTCGTGGTGGCGATTGCAGCCTTCTACGCCGGCAGTCTCGCGGAGTTTCAGTTGGGCGGCCTCGCCCCTGACTGGGCGAAGTCGCTGTTGTTCTATACCGCGCCCAAGTCCAACATCGATTTCGGCGCGCTCAACGAAGTCTTCACCACCATCCAGCAGCACTACGTGAAGCCCAACGCCGACGGTCTCAAGCTGACCGAAGGCGCGGCCTCCGGCATGGTCAGCGCTCTGGGCGACCAGTTCTCCCGTTACCTGACTCCCGAGGAATACCGCGCCAACCAGACGTTCCTCAACGGCCAGTTCGCCGGAATCGGCGCGTCGGTGCAGCAGAAGGGCGACCAAATCGTGATCGCCAGCATCCTGCCGGGTACCCCGGCGGAGAAGAACGGACTCAAGGTGGGAGACGTGATCACGGCCGTCGACGGCCAGAGCAGCAAGGGGTGGACCGCCGACACGGCGGTCAACAAGATCCGCGGCATCGCGAACACGCAGGTCCAGATCCAGGTGAGCCGCAACGGCCAGACGTTGACTTTCAATCTGACGCGCCAGGAAATCAACGTCCCCAGCGTCGCCACCCATGTCTTCGACAACCGGGTGCTCTATATCCGCATCTTCGAATTCGGCACCCGAACGGGGACCGAGTTCGACCAGGCGCTGACGAACAACCTGAAGGGGTCGGTCAACATGGTCCTGCTCGACCTACGCGACAACCCGGGTGGATACGTCGACCAGGCCAACGAAGTCATCAGCGAGTTCGTCAGCAGCGGGACGACCACCATCCTGGTCGAACGTGGCGGCAAGGAAGACGTGCGCAAGGTGACCGGCAACGGCCACGCGTATACGAATTCGCTGGTCGTCCTCGTCAACGAGAACTCGGCGAGCGCCTCGGAGATCACGGCCGGCGCGATCAAGGACCATAACCGCGGCAAGCTGGTCGGGGTCAAGACCTTCGGCAAGGGCTCGGTACAGCAGGACTTTCTCCTTCGCGATGGCGACCTGCACCTGACGATTGCCGAGTGGTTGACGCCCAATCGCCACTCGATCGAAAAGAGCGGGATCACGCCGGACAAGACGGTGACGTTGCCCAACACCCAGGACGAATACGCCGTAGACCAGGCGCCTAACGACTTCGCCAAGGACCTCCAACTGACGGCGGCGCTGGCGATGCTGGAGGCCTAGCCACCCGCCAAATGGTGGGTACAATCGTGACGTATGCCGGATGAAGCGTTCGATGTCGCCGTCATCGGCGGTGGCTCCGCCGGGTATGTCGGCGCTATTCGTGGAGCCCAGCTCGGGCTCAAAGTTGCGGTCATCGAGAAGGAGAAGGTCGGAGGCACCTGCCTGCACCGGGGTTGCATCCCGACCAAGTCGTTCCTTCATTCCTCGGAGCTGGCGCACCAGATCCACACCGCCGCCGCCCTCGGCCTGAAAACTGACGGCCTCCAGATCGATTGGCCGGCGGTCCTGAAGCGCAAGCAGGCGGTGGTCGACCAGCTCTGGCGCGGTGTCGAGTTCCTGCTGAAGAAGAACAAGGTAACCGTGTTCAAGGGCGAGGGCATCATCGAGTCCGAGCACGCGGTGACGGTCAAGGACAGCGGCCAGGTGGTGAACGCCAAGAACCTGGTGGTGGCGACCGGATCGCGACCCAAGTCCTTGCCCGGACTTACGATGGACGGCGATCGCGTGATCAACAGCGACCACGCGGTCAACCTCGACAAGATGCCGCAATCGATCGTGATCG
>WNFG01014529.1_pt1 | contig 10528 bp, 13 predicted proteins | sample 5400431 | NCBI WGS metagenome assembly WNFG01 (sample SAMN13153346, study PRJNA577476) | soil metagenome | isolation source: 120 cm saprolite under Douglas fir tree site 2 hole 3 replicate 2 | place: USA:California | collected 2015-04-18
CATCGCGACATCGCGCCCTTCCTGTACGGCCTCACGCTCACGGAGGAGCAGCGCGACGACGGGCACATCCGTCCGATCGCGCAGATGCTGACGCGAATTCACGAACTCGATTCGCGCCCGATTACGACCGCGCGCGACGTTGGCCATCGCCTTCCGAGCGTCTGCCGTCATTTCTCGCTGATGCTCTGCTCCATCCTGCGCTACCAGGGCATTCCGGCGCGCCCGCGATGCGGCTTTGGCGCGTACTTCAATCCCGGCAGGTTCGAAGACCATTGGGTCTGCGAGTATTGGAACGTCGCGCAGTCGCGATGGATTTTGGTCGACGCCCAGATGGACGCGATTCAGCGCAAGACCTTCAAGCTCGACCTCAATCCCGTCGACGTTCCGCGCGACCGCTTCATCATCGCCGGCGACGCGTGGCAGATGTGCCGTTCCGGCCTCGCTGATTCCGCGGCCTTCGGGCTGACGCACGTGCATCTGCAGGGTTTGTGGTTCGTCCAGGGCAACGTGCTGCGCGACCTGGCGTCGCTCAACCGGATGGAAATGCTGCCGTGGGACGTGTGGGGCGCGATGGATATCAACGACGCCGCGCTGACGTTCGCCGGTGACGAAAAGTTCAACGAGATGCGGGCGATCTACCAGTCCGACGATCGCCTGCGCGTGCCGCCGCTGGTGTTCAACGCGCTGCGCAACGCCCAGGAATCGATCGCGACAAGTTAGTCAACCTTCGTAGCCCGCGGCGTCATTCCCCTTCCCCGTCAGCGGGATTACCTGGTTCGCATTCCCCGCGTTGTCGAAGATTGTCACCGTCGAGGATTTCGACCCCGCCGAGAGCTGCGTGATGGCCGCCAGGTGCGGTTTGACGGTCGGCTTCGAAGCCTGGTTGCCGAGCTGCTCGATGTACGCCGCGACCGTGATTGCTTCGATCTCGTGAAGTTCGAGGCGGTGCTCGTCGCACCAATCGAAGAACTGCTTTACCGCGTGCGCGTAAGCCGTGCGCGTGTTGCGGTTACGGATACTGGCGGTAAAGAATTCGATGAACCGGCGGCGGGCGCGTTCGCCCTGAGCGCGCACAATCGCCGGCAGCGCCTCGATCCCGGCGCGGATCAGCGCCGGCGGCGGCTTGATCTCGTCGGTCAAGAGGATCGGCGGTTTCGGCACCTTCGGCGGCCCTCCCCGGCCGCTCCTCTTTCTCGAGCCGGGAACGGAAGTCGGGCAGGGCGATCCCGTCGCGCGCTTCAAGCAGGCGCAAAAAGAGTTTATCCAGGTGGCCGAGATGGCCGACTTCGACCCCAAGGCCAAGGAGCGCAGCGCCGAACTGCGCGAGAAAATGAAGCGCGCACCACAGAAGATCGCGAGGGACCCGGCGCGCATGCGTGAGGCCGAGCGCGAAGGCATCGCGCCCCGGGTCAGGAACTTCGTCCGCCAGGCGGAGCAGGAACGCGGGCGCGAGAAGGGCAGAGCGGTCGAAAAGGGCGATGGTTGGAGCGGTAAAACTGGGTCGGATGCCCCGGCAACCCGAACAGGAGTCCGAGGAGCAGTGTGGTTTTCCGATACCAATGTCACTGTTACATGCCACTAGCCACCAGTGAGATGACCGAGAACGCCGCAGCCGGTGCGCAGCGGTGCGTCGACAACGGAAGCGCTCGCTGCTAAAGATATTTTGGACGCAATGCTGGACGGAAACGACAGCCAAATCTTCTATTCGCTTGGGCGGCTACGCGATATCGTCGTTGAAGCAACTAAGCCATTAGTGTTCTGGGTGGGGGCCGGAGCGAGCAAATGGAGTGGCTATCCTTCATGGTACGAGGTCGCCAGCCAGCTACATTCTCTCTTCGCGAAGAGGGAGTCTCGCTACGACCGAGCAACCGGTTCGCAGCTCATCGGTAAAGACCTCCCAGAAGTCTTCACCCGCTGCCGTAGCGCAAACTCGGCGCTGTATTATCAATTGCTTGCTGATTCATTTCTTCCGAGGAAAGATACACCTATCTACAGAAGCTTTCTCGACGCACTTTCGTCCAACGATCCCCTATACATTCTCACGACAAACGTCGATGAGGCGTTGGAACAACATTTACCTAACACGACGATTGTTCAAAGAACGGACTTCGAGCGCTGCGTGTCCCTGATTCAACGCGGGCAGTCCTTCGTCTGCAAATTGCACGGCTCAATCAGTATGGTTCAGAGTATGGTATTTGCCACAGAAGACTATGCTGAATTGACAAGGGACAATACATACCTCTCTCTCCTCAAACACATATTCGCAGAGACTACTGTAGTGTTCATAGGGTACGGCTTAAAAGATGAATACGTCATTAGGGCGCTACGTGCGATCGAAGCGCAGACGAGAATTTTCGGAAATGGTCCGCACTTTCTGATCACTGGATCTGCGCCCGCCGATTTACCAGGCAGCACAATGCCCATTAAATACCTGTTGGACGCCCGAAATGACCACCGATCCGCGATCAATGTTCTGAACGTCATACGAGAGTGTCGCAAAGACAATTCCTTTGCGATGCCGAAGGGCGATGAGATAAAAGGCGTCGCTGAGGTGACGAGTGGCTACTTCATTTCGGACTTCACTCCGCCTGGCACCTGGACAAGTTCCCAAACTCTCGGCATTGGCAGAGACGACGGTTCGCAGTTTTGTGCGATTGTAGGTCATGGGTTTGTGCGACAAGAACTGCCCACACCCGTGACTCCGTCTCCACAAGATTTCCTTGTGGGACTCTTGTGTTTCGACCGGGTGTATCTGCCGCTGAATGCACTGGCGCCTTTGCACGACTTCATAGGGGGCGAGTTCTTCTGGGAGTTAGTTGCGAGTGACGGGTTGCAATTTATCCATGTGCCGAAGGAGCCAGCCTGCATCTACGAAGCGGCGGACTCCCTAATTGGTGACCTCGGGTTAGTAGGTGCAGCCAGCGAGATTCGCAGGATTCGGAGCCCTCAAGAAGAAATTCGCCGCCAAATCACGTTCGTTCCGGGACGGGAAGCAGAGGCCGAGCAGCTCGTTCGAGATTTGGAGGCGAGAGTGCTTACCTTCGACGGTGAAAGTTGGAACGTACCGCAGCTTGCGCGCGGCGCCCTGTTGCATCCGAGTGTTCGCCGGCTAATAGGTATGAGCGAAGGGGTTCGTCCCACAACCATCCCGCGTTGGTTGGTGTTTCCAGCCTTGAGAGTAGCGCACGTTGTAAGTACGGCGATGCTCTGCCAGCAGTTCAACCTTGCCGCAGCCAAGGTATGGTTTGGCGGCGAGATGCTTGTAGGAGCCATATTCGGGCTTGCCGCGGCAAGAGACTGGGCGCACGAGGCGGCTAGTTATGTCGTCGCCGGCCAAGCGGACATCGACATCGGCGCAATGTTCAACGTCAGTTCTCTCAAGGCCATATTGAAATTTCGGGACACTCAGGAAGGGGTTGCGCTCAGGAAGGAGGCCCTCGAGCAGTTAAGAGTGAATGCCGGAACCGAGTTTATCTCTTCGGTCAACGCAGGTCTGAAGAGAAACATAAGCTTTCCGTCACTCGACAAATCAAGGCGGGTACTCTCCGCGTTACTCGCCGCGGAAGCCCCCAGGTCCGGGCTTACTCTTGGGATTTGGCACAACCCCTACTACTCCGATGCGTCCATATCATTGTGGCGCAAACGCTGTCGCGAGGAGCTTCACAGCCTCTGCGCAGAACGACATATTGGAATTTACGACCAGTGTCCGTGCGGTTCCGGGGAAAAGTTCAAGTTCTGCTGCCACGCAGCTCTCAATTAGAGCCCATAATGATTCACCCCGATCCCGCGGCCTCCGGCTCTTGCGGCCTTCTTTTGTTGAGGCCCCTGCCCCGTTTGTTTCGGCTATTCTTTATGACTGATAAATCCTGTTGAACTAAGCCGCTTCGCGGCAGTGGAAGAGACTGACCGCGTGCTGCGGCAGCATTCGTAGCCTTCCGACCATCGACGTACTTCAAGCTCCGTCGACCGCCGGTCGTTCCTAGCCTGATCGAAAGGAGTTTCGCGATGACCGAACTACGTCGAAAGATGATCGAGGAGCTGCAACTTCGCAACTACTCAACCCATACGCAGCGTGCTTATATCCGTTGTGTAGCCGACTTCGCCAAACACTTTAAAGTCGCACCCGATCGACTCGGCCCGGAACACGTCCGCGAGTACCAGCTGTTCCTGGTCCAGCGGAAAAAGCTCTCGTGGTCGCCGTTCAACCAAACCGTATGCGCGCTGCGTTTTTTCTACCATGACGTCCTGCATCGCAAGTGGATGATTGAACATATTCCGTATCCCCGCCACGAGCAGAAGCTGCCGGTGGTCTTGAGCCCTGCCGAGGTCGCCGCACTCTTCCAAAACACGCCGAACCTTAAACACCGCGCCATCCTGATGACTATGTATGCCGCTGGGCTGCGGGTTTCCGAAGTCATCAACCTGCGGGTGACGGATATCGACCGCCAGCGCCAGCTCATCTGCGTTCGTCAGGGCAAGGGCCATAAAGATCGCCAGGTGATGCTCTCACCGAAGTTGCTTGAGCTGCTGCAGATCTACTGGAAAGGGTACCGACCGATGACCTGGCTCTTCCCGGGACAACGCCCGGAGCGCCCGCTCACGCAAACCACGGTCTGGCGCATCTGCCAGCAGGCGCGCGTCGCCGCGCAGCTGGTCAAACCGGTATCGCCCCACACCTTACGGCACTGCTTCGCCACTCATCTGCTGGAAGAGGCGACCGATCTGCGCCGTATCCAGATTTTGATGGGGCATCGTAACCTGAAGACGACGGCCAGGTATCTGCACGTTTCCAACCTCGCGGTACGTTCTACCGTCAGCCCGCTGGATCGACTGCCCTATCCGGACCCGCTGCCAGCTCGATGACGGCGCCCGCTCTGGAACTGGCCGATATTTTTCGCATCCACGGTCCAGCTTATCTCGCGACGTTTGGCGCTGCGCTCTCCGCTGGCCAAAAGAAAGCGCTGAGGGACATCGCGGTCTGTCGCACCGCGGCGCTCGGTGGCCACGTCGAACAATGCGACCGCTGCGGTCACCGCACGATCGCCTATTGCTCCTGCCGCAATCGCCATTGCCCGAAGTGCCAGAGCGCAGCACGCGCGGCGTGGCTCGAACAGCGCGCCACTGAGCTGCTGCCGGTCGGGTACTTTCACATCGTCTTCACGCTGCCCCAGATGATCGCTCCCTTGGCCCTCCAGAACCAACGGATCGTTTACGGCATACTCTTTCGCGCCGCCGCCGAAACCCTGATGGAAATTGCCGCAGACCCCAAGCATCTGGGCGCGCGCATTGGCTTTTTAGCGGTGCTCCATACTTGGGGACAGAATCTGCATCACCATCCGCACCTCCACTGCGTCGTCCCCGGCGGCGGCATCGCTCCCGACCGTTCACGCTGGATTGCTTGTCGCCCTCAGTTTCTCTTGCCCGTGAAAGTGCTCAGTCGGCTCTTCCGCGCCAAGTTTGCCAACTACCTGCGCCGAGCGTTTGATCACGTCGAGCTAAGCTTCCATGGCAAGTTGCAGCTCCTGGCGCAAAAGCAGAATTTCGTCACCTGGTTAAACCGGATTGTCCAAAGCGAGTGGGTGGTTTACGCCAAACCACCCTTTGGTGGACCGCACCAAGTCCTGAAGTACCTGGCGCGTTATACCCATCGGGTGGCGATCGCCAACCAGCGCCTGCTGGCGCTTCAGGACGGTCGCGTGAGTTTTCGCTGGAAGGACTATACGCGAACGGGCCAGCCCGCAGTCATGACGCTGCAGGCGACTGAGTTCATTCGTCGCTTTCTGCTCCACGTGCTGCCACGCGGCTTTGTTAAGATCCGCCACTTTGGCTTCCTGGCTAACCGCCGCCGCGAGGACAATATCCGCTTATGCCGCACGCTGCTGGACGCGCAATCACCCAACGTCCACGACGCCGCGGTTACCAGGCAAGAACAACCCAACCCACCCGATCGCTGTCCTCTTTGTAACGAAGGACGCATGCGGCCGGTTGAGATTCTTTTGCCGCTGGCGGCGCTTCGCGTCCGCCCCTGCATCCCGTTACCGGTTGCGGCGCTCGAAGGTGATACTTCATGAAGCGGCGCGTGCGACCACCTTCCAGCGGGAATGCCTGCGCGACTCGCGAAGTTGCATGGGAACCTTCGTCCCTACCGCCGATTCGGGACTCCAGCGCCACGTGCCGCGCCGCCGTCTTAATGTTCCAAGATCAACGCGCCACCCTCGCCGCACCTGACAATCGACAGAGCAGCGCGATTCAAATCCCATAACCCAGCGGCTTAATTCAACGAATTGTATCCGAAATGCTCACGCTGCTCCCTGCGAGCTACAGGCTTTCCTCGCTGAGCACTTCGGATACAATCCTTTTCGTTATCGGTCACAAGACACACCAGCGGGCGAGGGCGAAACACCGTGATTTCCTCATTGGACTTTCTGTCCCGCTTTACCTTTTTTCTTGGCGACGCCGGCGCGGGTCGGTGGCGCGCATCCAGCAGCTCGCAAACTCAGTCAAAAGGCCGGCTCACACGCGTCGACATGATTGCGTGATTTCTCAAGGGCCATGTACGACTGCGTCTCCGCGACTCGATCGCCGCGCGCAATCGGCAATGCCAATCGAGCGGCCAATCCTCCGGCCACCACCTCATTGAAATAACTTCGTAGAAACTTCCGCAATATACCGCGCCGCTCCACGGCGGGCGCGCGGCGGTAAAAGCCCGCAGGCAGCTGTTCGCGCGATGATGGGATCGGGCCGCAGGAAGAGCAGGGCAGGGCGGTTGTGGTCTTCCCGGTCAGCTTCGGCGCAACGTTATACTCGCCACTAGCTAAAATCGCAGGCGAAAACTTCCGGGATGGAAGCGGTTGTCGCATGTTGAGGTTGTCCAAATGGGGGTGAAATCTGGCTGGCGCGCCCAGGCGCGAACACCTCGTCCAGGAACTCGCGGCGGCGCCGGGCGTATTGGGCCGCCTCCGGGTTTACGACTTGAAGATTCTGTGGGTATCCTCAGAGATGTGTAGATTGGGAATACTCCTGCCGCGCCGCCGGATCCTGCCTGACGTTGCTCGCCGGCAAGTCCACGCAAGCCTCGCAGGATTGGTTGATTGAACACGAGGCGACAATCTAGAAGATGAGGGCTTGGAAGCAGCAGCATCCAACTGTTGTAAGCTGAAGCGACGTCTTAGATTTTGATCCGTTCGACCTCGCCGAACGAAAGCTCTCCCTGGTGCGGTCGTAGAGCTTGGTGGTCCTCGGCGACTAGTTTCCAGATCAATGCCGTGGCGTTTTCGATCTTCTTGAAGCGCTTCGCCGCGGTGGTGCGCAGCCGAACGGTAGCGCTCGGGGACTCGCTCACGTTTGTCGTGCGCAAGTGCGGCCAGTGCTCGCGAGGGAACTGATAAAAGGTCACGAGGCGATCTCAGCGCAAATAACTTTCTTAACGTCTATTCACCGGGCAGGTGCGCCTCGGAAAGAAATTAACGATGGACTTCGCGAGCTGTCTGTAACGCTGGTCCAACTTCGAGGCGGAGAGCTGCGGGTGTGCTCCGGGGTGCGGCGCTCGCAGCCACAACACTTTTCGTCCGGCAACCTCGATGACCGTACTGAGGCCCAGCGCCAGTACACGACGAGAGCCCACCGACACAGGGAGGGTGAAGTTGGCAGCGCTGGGCGGCTATACGCTCGCGTCAGCGGCGAACGGAGTCCCGATTGCCTCCGCACGGTTGCGGGAGAACATCGGCGCGTACGCCCACCGGTACTGCCAGGCGAGAGCCAGCTCGAGAGCGACGAAGATCACCGCCATTGGAAGGCCACTCGGAGCGAGAAACACATGGAACATGAAGATGTTGACTATCACCGGCGCGATGAGGACTAGCGCTAACGGGGCAAATATTCCGCTCAACAGCAGTGCCCCCGATACAATTTCCGTCGCCGCGAGCAGCGGCAAGAAGTATCCCGTCCTGAAAAGCGCGCCGAAGAAATCCATCGCAGCCTGCGGTTCCTGCGGATTCGGAATGAAGTGAAGGAACTTGTTCATCCCGAAAACCAGGAAGGCCAAACCAAAAAGGGTGCGCAAGATTACAGTCGCTGCCGATGATCTCATGAGAATCTCCGCTCCGGTTTTATCGTTATCGGATTCAACTCAGTCGTAAGCCAGACGCTCCACTGCCTTGGGTGCCAGTTTCCAATAACCGTTAGTGAACTCTGTACGAAGAGCCTCGCACGCCGAGTGGGTTTCTGCATAGGACACAGCGCACAACAAGGTACGGGCCTCAGCGTGGTGTTTCCGCGGCATCGCGTAGAGTTCATTTGTAAGTCGATGATTCCTGCAACACGCCTCGAATTCTGGCAAGGAAGCGCAGCAACTCCCGCGCAAACTCGGCATGCCGATCGCCGGCCTCAGCAAAACACAACAACTATCTCGCCGAGATAAGCCCAGCCCACCGAGCTTGCCGAAATGCTGCTTTAATCCGCTTCGCGGCCTCTCATTGCGCGATCCGTTTCCGGTGGGACCCTCCTCCTGACACTGCCCAACCACTCCGTTCTTTGGATGGTCACCGTCTCTCGAAATGCCATATATAGGTAAATGCCGCGACGCTGGGTTTTGCAACCAACACCTGGACGCGTCACGGCGCGACCGGAACGTGGCCCGAGCCATCAGCGATCGCCCTTCTGGGTTGGTAAGCGGTTGACGGCGCATCCGGAAGCTATGCCGCCTCCAGCGAATTGCTCCGCCGTAACGGCAGGCATGACTATCATAGAATCCACAAGTACGTGTCGCCGACGAACCAGGAGTTAGTTAGGTCACTCCTCAACCACCTCTCAGATGCGCACTGCCGCTGAGATTCGCTATTTCCGGACTGCGAGGTAGACTATAGAATCTAAGTATGGATGAACAGCACGACGTCGCAGTGCGTCAAGCTACGATCCTCGATCTGGATCTACTAGCCCCATTGTTTGATGCATACCGGCAGTTCTATCGAAAGCCGAGTGACCTGGATTTGGCTCGCCGGTTCTTACTTGAGCGGTTCCAACACAACCAGTCAATTGTTCTTTTGGCGGTGCGACAGGACGGTTCAACAGTTGGATTCACACAGCTGTTTCCTAGCTTCTCGTCGGTATCCGCTGCACGGATTCTCATCCTTAACGACCTGTTTGTGGGACCAGAGGCCCGCCGGATGAGAGTGGGCTCCTTGCTACTTTCCGCCGCGGCCAGTTTCGGACGGGCGGTTGGTGCCGTTCGTCTGACGCTCTCCACTGAAGTTACGAATGAGGCGGCACAAGCGCTGTATGAGACCGAGGGATGGACGCGACAAACAGACTTCTACGTCTACAATCTCACTCTCGATCCTCAGAAACCATAGAGTTAAGCGTCGTCGAGCGAAAGGCGATCGCGGTCTCCTCGCCCTTTCCTTTCGGAAGCGGTGGAGTTGGATGTGTACGCAGGCACAGATGGCAAATTATCTCGCCGAGAAGAGCGGCCTCAGCAAGAAACAGGCGAAGGCGACCATCGACCAACTCAACGCGCCGGGAAAGAATGTACCGATAGGATGGTTATGAATTTATGGAGCGGAAAAGGGATTCAGTAGAGACATTCCAGAAGCGGCTGCGGGACGAGGTCGCCGCGGTCGAGAACGAAATCAACGCATGCAATCGGCAGATCGAGGCTCTGAACAAGCGCTTGGAGGGACTCAAACGCGCGCGTGAACTGTTCGATGAGGAGCCAGCTGCAGTCACCGAGTTGTTGCGCACCAGCACCCAAGCTGAAGACGGAGCGCGGAATATACAGGAACCGGCATCAGAGGCGGCGGTAAAGGCGTCGGCGCGGAAATCCCAGCCGCGCAGCGCTTCCCGGAAATTAGACGCGGCTCCGGCTCGCGCGAAGCCGGACCGGTCCTTGAGTGCCCGCGAGCAGAAAGCCGCTCAAGCGCATCTCGCCCAAGTGCGCGACGCCAGCCGTAACGATAAAGTCAAAAGGACTGATTTGATAGCGGCGGTCCTGCGCACCGCGCCTCAGACGACCCTGCAGGAGTCTCATCAAGGCTCTCAATCGAGAATTCGGCTGGAAGTGCAGCGCGAGCAATCTCACCGGCCATTTGTATACCAACCCGAAAATGTTCACTCATACAGAGGCTGATCGGTCCAGCAAGAATCCGATCAGGTGGTCGCTGAAGCAGCAGCTATCATAGGCGAGACTCCTTACGAGCAAGAGTAAGGAGGCGGGCATCAGCAGCCTGGGAGCGTTACTTTAATTTTGATCCTTTCCACTTCGTCGAACGAAAGCTCCTCTCTGGTGCGATCGTAAAGCTTGGTCGTTCTGGGAGATTCGTGGTTGGCGATGGTCTGGGCGTACTCGAGCGCGCCCCCATTTTCAAGATATGTGGTGATGCCGGTCGCACGGAAAGTGTGACAACAGGTGGAGTAGGGCAGACCGGCGGCCTGGGCGCGACGCTTGATCATGTGCAGCACGTCGAACCGCGTCATCGGATTGTCGGTCAGCTTATGGCCTTGCTCATACTGCGAAACAGCGGCCCTTTCTTGT
>WNFG01006742.1_pt1 | contig 10526 bp, 13 predicted proteins | sample 5400431 | NCBI WGS metagenome assembly WNFG01 (sample SAMN13153346, study PRJNA577476) | soil metagenome | isolation source: 120 cm saprolite under Douglas fir tree site 2 hole 3 replicate 2 | place: USA:California | collected 2015-04-18
CCGGCGCGAACGGAACAGGCAAGTCGAACCTCTATCAGGCGCTAATGCTGGTTGCCCGCGCCGCTCACGGTCAATTTGCCCGCGCCATTGCGGAAGAAGGCGGGACCCCCAGCATACTGTGGGCGGGCGGCGAGAGAATTCGCTACACACGCAAGCGCCCCGCCAAGAGATTCGAGATGACCGTCGAAACTGACACATTCGAATTCAGCTTTTCGATCGGACTGCCATCTCCCAGTTCGCTTCCAATCGGCCCGGCACTCTTCAAATACGATCCGGAAGTGAAAGAAGAGAAACTGTGGCTGCGAAACGCTGCAAAACCGGTACTGATGCTCGATCGACGCGGGCCTACCACCTGGCTGCGGAATACCGAAGGCGAGATGGACGAATATTCCTTCGCGTTGCTCAAATACGAATCGGTATTGCCCCAAATCGTCGAACCGCACCGTTACCCTGAGGTAAACCTGCTGCGCCAGACGTTAACGGCGTGGCGCTTCTATCATCAATTCCGCACGGACGCGATGTCGCCTCTGCGCTATCCGCAAATCGGCGTGCACACCAACGTGCTGAGTCACGACGGATCGGATCTGGCCGCGGCGCTGGAGACCATCATTGAAATTGGCGATGACGCGGCGCTGAGTGAAACCATCGCCCGCGCATTTGGGGGAGCGAGCCTGCACATCACGGCCAATGAAACCCTCTTCAGCGTTCACCTGCAGGTGCCCGGCTTGCTGCGGCCACTGGATGCACGCGAGTTTTCCGACGGACAACTTCGGTTTCTGTGTTTGTGCGCGGCCTTGCTGAGCCCGCGTCCGCCCGCTTTGATTGCGCTGAATGAACCGGAGACCAGTCTTCATCCCGATCTTTATGAACCCTTGGCGCAGCTAATCGTGGCCCAACTAATCGCCCGCGCGGCCCGCAATTCGCAGATCTGGGTGACGACACACTCTCGCGTTCTGGCGGATCAAATAGCGGTCCTGGCGAACACAGCGCCGGTCGAATTGAAGTTGGTGGAGGGTGAGACCAGAAGGGTGGACGATCCAAACTCGCCGAGGCGTCCGCACAAAATCATCCGCTTCTCATAACGTCACACGTCACGCACCCTCCCAACTAGTTATGTTTTGTGCAGCAAATTTAGCCTGTCAGGCGATCTGCTTGACACAAAACAGCAAATAGTGATATCTTGCGTATTGTAGATCGCCCTGTGGGCTAACTGATGGCTGCAAAACATAACTCTCTGAAAACAGTCGGGACGCAGACGGCACCGCTACTCAGCGCCCTCTATGACCGCGCTCAAACCACCTTTACTCTAGACGATGCCACAGAAATCACTGGCTTGCGTCCGGCATTGGCCAGTAGTCTCCTTCACAAAGCCGGCAAGCGCGGCTTGGTTTCACGGCTCAAGCGAGGTGTTTGGGTATTGATTCCGCCGGAGTTGGGAAGCACTACCGAGTACGCCGGGAATCCGTATCTGGTCGCGGGACGGCTCGTGGGCAGCGCGCCTCACTTCATCTCGCACGCGTCGGCGATGGAAATTCATCGCATGGTGACGCAGCCGCAGTTCGTCGTATTCGCATCGAGCACGAAACGCGTGCCGAACCGAACGCTGAACGGAACCGAATATCGCTTCGTTCTAATCAAGCCGGACCATTTCTTCGGTACGGCAAAACACTGGGTAACCAAACAAGAGTCTGTGGACATTAGCGATCTGGAGCGAACGGTAATTGACGGACTTCGGCAACCGGAGTATTGCGGAGGCGTTACGGAGGTCGCAAACGGCCTGTGGATGCGGCACTCGGACATGCAACCAGCCAAGCTTGTGGACTACGCCTTGCGGCTGCGCATCGGAGCGGTCACTCGCCGCCTCGGTTACCTGCTCGAGTTATACGGGATCGCGCCGGAGCACGAATTGGCGCGGCTCCGGCAGACCCTTACATCAACCTATCAGCCGCTTGATCCTATCCTGCCGAGGGAGGGTAGGCACGTGGCACGCTGGCGCCTTCAGGTGAATATCTCGCCTGAAGAGCTCGAAGCAGTCCGCACGGCTTAAGTGATTCCACAGCGAAACATCTCGTTGCTTTCAAACCGTCTGGCAGCCGACGGAGGTCGGCGCATACGCGAAGATGTGCTCGAACGCGACTACTGCCTGGCGTGGTTTCTGGCTGCACTTTCGCAGTCCGATCTCAAAAACGTTCTCGGGTTCAAGGGTGGAACAGCCCTGAAGCGATGTTACTTCAGCGACTACCGATTTTCAGAGGATCTCGATTTTACGCTGCTGGAAGCAGTCCCGCTGGAGGAGATTCTCCGCCGGCTGGGCGCTGTTTACAGAGGCGTGCGGGACGACTCCGGAATTAACTTCGCCTTCGATCGAGAAGATCGCCAGAAACACGCCAACAGTCATACGTTTTATTTGAAGTACACCGGACCGCTGCCCGCCGGGAACGATGCCAAGGTGGACATCACAGTGCGTGAGCGCCTGGTTTTCCCGCTGGCGGAGCGGCCAGTTCTACGTGGCTACGACGAGTTCGCGGACGTGCCCGAGAACCGGTTGATCAAAGTCTATTCGCTCGAGGAAATCGCCACCGAGAAGACGGTTGCTCTAGTCGACAAGGCGCGGAATGAGCCGCGCGACCTCTATGATCTTTGGCACTTGACATCCAGTCAAGGAATCCAACTGGATCATTTGACGGACGCGATCTGCCAGAAACTCGAGTTTCGGGGCAAGCCATGTAAAGATCTTGAAGCTGCCATCTTTCAAAAAGAGGCTCGGTTGAAAGCTCTCTGGTCCGTCCGCCTGACTTACCAGATGACAAAGCTGCCGCCATTCGACGAAGTATTTCGCGCCATACGCCGCACGCTTCGTCAGGCAAATCTCCCGTGATGGGTTCCGATCTTTTCCTGCGGCTTCGGGCTCCTGCTCTTCCGCCGAGGCGTCCGCGCAAAATCACCCGTCTTGACATGTACGGATATTAACCGTACACTTATGATTAGGTCAGATAATCATGAGCCAAGCCACCATGAAGCCGCGCAAACACAAAGCGCCGAAGGCGAAGGCATACCGCTTTGACGCACGCCTCAATGAAGAACAGAAGGTTCTAATCCAAAAGGCAGCAGATCTCCAAGGGCGAACTATGACGGACTTCGTTCTGCATAGCGCAGAAACGGCAGCCGAGCGCACCATTGAAGAACGCGCAATGTTGATTCTGAGCGCACGAGAGACCGAGGCGTTTGTGGATGCCATCTTGCACCCCGCTCAACCCGGACCTGTACTACGGGCTGCAGCTCGCCATTACAAGAACACAATTGGTCGATAGGTGAGCTCAAGTTCGGCCTCCTATTCCTTCGAGCCCCTCGCGGATCACGACCGGGCCTCGTTCACGTTCGGCATTGCGGAGTTGGATGATTACTTCCGCCAGCAGGCAAGTCAAGATGCGAGGCGGAAGGTAGCGGCCCCTTTCGTCATGATGGACTCGAAGCGCCGGATTGGAGGGTATTACACTCTGTCCGCTTACGGAATTCGTAGCGGGGACCTACCTCCAGCGGTTGCCAAAAAGCTTCCAAAGTATCCGCTCATTCCAGCCACGTTACTGGGCCGGCTAGCCGTCAGCAGTGAACATGAAGGACAGAAGCTCGGAAGGCTCTTACTGATGGACGCCCTCCATCGCAGTTGGAGGAATACGGTGGAAGTGGCTTCAGTTGGCGTAGTTGCTGAGGCGATTAATGAGGCAGCGCGAAAGTTTTATTTGCACCACGAGTTCATTCCCCTCCTTGATCACTCACGAAAGCTATTCATTGCGATGGGAACAATCAAGAAGGTATTTGTTTAAACACCTAAGTTCACAACCTTCCGTGTTGAGCAAAGTTCGCTAGAGATTTCAGGAAAGATCTGGCGGAAGCTAGTGGGAGTCGAACCCACCTGCGACACAGAGTGCCGCACGCTGGTTTTGAAGACCAGACCCAGCACCGGCCAAGACTAGCTTCCACGGTGATTTTAGCATTGGCAAATCAGGTTGCCGTGGACGCAGCAGGTTGCGTTCCCGCCAGACCCAGTTCCGCCGCGCGCTGCTGCATCGCTTCGATGCAGAACTGGATGTGCTCATCCAGGTCGACGCCCAGCCCGGCGGCGCCCCCGACGATGTCGTCGCGATTCACCGAGCGTGCGAATGCTTTGTCCTTCAGTTTCTTTCGCACGGACTTTGCCTCAACCTCGTTGATACTGCGATTGGGCTTCACATAACTGCATGCCGTCAAGAAACCAGCCAGTTCATCGCAGGCGAACAGCGTTTTCTCCAGGAGGGAATCGCGCGACACGCCGCTATAGTTTGCATGCGAAAGAATGGCCCGGCGGATTTCCGGATCGATGCCTCGCTCGGCCAAAATGGCCTCGCCCCTCATGGGATGGTCGGGCGCTTCAGGATGAATCTCGTAGTCGAAATCATGCAGCAGCGCGGTGAGCGACCACTTGCTCTCGTCCTCATTGAACTTTCTCGCATACGCCGCCACGCAAGCTTCCACCGCGAGCGCATGTTTGCGCAGGCTTTCCGATTTTGTGTATTCACAAAGCAAATCCCAGACTTGTTCTCGTTCCATCTTGTCCATAGTAGCTAAAAGCGGTTAGTGAAACGCGTGTGTTATAGTTTAGGAAAGCACGTCATGCGTGGGCCTATGGCGCAGTTGGGAGCGCGCTTCCATGGCATGGAAGAGGTCGTCGGTTCGAACCCGACTAGGTCCACCAAAACGCTTCAAACCCGAAGCCGCTCTCCACAGCTCGCTAGCGCTCGCGTGGCAAACAGATCAAGCCAAGAACAAGCAGGGCGACCAGTATGCAAAGGGGTGAATACAACCATGTGTCCCAATCGGCAAAGGGCGTGCCCTTGACAATCTTAAAGAAACCGAACGTGCGGAGATTCCCAACAGCACGTAGCGCGAATACTAAGCCAAGGCCCCAAACACCGGCATCGAACAGCACCGCGAACCGACCCGGCGCGATCCAGCCCGACTTCCCCATTACGATGATCACGGCTAATGCCAGGAGGCCACAAACTACCCAGGTCGCAAGCGGAGACGGATCGAAGCTGCGGCGCCCACGGATGGTCGGCACGGTGTAAGCGCTTCCCCATCGTCCGCCCAGCGCCCAATAAGCGTGCAGAAGCGAGAGCCCTCCAAGGATGGCAGTAAGCGGAATCGCGAAAAGCAGCCGGTTGCGCACGATTCCAGTATCATCACAATCCTCACGATATTCAAAATTACAGGCCCGCTCACCGCGTACAAGTTTTCTGTTGACGAATGAAACCGCTAACTCGTATTGAGGAATGAACGGTACAGGTGCGCCTGGATGCGAACAACGCAATGATCTCGCAAGCTCTGGGAACGCAAATCGAGGTTCGAACCCAATCGATAGGCTCGTTCAAGCTGCCTCGACCGATGTTTTTCCTGGCGCAGGCGCCGGGATTTGGCGGAGGAACTGAGCCGGAGGGATTACTCTGCCCGGATTTCATTCGCCGCTTCAAAGTAGCGTTCGACTACCCGCGGCAGAGACTGATTCTCGATGCCAGCCCGCACTCCTACGACGAAGCACCGTTCGATGCCAGCGGAACCTTGATCTATAGAAAAATGCGGAAGGACGCCTATCGCATATTCAGAGCCATCGAGGGATCGCCGGCTGCTGAAGCTGGTCTCAGGCCAGGTGATATTGTCCTTGAACTCGATGGCAAGCTGGCGGCACAACTGTCCCAGCATGAGATTATCAAGGCGCTTACAAGGGCCGGTCATGTATGCGTGCTCCGTATACAACGAGGGGTCGATGTTCTGACGGTGAACCTGAAGCTTCGCACGATGATCTGAATCGGTGCAGCCAAATCCTTCTTAAGATTTACAAAAGCCGCTAAACTTGAAGCATGGAGAAAGCTACGTTCGGAGCTGGGTGTTTTTGGGGCATCGAAGCGGCCTTCCGGCAGGTGCCCGGCGTGAAGTCGACAGCCGTGGGATTCATGGGCGGCACGCTGAAGGATCCTACGTATGAGGACGTCTGCACCGGCAGAACAGGCCACGCGGAAGTTGTGCAGGTGGAGTTTGAGCCATCGCTGGTGACGTATGAACAACTGCTAGCCGTGTTCTGGGAGAATCACGATCCCACAACTCTGAATCGCCAAGGCCCCGATGTCGGCACGCAATACCGGTCGGCCGTCTTTTTTCATACTCCCGAGCAAGAGGCTGCCGCGAAGGCCTCGGCGGATACAATCGCCAGGTCGGGTCGCTATAAGCGGCCTGTGGTTACGGAGATCACTCATGCCCGTGAGTTCTGGCGCGCCGAAGAATATCATCAGCAGTATCTTGAAAAGCGCGGCGTCTCACATTGCAGGATTTAGGCTGCGACTTGCCAGTGCACAGGCTGCCCGCAAAAAGGAATGCCCGCCTCATCCACTGGGGTTGAGGCGGGCACTGGATAGCCCTCGGAGGAGTGAGCTAGTTCCAATAGTATTGTCGCTCTTCTCGTACTAAGTTGCAATAAGATTAATCTCTTATTTATCGAGACCTTAGTGTTAAGGGGCGTACGTTACGTTTCAGCGCCCAAAAAGTGCTTCCACTGCGCCAAGGACGATACAAAACACGGCAAATCCCAATACACCATACTGAATCCATGTCCGCGTGGCGTGCATAACGCTAAGCTGATGATCGACTTGGGCGGCGTTAGCGGGGCGAATGTCACTAGACCCGCGTGGTGGATTTTGAGATGGCGTATCCATGCATCCATGCTGGAACGCGGCGACGGTCGAGAGAATGGGACTTTCGTGGGTTTGGTTACAGAACCCGGTTAGCAAGGGTACTGGTAACAATTCTCTTCGAAAAGGTTGGCTGACTTGGGGCTGGGGCGGTTTCAGGCCTGTGAGATAGACTGGAGAGCAGATCCAATGGGTGACGCAACCAACGGCGACAAGAAAGCTCGTCTCGACCACATTCAGGAGCAACTCAAGTTGCTCGCGAAGAGCCGCCTCGAATTTCAGGAGGAATATCGTCAATTGCTCAAAGCCCTGGCGCCTCGGCACGACCAGCCACAAGACTCCGAAATATGGCGCAAGATTAGCGAGACTCACGCTCAACTTGCAGTCTCTCAGCGCAGTGCCGACGAGAAAATGGCAGCTCTCATGGTAACGGTCAAACTGTTTCGACGCCCATTGCCATAGTAGCCTGCGAGGTACAATGAGGCGTCAATGGGCGACGAAACCAACGGCAACCAGAAAGGCCGCCTCGACCGTATCGAGGAAACTCTCGAACTGCTCACAAACGAACACATCCAGTTTCATGAGGAGCATCGGCACCTCCTTAAGGCGCAGGTGGTACTCTACGACACCGTTCAAAAGCTGACGGAAACTTTCGCAGAAACGCAGCGCAAAACCGAGGAAAAACTGGCTCAACTGGCGTCCCTTCACCAAGACCTCGCCGCCGCTCAGCGCAACGCCGACGAGCGAATGGCCGCGCTGATCGTCACGGTCGACGACATAATCCGGCACCGGCCGCAAAATTAGCTGGCTACACGAAATCCTGAGTGCGCTTCCTGCTATAGGCGAAGTAAATCACCAGCCCAATCACTAACCAAACGAAAAAGCGGATCCAAGTCTCAAATGGAAGGCTCAGCATCAAAATAAAACAGCAGACGATGGAGATCACCGGCAAAAACGGAACCCACGGCACCCGGAACCCGCGCTTTCGCTCTGGTTGCTTCTTGCGAAGCACGATGACGCCCGCCGAAACCAGAATGAACGCGAACAGCGTCCCGATATTCGAGAGATCCGCGAAGGTGCCGATGTCCCAGATGCCCGCCGGAATTCCTACCGCTAATCCGGCAACCCAGGTGCTAACGTGCGGCGTCTTGAACTTGGGGTGAACTCGCGAAAACCAGCCAGGCAGCAAGCGGTCGCGCGACATCGCAAACCAGATGCGCGCTTGGCCGTACTGAAACACCAGTAAGGACGAAAGCATTCCCAGCAGCGCTCCGGCGGTGACGATCAGTCGAATTCTGTTCATACCCAGAGCCTTCAGGGCATTCGCTACCGGCGCGGCATTGTCCAATGTCTTCCAATTGACTATCCCCGTCAACACCAGCGCAACGGACCCATACAAGATCGCGCAAATGACCAGCGTCGCCAGGATTCCTATCGGCATGTCCCTCTGCGGACGCCGACATTCCTCGGCCGCGCAGGAAACTGAATCGAACCCGATGTAGGTAAAGAAAATGATTGCTGCCCCAGTGAGTACGCCCGAGTAGCCGTTAGGCATGAAGGGATGCCAGTTGGCCGTGTTTACCGCCTTCGCTGCGCCGAATACGAACACCAGAATTGCCACAATCTTGATGAGCACCATCCCGTTGTTGGCCCCGGCGCTCTCCTTCACACCGCGCACCAGGACGTAACTGAGCAGCATCAACACCAGCAACGCCGGCAAATTGAACCAGCTTCCAGTGAACTGACCCTCCACGATCATTGGATCGGAGAGCTGCTTCGGCAGATGGAATCCGAACAGGTTATCCAGAATGTCGTTGAAGTACGCCGAGAAGCCCACCGCCACACTCATGTTCGAGACAGCGTACTCAAGAATTAAATCCCACCCAATGATCCAGGCGAAGATTTCACCGAGCGTTGCGTAGGAATAAGTGTAGGCGCTGCCGGCGATCGGGATCATGGAGGCCAGCTCCGCATAACAAAGCGCGGCGAAACTACACGCGATGGCGACCAACACGAACGAGACTGAGATGGCCGGTCCGGCGCCGGCGCGCCCAGTCAACGTAGCTGCGTCACCGCCATTCAAAAGCAAGTCCAGCACCGGCGCTTTCAGAATGGATTTCTCTAGAAAATGAACTCCCGCGGCCGCCGTGCCGGTAAGAGTGAAAATCCCCGAACCGATTACCGCGCCAATGCCCAGCGCGATCAAACTCCACACTCCGAGCGACCGGTTGAGCTTCTTGCCGGGTTCTTCCGAAGCCGCGATCAATGCATCGATGCTCTTGGTTCGAAAGAGTTCGTTCACGGGTGGTGGGTGGTAGGCGGTGGGTGGTAGGTTTACTAACCACCTACCTCCTACCACCCACCACCAGCAAGCGCAGCTTGCTATCGCTTCCTCTGTCCTTTGGACATCTTCTTTACTTTTTTCTTCATGGAGCCGCGGGCAACTCCCGCGGCACGCTTGGCCTTGGGGGCGGCTTTCTTGCGCGAGGCGCGCTTCAACTTCTTGCGTTCTTCTTTGTCGGTGATGTTCTTTGTGTTCATTCTTCCTGTATTCCCGAGTATTTTTCGATCATCTTCTTCAAGCCGTAACCATCAAAGCTTACAGTGAGCTTAGCATCGTCGCCGTCCCCTTCGCGCCGCAGGATCTTGCCGCGGCCATATTTGGGATGCCGCACGGTTGCTCCGGCGCGGAAGGGCTTCTTGCGGGCGGCGGGCTGCGTGGTCTGGATTTTAGGAGCAACTGGCGCGGCGGCTCGCACCGGTTCCGCCGCCTGTTGGGGCAACTGCTTGCCACGCTCTGCAAAGTATTGCTTGATATTGTCAACCGAGTTGTAAGTCTTGCCGGTAAATGCGTTGCGCTTGGCGGATTCGCGGACCTGTCGGCTTTCGCCGAACAGATCCACTTGCGCAGTGCGTTGTTTTGGATTCAAGTCTTCTATCAACTTCTCGGGCACTTCCTTCAGAAACCGCGAAGGGATGGACGCCTCCGCGTCGCCGCCGCCCCAGCGCCGCCGGTAGCGCGCCGACGTTAAGAACAGGCGCTGCTCCGCGCGGGTCATGCCGACGTAGCATAGGCGCCGCTCTTCCTCCATGGCTGCTTTGGAGTCGAGAGACCGTATGTGCGGAAACAGGCCCTCTTCCAATCCGGCCAGAAACACGATGGGAAACTCCAGGCCCTTGGCGTTGTGTAAGGTCAGCAAGGATATCTGGGCGCGTTCGTCCAGATTGTCGCTGTCGGAAACCAGCGCGGCATGGTCCAAGAATTCCGTCACCGTTTCGCCGCGCTCGGAGGCTTCGGCGGCGGCGTTGACCAGTTCCTTCAAATTCTCGATCCGCGATTCCGATTCCGGGTCATTATCCGACTCCAGCATCGTGAGATAACCGGTGCGCTCGAGAATCCGCCTCAAGACTTCATGCACTGGCGCCGATTCGGCCACTGTGGAAAGCTCCTGGATCATCGCATGGAACGCCCGCAAGGCCGCTGCGGCGCGCGTGGGAAAAACGTTCTCGTCCAACATGCGGCCGATCGCCGACCACACGCTCAGCTCATGTTCGAGTGCATATTGCTCGATCTGCTCAATGCTGCTCTTGCCGATGCCTCGCGCCGGGGTATTGACGATGCGGAGCAGGCTCACCGAGTCCTGCGGGCTCCCCACTGTCTTCAGGTACGCCAATGCATCCTTCACTTCCGCGCGCTGATAGAAACTGAATCCGCCAACCACGACATACTTGCGGCCGTAGCGCCGCAACGCTTCTTCAATCTGGCGCGACTGGAAGTTAGTGCGATACAGCACCGCCACCCGAAGC
>WNFG01005646.1_pt1 | contig 10525 bp, 10 predicted proteins | sample 5400431 | NCBI WGS metagenome assembly WNFG01 (sample SAMN13153346, study PRJNA577476) | soil metagenome | isolation source: 120 cm saprolite under Douglas fir tree site 2 hole 3 replicate 2 | place: USA:California | collected 2015-04-18
GCCCGCCGGCTCCAGGTGGCAGCTCTTCGTGCCCTCCGATCTCGCCTACGGGGAGCGTGGGGCGGGGGGTGGCCGCCTCAGCCGCAAGGGGGCCCGTAAGCCGCAGACCGTCGGCCCGAACGCCACCCTCATCTTCGAGATGGAGTTGCTGGCTGTCAACGAGCCAAACTCCCTGGCGCCGGTTTCGAACTGGACCGCCGCCAATAACGGGGTCTCGTCCGAGAGCCTCGCGGCGTTGAAAAAGGCGCTGAAGGCGGCCGAGGCAGCGCAGACAAAGTCAAAGTAGTGAGCTTACGCGTAGTAGTGCGGTGGAACCGCTTCAATACTGAGGTATGTCAATGACAGCTAAAACAATGATTCGGGGCGCCATGGCAGTGGCGATTGCGCTGATCAGCGGCGCCGCGGGAGCGGTGCAGGCTGCTGGAGCGAACGCGGCCGCAGCGGCGGCGCCGGCTCCCGAAGCCCAAGCGGCCGCGCCTGCGGCGAGCGACAAGGTCGAGTCTGCCGGGCCGACCATCCAGAGCCATCGGGACAAAGTGAGCTACGCCTTCGGCGCCGACTTGGCCCGGGACCTGAAGCGAAGGAGCACGGAGATCAACCCAGACCTCGTGGCCAGAGCTCTCGACGATTCGCTGGCAGGCAAAAAGCTCATCATGACGGATGAGGAGGTGACCGCCACTTTGAATCAGTTCGCAGAAGAACAGAAGCAGGATTACCAGCACGCCAGAGCGATGATTGGGGACAAGAACCGCAAGGCGGCAGAAGCATTCGTCGCCGACAACGTCAAGAAGGATGGGGTCGTGACTCTGCCGAGTGGACTGCAGTACAAGGTCCTGAAGAAGGGCAGCGGGAAGACACCGGCACCCGATGACACCGTGGTCTGCAATTACCGCGGCACCCTGCTCGATGGCACAGAAATCGACAGCTCCTACAAGCGCAAAGAACCTTCCGCCCTACCGGTCAAGGGGATCATCCCCGGCCTCACCGAGGCGCTGGAGCTCATGCAGGTGGGTTCGAAGTGGCAGGTCTTCGTTCCACCTACGCTCGCCTATGGGGACAAGATCGTGGCCGGCATCGGGCCGAATGCCATGCTGATTTTTGAGGTTGAATTGCTTTCGATCAAGGACAGCGCCCCGATGGTGGGCCAAAGATAGGCAAAAAACTTAGGGGTGTTGACATGAAACCGGTGCGCTCCGAATTTGCGTTCGCCCTCGTGGCGGTGTGTGTGGTTTGCCTTCCAGCACGAGGCTGGGCACAGGATTCGCGCGTCCCAAGTCACGCGCAGGCAGCTCACACGCAGGCTGAGAATCACGCGCAGGCTGAGAGGTCTGCTCAACAGCTTGTCGACCTTGCGCACATGAAACCCGGCACCGTTGCGTCAACGTATGAGGATGGCAAGCTGACGGTCATGGCGCGGAATGCGCGGTTGATTGACGTTCTGCACAGCGCCTGCGATCTCATCGGCGCTGAGCTCAACGCTCCCGAAGATGCCAATCAGTCGATCCTTCGCAGCATAGGTCCGGCAGCGCCGCGAGTGGTTCTCGATTCCTTGCTCCGCAACTCAGGGTTCGGCTATGCAATGTCGGGATCGGCAAGCGACCGGAGCGCAGTAGCGAGTCTTTCAGTTTTCACCAAGGACAAGGGCGCAGATGCGCAATCGATCGCGAGGCAGATGGCCGATCTCGTCGCCCAAGCCCGGACCGAGCTGAGTACTACTTACGCGACCGACGCCGTTGCCGACAGCGGTCAGGCAAACGAGACTAGCGTCGGTAGTGACGATAATGGGGACGGAGTCGACCTCGGCGCAAGCATCGAGGCCTTGGCGAAAGCACTGACCGACCCAAATCTCCTGTCACAGCTGGAGACGCAGCTCAAGAGCGATGGCCAGGGGGGCGCCGAGGGCAGCTCGGATATACCCCAGCCTGCGCCCGCGCCGCCAGACTCGGGTTCGGGTGTACAACACAGGCGCCGGCACAGCAGATAGTCGAACTACGCAGCTGACGCGTGTCGGCATATCGGCATCTACGCCTACCGGGTGCGCAGCCTGCTGCAACTGCCGCATCGCCGACGCCGCCGCTCGAGGCCGTGAGACTCGAGCCGCTTCGCGCATTGGAGCACGGCACGCGGATTCACGTGGTCACAACCTCGCCGGCGCCGCCCGCGGGCGTCGACAACGCTTCAGAATTTGTGACCGACATATGAGCCAGTAGGGAGTCAGAGGGATGAACACGAAAATACTAGGATTAATGGCCATAACGATGGTGGCCCTGGCCATGGCGGCGAAGGCGCTCAGTCCTGGTCTTCTTCTTCCAAATGAGTTTCCATAGAAACGAGAGACAGGTCCCAGAAGCGCTCGTACAGTGCCCGCTGGGCATCGCCTCGCTCACACGCGCTGACGCGACGCTCGAGGAACCGGCGCTCCATGGGGTTGCGCGCCAGAGCTACTGCCGCTCGGAAATGCTCGCGCGCGGTCTCGTGCCTCCCGCGGCGCAATTCAAGCTCGCCAAGCGCCGCGGAGTAGAACGGGTATGCAGCGAGGCGATCACGGTCGGCGATGCAACCGATCTCTTCGAGCCCGCGCTCCGGACCCTCGCTCTGGGCGATTGCGATGGCGCGGTTGAGCGCGACAATGGGTGAAGGACGAATCATCATCAACGTGTCGTACAACGAGACGATTGCTTTCCACTCCGTGTCCTCCGTCCGGAGCGCGCGCGCATGGATTGACGCGATCGCGGCCTCGATGTGAAATTCGGTGAGCTGGGCACCCGTCGCGGAAAGCTCCAGGAACGCCAGCCCTTCGATGATGAGTTCCTTGTCCCACTTCGATCGATCCTGCTCGAGGAGCGAACTCAAGTTACCCGCGGCGTCGACGCGGGCCGGCAGTCGCGCGGCGTGCAGGCCCATTAGGGCCGCGAGCGCGTATGTCGCGGGTTTTCTCCCGAGCGGGTGTTCCAGAAGCACCGCGGTAAGACGCATTGCTTCCCGGCACAGTTCAACACGTACTGCCTTCTCGGCCGACGCGCCGTGGTAGCCCTCGTTGAACAGCAAGTAGAGCACGCGGTGGACGGCTGGTAGGCGCGCGCAGAACTCGGTGGCAGACGCGACGTCGAACAGCCTCTTCGATGCCGCGAGAACCGTCTTAGCCCGGGTTATACGCTTCTCAATCGCAGCGTGAGTGCTCACAAACGCGCCAGCAATCTCACCGACGCTGAATCCGCACAGAACGTTGAGCACGAGGGCCACCTGTGCCTCCTCAGGCAACCGCGGACGGCAGCAAGTGAACATCATTCGAAGCAGGTCGTCCTTCATCTCGTTCGCGCCGAAGCACTCTTCGACAATCGTGGTGAGCGTCCATTCAGAGTCGAGCAGCCGCCCCAGCTCCGGCGCGAAGGTGCGCGCGGTGCGCTCACGCCGCAGAATGTCAATCGCTCGATTCTTCGCTGTGGCCATCAGCCATGCGGAAGGGTTTGCAGGCACGCCGCGGAATTTCCACACCTCCAACGCGCGGCAGAAGGTGTCTTGTACGGCATCCTCTGCGAGCGCGAGGTTGTGGATCCCGAAGACCCGCGTCAGCGCGGCGATCATGCGCCCCGCCTCGCGGCGGAAGAGATGATCACTGGACTCCATTTACATGTTGAACTTCTGAATCGGGCGCACCTCCACCGAACCTCCAACCTCGAGGATCGGGCAACCCTTCGATAGTTCCACGGCGTGGAGGAGATCCGTAGCCTCGATCACAACGTAGCCGCCAACGACATCCTTAGCTTCAGCGTATGGACCGTCGTTGACGATCTTCTGCTTGCCCTTGACAACCTTGCCGGTGTGTTCCAGCGGATGTCCGGGGTCCTTGATGTGGCCTTTTGCGCCGAGCTCCTTGAACCACCCGATCCACTTCTCCATTGTCCTCTGCATTTGCTCAGGGGACGCGGCTGTCTCTCTGCCGCGAAACAGATATGTAAATTCGCTCATGGTGTGCTTTCCTTTCTCATTGAATTTGTCTGACTTTGCCTGTTTGCGGGGTCGAGAAGCCAATGCTATCGCCGACTCGGCGTCGTTTGTGACGGGATCGAAATCAATTATTGCGAGCCGCCGGAGCGAGGGTCGGGCGAGGCGTGGCCCGGGCCCATGTGCGCCCCGACGGGAACGATGATGAGGGCGTAGGGGGTGCCTTCGCCGGCGACGAACACCGGGCCCCCGCCGGCTTGGCCCTCCGAGCCGAGGTCGGCGTTCGTCAGATACGGCGCGTAGAACATTACGTGCGGCGGGAAGGGTGCGGGAATGCCCTTGTCGTCGGGCACCACGTTCTCCGTCGACAACATATAGTCGACGCCCGGCCGGGCCGGCGGCTGCAAGACACCCTTGGCGAGCGCGTCGGCCACGAGGCGCTTGATCTCTTCGGGGCTTTTTCCCTGAGCGCGGAGCTCGGCCACCTTGAGCATGCGCGGAAGAAACGTGCGCGTACCCTCGGTATCCATGCACTGTGGCTCCTGGGCGGTGGGCAGCGAGTGCTGGACGACGGCCGTGAAGCCGTTCTGGCTGTCCCGGACCTTGACGTAGCCGAACTTGTCGAGAACGTAGATCGCCGCCTTGCTCGCCACGGACGGTGGGCAGGCGCTGAGAGCCAGGGCGATTTCCTTTTGCCGATCCATGAGCGGCGGCGGCTGGCTCGCGGCGGCCTGCATCGACTGGGCCGCGGCGGACGTGCTCACGGCGATCTGAAGTGCGAGCCCCAACAAGCAGATGCAAATCACTGCGGCCGCCGCCGTTCCAGGTGCACTGCTTTGCGGGAGCAATTTCCGTCGAGTGGGTAGTGCAAATTCACACATGGTGTTTCCTCATTGGATCGTTCTGTCTGACCCCAGACCTCTGAAAGGCGCTGCAGCGGACATGTTTCTCGGCCGCGGCTATCGCGCCGGCAACGGGGGCGGGAATGACGCCTTGTAGCTCTGCCGGTCTGAGTGGCGCGCAAAATAGGCGGAAAGGTTCTTCGCGGACTGCACCATTTCGCCACCCTCGGGAAAGCGCTGGACATAGTAAAGGATCGGCATCAGGTTGATGTCAGCAAGGGTGAAGTTGGTGCCTACGAGATAGCCGGTCCTGGCAACGGTCTTGTCCAGTACATCGATCTGCTTCTGCATCGCCGGCAGCGCGCCGTCGACCGCGGCGCGGTCGGGCTTGCCGTCGACTCCCTTCGGAATCAAATGGCCCAAGAAATACGCCCGTATCAGACAGGGATCGATCGTGGTGTTGACGAGAGACACCCATTGCTCGACTTCGGCGGTTCCGCGCGCATCTTCGGGGATCAGTTTCGGGCCGGGGAAAGTCTGGTCGATGTAAGTGGCGATGGCCTTTGACTCGCACAGCGCGATGTCCCCATGGCGCATGACAGGAACCTTTCCGAACGGATGGATGGCGTAGACCTCGGGGCTGTGGATCCCTGCCGGCACGAGGTCATAGGGAACGCGCTTCTCCTCACAGGCCATGCGCACGACCCACACATAACTTGAAAACGGCGCCCCAATGATCTGAATCTTGGTCATCGATGTCACTCCTGTCGTGCTGCTTTAGGCTCAAGACGTTCGGAGGGTGTGGGCGCGGACACTTTTTCCTACAACGAATTGTCGTGCGATGCAGCAATTGCATCGTTTGTCCTCACGGTTGCCGACTTCTAGTTTCTCGCAGCGCAACGTGCCGCAAAACGACTGCGCTGTGTCAGCCTCGGTAGCGCAGCGCATCGACCAGCAGGGCAAAGGCGGGCGACGACTGGCGGCGGCTGGGGTAATAGAGGTGGTATCCCGAAAAGCGGGGGCATCCCGATTCCGGGCACCACGAAGCTGAAGCGACAGATCCCTCCAAGGTCTGCGGATGGATCGGATCGGTAGGTCCGGTCGCGTTTTAGCGCGCGGCAAGGGCATTGAGCTTGAACGCAGGCGGGAACGGATGCGCACGCATCCCTGCGTGCGACTTTTCTGCATCATCGACACCCTGACGATCACATCCATGCTGCCGGGCGTCGACGACAATATTGACGACGTGCCGTTAGCGGTCGCCCGGGCTGGTCACGACCGCATTTGCAATATGTCACGACCATCACCGATAGATCGGCATTTGAGTCGCATCTCGACGGGTCTAAACGGGGTGGCAGCAAGGAAGCGAATTTTACGTACGATAGCGGCGGTGCACCATCAAAGAATTTTCGCCCACGCGCGACACTCCATTCAGAGGAGAGCATCGAGTTCTTGGGGGTGTGCTGCGCACAATTGCTTCGACTCGCGGTCTGAATTCCGCGCGCGGCGCGCCCTCGACCGCACTCGCTGCTATTGCGTCATCTTTCGCAGCCGGACCGTGCGGCTCGTGTCTTGGCTTTTCGCGAGGCGCGTGAGAAACGCGCGCGTGTCGGCCACAGGCAGAGGCCGGCTAAGCAGGAAGCCCTGAGCCTGGTCGCATTTTTCGTCCTGCAGTTGCAACAACTGGCTGAATTCCTCAACGCCCTCGGCGACCACTCCAAGACCCAGCGCCTGCGCCATCTTGATGATGGTGGATACGAGCACGCGGTCATCCGTATGGCTTTGGATGCGATTAATAAACGAGCGATCGATCTTGAGTCGATCGACCGACAACTCGCGTAGGCGAAGGAAGTTTGAATACCCCATCCCAAAGTCGTCGATTGCAAGCGAGACGCCGATCCGCTTGAGTCCGGCCAGTATTGGCTCGGCGTGGCTCTCGTCCTGCATCACGAGTGACTCCGTGATCTCGAGTTCCAGCAGCGCCGGCGGAAGACCTGTCTCGCGAAGCACCGTCGCGACAAGCGCCGGGAAATCAGGCTGTGCCAATTGCACGCTTGAAACGTTGACTGCGACTACCCCCGACAGCAATCCCTCATCATGCCAGGCCTTTGCCTGGGCACACGCGGTGCGTAACACCCACTCGCCGATGGGGAGAATAAGACCGCTTTCTTCCGCGATCGGGATGAAATCGGCGGGAGGCACCGAACCCAAGTCGACATTGTTCCAGCGCAGTAACGCCTCGAGGCTCGAAATGAGGCCGGTCCCCAAGTGCACCTGCGGCTGATAGTGCAGTGAGAACTCGTTTCGACTGAGCGCACTGCGCAACTGCGTCTCGAGTGTGAGGCGCATTAGTGCACTCGCGTTCATGGTCTCCTTGTAAAGCGCGAACCGACCGGGACCCTGACGTTTGGCAAAATACATCGCCAGGTCGGCATTCCGCAACAACGTGTCCACGTCCGCCGCGTCGGACGGGTAGACCGCGACGCCGACGCTCGGGGTCACCAAGATCTCGTGGGTCGATAGGCGCATCGGTTGCCGTAAGGAATTGATGACTCGGTTTGCGACAGTGCAGGCGTCGTCCGGCCCCTGGATGTCGCGCAACATCACGACGAACTCGTCACCCCCAAGCCGCGCCAGCGCGGCGACCGCGTTTGTGGCGGCAGTACCGGAAAGCACCAGGTCGTCTCCGCGGCACTCCGCGCGTAGACGTTCCGCCATCACACACAGCAGCTCGTCGCCGACCCCGTGACCTAACGTATCGTTGATGCGCTTGAAGTTATCGAGGTCGAGATATAGCACCGCGAGCTTCTCATTCCGCTCCTTCGCAGTTTCCAGTGCATCAGACAACTGATCCAGAAACCGCGCCCGGTTGGGAAGGCCCGTCAGTGTGTCGAAATACGCGAGCTTGGCGATTCGTCGCTCCGCGCTCCATTTCAGGCCCAAGGCGGTGGCGATTTGACGCACTTCGTGCGGGTGAAAGGGCTTCTGGAGATAGAACAGCTTGTCCTCGGGTGGCACCCGCTCGGTGATCTCGGCGGGATCTGTATCCGAAAAGGCGGTGCAGAGGACGATCTCAATCTCGCCGTCGAGCGCTCGGATTTTCTCCGCAGCCCAAGCGCCATCCGGACCCGGCGGCATTCTCATATCGAGGAACACGACCGCGAACGGTTGTCCGTCGACTTGCGCGAGGCGTACGGCATCGACCGCCGCCTCGGCACCAGAGCAGAATACGGGCGCAAACCGTGACGGTCGTCGCGCAGCAGCGGCTGACAGTTCCTCGGCAGCCGTCCCCCGAAGGAGCCGCGCCCTCAGGTCTTGGCGCGCGGCGCGCTCGACACTCGGAACCGCGGCGCTCAGAATCTTGCGATAAACATCGAGTACCGCCGTTTCGTCGTCAACGACGAGCACGCGAATCGATGGAAGAGGAATGGGTGACATGGTGAGCCTCATGCTGCTTCAGTAATAAGGGCATCCGCTGCGCGCTCGAGCGGTAGGATCAGATGAAGGACGGCACCGCCGTACGGACCCGGGCTCTCAGCCCTCAACTGTCCGCCCAAGACGTTGATGGCATTTGAGCACCAGTGCAACCCAATCCCTGAGTTGGTGGCAGATGGCTTCGTCGAAAAGCCCCTCTCGAAAATACGCGACAGATGATCGGCGCGGATTCCGGCGCCGTTGTCAGAGAAAGTCAGGTGCAGTTGTGGACCCAGCGAGCCATCGGTGACGTCGGCCGCGATTCGCAGGGAGCCGCGTTCACCTGCGGCCCCCTGAGCCGCTTCGGCGGCGTTCACGATGAAATTCTGAAAGACCTGCTGCAGCGTAATGCGCGAGACCTTGACGGGCCCAACCGCCCCCACAGACGGATCGAGTTCGATCGTCAACCGCGCTCGCAGGCTCGGTGACACTAGCTCCGCGCTCTCTGCGATCAGGTCGGGCAGCCGAACAGCCTCCGGAATCCACTCGGATCGCGATTTTGGGACAAGGTCTGCGAGGAGCTGCTGGATCGCGAGGGTGAGGCAAGCGACTGCCTCGGTATCTTCTTGCGCCAGCGCAATCGATTGCGCAAGATCGCGACTCGTCAATCGCAGCAGTGTCTCGAGGTCGGCTACACGCTCTGGGTCCTGCGCCGCCAGCTTCAGTTCGCGAAGTACCAGATCGACGTCGGCGGCGGGTGCCGCGCGCAGCGTCTCCTGGAGTATGGCCACCTTGGCACCTAGAGGGGTCATCGCGTTACCCAAGTTGTGGAGAACTCCGCTGGCGTTCTCTGCGATTCCCGCATCGAACGACCGATCCACCAGCCGTCGTCGCGCGCTCGCGAGGTTGTCCACCATGCGATCGAATTCACCGGCGAGTTCGCCAAGTTCGTCTGCGCGCTTAAGATCCAGTCGCGAGGTCAGATCGTGGCTTCTGCCGATCGTCCTTGCGTGGCGGGTCATCCGGGTGAGAGGACTCAAAACAGCACGGTTCAGCAACGCGATGATGAGGACAAGCACGATAGCGCCCGCGCCAATGAGGAAGATCGACGCATACGTAACAGCTTGCCGTCCGCGCGCAGTGATCGCGCGGGGGACCTCTATACGCAGGGTCAGTACCGGAGAGCCTTCGATGTCGTCGAATGCACGAACAACCTCGGTCGCGGCGTTGTGCTCTACGAGCAGTTCGTGCGTTGAGTTGGCGCGCAATCCGGGTACTCCTCCGGAGACTGCGGCGAGCGTCACGCGTGCCTGCTCACCGATGCGGGTGATTTCGTCGTTCGTGACCAACCGTCCGAGAAGAATCATCCCGCGGTGTGGACCTTGACCGAAGCCGTTCAGAATCGGGGAGAACACCGCCATCAAGGGGCCGCGGTTGGTCCGCAGGAGTCCAGATACTTTTCGGCCGTCTTGCAGCGCGCTGCGCCAGGGGTGAACCCGCGGCAATTCGCCGCCGGCCAAAATATCGATGTTGAGCAGCGCATGAGACTTCGGATCCCACCCGACGGACCAAACGTAACGGCCGTCCAGGCCGACGAATGCGAGGACATTGACTCGAAGCGACGACAGCGCCTCGTTGGTCAGATTCGCCGTCACGTAGGACCGATTGTGATCTTGCATGAAGGCGTAGGTGTCGGCCCAATTGCTCCAGTCGCGCGCGGTAATCCCGAGCAGGTCCAGTTCACGGCCGAGCGTATAGGCGACGCGATCCATGTCTTTCCTGGCAGCGTCGCGTTCCAGTTCCGCAAAGCTGGGCAGCAAGATTTGCTGCTGCACCAGAAACTGTATTACACCGAGCACTGCGAAGAGAGCGGCGAGAAGCGTAATGACTTTGTAGCGGATCTTCATAAGGGCCCAACAGCAAGCGTGTCTCCATTGACTGAGGCGACATCAGCCAAGCAGAGGCCAACGCCGGCCTTTAACAATTATCGGTATTGCCACGAGTAACTGTGGGAACGGCTTGGATACTCGGAGAGAGCCGACCGTGACGTCAGTCACATTTTTTGGCGGGATTCGTACCAAAGCGGCGCAGACTTTCGGGAGCACCAATCTCTCCAAATCGGACGCGGGACCAGCGCGCACGAACTCGGCCGTGAAGAGCGTCAGGTACACGAGGGTCTTCGCACTGACGCTTGGCCCGTGTCAGGACGAGGAGAGCGGTTCGCGCGCAGCGGAAGCGGCTGCGGCCTTCGTGTCTCCGTCAGATTTCGCGGCTGCCGTGCTGCATCGCAGTGAGAATTCGATGCCCGGCACTCACTCAGGATC
>WNFG01005649.1_pt1 | contig 10523 bp, 22 predicted proteins | sample 5400431 | NCBI WGS metagenome assembly WNFG01 (sample SAMN13153346, study PRJNA577476) | soil metagenome | isolation source: 120 cm saprolite under Douglas fir tree site 2 hole 3 replicate 2 | place: USA:California | collected 2015-04-18
TGGTGTCCTTCATGGCCCTTGAGCGCCTCAGGATTTTCGACGGCCCAGGACTTCTGGTCCTTGTCTGCAACGAAGGTGATCTTGTCGTCGTCTACCTTGACCGTACCGTCGATGCTCTTCAGCGGAGCTTGGGCAGCTTGATCTTTCTGCGTCGGCTCCTTGGACGAATACTGCGCAAACGCCGGCATGCTAAGAATGACGGCGAGCGCGAGAGTGACCATAAACAGCGTTTTCATCGGTCGACCTCCTTGCAAGCTCTTCGATGGTGCCTCAAACCTGGATGGGGAAGGACCTCTTAGGCGGCCTTCCCGAGAACGATTCTGTGCATGGTTGAGCTATCAACATTGAAGGTCCGGATTACGGGCTCTGCCTCAAGCAGATGCCGTACCATCTCGTGGATGGCGGGATATTGCTCCCGCTGGTATCGTTCGGCGTCTTCCTTGTTGTTCCAAAAGCTCAACGCCAAGATCTGATTGGGTTCTTTGTCCGACACCAGAAGGGTCTCATCCATGAACCCTGCTTGTTTCTTCAAAATCGGCAGCACTTTTTCGTTGATGGTGCTGGCGAGTTCCCGGGCCTTTCCTGATTTGGGTGTTACTTCGACAGTTCGTGTGAACATGGAAGTACTCCTTTTGCGCTTGTTCTGAACAGGCGACGCTCCCGCTACCGGTCGAAGCTAACCGACTGCGGTGGTTTGTCACTTGGGTGGAGTCGGTCTTGCGACCAGCTGCTTGACCACCACGTATTCGGTGCCACACCGTCATCGGAGACGGCGGCAAAGTGTTGATGAATCTCAACTCCCGAATTTCCCCGAGGGTCAGGGCCGTTGCTGGGCCGCTGTGTAGGAGATGTGCGACTGAGTTTTGGCGGTGGCCAATGAGACATCACCACGCTAAGCTTGGAGGGGACCGCTGTCAATGACCGCTTTTGGTGCAGCGAGAGGTAAACTTCCGGGAACTAGTGAAGTATTTCCGCACTGCCGATCGGTCGAGAAGAACTCCATAGCACAAAAAGCCCCGCGCCCTTTCCTAGGGCACGAGGCGGAAAGCGTATTGTCTACTCTGGTCTAGGCAGCAACCGCTGTCCGATCCAAGATCGCAGCCGCCTGTCCAGCTTCTACGACGCCAAAAATCAGCAGCGGCGTATTCGTTCTGGGATCCACTCCGCAGTACGCGTAGTCGATGTTAATGTCTGCTTCGCCGAGGCGCGAAGCCGCACGCGCTAGCTCGCCCGGTCGGTGTGAAAGTTTGGCTTCAGCGATATCCGTCTCCTGATAGCTCAACCCTTCGTTGTCAAAAGTCTTCTTGGCCCTCGCGGGGTCGTTTACCACGAAACGCACCAAACCTTTTCCCTCCGAGAGAACGGACTGGAATGCGACAATATTTACGTTGTTGTCCGCGAGCGCTCGGCACGCCTTTCCGAGAGTGCCCGGTCGATCCTCTAGACGAATCGTCAATTCTTTGGCTGTGGGCATGTGGGGGTTACCTCCTCTTCTGTGTCTAAGCAAACGCACAAGCGTTTCAGCCAGATGCGTTCGACCTCCTCCAGAGGCTTAGTTCGTTGACGGAATCATACGTCTCCTGACCCTCGGTTTCAACGGCCTTGCACGAGATTCCGAGTCTGCCTTTTGTGTGCTGAAGTGAACAGTTTCGGCCTTGATTCCCAAGGTTCGATTTCTGGGTATCTGGCTAGTGGTGTAGTTTGATTGACTACAAGAGCGAATGGCAAGTAATTTGCCGCAACTGTTCAAGATTGACCATTCCGGTACATGGGTTCGGGGCATTATCTCTCAGCATGAAAAGAGAACTCAGTCCAAAACAGGTACTCGCAGTTTGTTGCCCCACTTGTGGCGCTAAGCCGGGAGAAAAGTGTGAGCTTAGCACTGGGCAACCGCGAACCGAGCCACATCGCGACCGCCGATTGATCGCAGCAGATTGAGGCGAGAGATTTAGTCGTTAGCAGGAGTGACAGGAGGATTGCTTGGTGCGTCCGTGATCTGTTTTGCGTAACAGGTCTCGTGAACCGCTTTACCGTCTTCGTCCGCCGCCGTGTCGATGCCAAGTTTTAAGGGCTTGTTGCAGATGCGACAGGTCACTTGAAAATTGCCGTTACCAGCCATAGGAGGGCCCTTTCAAAAGGAGCAGGCTGGTATAGGGAAATGTATACGACGAACGATATTCGCGCAATAGATTGCTTCGATTGTGCGGCATCGTACAATACTCCGCCTGGAAGAGACGGTCTCATTTCAAAACATCCCCACAGTTCTTGCCCTGAAACAAGTTGTCTTTTGGCCGGCTCAAACTCTACCAACATCCGATTTCAGGGCTCTTGAACCGAAGCTAAGGCCCCCTCTGCCAGCTTGCGCACACTCAAGGCATTTTCTTGACGACATGCACGTATCACGCCGTGGGGCCGAAACATCACGTAGGGCGATCCCGGAAAGGGATGGCACAGCGTTCCCGAGTTGACCTAAGAGGCCTCCCGGCGATGTGGCATACCGTGGTGAGTTTGCAATGTGTTCTGCAGAGCATGCAAGAAGTATATCGCGTCATCAAGAGCTTCTCCCTCTTCGATGTTGTCTCCGGCTACGTGAAACAACTCCCGTGCCCTCAGCGCAAGCGCTTCTTCAGCTTGCGCAATGCGGTCCGGGATTCTGGTTTTGTCACCCTCAAAGAGTGCGGCCTTGTACAAATCCCTCCACGCTCTGCTGTTTGGAGATATAGAGCTGCTTGTATTCATAATTCTCCCGGTTTCGCTTCCGAAGCAGGGTCCGAAAGCGTCTCGAATAGCCCGTCAATCATTAAACGCAATGGCACCGGTGATCCCTACTGGCAAGTGACTCGCGTTCGCGATTGCTGTAGAGTTTGGGACGAGCTTCATTGACAATCAGAGTGCGTCCGCCGTGGACTGAACCGTTCAGGGCGCGAATAGCGTCTCGCGCCTCCCCAGCACTAGTCATCTCCACGAACGCAAATCCCCGCGGTTGACCTGTGTCGCGATCGGTGACGGCCGTGACTGTTTTAACTGCTCCGTACGCCGCGAATAGTGTCTGAAGATCATCCTCGGAAGTGGCAAAATCTAAGTTACCGACGTAGATGTTAGTCATGGCTTACCTCCGGTGGTTTGAGCATTGCTCTCCAATACGTGATGGTCAAACCCGTCGCCAGCTTCACCAAACGATTTCTAGTCACAGTGATCGTGAGGCTGAGGCTGGGACGGCTTTTCGTTCGTTGCTTCCTGCCACCTCACCTTCTGCTTGAAGCCAGTCTTCTTCCGCATGGCCATCGATTCTGCCACGCACCTCATACAGCTCGTAAGAGCGAGCGCGCACGTTCTCCTCATCAGTCTTGATAGCTGCATCTCTCTTAGTCAAAAGCTCCGGTTTCATGGAATTTTCTCCTTGATCTATTGTCTGCATCTGGGATTGGACGGTGGGTTTCGCCTGACTTGCAGGGCGGAACTCAAAGGTACGAGCAAAAGACACAAACAATCGGTTTGGCCATCGGCGTAAAGCCAGATCCTGAGATGATTGGTGAGAGTGCATCTTCAAGTCAGATCATGTCACAAGAAACCCGCCAACCAAAGCAGAGGTTACCGCAACTATATCCGTTGTAGGAGACTGTCATGAAGAAGAGGATATTGGTCTGCGCGATGAGCGCATTGTTGCTAGCAATCACCAGTTGGGCAGACGACAAAGAATAAGGACGAGGATCGTCTGAAGAATGCCGGCACGGTGTTGACAGAGATTCTGAATCTTCCAGACGACATTCCTCAAGATCTCCTCGACAAAGCCGACTGTGTGGTTGTTTTTCCATCAGTCCTCAAGGCCGCGTTTGTGGTCGGTGGCAGTTATGGCCGCGGTGCGATGACGTGCCGCAAGGGCGAAAATTTCAACGGCTCCTGGGGCGCGCCCTCAATGATGGCCCTTGAGGGTGGCAGCGTAGGATTTCAGATCGGCGGGCAAGCGACTGACTTCGTCCTTCTCGTGATGAATGACCGCGGTGCGAATGGAATCTTGAGCAGCAAAGTGAAGCTCGGAGCAGATGCGTCGGTAGCAGCGGGACCAGTCGGTCGTAACGCGTCGGCAGAAACGGATGTCTCGATGCGTGCTGAAATATTGAGCTATTCACGCGCGCGCGGCTTATTTGCAGGCATTTCGCTCGAGGGTTCAACCATCCGACCTGACAACGATGCAAACAAGAGAATCTACGGGGAGAAAATCCCGGCGAAGGATATTGTAATTGCTCACGAGACGCATGTCCCTCCGCAGCAGAGGGCCTGATCTCGACGCTTAACGCGAGGTCCACATTGGATATCTACACCCAGGCAATCACGCCTGCCAAACATGCAGCTCAAGCAGCTGTCTTGTCGTTGGTGTTTTCGTGCGAAGCGAACGGAACGTCAGAATCGTGGGTATCCGGCGACGTTGCAGAGTGAGGACAATCGACTCGGCAGAAGAAAACGGAACGAAAAGGGGCACGAAAAAGGGCACGAAAACGTGCCCTTTTGGGTCCTGGATGGTTTCGCTAAAACCAGCGCAAGTTCTTTGGAAAGAATGGCGGGGACGACGGGACTCGAACCCGCGACCTCTGCCGTGACAGGCACTGCAAGTCATTGGAAGTACATCATAGGCAACGTTATTGTGTATCGCGATGTATATCGCGGTTTCTGAACGCTTCTGGCAGGCGAATTCCTTGCGCAATATTTCAATGCCGAGATTGCTTCCGCCGAAACACCGCGAACAATGAGCCAAGCAGCCCGAGATGCTTGATCAGCACGACAATAATCACGCCCGATCCGATTGCCGCTGACAGGGCTGTATGGGAGAAGATGTAGCGCAGAATTGTCGCGTGCGCGGCGATCAGCGCGACTGCTCCGACCGGCCGCAGCCAAGAGCGCATAAACCGGGGCCTATGTCCTGTCATGGCCCCGATCCTTCGGTCGCAATGGAGGTGATCAGGGACAGCACGGGGACACCGCAAGAACAAACAGCAAGTCGCCGATTCCCACTGCACCGGTCTCTACAGTGTTCAAGCCTGCATCGGTTAGCAAGGCAACGAGGTCGTGGAGATTGACATAACCGTGGTGATGAAAATGATCAAGAAGGCCCCACCTCCCCTCTGCTGGCCGCGCGAAATCGACGGCTAACACTCGTCCGCCGGGCTTGAGAACCCTTCGCACTTCGCGAGCGCACTGCTGGCGCGCTTTGTGGCCCAGATGATGAAGCATGACCGTGGACAGTACTGCATCGAATTGACCGTCGGGAAACGGCAGCGCTTCGACGACGCCATTCTTGAAGGCAACTTCAGTGCCAGCCTTGTTGGCCTTCCTAGCTGCCCTGGCAAGCATCTCTGGCGATGCGTCGACTCCATTGACGCTGCCCGCCGAGCCGACCCGCCGTTTTGCGGCGATTGCGAGTGTGCCAGTGCCGCAGCCAATGTCCAAGACCGACTCACCGGATTTTAGTCTTGCCAGATCGAGTGCTTTTTCCCGGTAAGTGCTCTCTCTGCCCAATGACGCCAACCAAACGAAGACGTCATAAAGAAAAGCCCGGTGTATGACGATCCCGGTCGTATTGGGAGCTACTCTCCGCTCTGCCACGTTTGACATAAAGTTCTCCACCAGTATAGTTATCCAGAAATGGACAGATGTTCATCTACGAAGTTACGGTCCGAGAACTGGTTATGGAAGAACAGCGCAAGGCGAACTGTTCATTTGTGAACAAAACGGAGCTGTTTGTTCGATCAAAGCGTTGGGTGAGGTCTTGTGACAGAAAAAACAAATGATCGCCGCGTGCAGAGAACCCGAAGGCTGCTGCACAGGGCTTTGATGTCACTCATTCTGGAGAAGAAATATGAGTACATCACGGTGCAGGAGATTCTGGATCGAGCGGATGTGGGCCGATCGACCTTCTACATGCACTTCCAAGATAAAGACGAGCTGCTCGTCAGCGGGTTTCAATACTTGCAGAGTTTTCTGGAATCCGTGCAGGAGGCCTCGACGACGGTACCTGGCAAATCGTACGAAAGAATTGTCGGATTCAGTTTAGCCATGTTCGAGCACGCGCACGAGTACCGACGCGTGAACCGTGCATTGCTGGGTTCAAATGCCGAGGCCGTGGTGCGCCGCCGTATTCATTCTGTTTTGGCCGGAATTGTTTGGCGGGAGCTGCAACTGGAACTGCGAAGCCGGAAGCGCGGCAACGTTCCCGTCCCGCCCGAACTCTTAAGCCACTTTCTAGTGTCCACATACATCTCTGTGCTGACGTGGTGGCTAAACTCCAAGAATCCCATCTCGCCTAAAGATATAGATGTAGCGTATCGCCGGCTTGTTTTACCCTGCCTCACGTCGATTTTCGGGTAGCTCCCACGCTTCCGGGACCAGACATTCGGCGTCGGTTTCCGCGCATTGATCCACCCAACATTTTTCATCGATACGGACGAAGAGACAGCGCAGCGCACCACAGGCTTTGCAGGACCGTGCCGTTTTTCTCTCACACTCCAGCATAATGCAGCAGCTTTGGAGGTCATCTTCCAGAGTCGAGTTGGAGCAGGCTTCGCAGTTTGGAGGCATCGAAACCTATGACGACCTCTCCGTTGATCACTGTCACCGGAGTTGTCATATACCCGAGTTTTTCCAGTTCATTGAGCGCGGCTTCGTCGGCAGCAATGTTTCGATCCACGAACTCAATTTTGTTCTGTGAAAGAAACTCCTTCACCTTGGCGCAGAACATTCAACCGGGTTGACTATAAACGACAATCTTTTTGCTCATCGAATACCTCCCCTAAGTGATTGCTTGAGCCCGCTACGCGTCTCCTAGGAATCTTTTCGTTTTCCGCCACCACTAGATTCCGCCACTCCATCGTTTCTGACATTCACCTACGCCCATCAATTCAGTTTTTCTGCTCTGAATACATAGTCTCCAATGCCTTCCGCGTACCCTCGATGAAACGCACTACAGGACGGCCCTTGAATTCGGGTTGAGGCGGTGCGTCTGTCCAGATTTGTTCTGGCTTATAGACCGCGATGTAGTCCCAGACGACGCTCGGACGGTTATGCTCGCCCATAGCGTGGGACAGAACCCGGTTTCGATCCCAGTATTGCTTCACCCGAGGATCGTGAATGCGCCGAAGAGTGATCGTCGAAGGTGCGCTCAAGTCGGTAGCGAGCACTGGCTCCCAAATTACGACCACTCGCAAATGCGAGTCTGTTTGTGTCGCCAACAAAGATTCGAGTGCGGACGCCCCCCGCACGCAGACCGGTCAAGTCGGCGAAAGAAGCACCAACATGCGCACGCTTGCTTGGCTGCCGTTGAACTCGTTCTTGAGTTCACCCAGGTTCGCCGCATTTAGATCGGCAAGCGGCGCCTGACCGGTCGGAGTCTGGTGTCCACCATACAAGTAAAACAGGCCAGCAAAAACGGCGAGGGCGGCGAGTCCTAAACCGACATTCCTGCGCTTCATAGGAGCCTCTCTACGAGATCTGCGAATGCCTGCGGAAGCAGAATCGAGATGGCGACAATCAAGGCCGACAGCCACAGCACTACTTGGCTGAAAACACTGGGTTTGCAATTGCATTGGCTCGCGCGTCTGCTTTGATAAAAGCCAAGAGCAATGAAGAGAACGGAAACCCCCAAAAGGTATGGCCGAAGGGCGCTGATATAGGAGGAGAGAAACGCAGCGCTGCTTGCCGTTCCAGCAGCCAGTACAAACGGGAGGACTGGCAGGCAACAGGTCAGAGCAGCCAAGACACTTCCGACCGCTGAAATCGCTGCGACAAACGTCCCCTTCGAGGAGGGTTTCGCGGTCGCGCGACTCGTTTCCGTATTCATGTAAGTTGGTATCCCCTCTCAACCCTACGATGCGGAATGCCTCGTATACCGCCATTCCAGCAGAAAGGCGATGCCGACTCCGATGAGAACGAATGGCCAGACTAAAAGGCTGCTGACTTGAACAATACTTAGTTCTGACACCAGGAACACGACGGCAGCGATCAAGAACAGTGGCCCGGTGATACCGCAGTGGAACGTGCGATGCCTAAGCCAGTTAGCAAAGCAGCCGATTGCCATGGCAAAAAGGATCGTGGCGGCGGACAACGCATGCAGAGGAGGCCAATAGATTCCTATGAGGCTGAGCACTCCCCACGCTATGAGAGTCGCAGCGAACCAGTAGCACATCGCTGCCGGTGAGCTGCAGCAAGGTCCTTTGTGCTCTGTCATAGTTCGGATTCTCCTTTCCGGCCCAGTGTATCCCTGGCGGTCCGCGCTACGTCGCCGAGACAGCATTTGCCAGATGGATTCTTCACCTCGCAGGCACAATTGCCTGCTCTTACTTCCGCTGTAATCCGCTGCGCCACGGTTGATTTCCCCGTCCTACGGATTTCGTCCCAAATGTCTTGACGGGTGAAACCGAAGCAGTAGCAGATCGGAATCGGGTCCGCCATTTCTTTAGCGCCGACCCGAACCACAAGGTCTTCGCGGCGGAATGTCGGTGCTTTCGCGTGAAGGGCGAAATAGACCACTTCGCAGTCCGATGCGTCGCAGAAGTAATACTGTGTGTTCAGCATACCGAGCGGTAGCCGACGCACGAGACTCTTGACTGTGAGGATGTCCACCTGTCTGGAGCGAGCACCGTTCACTGGACAGCCCATCACCGATGGCGCGGTACCAGAGTTCGTATTTACAGAACAACAGTCAGACATACTTGTCTCCTCGCCTCTTCCCGCGTCGTCGCACGTATCCTAGAGGTTGCTTACTTTGCGGCCTTCTCGGGTTGCGACGGATAGCCTGCATCGGTTGTGGCTTTCACCAGTGCATCGGTATTAGTTTTTGCATCGTCGAAGCTCACCAGAACTTGTTTCTTCTCGAATCGCACCTCTACGTTTGAAACGCCACCAACTTTTTCGAGCGCTTTCTTCACCGTTACGGGACACGCTGCGCACGTCATGCCGGAGACATTCAGGGTTACGGTTTTGGGCGACGCCCAGGCTGGAACAGCCAATATGAGCGCAACAATAGCGCCAGCCAGCAGAGATTTGGCGTTCTTCATAACAACTCCTCCTCGGGTCGAGATTCAGTAGAAAAACTTGGCCAGATACGGAAATACCAGCGCGACGAGAACCAGCGCTGAAACAATTCCAAATGCAATTTTGTAAAGGCGGCGAGTACCGGCGACTGCGCACACTTCACCTGGCTGGCAGACCCGCGCTGGCCGAAAAATCCGCCGTCCCGCAAAAAACAGAGCCACGAGAGCACCAGCGATGAAAAACGGTCGATACGGTTCGAGCAGCGTGAAATTTCCAATCCACGCCCCGCTCAAACCGATAGCAACCAGAACCAGAGGTCCCAGGCAGCATGTCGAGGCCAGGATGGCGGCCAATCCTCCGACAAGCAGTGCGCCTGAGCCAGTACGGTTGGGGGCACTCTTGTCAGTTTCAACTCTCACTTGGCACTCCCCGGTCCGCTGTTGTTCTCTTCTCTCAGAATCGGACAATGTGCGGACCGTTTGTGCATCTCCTTATTGCAACTCCGCAAAGCGAACCGTAGCTCACGCTCCAATTTCTGGAGATCGGAAACCTTTTGATGGACATCCGTCAGTTTTTCTTCCAGACGCCGGCGCACGGGCGCACAAGGCTGCAAGCGGCTCCGTCGCAATTCCAAGAGTTCACGAACTTCTCTCAGCGTGAACCCCAGGTTTTGCACGCGTCCAATGAAGCTCAGCGTCTCCACATCGTTTTCGCTGTATTGCCGGAAACCGCCCTGCGTTCTGGGTGGCGGTGGGAGCAGTGCGTTACGCTCGTAGAAGCGAATCGCGTCAACGCTGAGACCGACCCTCTTCCCAACCGTGCCGATCTGCATGACTTTGGCTCCTCTCGAATAATCTACACTCTGGAGCATAGTCCAGAGTCAAGCACTTTTTGGAGGTCCGCAAACGTGGGGTCACGGTAATCCCTCTGCACTTTGGTCGGTCGCTGAAATGGGACTACTCTCGGGACAAAAAGGGCTCAGGCTCAGTCCCCGCCCACGGCTAGAATTCTGAGCATTCGTTGAATCTTTTGCTCCGCAGCACCTGTCCCATGTTTTGACGATGCAGAAAGACGAGCGACCGAACCAGGGTATCCCGGATGAGGACTCAGGCAGAGGAACTTTCGGTTGGCGGGTCGCCCGTGGGATTCTGGAATCCGCCCTTGGTGTGGCCCACCACTGGTGCATCTCGTCCCCATCAACGTTCCCTGGGACAATCACGACATCATCCTTGGTGTCCTGTTCGGCATCGACCCGGAGATTGTCGTGCTGGCCGGGAGCTTTCAAGACGAACTGGCTTTCATGCGAACACGCCATCGTTGGCCCAGTACCGTACGTGAGGCGGCGGCGGTTGCTGCCTGCCTCGGTGATTTTTCTGCTGAACTTGGGCAGATAACGGATGGAGTCCTCGGGCCGAGCCAGTGGGAGCCTGGAGTGACCTTCCCAAACATCGCAGGCCCAACTTCGGATTGGTTTCTCGATAGTTTTCAAAAGCAGTTCG
>WNFG01005652.1_pt1 | contig 10522 bp, 10 predicted proteins | sample 5400431 | NCBI WGS metagenome assembly WNFG01 (sample SAMN13153346, study PRJNA577476) | soil metagenome | isolation source: 120 cm saprolite under Douglas fir tree site 2 hole 3 replicate 2 | place: USA:California | collected 2015-04-18
TCGTTGCGGCCGAGCAAAGCATAGCGGCCGTGCGCGCGGGGGTCGCAAGATTTCGAACCAACGGACTGACCTATCGGCCAATTGAAGGTTTTCCCATGTTCGACACCGGGGTTGTATACCGCAGAAGTAATCGAACACCCACAGTCGGTAATCTTTTGCGAGTGATCCGGCAGGAGTTGCTGAGCGCGAGAACGTGAAAGCTGGATGATGCTGGCGCTTCAAATCGAGCACTCCGCGAGCATCGTGCCAACCCCCCGGTGGAATGCGTTGCATGCTGGTTCCGTCATGACGCCCTCTTGGATTGACTCTTGCGTTGAGGGCGGTTCGTGGACTTGTTCCGCGACAGAATCTGGGCCCGAGAACTGGTTCTGCCCTTGGAGTGAACAGCCCGGGAAGGAGTTGGGTCGGCCACTTCATCGTCCGGCTCCCATCTTTCTTCCGGTGTCGAAAAATGACCTTCGTACTTTCGGGGGAGGACGCCAATCAGTGGCGGCAATCCCTGTTTGCGCCGTTGTTCCTCGCGGCGCTGTACTTCAAAGTAGACATCGTCTAGATCACGGATGCTGTCGTCATAAGCCTTTTTCTGTTTTCCCAGCTTGGCCATTTCATGGATTTCCGTATCGTTCATGACTTCCAAGACATCCTGTGTTGCGTGGGAACGCAGATATTGGATCTCGACCTGGTAGGCTTCGAAACTGTTTTTGGGCATTCCTGGAGACTTCTTGATCTCTTCCAGGATGACGAGGATGTCCTCGACATTGCGGTTCAAAAAGTAGAGAGACTCATATACTGGGAATCTCATGGCCCGTTGACTCTCCTTTCCGCGGCCGTGGTGATCGCTAAACGGCTCGGGAAGAATGGCTGGCAGAGCTACGAAGTTGTGATTGATAGACCAAGAGAACCTTCCAGCGATCTCTGCATCGTCGTTCGCCAGCCCAATAGCGATTTTTCGACGACTCGCGGAGGAGAATGAAAGGCCGAGTGCTTCAGGTTTCGTTGATCCAGCATTTTCCGTGCTTCCTGGCTCCAAATTGTTAGTGATACTAAACGTAGCAATTATATCATAGAGACTCTGTATAGCAAGTGTAAAAGAACAGTATGGGTGATCGTGGGAAGCGATCCGTGCAGGTCAACGTCCGGCTGACCGAAGAAGATTTTGAACTGATCAAGAAAGCGGCGGCAAAGCTTTGGCCCGATGCAGTATTGAGCAATTCAGGTATTTTGTTAGGTTTGGCTAGATCAGCCGCGAAACAGGTTCTGGATGCTCCCAAGAAACAACGTGGAAGCGGAGGCTAAAGAGATCCCTTAGATTAGGCTAACCTAAGGGTGAGCCACTTCGCTGGCCGGCAGTCCGCATGCACACGTCGACTCTGGCCGCTACTTGGAAACGTCAGCAGTCAACAGTTGCGAGTTGTTCACCGCGAACTCTCAGTTCACACATGCTCCTCCCGCGCCGTCCACTCCAGCCCGTCCTGCGGAATTCCGGCGGCGTCGATATTCGTCTCGACCGATTGAGAGAGCAGGTAGCAATTCCTCCGCGCTGCGAACCGCCGCTCCCGAGTGCATGCAGGGCCCTTGGCCTGAGCGTTGGAGTGGTTGGAAAGTTCTCACAGCCGGTGACCCAACATTCTCAATGCGATTTACCTGACGAACACGACACCCGTTCGGCATTTCCCTCCTACCTGAGCAAGAGTAGACTTGGGCGCTCTCGTAAGGAAATAGGTGGAGGAGGATTCAACTGGTTTCTCGCACGCGTTATGCGCGAAGCGCGCTTACGCGTGCAAGGCAATTTAGAAACTGTTGTAGAGTTCTTACTGCGTCTCCGTCGACCGGGGCGGTCCCGGGTGGATCACTGGCTCCGGCCAGAACCGGCCAAAATGGCTCCCTTTATCACCGGCCCTGACAAAAAGCGAAACTGCTTTTATCTTTTGCATGGATGAAGGCCGCAAGCGCGTGCTGCATGGCAAGGTGGATCGAAGCGAGCGCATCCGCACTACTGCGAAAACGGTTGAGCCGCGCGTTTGTAGAAGGCCTTAGGTGCTAGTGGCGGTTGAATTGACCTCTCTGGGGTCCCCCTCAGAACAATCCCTCAAAAACGAGAAGCTCACCTCGATGTCGCGAGTCAAGTGCGGCAACGAGTATCTCCCCATGAGTTTCAGCCACTGACCAGTCTACAAAGATGAAATCGGTCACAGCTTTTGGCTTGTTCGCAGTGACCGCGATGCTGGTTTTGGCCTTCGCCGCTTCTTGTTTGCTAGGATCAGCATATGGTTTCCTGCAAGGTCCATGGCGGTTCGGGGTTGTTGAATTCATCTGGGCTGGTGTAGCAGTGCGGCGATGGTGGCTGATTTACCGTCTGAAGGACAAGTGAAGATATGGCCGACAGAATTCCCGTAGCGTGCTGCTTGTCTAACGCAAGGGCTTGCGTCGAGGGGGAGCAAGTCCAACTCAAAGGGAGAATCATGCAAGCCAAAGGCCCCTCCCAGCAGCCCGATCAGCAGGTGAGCAAGGAGGTCGTCTTTGCCTCGGTGCGGGGGTGGACATGGGAAGATCTCGAAGCACTACTACTCGGCATGACGCCCAACCAGCGCTTGCAGCCGGCCTACGCGCAAGTTGCGCTCAAAATGCCGGAGGCAAAGTTGTGAGCGACGTGAACGCGACTCTGCAGGAACTCCTGAGTGCAGATCGCCTGACCTTCCTAGTAGGCGCAGGTTGCTCCATCGATCCGCCATCACAGCTGGCCGCGGGAAAACAAATTATCGAGGCGATCATCAGATTTGGCAGCCCGGATTCTGAAATGCCAAAACTTATGGCATTGAACGACCTCCGCTTTGAAGCCCTGGTCGAGACGCTCCGTGATGTTTATGATCCAGACCTCCGCCTGCTCGACTACTTTGGACAGTGCAACCGACCCAATCTACACCACGTTTTTCTCGCCGAGATGTTGCGCAAGGGTCACTTCGTGGTCACCACCAACTTCGACTTTCTCATCGAATATGCACTTCTACAGGCCGGTGTTGATCCGCAGAATGTGATTCCCGTAATCACGAAAGACGATTTTCTCCGCTTCAATGATCCTCGTCGTCTCTTTGCGGACGGTAAGTTTCTTGTGGTTAAGGTGCACGGTTCTACTCAGAATGTCATTACGAAAGAAAATACACGTGAATCGTTGATCGCCACCATTCAGGCGTTCGGGACGGCAAAGGAAGGGCTTAACGTCTTCCAAGTAGAGCCCTTCAAGCAACCGCTAATCGAGGAGCTCTGCCTGGAAAGAACACTGGTCGTAATGGGATACTCGGGCAGCGATGACTTCGACGTCGTTCCGACCGTAGTTCAGCTCCGGCACCTTCGCAAAATAATATGGATCAACCATGCCCCGGCTGAAGATGCTCCGCGCGTGACCGAAGTGATCCCCGCTGATACAACTGAGTCAGCACGAGGCGACCGGGTTCGGCGCATACTCTCTAGAATTCAACGCGGCAGCGGTGCGCACGTTTATCGTGTCGATATAAATACATCGACCTTCACGCGACTCTTCCTGACAACACCCCAGCAGTCGAGCGATGAATCGTTCTTACTGTCACCCAACACATGGCTCGAGGATCAACTGGCCGAGCCGAGCAAGCTTCGCCGTCACATTTTCGCCTATAAACTCTACCACCAGCGCGAACGATACACCGATGCATTGCTGCAATGTTTCGCAGTTCTGAGCATCGCCGACGATACGCATGACGATGTGGTCAAGGCTACGTTCTTGAGCAACGCAGGCGTTCTCTATCAATCCCAAAACGACGTTTACCAGGCGCTTACCGCTCTTCAGCAATCGCTGGAGATACTCGACTCCCTAGGCCCGTCCACAACACAAGCGACAGTGCGTTCTAACTTAGCAGGGTTGTATTTTCACGAGAGTCGCTATAAGGAGGCGCTGCGCGAATACAGACGGCTCCTTCCCGTCTTCGAACGCGAGTCTGACTCCGTGTTCAAGGGTTTGGCATTGAGCAATTTCGGCACAGCTTTGGTTCAAGAGGGCAAGTCTGAAGAGGCACTGCCGTACCTGCGACGGGCACTCGACACTTTGGACCGTGCAGGCGGTCTGCAGCAAAAAGGCAACACGCTCACCAGCATTGCGAAAGCTTACGCCGACCAGGGGAGTTTCGGGGAAGCCGACCGATACTGGGCCACTGCACTCGACCTGCACACACAGCTTTCCGACTACGCCGGGCAAGAACTCACGATATTGAGTATGGCGCGTTCCTTCTCCGATCGCGGAAACCACCGAAAGGCGCTTGAGTGGCTTCTCAAGGGCTATCAGGTTGTGCATCAGCGACCGTGGTCACGGTTGACACCGGACTATCACCGCACCATCGCGGACACCTATGTCGAACTGGGAAATTACAGCGAAGCCCTTGCGTTTCTGGAACCGACAATCGCATACCTTCTCCGGGTGCAGGATTACAAGGGAGTTCTGGACGCCTACGGTCAAATGATGCCGATAGTCCTGCAATCGAGGGATCCGGAGCGATTGGCGGATGCGTACTACGCTATAGGGACGGCATATCAACAGACCGATCAAGGCGCGAAAGCCATCGAGTACTTCGAAAAGATGATTCCCCTGCTGGAGCTCACCGAACCGGCAGCCCTGCCAGCCATCTACAACAATATAGGTGGAGGCTACCTCAGCATTGAGAGCTATGCAGAGGCACGCAGGTGGTTTCAGAAGAGCCTTGATAGCCAGAGGACGATTGATCCCGCCGCGCCCTCGGGGGTGACGCTTCTCAACATTGGTCTTGCTTCTCTAAAGATGCAGCAATTTGGGGACGCGATGGACTTCCTCGAACAGTCCCGCGCACAACTTGCTGCGGAGACTCCTCCAGCTCGGGAATACCTGAATGCTGCGATCACCCATCTTGCGTTCGCGAAAGAGATGATGGCGCTTACGGCAGCCGGACACGATACAACGGCACAGGTGCGCCAACTCCGCCTTCGACAGGGCAACACCGGGGTCGTAGATGATCTAGCCGCAGCTCGGTCATTACTCGCGGACGGCCATTCGTACCTGGCGGACCGGGAGTACGTGTCCGCAGAGAAAGCCTACGAGCGGGCGCAAATGCTGTTTGCCCGGTTAAGCGCTAGGGAAGACCTCGCTAAGGCGCGGCGCCACGCCGCCGAGGCTGCGTTGATGCAAGGTAAGCCAGAAGAGGCTATTGCGCTATTAATAGGGGCTCTGATTGATTTTGAGAGGCTGGGCGACAACGCGGAAGTCTTCCAGACCTCGCACGCGCTGGGTGTAGTGAGTGAGCAGCTCGAGCGCTTTTCGGATGCAGTTGATTTTTACAAACGCGCGTTCGTCGCCTCGGGCAAGATAAGTGATTCAAAGATAGCACCGATCGCGCTGTCGAAGATTACGAAGAAACTCGCCAAGGTCATCGCGGCGCACGGTCAGCCGTCGGACGCGACGACGTTCCTGGAATTCGCGCTTCAACATGCCGTAGAGCGTAACGAAGTCGATGACGCTGAGAGATATTCAACTCACCTTGCCAGGCTGTATGGACGGCTCGGAAACATCGACGCTCAAGGTCGTGCGCTCAGCAACCTCGGAAACGCTTATCGCCTCAAGGGCAACTATGCTGAGGCTCTAAAGCACTTCGAGGAGGCAGCGCGTTGTTTCGAAGCAGTCAACAATCAAGCGCACTTACAATTCTCGTTGAGTATGGTGCGGGAACTCAAAGCAAAGACAGATGGTATAGGCCAGTCGCAGCGGGCCGACAGGTGACATTTGGGCACAGGCGCGCAGCGGTGCCCTGGGAGGAGAACAGTCGTCGCCGGACAGCGTACGATTGCCTTGTGTCCTTTCGACAGACGGTCGGCGCTTCTCAGAGGGCGAGCACCAGGGGTTCTAGGCTCCCTTGCGTTGACGCGGCGGATTGCCCCTGCAGACGCCTCAACGCCATCAAGAGCGCCTCCGGCACTGGAAGTGTGCGTCTGCTGCTTTTGGTCTTGGGAGAGCCGATCAAGCCCCGATAACAGGCCTGTTCGACCCGAATCTCGCCGGAGGCAAAGCTTACATACCTCCATTGAAGTCCCAAAATCTCGCCAATTCGCAACCCGGTGAGCACTCCGAGTAAAACCATGGTGTTCACAGGTTCTCCCAGGATAGCCAGCAATGGAGGAATCTGCTCGGGCAGTAGCACATGCTTCTCCCGAACCGCTTTCTTTTCGGGAAGCCCGACTCCAATCGCTGGGTTGTCTCCCGGAAAGTATCCCCACTGCTTTGCAGTTGCGAATACTTTGGACATCAAGTTGCGGTAGTGGTCGGCACATTCCCAACCCAAACCGCTGGCTAGTTTTTGCAGTACGAATCGCTGCAGTTCCAGCGTTCCGATGTCGCAAAGGCCAGATCTTCCAAATGCAGGTAAAAGGTGGTTGTTGAGGGTACGGCGATAACGGTCCTGGGTTGAGCGCTTGAGCGTGGGGAAGAAGTTCGGAACGAAGTAGCCCTCCACGAATTCGCGAAAACTCATCGTGGAGTGAGGAGTCGCTTTTCCAAGATTGATCTGGCGGAGCTGCTCCTCGGCAGCTTTGCCCGCCTGCCGACGAGTCATGCTGGAAACAGTGCCGAGAATCACCGATTCCCGTCGCCTTCCCACCGTTCCGTCGGTTTTTAAGTAGTCTTCCCAAAACTGCAGCTCCCAAACTGGATTTCGTTTACCGCGTCTTCGGATACTTCCTTTTTGATAACGTCGGCGAGCCATCTCTTTTTGCCAGCCTCCTAACTGGGCTAGCTCGCCTTGCCTTTCCGCGTTGAGAAGTATAGTCACAGTTCGAAAACCTTCAAGTCTGTTAATTGCGGGTCGCTGCAGGCGGGCCTTCCACGGCTTCCAAGGCCCGCCGTACTCTTGAAACTGGCACACTCAACGCTCGCGCGATCTCGCGCAGCGATCTCTTTCCATGCCGTAGCGCAACAACTTCTTCCACGTCGATTTCCGCGCGCGGTCGCCCAATCCGTCGGCCCATCGCTCGGGCATGTGCTATGCCCGCTCGCACCCGCTCTGCGATCAGGTCACGTTCGAACTGCGCGACGGCCCCCACAATGTGAAACAGCAGTTGGCCGGTAGGCGTAGTGGTATCGATTCCCTCCGTGTAGGAGATGAAGTCGATATCGAGGGCGCGAAACTCAGCGAGACTATCCACTAAATGCTTAACCGACCGGGCGAAGCGATCAAACTTCCATACCAGGACGACATCGAACAGCCGCTTGCGGGCGTCATGCACAAGCGCGTCGAGTTGGGGACGCTTGCGCTGGGTGCCGCTCACCCCCTCATCCACAAATTCGTAGCAGCGGCCAAAGCGCTGGCTGGCATAACGGCGGAGGTCGTGGAGCTGCAGCTCGCAACTCTGGTCGATGGTGCTGACACGCGCATACAGGGCCACTGTCTTAGCCTGGGAGTTCATGATGCCATCCTCTTTGCAGGTTTGATTTGTTTCTGGAGGAGTTGCATCGATCGCGAGCCGTTATAGAAAATGCGCGCTGAACAATAGCCGCAGTTGATGAACGGCCGTTTCGTGCGGGTCACAAAAACGGTTACTCGACGCCGACAAATGGGGCAGGGAGTGGTCCCGAGCTCTGGTAGGGCTGGCTTGAGCTCTACCGATTGCTTGCCGTCGTTGGTTTGTTCTGACCTTCTCTTGTTTGCTAAACGTCGGAAAATAGTTTCACGTGGTTTATCTTTGTCTTCAGTCATGTCCCAGTCACCTCGTTGGCGAACTGCTGATTTGCTCTTCCGTCTTTAGAGATCTCTAAAGGCCAGTTCGAGGTTAAGGCATTGCTGTCGGAAGGTCAGTTTCATCTGAGAGGAGCGAAATGAAACGTTCCTGGAAAGAAAAGCTGGACGAACAGGGCCTGAAGTTAATAGAGGCAAAAGCCAAACTAGGTCGCATCCGGCTGCCTGCGACCATGGACTCGAGCGAGTGGAAGCGCTGGATCGAGGAACAGAAGGATGTCTTCTCTTCATATCCGGATCTGGACGCCAAGAGAAAGGTCAAACTCGACTCGGAATTTGTTCGACTTTACCATCGTGCAAACCCAGAAATTGGCCTGCAAGAGCATGAACTGCAATTCCTGTTTGAAAAGTTTGAACTTCCTGTGGCTCTTGCTGACGAGCTGGAGCTAGCTCAACGCTTTGCCTTGGTTCTTGAAGCGAACCAGAACAAGATAATCGAGGCTTATCTCAGCGTCGCGCGTGGGATTATTCAACTGAGGCAGATGTTCTCTGGCGCGCTGCGAAAGCAGCTCGGCACGAAGGCCCCTAACAGGGAGGAGCTGCTTTCAGCCGTTGCGCAGGATCTCCAATGGGTCGCAGATATGCTGCGTGGAAGCACCCGGAAACCGCCGGGTAAATTGAATGTCGAACTGGCGGGTTTGGCTGATGCAATACTCGAGCACCAGAAGGAACCACTGACCCAGGTGGAGCTTTATGAAGCGCTCAAGGCAGCGAGGGCGGAACTTCCCGAAGATCCGGAGGCTTTTCGACTATGGCTGCACCGGGCAAGAAAACAGGGCTTAGTTAAAAAGTTCCGTTCCCGCCAGACGAAGGTCAAGGGCCCACAAAGAGCACGCTGACAAGATGTGCCGACCAAGCTGCAGACTTGTGCCGAAACCCGTCCTATAGTTTTTGAAACAGGCTGGCGGGAAGGTATAGGTAGGATCAGGAATGGAAGCCGACGAGAACGACCCGGCTTGTTTGGGGCCTATCAATCCGAGAACGACCCGTAATACAGCGAGAGCGCCTTTAACTTAGACCGGTTGTGTCTTTCAAACATCGGAATTTGGTTTGCTTTTGGCGGTTGAAAAGACTAAAGACCATGTCATACGCAATCGCCACCACAGGGAAATGGATCATAAAGTCTCTTGGACGCGCAAGGTAAGCATCTATTCTAGAGAGGGGTGGCGAATGAGGCAAATCACTTGCGCCGGCCCGAGAAACGTACTAACTTTTGTCCGCACTTTGAGGCGACATTAAGAGGGATCCTAAGGAGGCTGTCTCATGAACACGCATCTGGCTCGGCGTTGGCCGCTGCTGTCTCTGCTTGCGCTGGCAAGCGTGGCGACCGGAGGATGGTTTCAAGCGCCATCGCCCCCTCCGGGCGAGGTTCCGGCGCCGACGATACGCGTCACTACCCACCTGGTGTTGGTGGACGTCGTAGTGACCGACAAGCAAGGTAAGCCGATTACCGGACTTCATCCGGAAGACTTTGAGGTCGAGGAGAACGGCAAGACCCAGAAGATCTCCACGTTCGTGCCGGCGGGAGAAAACCTCGCAGGGCCGCAGCCCTTACCGCCAGGCATCTATTCGAACCGGCCGCAGTATCGCTCGCCGGGTGGGCCGGTGACGGTAATGTTGCTCGATGCCGTCAACACTCCTTTTTCCGATCAGGGCTATGCCCGCCGGCAGATGCTCAGCTTTGTCCAGAACCAGTACAAGCCGGGACAAAAAATGGCGATTTTTACCCTGACTGGTCCTCTCCGGGTGTTGCAGGACTTCACTAGCGATCCCCAGATTCTATATACGGCGTTACAGCGCTACAAACCTCAGTCGCAGGAGTTTGCTAGTGCCGGCCAGCTGGTAACCAGCGCTGCTTCGGGAACTCCCAGCGCCGGTTCGACTGTGGCTGCCCTTGATGCCTCCACAGCTCCGCTCACGATCGCCAACGGTGGAGGTCTCAGGGGGTCAGCGTCAGACCAGGCCGACAGCGTGCAAGCGGCCCTAGAAGCCTTCGCAGGAGCGCAGTCCGGCTATGCGGAGGACCAGAGGGCGGTATTGAGCTTGAACGCTCTCAACAGCTTGGCGCGAATTCTGGGAGGCCTGCCAGGTCGCAAGAGCGTCATCTGGGTAACGGGAAACCTGCCCTTCTCGCTGGTTCCCGAGAACCGCACCATGACCGATGCGGAGTTGGAGGAGACCTTGCCCAGCCTTAACACCCGCCGCGTCATCGAGCATGCTTCGGGAAACCAGGCGACCGCGTTCCGTCAGTCCCATGCCGGAGACATTCGGGAACTGGAGTCCAGGCTGACGAGCGCGCAGGTGGCGGTCTATCCCATCGATGCACGAGGTCTGACGATGTCCACTTCAGTTGATTCGCAAGAGACCATGCTCGACATCGCGCATGAGACGGGCGGGCGCGCCTATGTGAACCAGAATGAAATCAAGTTTGGAGTGGAGCGGGCCTTCCAGGACAGCGCCGCATCGTACACGCTCGGTTACTATCCAGAGAACAAGAAGTACGACAGCAAATATCGGCAGATCAAAGTGAGAGTGAAGCGCGATGGAGTGGATGTGCAAAATCGCCGAGGCTACTTTGCGGTGGATCCCACGCAGCTGAAAGGCTATAACTCGGACCAGGCAGTGACTTCGGCGCTGGGCGATGCGGTTCCGTCAACCCTGGTCGCTTTCACGGCTCGGGTGGTGCCATCCGCTGATAACCGCGCGGCGAAGGGCAAGGTGGGAGTGGATTTTCTGGTGGA
>WNFG01010009.1_pt1 | contig 10522 bp, 9 predicted proteins | sample 5400431 | NCBI WGS metagenome assembly WNFG01 (sample SAMN13153346, study PRJNA577476) | soil metagenome | isolation source: 120 cm saprolite under Douglas fir tree site 2 hole 3 replicate 2 | place: USA:California | collected 2015-04-18
AGCATAAAGGTAAACCCGCCCGCAGTGCCGACACCCGGAATAGCGGGTGGGGAAAAACCGAAAGCGATTGCCGCGGGCAACTTGCTCAACTGCTGGTTCAGGTGCGCCTTCAGTGATTGGAATTGCTCGGCTCTTGTCTTGCGCTCGCCCCAAGGCTTGAAGGTCACAAAGAAGGTCGCGTTGTAAGTGGTGCGCACAAAACTAAGCAAACTGAAGCCGACGAAACAGGTGACGTGCTGGACCCCCGGCGTATTCATCAGGATTTTTTCCACATCCTCCGCGACCGTCGTCGTGCGCTCCAACGAAGATGCGTTTGGAAGTTGCACGTTCACATAGGCATACCCTTGATCCTCGTCGGGAAGAAAGCTCGACGGGATTTGCTTGGCAAAAAAGCCGGCAGCAACGCAAAAAGCCAGCAGCAACACGACCACGACGGCGGTCTTTTTGACCAAAACAGCGCTCCAACTGACGTAGCCCTCCGTGGCTCGTTCAAAAACCCGGTTAAACCAATCGAAAAATCGCCTCAGCAGACCGTGGCTCTCTTCCCTCGGCCGGAGCAGCAAGGCCGCAAGCGCTGGGCTCAGCGTGAGCGCATTGAACGCGGAAAGCAGAACGGAAATCGCAATGGTGACGGCGAATTGCTGGTACAGCTTGCCGGTAATTCCCGGAATGAACGCGGTCGGCACGAATACGGCGGAGAGAACTAGTGCGATGCCAACAACGGGGCCGGAAAGCTCTTCCATCGCTTTTAACGCCGCGTTCTTTGGCGTCATGCCCCCTTCGATGTGGCGTTCCACGCCCTCAACCACCACGATGGCGTCGTCCACCACCAGCCCGATTGCCAGCACCAGCCCGAAAAGAGATAGCGTGTTTATGGAAAAGCCGAACAGCGGAAAGAATACGAACGTGCCCACCAGCGAAACGGGCACGGCAAGGAGCGGAATCAGCGTGGCACGCCAACCTTGCAGGAAAATGTAGACCACCACGATTACCAGCGCGATCGCGATTACCAGCGTTACGACGATTTCCTTCATGCCTTCCGTGACCGAGCGCGTTGTATCCAGCGCAACGACGTAATCCAGGTCTTCCGGGAAGCGCTGTTTCATCTGCGCCATCAACTTATTTGCCGCAGCGGCCGCATCGACCGCATTCGAGCCCGGCAACTGGTAGGTGGCAATGACGGCGCTGTTCCTCCCGTTATAGCGCCCTCTGATGCTGTAGTCCTGGGAACCCAGCTCGATTCGAGCGACGTCCCGGACGCGCACGGTCCCTCCGTCAGGGGTCTCGCGCACCACGATCCGTCCGAATTCTTCCGGCGATACAAGACGGCCCTGCGCAAGAACAGAATAAGTAAATTCCTGGCCTTTGGGGGCAGGCTCGCCGCCCGCCTTCCCGGCCGGGTTAACGGTGTTTTGCGCCTGAATGGCGCTGACGATTTCCGGAACCGTGACCCCGAGCTTCGCCAACTGATCCGGCTTCACCCAAAGCCGCATCGCGTATTGGCCGGCGCCGAAAACCTGAACATTGCCGATGCCTGGCGAACGCAGAAGGGCATCAACAAGATTAATGTACGCGTAGTTCGCCAGAAAGGTGGCGTCATACGTTCCATGCGGAGAGTAAATCGCAATCAGCGTTAGGGGGGCAGTAACGGACTTTCGAACGTTGACGCCGTAATTGGTGACGTCCACAGGAAGCTGAGAAGCAGCCAGCGTTTCACGGCTTTGCGCGAGAATATAGTCGGTGTTCGGATCAGTTTTAGCGTCGAAGTCCACGACCAAACTGGTGGTTGAGTTGGCCGTGGCGTTCAGCGAATACATGTAATTCATGTTGTCCACACCGCTCATCTGCTGCTCGATGGGAGTGGCAACCGCTTGCTCGAGGGTTTGCGAGTCCGCGCCGATGTAAGTTGCGAGGATTTGAATCTCCGGCGGGGCAATGCTAGGAAACTGGGCGACAGGCAAGGCCAGGATGGTGAGGGAGCCTACTAGCACCATGACAATGGAAATCACCATAGCGACAATGGGGCGGTTGATGAAAAATTTTGACATGGGACCTACCTTCTCTCAGCTACCGCGAACGGCTTGGGGTTCACGTGCGCGCCTTGGCGCACCTTCTGAACACCCTCGGCGACAACTCTTTCGCCTGGGTTCAGCCCTTCCGCAATAATCCATTGGGAACCAACACGATCGCCGACCGTGACCGTTCGTATGCTCACTTTGTCGTCGCTGCCTACAACCGCAACCTGATAGCCGCCTTGGAGCTCCGACACCGCCCGCTGAGGAACAAGCAGCGCACCTTGTTGGAGCCGGATGACCGCACGAACTTTGCCGTAACCGCCGGGCCGCAGAATATTGTATGGATTCGAAAACAAACCGGCGATCCGAATGGCGCCCGTGCCCTCGTTGACTTGGCGGTCGGCGAAGTAGAAGGAGCCCTCGTAAGGATACGTTGAGCCGTCGGCCAGGATCAGTTGGAGGCGCAGATTCTTGTCTGCCGCCAGACGGCTGGACTCTGTCGGGAAGCGCTTTCGCCATGCGAGATACTGAGGCTCGCCCACGGTGAAATAAACCTTGATGGGATTGAGCCTGCCCCGCGATGCCGTCAATGGGTGCAATGAGGCGGGTGAAATCCAGGTTGATCCTGGCCGTTTCCACGGCGGCTTCAGCCGACTTAATTTGAGCTTGCGCCGTTGCCACCGTTGCCTTCGCCGCCATGTTGTTCTGGACGGCGTTGTCCAGGTCCTGCTGGCTAGCGGCTTGCTCCTTCGCCAGCGGGGTGTAGCGATTCACGTCGAGTTCGGTTCTGCCTTGCACTGCCTGGGCGTTGGCAAGCGCGGCCTTGGCCTGTGCCAACTGCCCTTCAGCTTGGTCGAGCGCTGCCTGAAAAGGCCGCGGGTCAATCTCGAAGAGTAACTGACCTTTCTTGACGAATGCCCCTTCCTGGTAGCCCTGCCTCATTATGTAGCCCGTGACCTGTGCCCGGACGTCGGCATTCGTGAGTCCGTCGAGCGTGCCGATCCACTCGCCATAAATCGGAACATCCTTCTGCTCGACTTGTACGACCTCAACGTCCGGCGAAGCGCTCGGCTGCGCTCCCGATACGTGCTTCGGGCGTACCGTTGCAATAATCAGGCCGATGACGGCCAGGCAAATCGCGCCGCCTATCCAGAGTTTGTATTTCGAAATCCTGTTCATGGTCCCTCCTACAGTGAAACCTGTCCCTGCAATCGAGATTTCCTGTGTCTACGTCTCGCGGAATTGAATAAGCTGATGCTCCGACTGACGAGGAGGATACACCAATCTTTCAAAACTGGTGAGAGCGCTCAGGCTGCGGGGACGGGTTCCGCGGGGAAGCGCTTGGCCGCGAGGACCCCAAGGACAATGAAAATCAACATGACCACGACCTCCGTCCCCAGAAACGGCGGTTCTGATTGCGTTGGCGCCAAGGTCTTGAGGGCTGGAACCTTCATGAATAACTGTGCGATTAAAACGAAAACGTTGAGATAAAGAGCGATGACCGCGCCGATCACATAGGTGCGGCGCCATGGACCCGCCAGATGAAAAACGTACATGGCGGGAATCGTCACCGCCAGGACGGGCAGTGAAACGATGCCGAGGGCGTGCGAAGGCATGAATTTATGGAACGGAAACAGGAACCCCGTCACACTCGTCGCCAATGTTGTCCAGAGAAATACCGAGGTCCAGCCATTCGATAGTTTCGTGGACAGAAACGCGGAGACGACTACAAAGCCAGTGACGATTCCGACCAAACTCAACGCGACGTGAAAAAGCGTAAACACCGCCAGTCCCGTACTCATGGGATTCCTCCTAAGTCTTGACTTAACTGCGCCTGTTCTTCCAGCTGTCCAGCGACCAATTTCGGCCATGGCCAGGATTTTCTGCGCGGAGGTTGGGCCGTTGGACCCCAGTATTCCTTTTACGCTGATGTTTACGCTGACGCCTGATGTCTACGTTGTACGAACGCAAGCAAGTCGGCGTTGATCTGGTCCGCGTTCGTCGTGGGCATGCCATGCGGAAAGCCCGGATAAACTTTGAGCGTCGCGTTCTTCAGAATCTTCGCGGACATCAGCCCTGCGGCGCCGATGGGCACAATCTGGTCGTCGTCACCATGCATCACTAGAACGGGGATGTCAATTTTCTTCAGGTCTTCGGTGAAGTCGGTCTCCGAGAACGCCTTAATGCAATCGTAATGGGCCGTGACGCCTCCCATCATCCCCTGCAACCACCAGTGCTCGCGGATGCCCTCCGAAATCTTTGCCCCTGTCCGGTTGTATCCGTAAAACGGAAGCGTGATGTCCTTGTAGAACTGCGGCCGGTTGGCCACGTATGCTGCCCGGAGGCCGTCGAAGACCGAGATTGGCTGACCGGCAGGATTCTTTTCCGTTTTCAGCATGAGCGGCGGCACGGCGCTGATTAGCACTGCCTTGGCCACGCGCTTGCTCCCGTGGCGGCCGATATAGCGCGCTACCTCTCCACCGCCGGTGGAATGACCCACGTGAATCGCATCCTTCAGATCTAGCGCTTCGGTCAGCGTCGCTAGGTCGTCGGCATAGGTGTCCATCTCATTGCCGTCCCACGTCTGGCTCGAGCGCCCATGCCCTCGCCGGTCATGGGCGATGACGCGATAGCCATGCTGGCCGAAGAAAAGCATCTGCGCGTCCCAGTCATCCGCGGTAAGCGGCCAACCGTGTGAGAATACGATCGGTTGGCCTGTTCCCCAATCCTTGTAGTAGATCTGCGTGCCATCTTTGGTCGTGATTGTAGTCATATGTTTTTCTCCTTGGTTGCTGATAGGGAATGTCGAATTCTTCGCCTTGGCGACGGCGCCTGTCAATGCCGATGGAAGCGCCACGGCTGCGACCACGGCAGTGCCGCCGATGAGGAGTTCGCGTCGTGTCACCAAGCTGCTTTCTATTGAATTCCCTTGGTTCATCTACTTTCTCTTGCCGCCGCTTCTTTCAGCGACAACACCGGAACCGCAGCCAGTCAGTCCTACTGCCCACTAACTGTTTCCGACAAGAACCAGGTCCGCCGCTCCGCCTCGTCGATCCAGTTTTCAATTAAGCTGGCGGTGGCGACATCATCCTGTTCTTCACAGACCCCGTGTGTCAAACGCAGGAAGCGCGTAAGTTCTCGATTGTCCGCGCGCAGTTCAGCCAGCATCTCTTCGGGCCGGATGGACTCTCGATCGTCGTCCTTCAGGCGTTGATGTTTGGAGATATCGCTTATGGAACGCAGCGTGTTTCCGCCAATCTTGCGCGCTCGTTCAGCGATATCGTCCGTCATCGCGAAAAGTTGCTCGGCTTGCTCGTCGAGGAGCAGGTGATAGTCGCGAAAATGTCGCCCGCTCATGTGCCAGTGGAAATTCTTCGTTTTTAGATAAAGCGCAAACACGTCAGCAAGCAGACGGCGCAGATCGTTGGAGATTTCCTCAACACCGGTACGGCCGAGATCGGAGGTGGGTTCGAAATCGCCGACTGCCGATCTGCCGGAATCGATTGCCTTGCTGTTGCTCATGATTCATTTCTCCTTCACGTTTGAGAACGTTTCGCGCGATCTAAACTTGCGGTTGATCTATGCCGCCACGCCAAGCCGTGAAGCTCGCCTCGTGGATTGCGCACGGCACACGGTTCTCAGGGCCTTGGAATTGCGGAGAACCCGTCTGGCATGAAACAAGCGGCCTTTCGCTGCGGCGATTGAGATACCCATGATCCCCGCTGTTTGCTTCATCGAGCGCTCTTGCAACTGCCCCAATTCAATCACATCGCGAATTCCGGGCCGCAGATCGCCTATGGCCCTCCGCAGAGTTTCCTCACGCTCGCGCTGAAGGCAAGAGCTTTCAGGGCTCGGGGAGGAATCGGGCACATCCCAAGATGACTGGTTCCCGTTCGCGTCGACGGAATCCTCGTTGTAAATCTTGCACCAACCACGTCTCTTCCGAAGGAGCATCAGCGCCGAATTGATGGCGATACGGGTGAGCCAAGTTGCGAAGCTTGACCTGCCGTCAAAGTCCCTCAGGTGAACAAATGCCCTCAGCTGTGCGTCTTGAACTGCGTCTTCCGCATCTTCGCGACTTCTCGTTATGCGGTGCGCGGCACGAAGGATCTGCTGGGTATATCGCTCGCAAAGTGTGCCGAAGGCCGCCGAGTGCCCCTCCTTCGCGGCTTCCACCAGCCACCTCTCGGGGGGTTCCCGAGGTTCGGATACCGCAGAGTGAACCTTGGTGTTTCCGTTCAAAATCGCTGAATTTTCCAAGATCATATGGCCCCCGTCCACTGCAGCTTGTTCTCGCGTTGCACTATGCGTGTCCAAGTTTGGGAACACATCACGATATGGAATGGTTTTTGGGTACCTCTCTAGGGGTGACGCCCAATACCACTTTCGGTTGGTGGGGAGGCGATTTGACAAAGAGATTTCCGGACTAACTCTCAGAAACAGCAGCTCGAACCTGCCAAATCACGATTCTGGCGGGCGCGATGAAGGCGGAATCACAATTTCGCGGCGTCCGAACAAGCGGCCGTCCAGGGAAAAAGCTCCCGGCCCGAGTAACGCCAGTGCGGCAGCCGTTATGATCATTCCAAAAGCCACGGTCCTCGCGTCATGCAAACTCCAGGAGGGCGCGGGAAACCATGCGAGGGCGATCCCCAGGAAACACAGCCCCACCAAGAGCCCTGCAAACGGGGTGAGAAATCCAGCCGCCAGGGCTACGCCGCTGGCGATCAAGACCAAACCAAGTAACCATGGGCCCGCAGAGGGGTTGGACGGACCTGCGAGATAGAAAATTCCTTCAGCGGTCGCGGCGAAACCAACCGCCGCACGCAATAGCAACAACCCTATGCCGGGCCGGCCACCCGGAAACGTGGAATATAATCTTTGCAGCGCGTAACTCCCTGGCGCGCCCTCGCACGACAACTCATCATGCGCAAGAATGCGGGCTTGTTGGAACCCCACATTGCGGCATTTTTTCATACCACTTTCGAGGTATCTGTTTGTGCGGACTGCGCTTCCTACAGTTCGATGATTCCGCGTCGTACGCCGATGGCCACCGCCTGCGTGCGATCGCTTGCCCCCAGCTTCTCCATGATGTGCTTGATGTGAACCTTCACAGTTTCTTCGGTGATGAAGAGCTTTTCCGCAATGTCGCGGTTCCGGTTGCCCCCGGCGATTTGACTGAGGACCTCTACTTCGCGCACCGTCAGGTCTTCATCGCTCAAATGCTCCGCGAGTTGTGCCGCCAACTGCGGCGGGATGCGCTTCTTCCCCGCGTGCACCTGGCGAATCACTTCCACCAGCTCCTTGGGCGGCATGCTCTTGAGCAGGTAGCCGCGGGCTCCGGCCTCCAGGGCGCGCTGGATTTCCACGTCGCCTTCGAAGGTCGTCAGCATGATGACGCGCGCCTCGGGGAATTCTACGCGCACGGCTTTCATCGCCTCGATGCCACTCGTGTCCGGAAGCCGCAGGTCCATGAGAGTTACATCTGGCTGATGCTTCCGAAATTGCTGAAGGGCTTCCTGCGCGCTGGCGGCCTGCGCTACCAACACCATGTCCGGCTGATTGTTGATGATCGCGGCAAGACCTTCGCGCAAAAGCGGATGATCGTCCACGCTGAGGACTCGAATGTGCGCTTCCTTGCTCATAGAGCCCGCGCGCTTCCAGTTTGTGATCCTTCGTTTCGTCTTTTCCATCGATAGAGTCTGGACAATAGTCCGCGGGCGCGATCATCCGGCAACGCAAAAGCGATTGGGCCAGGCACAGACAGCTCGACCTCCGTTCCAGCTCCTGCACGGCTTAGGACTCTCAGTTTTCCGCCAATTCTTTCGCTTCGTTCCTTCATTCCGGACAAGCCCCAATGTCCGTCGCGTCCAGAACGCAGAACCTGACTGTCGATTCCGCCTCCGTTGTCGCGTATGAGAACGCGCAAATGGCTCGCCGCATATTCAAGCTCTACCTCGATGTCACTAGCGTGAGCGTGGCGAAATGCATTTGACAGTGCTTCGTGTCCAATAAGATAGACTTCCTCGCGGATGGCAGAGCGCAACGGCCGAGGCGTACCCTCAACGATCACGCGAAACCCAATTTGAGACTGCACCGGGAACTCGCGCCGAATCTGTGAAAATGCGGACTCAAGATCTGGAGAACTCAGCTTCGACGAGCGGAGCCCCCGCACCGAATTCCGGCCCTCTTCGATGACCTGACCCATCAGCTCCAGAATCCGGCTTACAAGAGGTTTCTCAGGCGAATCAACCGCGAGATGATCATTTACCACGTGCATCTGCATGGAGACGCTCAAAAATCCCTGTAATAAAGTGTCGTGTAGTTCCTGTGCAATTCGCGTGCGTTCCGCGAGTCGTTCTTCAAAGCGCATATTCATCTGCTTCGTAAACTGAAGCATCCGCAAACGAAAGAGCATCACTACTGCGAGTGCGAGTGCGACTGCTCCGCTGAGCGCAAACCACCAAGTCTGCCAGAAGAGCGGCCTGCCTTTGGTAATGGCCACAACTATCACTCCGGGACCTTCGCTGGGCAGAACGTCCATGGTTGCCTGTGGACGATATCCCGGATCAACGAGCAGGGCGGCATATTCGGTTCCGAAATGTGTTGAGTTTCGCCACTTCGAGTCTGGTTGAATTTTTGTGAATGGTTGGTCGGCCAGTGGCTGCACCCACCAGGGTCCCCACCGGGCGAAGAGAACAATTTGTTGTCCGGGGCGAGCTTGGACTACTCGCCCTTCAATTGTATCCAGTTTGTCCGGTCCACCCTCCCCTGCGAGAGGAACCTTGGTGAATTCGATGGAAGGTCCGTGAGCGCCCTGTTGGGAACGACAGCCACTTAGGAGAATGCACAAGGAGAGGAGAAGAGCACTGCTTAAGTTTCCGAGCGTGGCTGCCTTCAGGTTCCACCGGTCGAAACGACGACGGCATACTCGCTCGCGGCAGGGGTCCAAGCGGGTCAACTCTACCCTCGGCGGCGCGGTATCTTCCGTCCGCTAACGATCGTGGAGCAAGTTCTTTTATTAAGGTCTATATTATCCTACAACCGCTGCGCTGCATTTGCCAACTCTTCAGGAACAGGTCAGGAAGTCTTCAAGGTGCGCGCCGAATGGATGGGTATTCTTTCCTACCATAATGGAAGTACGTAGCAGAGCGCCTTCGGAGGTATCGAAAATCCATTCCATCTCGTGATGTGCTGCTCTTGCTCATCCTACAAGCTAGGACCTGCATGAAACCTAGCTCATCGAAATCATCTTTTCCGAAAGCCGCAAAAGGAGTGCCATCATGAAATCGCCGTCCCTCCTCCATTGGTATCGCATCCTGCGAGCACACCATCAGTGGACGATGTTCCAAGCGATTCGGTATGCGTTGTGGCTGTCGCGCTAGAGACTTTTCCGGACCGTGCCGACGTACATGGCCGCACCCTGCTAATGACAGATCGCGGCCTCAAAATTCACACCTGCAGCCGCGCTGCTGGCATTCTCATCTATCAGTTACGCGCATTCACAGCTTTAGCTCGGCGATGGGCCGAGAAACCAGAAGTAAACGTATAAACCAACGAAATCGCTATTCCGGTTCACCCGAGCCTGCGGTCTCCGCTTGAAGAGAATTCGCAGCTTTGATCACATACTGTTGATGGTCGACGGTGAATACCCTTCGCCCGTAAATCTTCACTTCTACGGACGTCTCATCACGGTAGGGAAGCCAAAAGCCCTCAATTCTTTGGTATTGCCGGACAAAATCTGCCCGATTGATCCAGAAAGACGGCTTTTTAGCAGGGTGGCCGGCGATTTTCACAATCGCGAAGTCTTCGGTGTCGATCCATATCTTTCCCTCGAACAAATATTTCTCTTTGCGTTTCGGAGTGGCCTCCAGAATAAAGCAGTGATACGGGCCGGCATCCTCTTTGCCGGACAGCGTGAACGTGTAATTCGCAGCGGTGATCGCACTGTCGTGATGCTCCCGGCCGGAAGTTGTCTCGCTCTCGCTCTGGATTAGGCGGTCAAACACGAGGTGACGCACGATTCCCGATCCTTTCTCAGAGGTCTTGTTGAACGTTTTCTTGTCGGGCGCCTGGTAGTCCACGCGCACCACCGCCTGCGCAGCCAATTTCCCCTCGGGATTTCTGATCTCATACGTTCGGACTGCTGAATACCGTTGCAGTTGCTCGTTTCGCAAGCGGTTGCGCTCGAGCATTCTTGCGACCACCTCATCGCCCGTCAGGCCAGTTGGAGCACTGTACCCCCGTAGGGCTGGCCCCTCCAATGTTTGGCTCGCGACGCTTTGGCCCAGTGCGATAGACGCCGCCGAAGCCGCTCCCAACATAAAAGCGATCGCGGCCACTCTTTCGAATCGTCCAAAATGAATTGCCATAACCGGAATGTATGGTCCGCCGCTTCGCCGCAAGCGAAATGTGAGGATGTCACAAGTTGGTCTGCGCAAATGTATACGGCCTTTGTTGGAGTGAATCACTCCTGGCCAGGATGGAATGCGCTGCGCTCTTTTCCCCAT
>WNFG01011010.1_pt1 | contig 10521 bp, 9 predicted proteins | sample 5400431 | NCBI WGS metagenome assembly WNFG01 (sample SAMN13153346, study PRJNA577476) | soil metagenome | isolation source: 120 cm saprolite under Douglas fir tree site 2 hole 3 replicate 2 | place: USA:California | collected 2015-04-18
AGCGGTGACATCACCGCTGCCGTGTCGGGCTACACTCTCGCCGCGTCCACAGAGCACAAGGTGCCGGTCCTGGTCGCGTATGACATGCCCCATCTCGACTGCGGCGGCAGCAGCGCCGGCGGAGCGAGACAGTGGTGCAACCCCCCCGGCCGGCAGCTTGGTTCGGTCCCGCAAGTGCTCGATGACCGCGGAGACATGGGCCTTTGGATCAAGGCACCCGGTGAGTCCGATGGCGGCTGCGGCGTCGGTGCGGGGACCCAGGCGGGCGAGTTCTCACCCGTCATCGCCACGGACCTGATCACCGGGCGATCGCAAGTAGCCGTAAATCATTGTGGGTGGGCGGCCTGGGGCGCGTGCTGGCTGGGGGTACGACACGCCGGGAGTGATGCTGTTTGCTGTGCTAGGTGACGGTCCCGGCTGGCGTGCTCGCGGAGGCGGATGCTGATGCCTGCCTGAAGGATGCCCTGGCCCGGGCGCTGGAGGCGAACGAGCGCTTGCGTGAGCGGGTCACCTGCCAGGGGTAGTCGACGGAGCCTGAGTCGCCGTCTAGCTCGCGGTTGGTGGCGCTGGGTCCGCCGATCAGTCAGCCCGTCGGGACGGGGACCCAGAGGCGCAGGTCGCGGGACGAGCGGCCAATCAGGACAGTGAACGGGCCCGGCGGCCAGATCCAGGCATCCCGGTCCTCGTCCCACTGCGCGAACAGCCGCGCGGGGATCCGGAGCAGCACCTCGGCTTGCTCGCCGGGCGCCGCCTCGGCGATCCCGAACGCGGCGAGCACGCGCGCCGGCCTGCTCCGGTCGCCTGGCGGCCCGGCCAGGTACGCCTGGACCACCTCCCGGCCGGGCCGTGATCCGGCATTGCGCACAACTACCCGCAGGTCAAGCTCCTGGCCAGGCTGGTAATCCGCCGTCAGTGCCTGGATCATCTCGTAGTCCCAGCTGGTGTAGCCCAGACCATGGCCGAACGGAAACAGCGGCGTGACGCCGCTCGCGTCGTAGCCGCGGTAGCCCAGCAGCAAGCCCTCGCTGTACTCGAGAACCCCGTCCACGGGCGTGGCGTCGAGCACCGGGCAGTCGGCCTCGGCCGCGGGCAGCGTCACGGGCAGCCTTCCGCCTGGCTCGGCAGCACCGAACAGGACATCGGCCAGGGCATCGCCCATCGCCTGCCCGGGCAGCCAGGCTTGGATCACCGCGGCCACCTGGTCCGCCCATGGCATCAGCACGGGCATGCCCGAGTTGACCACGACGATGGTCTTGCGGTTCACCGCGGCGACCCGGCTGACAAGCTCGTCCTGGCGGCTGGGCAGGGCAAGGGTCGACCGGTCGAACCCCTCGCTCTCGGTCATCTCGGCGGACCCCACGACCACGATGGCGGCGTCTGCCGTGCGGGCGGCCTCGGCGGCGGCGGCAATCATCGCGTCGCCATCCAGGGACGGCACGATGCCAAGCCTGAGCGCGAGTGGTCCCTCGCCGTCGGCGGCGGGCCTGAATTCGATCCTGACCTGAACCTCCTGGCCCGCCTGGAGTTCCAGGCGCGCCCCGACCTGGCCAGGCCGGGCCATGGCCTCGACCGGGTCGGCGGGTACGGCCGTCGGCCGGTCCGCCACGGTCTCGCCGTCGACGGTGATGGTCAGATGCCCGACCCCGGCGGCTCCGAGCAGGTACGGCCCGCTCAGATCGGGGCGGAACCGCGCGTGCAGCACGATCCGGCCCTCCTTGCCCCAGCCGACGCCAGGCGGGACGCCGTCCCACCAGGTCAGCGCCGGCGAGGTCCGGTGCTCGGTCCGCAGCACCGTGCCGGATGCGTCCACGAACTCCACCTGCAGCCCGGGTTCACCGGTCACCGGGTCGCGCAGTGACCCAGGCGGCGGCAACGGCACCAGCACCCAGGTCTGGCATCCCTCCGCGACCTCAACCTCGGCCTTTCCAGCGAGCCGGCTGGTCAGCGCGGCCGCCGGCGTTGACCGGGCGGCGGGAGCAACGACCGCGCTGCCGCCGCCCTGGATCGTCGGCTTTACCGCGCCGGGGCCGAGCACGGCGAGCCGGCGGATGCCAGGTTCAGGCAGTGGCAGCACCCCGGTGTTGCTGAGCAGGACGAAGGATGCGGCGGTGGCCCTGCGCAGCAAGGCGGGATCGACGAACCGCACGGCTGCTCCCGCGCGGCGGTCGCCGTTCTCGGTTGTGCGCAAAGCCCCGACCCGGCGCGCGAGGCCAAGCAGGCGGATGATCTTGTCATCGAGCACCTCCTCAGGCACCATGCCGTCTGCCACGGCCTGCGCCAGTTGCTCGCCCCACGGCCCGCCTGGTCCCGGCATCGACAGGTCCAGCGTGGCGAGCGCGCTCGCTGCGGTGCTGCGGGCCGCGCTCCAGTCCGAGATGACGACGCCCGGGAAGCCCCACTCGCCTTTCAGCACGTCTTTGAGCAGGCGCGCGTTCTCGGTCATCGAGGTGCCGTTGACCTTGTTATAGGCGGCCATGACCAGGCCTGCCTCGGCCTCGCGGACGCAGGCCTCGAACGGCAGCAGGTACACCTCGCGGAGCACGCGCTCGGCGATGCGGGCGTCATAGCTCCAGCGCTGAGTCTCGGAGTCGTTGCCCACGTAGTGCTTGACGGTCGCGGCGACGCCGGCTCCCTGGAGCCCGCGCACGTACCCGACCGCGATCCGGGCGGTCAGCACCGGGTCCTCGGAGAAACACTCGAAGCCGCGGCCGCCGAGAGGCGTGCGCATCAGGTTGATGGTCGGGCCGAGCAGGACGTGGATCCCCTTGCTCCTGGCTTCCGCGCCGAGAGCGGCGGCGATCTCGCTCACGAGTCCCGGGTCCCAGGTGGCGCCGAGGGCGGACGGGCAGGGCAGGCTGGTAGACGGGTTCCGCTCGTCCAGGATGGTTGTCCGCGCCGGTCACCAGGAGCACTTTCTCGTGCAGGGATAGCGCCGCGACGAGACCGGAGTTCGGCATGCTGCTGTTCATCAGCTCACCGGCTTGAGGTGCAGGATCGTGTTGAGGATGTACGGATTGCCCGGAATAGGGTTGTTGTACTGGTTATGCACGGTCGGCCAGCCGGTGTAGTGCCTGGTGCTGTATTCGTACCAGGCGGCGCCGTAGAGCAGCGGTATGACCGGCGCCTGGGTGGAGATGACCCGCTGCAGGGTGTTGAGCGCGGTCTGCTGCACTGACGGGTCGTTGGTGCCGGCGAACTGGGCGATGGCCTGCTGAGCCTCGGGGCTGCTGAACCTTCCGTAGTTGTTGCCGGCCGGCTTGCCGATCGGTGCCGACTGAGAGCTGTCGATCCAGTTCGTGAAGTAGTAGTACGGGTTGGGCCCCTGGTTGCTCCAGTGGATCATCGCGTCGAAGTTGCCAACCGGGTAGTCGGCGTACCACTGGGTGGCCTGGACGCCCTTGAACGAGACATCGAAGCCCAGGTCGTTCAGCTGGGTGGCGATGAGCTGGGCGCCGGTGGCGTAGTCGGTGTAGGCGGCCGGGTCCTCGATCGAGAACTTGATCGTCCTGCCGTGCTTCGTCCACTTGCCTTTGACCTTCGACCAGCCGTCGCCCTTCAGCAGCCTGGCGACTGCAGCCCGGTCGGAGGTGGGCTTGAGGTCGTTGGCGTAGGTGGGGGCGAGCAGTTTCTCATCTGTCGGCAGCAGCAGGCCGCTTGACGAGGTAGCCGGCGGCTCGTAGTTGGTCTCGCCCTGCACCGATAGCTGCCGCCTGTTGATGCCCGCGCTGATGGCGAGCCTGACCTTGGGATCGTTGAGCGGCGGCCTGGTGACGTTCAGCCAGAGCGTGACGACGTTGTTGGCCGAGAACCACGGCTGCTTCGAGGTCCAGGTGTGGAAGTCTGGACTCCGGTCGAGGAAGTTTGCCTGGACATTGCTGACGGCGTTGCCGGCGTAGTCAATCAGGCCGCCGGACAGGTCCGGGTTGGCCGTGTCGTTGCTGACGTAGTTCGGGAAGATGATCGACGGTACGTGGACCTTGCTGAGCTGCCAGTACTTCTTGTTCTTGGCAAGGGTGTACTTCTGCGCGGAGAACTGCGAGACCACATAGGGACCGGTGCCGACCGGTTTCGGGTCGGCGAAGGTCGCCGGGGCGGAGATCTTCTGCCAGATGTGCTGCGGGACGATGTACATCCCGCCGATTTGGAACAAGTTGGCGTACTCAGGCTGCTTGAAGGTCAGCACCGCCGTGGTCGGGTTGGGCGCCGTCGCGCTCAGCGGGACCGGGGGCGGGGAGCTGGGGGCCAGCGAGGGGTTGTTCTTCAGCAGGTTGAAGCTGAATGCCACGTCCCTGGCGGTCATCGGCTTGCCATCGCTGAACTTCACGCCTTTGCGAATCGTGAGCGTGAGGGTCTTGCCGCCGTCGGACCACTGGTAACCGGTGGCCAGCCACGGGATCGGCGGCTGCGCAGGCCGCATGATATTGAACATCAGCAGCGGCTCGTAGATCAGGGCCGTCGTGGCGTTGGAGTTGCCGAGCGACGTCGACACAAACGGGTTGAAGGACTGTGTGAAGGTCTGGCCGGCGTTACTGACGATGACCAGGGGCTGGCCCTTGGCCGTGCCCGGTGGGCCGCTCCCTGGTGAGCTGCTGCAGGCAGCCACGCCGATGGTCAGGGCGCCTGCCAGGACCAGGCTCTTCACGATCGGTAGGTTCATTACCTCGACTCCATTGTGCCCGGTCGGCTGTCGGCCGGACGGTTCTTGAGCGGGGCGCGCTGGGCGGCGGTCAGGTGCATCGCGTGCAGCCAGCACGCGCTGGCCTGTCCGGCGACCACCTCGGCCGGGACCGGCACGGTGTCGGCGCAGATTCGCATGGCATGCGGGCAGCGCGGATGGAACCGGCAGCCGGGCGGCGGCGTGACCAGGTTGGGCGGCGCGCCGCGGCCTAGAAGCGACGGCGCCTGCGCGCGGTCGGGGTCGGGCGCCGCGCTGAGCAGCAGCTGGGTATACGGATGCTCGGGCTGGTCGGTCACCGTGCTCGCCGGGCCTGATTCGACGATCCGGCCGGCGTACATCACGGCGATCGTGTCCGCCAGGTACCTTGCCGACGCGATGTCGTGCGTCACGTAAACGATCGTCAGGCCGTCGCGCTCGCGCAGGTCGGCGAGCAGGTTGAGGACGCCAAGCCGGATCGAGACGTCCAACATGGAGACCGGCTCGTCGGCGAGCAAGACACTCGGCGCCACGGCGAGAGCGCGGGCGATCGCAACCCGCTGCCGCTGGCCACCCGACAGCTCGTGCGGATACTTGCCGGCGAACTGGTCAGTCGGCGTGAGCGCGACGCGTTCGAGCAGGTCGGCCACCGCCTGGTCAAGCCCTCGGCCCTGGCCGTCTGCAGCGGTGCCGCCGGGTCGGCCCGATCCGGTGATCCCGTGCAGCTTTAGCGGCCGGACCAGGTGATACCGCACGTCATGGATTGGGTTCAACGAGGCGAACGGGTCCTGGAGCACGAGCTGAACCTGCCTGCGCCGATCGGGAAGTGCTTGGTCAGACCGCGGGCCTCGAGCAGCGGAACGCGGCCGGTCTCTGGCGCGGCCAGGGTCGGGCTGGGCCCGGTCATGATTGCCTCCGCACGACTGAGAGGGACCTGTCGGCGAGCTCAGGGGGCGGCGGTTCGGCGGCATTCAGCAGCCAGCACGCAGCTGCGTGATCCGCACCTGCGGCGGTGAATTTCGGCGCTTGCGTCCTGCACTTGTCCATTACGTCGGGGCAACGAGGGTGGAAGACGCAGCCAGAAGGCAGCTGACGCAGATCAGGAGGCGAGCCCGCGATGCCGGTCATCTCCCGGCGCGGACCGTGCAGCGAGGGGAACGAGCGCAGCAAGCCGAGCGTGTACGGGTGGCGGGGCGCACGGTACAGCTCATCGGCCGGGGCCGTCTCCACGAGCCGGCCCGCATACATCACAGCGATCGTGTCGGCGATCTCGATCAATAGCGACAGGTCGTGCGTGATGAACAGGATCGAGAAGCCCAGCCGGTCCCGCAGCGACATCAGCTCCTCGATTATCTCCCGCTGAGTGACGACGTCGAGCGCAGTGGTTGGCTCATCCATGATCAGGATCTGGGGGTCAAGCGCGATCGCCATCGCGATCATGACGCGCTGCCGCATCCCGCCCGACAGCTCGTGCGGGTAGCTGCGCAAGCGGTCAGCCGGGATGCCGACCTGCTCGAGCAATTCCCCGGCCCTGGCCCTCCTGGCGGCCCGGTCAAGATCGGGGCGGTGTGCCTGGAGCACGTCGGTGAGCTGGGCGCCTACGGACATCACCGGGTTGAGCGCGTTCATGGCACTCTGCATCACCACGGCCAGATGGTTCCAGCGCAAACCCCGGAGCTCGCTCGCACCAGCCGCGAGGAGGTCACGGGTCGGGCCGGGATCCAGATGCAGCCGGACCGAGCCGCCGATGATGACTCCGGGCGGCCGCAGCAGCCGGGTCACGGCGTACGCGAGGGTCGACTTGCCGCTGCCGCTCTCGCCGGCCAGGCCGAGCACCTCGCCGCGGCGCAGCGTCAGGTCCGCTCCGGCAACGGCGTGCACGGCCGCCGGGCCGATTCCGTAATCCACGCACAGCCCGCGGACCTCGAGCAGCGGCTCGCCGGCCCGGCCCGACAGGGCACCAGCGTGGGTCGATTGGTCGGTAGCTGTCATATCCGCCTGCTCTCGTCTGGGCTGCGGAGCACCGGGGTGAGGCCGAGCGGCACGCGCCGCGGCAGACCAACCTGCCTGGCCTTCCGCCTGGTCAGCCCGGCCGCGCGCAGCCGCGGGTTGATGAACTCGTCGATGCCGAAGTTGAGCAGGGCAAGGGCCGTCCCGAACAGCCCGACCGCGACGCCAGGCGGCAGGAACCACCACCACTGGATATGCACCTGCTGTGCCGCCTGCGCGCTCTGGGCCCAGTAGAGCATCGTGCCCCAGCTCCAGTGCGCCACGCTGATCACGCCAAGGAACGACAGCGCCGTGTAGGCGCCGACCCCGTAGATGACCGTGAACAGGAATGATGTGGCCACGATCGGGGTGAGGTTGGGCAGGATCTCGAACAGCATGATCCGCCAGCCGCGCTCGCCGATGATCCGGGCGGACAGGACGTAGTCCCTGGATCGCATCGACAGCGTCTGAGCCCGCAGCACCCGCGCCCCGAACGCCCAGCCCGTGATGCTGACGACGAGGCCGATCAGAAGGTCGTTGGGGCTGGCTGTCTTGGACAGGAAACCGAAGATCACGATCAGCAGCGGCAACGCCGGAAGCACGAGGAAGACGTTGGCGAGCATCGAGAACAGGTCGTCGAGCAGGCCGCCGTAGTACCCGGCCGTCACCCCGAAGACGACCGCCAGGACGGTGGCGATCGCGCCCGCGATGAGCGCGACCAGGATCGTGCTCCGGCCGCCGACCAGCAACTGGGATAGCACGTCCTGCTGCACCTGGGTCGTCCCGAGCCAGTGCGCGGACGACGGCGGCTGCGGCAAGCCGGACATAGTGGACAGGCTCTTGCTTGGGTTCAGCGGCGCGATCCACGGGCCGATGATGGCGAGGATCGTGAAAAGCAGCGACAGTCCGAGGCCGATCCTGATCTTCGGTGACCGGGGCAGCTGCAGTATCCGGTTCTTGCGGTGCCGTCCAGGTTGCGGCGACAGGACCTGCTGGCCGGCCGCGACTGGCAGGCCAGTGCCGTCCGGGGCAGATCCGCCGATTCCGGCCGGACCGGCGCCCTTCGGGCCAGTGCCGTGCGGATCGGTGCTCAGCGGATCGGTGCCGAGGGCAGTGGACATTGGTCAGGCCTCCTGGCTGGTCCGGGGGTCGAGGATGGAGTACGTCACGTCGGCGATGAAGTTGGCCGCGAGCACCGCGAACGTGATGATCAGGAAGATGCCCTGGAGCAACGGATAGTCCTCGCTCGCGACCGCCTGGAGCATGATGAAGCCGACACCCGGGTAAGAGAAAACGATCTCGGTGAGCAGCGATCCGGAGACCACGAAGCCGATCGCGAGCGAGAACCCTGAGACGCTCGGCAGGATGGCGTTCCGGGCCGCGTACTGGATGACGCGCGGCTGGCTTAGTCCCTTTGCGCGGGCGATGAGGACGTAATCCTCATCCATCGTCGTCAGCATCATGTTCCGCATGCCGATGATCCAGCCCGCGACCGAGCCGACGACGATCGTGAGCGCCGGGAGTACGGCGTGCCCGAGCACGCTGGAGATGAAGGGCGCGTTGAAGCCTGGGTTGGTCAGCGTCGTGTTGTACCCGGAGTTCGTCGGGAACCAGCCCAGCTTGGTCGCGAACACCGCGACCATCAAGATCGCGACGAAGAAGTACGGCGCGGCCTGAAAGAACGTCATCGTTGGCAGCAGGTTGTCGAGCCAGCTTCCGCGCCGCCAGGCGGCGGCGATCCCGAGCAGTGTCCCGAGCACGAAGCTGATGATCGTGGCGAGGCCGACCAGGCCGATCGTCCACGGCAGTGCGGCGCGGATCACGCTGGTGACCGTCGACGGGTAGGCGCTGAACGAGATGCCCAGGTTGCCGTGCAGCAGCAGGTTCCAGTAGTGCAGGTACTGGCCCCACAGGCCAAGATTGGTGTTCAGCCCGTACTGGAGGTCGAGCGCCCTGATCGTCGCCGGCGTAACCCTGGACTGCATGTGACCGATCGCGGCCTGGACCGGGTTACCGGGCATGAGCCGCGGGATGAAGAAGTTCACTGTGATGGCGACGATGGCTGTCACGAGGTACAGCGCGATCCGCCTGGCAAGCAGCCTCAACTTTTGGCTCCTTCGGGCGAGTCAGCGGGCGCGGGCCTCTGCCCGGGAACGGCGATGTCGGCGCCAGGCCGGCGATCAGCGGGTGCGTCCCGTTCGGCCGGAGCGGCCGAGTCACTCTTCGCCAGCAGCACGGAACGGGAGAGCTGTCCGGTCGGCGCGGTGACCGGCGGGCAGCCGCAGCTTGCCCGGCGCATCAGCCGCGTCGGCAAGACGATGTCGTGCTCGGCGGGTTCGTGGTTGCCGATCATGGATCGCAGCAGCTCGAACGCGGTAGCGCCGAGTTCGGCAATCGGCTGGCGGATGGTGGTCAGCTGCGGGCGCAAGTGGCGCGCGACCGGAATGTCGTCGAAGCCGGTGACGGCGATTTCCCCTGGCACGTCTATCCCGTGCTGGGCCAGCGCGTGCATGACGCCTAGCGCGGTCTGGTCATTGGCGCAGACGATGACGCGCGGCAGCCTGACACCGTCAGACAGCAGCCGGCTGACGACGTTCGCGCCGCCGGAGGCGAGGTAGTTGCCTTGCCACTGCGGCCCCTCCATGAGCAAGACGCCCGAGCTGGCCGCCTCCGCGGCGAGGGCGAGCCGGCGGGCGATGTTGTCAGGGCTGTCGGCATGGCCCGCCACGTAGGCCATCGTCAGGTAGCCGTGGTCATGGATCAGGTGCCCGGCAAGCTCGGTCATGCCGGTGCCGCTGTCGCTGCGGACGTTCGCCGTCGTCTGGGTGGCGACGCCGGCCATCGTGACAACCGGCACGTGCCGGGAGAGCTCGGCCAGCCGGCTTGGCTCGAGCACGCGGTCGTGCAGGACCAGGCCGTCGCTCTTGCGCGCCATCGTCATGATCCGCCGGTGCGCGTCATGCTCGTCGATGACGACCGAGCCGAGGAGGAGGTTGTAGCCTCCGCGCTGAGCGGCCACCTCGATGCCGCGGTTGATCACGTCGGTGAACTGCAGGCTCTCTTCTTCCTCAGGGAACGCGCCGTCGCCAGTCTCAACCCAGGGGACCCGTCGGAACACGACGCCGACAACTTCCTTGAGCCTGGCGCTCAGCGCCCTGGCTGCGCCGTCCGGGACGTACCCGAGCTCGGCGACCGCCCGGAGAACCCGGTCCCTGGTCTCCTGCCGCGGATTGCGGTGACCGTTGAGCACCCGGGAGACCGATGCGATCGAGACACCCGCGGCGCGCGCAACGTCGTAGATCGTGGGCGGCCCCTGAATGTTCGGCTGTGTGTCGGCCATCGGGCTCCTCGGGGGTGTCTCGCTGTCGCTGGCTCACTGGTAAGCGCTTACCGCAAGGCCAAGACAGCGGCTTGGGTGCCTGACTGAACACGGAGTCTGGCTCGCCGCCGACCGGAAAACGCTTACCGGGCGGTTGGAAGTAGTAACGCCTGCGGATCGAGGATTTCATTACCGCGACGAAAATGTTACATGACCGTAACATGCCATCGATGATGGCGATTGGCATCGGCGGTGCGGATGGCGGCCGTCGGCGGCCGACGCCGCGCCACCCCGCAGGCTGTGGCGTCGACCCGGAAGGTGGTGTTCTCTCCGTGGGCGATAAACCGCAGCTCCGGATCGGCCAGGTGGTATGAGTCCAGTGCCCGCACGGCGAGACGGCGGATGCGCGCAACCTGCTGGCGGCTGGAGACCATGGCGCACTGTTCCACGCCGCCACAGCGCACGGCAACGACAAATTCTCCCGCTACTCGCGGTGGAGCGGCTGGCCGTTTGCGTGTCCATATGGCGGTCGCCGTGCCGGGGCGGCAAGGCCATCGCC
>WNFG01018422.1_pt1 | contig 10520 bp, 7 predicted proteins | sample 5400431 | NCBI WGS metagenome assembly WNFG01 (sample SAMN13153346, study PRJNA577476) | soil metagenome | isolation source: 120 cm saprolite under Douglas fir tree site 2 hole 3 replicate 2 | place: USA:California | collected 2015-04-18
AAATGCTCGCCCCTCTGCTGGAATATCGATCGAGCGTCTTACCAGCTAGTCTCTTTCCAGCCAAAACAAGTCCACAATTCTCTGTCTAGCATTGAGCATAATGATCCGGCCGCTGAGTACCACTATCGCCCAGTCATTCGGCAATCGCGGCAAGCGAGCGGCACAGGAGTCAGGCAAGGGCTGCACCCGCTTCTGCAATCCTGTGGGGAGGGTTCCGTTGCGGTGAAGCTGCCGTTCCAGCCCCGGCGGCAGATGATCCTTTTTCGCCAGACCGGGTGGCAGGCTGGCACGGTCATTCACAAGACAGTCGCCGATGATCTGGCGATCGCGATCTGAAAAGCCTATGGGTCCTCGACCGTCATGATCTTCATCCTGGTCGTCATCGCGGGAATATGGCCTGGGGTCGTGATGCTCTTCCGCTTCGGGTTCGCCGCTGTACTGCTGCGAATCTTGCTCATGCGTGGACACGACCGTGGGGGCGTCTTGCGCTACCCAAGCCAGGACCATTTCCGATTGCACTTCCGCAGGCTTCTTGCCCGTGCCCGCAGCCACTCCTGTCCCGGCCGCGGCTCCAACCCCGGCACCGATGGCCGCTCCCTTGCCGCCTCCCGCGATGGCGCCGATCAGGGCACCGAATGCAGTGCCGCCACCGATCTTGGTTACGTTTGACTTAGTGTGTGACTCACCCTTGATGACAACGGTTTGCACCGACACGGGATAGGTGCGGCCACCAGTCCGGATGGACCGCAAGTTCAGGTGTAATTCTCCAGGCGTGCTGAGGCGTCCTGACCGCTCCACGTTCACCACTTCTCCGGTAACGATGGCGCCCTTGGGAAACAATGTCCTGCCGTTCGCCACGACCGGGGCCGCGAGGCTTCCATGGAATACCTCGCCGACATTCGCCGTTTCGCTGCTGAGTTTCTCGGTGATTCGCACCTGAACCGACGTCCCCGCCGGAATCTTAACATTCGCCGCTGCCATGGCCCAGGTCCCTAGCATCGCGCACAGCGCAATGGCAAAAGTCGATCTGAAATAACTATTCATCAGTTGCTCCCACTTCTTCGGACTTTACCCTCGATTCTTATGCTAGGCGGAGACATCAGCGCGGGCATGTATCGGAAGGCCATGTCCACGCATATCGTCTCCAGGGCGACGCTGCAACCAGATGGAATGCGGGGCAAACCATTTGAAAAGGAGAAAGAAGGCACACCTTGGGGGGGGCGAGGAGCGACGATTCGTGGGTCAACGGACCAAGAGCATACTCCCGTCGCAAGTGCCATACTCCTGCACCTTGGTAACTGGAGCGTAATGCTCACCGGGCGAAAATAGGCTATCCATATGGACCGGGAGGAAACAGGACGGTTTCGTGAGAAGGTCGAAAAGCCAATTCCTCGCGATTACCGCGTGTTCCTCCGGATGCCCATCGATTCCCAAAACTTCGTGAAAATGCCGTGACAGTCCTTGTTGCCCCTAATTGCACCCAAAAGGGCCACGAATCACACAGAAAGAGGTCCTTCTGCCAGATCACGTCGGCAATCCTTATTCACGGGTTGCAATATCTTGCGACAAAAGCGGAACTGCTCCCATAAGCACCGCACTGTTCCCAAGTTCGGCGGCGCGGACCTGAACCTTGCCCCAGGGCGTCCACGCGTACTTGTGCACATAGGACTCGATGTGAGGAATGATAACGTCTGCGCTCTTCATTACACCGCCGCCGATCAAAATCATCTCCGGATCGTATGCATGAACCAAGCCGACGGCAGTGGCCGCCCAGACATGCAAACAGCGGTCGCGAATCGCAACGGCGACCGTGTCTCCACGTGCAGCTTCTTCAAAAAGCTCCTTGAATCCGACGTTCGAATATCTCGACAACGCGCTATCTGTAGCTGCGGGCCAATCCTTTATTATCATGGGCAGCGACCACCCGCTCGCTTCCGCTTCCGCGCAACCAATCGCCCCACAAGTGCATGGCCGGCCATTGAATACTGCCGGAATGTGCCCGCCCAGACAACCTGCTTGCGCATGCTTGCCGCGAAGCAACTTGCCTTCGATCATTGCCACACCGCCGATGCCAGTGCCTAACGTCATCATCACGACATCAGTAAAGCCACGCGCCGCTCCAGCGTAGGATTCCCCCAGCAGTGCCATGCGAGCATCGTTCTCAATCCGTGCCGGCAAGCCAACATTTTCGCGGAACCATTCGGCAAGATCGATGTCCTTGACGTCCTCGTACTTGCCGTCAGTTGAGAGGATTCGGTTCACGCGTGAATCAACAAGAGCTGCAAATCCGATTGCTACGCCCGCAACGTCACGGGATGACAGTCCCCGCCTTTGCATGAGCTCGCGGCATGCATCCCGAATCCGTGGCAGCACTGCCTGGAGACTCTTCGCGCAATCTGTATCAATCGTCTCATGCGCAAGGAGGACACGATCGTCAACCAAGCCGCAGGTTGCGTGTGTTCCGCCAAAATCAATGGCTAAGGCCTTCACCTGAACATGACCCCTCGTAATATTCGCAGTTCTAAACAATCCAGCTCTACTTGCTCAACGTCTCTTGAATCTGTTCGAGCGTGCGACTTTTCGTCTCAGGAACCATCTTCCAGACGAAGATGCAGCAAAGGCAGGAAAGCGCGGCGTAGATCGCAAATGTTCCCCAAAGGTTCAGAATCTTCACCAAACTGAGAAACGTAAACGTGACCAGAAGTGTGCCCGACCAGAGAGTTGACGTCGCGATCGAAGCGGCGCGACCTCGCACCTTTGTGGGAAAGATTTCGGAGATGATCAGCCAGGGGCCAGGACCCATGCCCAGAGCAAAAAATGCGACATACAGCAGAATGCTGGCCAGCATTAATAGTGGCGACACGCCGTAAATCAAACCGATCACCAGAAATGTGAGAGCAACTGCCATCCCTCCGCTCGCGATCATCAAAATCACCCGCCTGCCCCAGCGGTCGAGAAAGACCATGGCGACAATGGTCAACAAGACATTCACCGTTCCGATAATCACGTTTGTGATCAGCGCCATGCTCGTCGATTGTCCTGGGAAGCGCTCGCTGACGATGATTGAGCCGTAGTAGAGCACGGTGTTGATTCCGGTAATCTGCGAGAAGAGTGCGAGCAACATTCCAACCGCAAGACGCTTGCGCATGTTCGGCGAAAGCAGTTCATGCCATGAACCCTCCTCGCCCGCTACCGCTTGTTTGATAGCCTCGACCTGTTGCTTTGCGCTCTGCTCGCCGAACATTCGAGCCAGAACGCGCTCGCCTTGATCGCGGCGCCCTATGCTGATCAGCCAGCGTGGGCTCTCGGGAATCAGAAGCAGCCCAAACAGAAACGCGATTGATGGAACTGCTGCGAGTGCTAACATCCAACGCCAACTGCTCTCTCCCAGTCGAGCGACCTGCCAATTAACAAGATACGCCGAGAGAATGCCAACAACGATCGCCAATTGATTCAACGAGACGAGTGCTCCTCGACTTCTTGACGGCGAAATCTCGGCGATATAGACCGGCGTGAGCACGGAAGCCAGGCCGATAGCCAGCCCCCCAAAGAGTCGGGCTGCGGAAAAGATCATGACCGTGCTGGCTAGCGCCGCGCCGATGGATGAAAGTGCAAACAACAACGCCGAAGCGGTCAGCGATTTCCGCCGCCCGTAGCGGTCGCCGATCATACTTGCGCCCGCAGCGCCTAGTAGACAACCTAGCAGGAGCGAACTTGCCGCAATCTCAGTCTGCAGGTTCGAAAGCGCAAATTGGCGCCGGAGTAGAAGCAGGACTCCGTTGATGACGGCCGTGTCGAAACCGAAAAGAAATCCGGAAATTGCAGTGGTCGCAGCCAGGAGCACGACATAGCTGAGCGACTGCGCTTTTGCTTCCCCAACCACAGGGCTCACAGGCGCGACCGGCATGTGCAATGCATCCTCCTACAAACGTTCGTATTCGAGATCGCGCTGAACTCCGGTTCGACAATTGTGAAGTAGCATTTATGAAATCGCATCTTGCCCCGATCGTACGAAGGCTTTGATTGTGCCGCACTTTGATCCTTCGGATTCTCCGCTGGGACGGATCGTGTACGCACCCACTGCCGCAGGCACGATGAAAGTTTCTGCATAGTGAACTGCAAACGGATCAAAAGCGCCACTCGGACTTTCCACGATTACTTCTCTGCCTTCCACAAGATTCAGGACATTTACTGTGCCGTTAGTATCGTGTGGCGTTTTACCCGTGAACCAATTCCGGCGTGTCTCGATAAATTCCAGCTCGTGCAGGCCCGTCCGCTCCTCCGTCCAATCTGCGCCTTTGCCCACAAACTCGAATCGGTTGATCAGGTTCTTTTTTACCCAGTCCGTTTGCCGGTCCCAGGCGATGCTTGCGATTCCATGGTCGAGATGAATAGGCCGTGGCAAACCGTTTAGGCCGAGCCGCGCCCAATCCCACAGCTTGAACGTGAAGATGTATGGAGTCGCGCTGATTTCGAGGACCATGCTGTTTTTTCCCGAGCAGTGAATCGTTCCGGCTGGAATCAGGAAGTGATCGTGCTTCTTAGCAGGAAACTTGTTGACGTAAGTTTCTGTGTGAAACGACGGTCCACGCTCTTGCGCGAGCCGCAGTTCACGGGCCATTGCCTCACGATCGATTCCCGTCTTCAGGCCAAGATAGACCGAACCGTCCTCGCCAGCGTCGAGCAAGTAGTAACTCTCGTCTTGTGTATAGTCCATTCCAAACTGCTGGCGAATGTATTCGGTGCGCGGATGGACCTGCAGCGAAAGGTTCCCGCCGCCCATGGTGTCGAGGAAATCAAAACGGATCGGAAACTCAGCGCCGAACTGGCTGTAAATGTAGTCTCCGAGTAATTCACGGGGGTGAAGAAAAGTGAGGTCGATCGCCGGCACCTCAATTTGCAGATCACCGAACCCAAGAAGCAAGCTGTTTTCTTCGGGAACGCAATCGAAACACCAGGCATGATTAGGCGCGTCTTTCGGTAGGTCGCATACCTCTTCCATCCAATGCCCGCCCCACGGGCCTGGATCGAAGTAAGGCACGACGCGAAACGGCCGGCTCGCGACTGTCTTGAGGCCCGCTCGTACGCAATCGCCGGCCACGAGTTTTGGCGTGGGACTGTTTGTGTCTAAGAAGAAGTCGGCTTTGTGCAGGAGTTCCCTCTTTAGGCGATCGGCGGCGCGCCAGTCTACAAAAAATGCTCTCTTATATTTCAGACTTGGACTTTCCTCGATATTGTCCGCTCCCAGATTTGAGATCTCATTTCGGCGCTGCCGCCCTTGTATCTCCCAGCGTGCCAGGTCAGCGTAAATAAGAACGTCGGATTGTGGCGAAACGATCACCGCACCGACGCCTACCACAAGCAGCAGTCCGGTTTTCCAACTTGTGACTTTCTCGCGAGCGTGGCTCAGTTTCGATTCGTCAAAGAACTCCTGCAGGCCAATTTCGTTCATCCGTCCGAAGACCGGATCATCACCCAAGACAGGAGCCAGCAACTTGTCGACAAAGCGTGGTGCCTTCAGCAAGTCGGGGGTGTAAATTACACCTGCGGGACGCAGACCTTCGACAAGTGCATGTTTAATGATTCCTTCAAATGTGCCGGGGTAGCATTCAACAGCTAGAGTGCATCGGCTCTCTGCGGACGAAGGCTTCAGTCGATCAATGATGTTCCGCCAGCCAACCCAGTAATCGGCCGCGCTGGTACTCACGGGAATACAGGGATGTTTGTCGTAGTTTGATTTAGGCGACATTCGTCCTTTTAATGTTCTGCCGGACTTCTGAACCAATAGGGCGCTTCACCACGTGGGAATCTATTCCAATTCGAACGATGCCGGGGCAAAGCGGCTGAGTAAGAACTCGAATGAGCCGGCTTGGATTGCAATTGGTGGACCCAGCGAATCGCCGCGCAAATCCACAGGCCTGGCGATGCGTGCGGGAGATCCGGAAGGGAGTTGCACGGTTACTTTGCCGGATTCTCCCGCGAGCTCCCATAACCGCAAGAGGGTCACTTTACCTTTTGACGCGCGGGAATGGCGAGTTGGTCGCCAAACCAAATGCGTACTCGTGAACTCCAAGTGCCTGAATACCAATAGCGGTAATTCGTATTCCATTGGTTGTTGTACAGATTGAGAAAGACCACTGGCTTCTTGGGGACAAAATCCAGAGAAAACTTCCAGATCCCTGGCGTATCGAGACTGACCAACGGGTGGTCCATTGGGCAGAGCGAGACGCTCGCTCCATCGCTGCCCGTGATTGTCAATCCGGCGCCAACCGCATAGATGTGGCGATTCGCGCCCGTCAAAATATCGCTTGACGGGTCCATAACTCCAAGCGTCCGGGCTACGCGGAACTGCGGCGAGTTCAATCTGAATGGTAGGCAAAACCAGTCGGCTTCCGGCCAGTTGTCCTTCGCTTTATTCTTGATTGTGAGCTCGAGATCGAGGTAAGCAACACCCGTATGAATGGTCACGCGCAGGGAAGTTGCGGGGAGATGATTGTTCAAGTCACTCGGCATCTCCAGAATACCGGTCAGCGTTTCACCTTGTTTAAGGAGACGCATTGTGCCGTTCGTGCCCGAAGCACGACGGTAGCGCACCCCAGGGGAAAGACCAGGCTTGGACATCCCTGGATGAAGATGACTACCCCATCTGCCTTGTTGATACGCTCGGCAGTACTCCTCTGTCTGCGAACTTTCAAATCTCTCGTTGAGATATTGCCCCAGGCCGTATTCAGCGGATCCGTCTACCCACTCTCGGCCGGCACTCTTCTCGAGAAGCGACGCAATCACGCCGCGGACAGGATCGAGCGTTACCTTTATAAATTCGTTTTCTAACGTGTTACCGGACAGCGTCTTCGACTCCATAGGGGGCGGAGGAGGAAACGTTCGGTAACCGAGTGCCGGAATATCCTTGGCAAAAAACGAGGTGCCATCGACCTCGACTATCCCAGAACGTGGCCAAGGCAGCGGATTGTAGACCACAACTCTAGATCCGTCGGCATCAACTGCGCGCATGAGAGCGGTGAGCCCAGCATTAAACAATGATGAAGTTATGCTTGCTGCATTTCGGATATAGTTGGTCTTATCTTCCCAAGAGGCTTCCAGTTTTTGATACTTATCCGCAGGAAGCTCCTTAAACGCTTTCCCGTAAACGTCAGCAGACTCTCCAAGACCCCAGGTATGCTCACTGTATAGCAAGCTTTGTTCAAACGCCTTCGCGACTTGCTCATCGTGTTCCTCAACTGGCACACCCCACTGGCACAATTGAGTGTGTAGGACCTCAACAGCTGGGATCAGTGGACGCACATTCCGGGCGTGTCGCATTCCTCCGGGATCCGACATGCATCCATGAATCCATGTGTCTGGTGTTTCACCGCGAACAACAGCCAATTCCGGTTTCTCTGCCAAGATAGCGTCCGCGATGTCATCCAACGTACCCATTCGGACTTTTGCGTCGGGAAACTTTTCTAATGCTTCAGCAAAGAGGGACCTGACCGCTTCCATAGTCGGTGGGCCGGAATTGTCCGCAGTAACAATGATGGCGGGCCAGGTTTTATATGGCCAGTTAGTGGGAGGCAGCAGGTTATGTCCAATGTATGGATCTCCCTCCCCTCCCCAGGGCCATAGTGCTGTACACGTTCCATAGATAGTCGAATACATAGTCATCACACGTGAACCGTCCGGACCCTCCCACCAAAAGAGCGGTGGAAGATCGTGAACATATCCGGATGGCCAGTTGCACCCGATGTGCATGAATCTTATTCCGCCGTGCGCAAGGCCCGTCGCGAGCGCTCTCGATTGTGAAGGCACGTCTGATGTTTTCGCCGCTCGCGGTATCGGCATTCCATAGCGCTGACACGACCGATCGGCAAATGCGTAACCTCGTGCGAATTCTTCCGGCCACATTAACTCGCTCTCAATGCTGAAGGGCAGCGCGTGAGCGACAAGTCGACCACTCTTCACAGCGCGGCCGAGTCGTTGACGACGTTCGCCTGTCTGTCCGGGCCAGTCCTCAGTAATCCAGTCGAAAACCCAACCGGGGCATGTCCAAGTGAATTGTTCTTCCTGCGGCAATTCCTTCGATCTATCGATGAGATCGACCGCGCCATCAATCATCGTTGTGCGGTAGTAGTTCAATACGTCCTCTACTCTGTCCGAATATCCGATGTCAAAATGTGTCTTGCACACCACGATGATCTGGTTTATCTGACTCGCTGCGGGTGAAGATGAGTTGACTGACGAACTTGCACTTTTCTGGCCCAAGGCTATGGCGGGGACTCCAGCCAGCAATCGCATCGCGGTTCGTCGGGTAAGAATCATGCGTCCGCTCTTTTGAAGGAATACCAAGGGTTCGGCAAACGAGTCTCTTTTGGAATCGTATTTTCACGCTGCTGCGATCAGCCTCAATCCTTGGCCTTCCGGATCGTTGCGCACTGCGCACGTGCTATCGAACTGCATCGTTGCTCGGCGCTCCGAGGTATATTTCGGCCAATATGGCAAGTCGTCGTGATTAGGATTGCCGGTTCGGGCAAAACTCACCCAAGCAGTACTGATTTGTTTTGATAAGACAATTGCTCCAATACTGCCTCCACTGTAGTGATCACAGAGCTCAGCATTGTCGAAAGTAAACGCAAGTTCAGCGGCGTGAAATGGCCCGGGACGTCCGTCCAATACCGGAGTGCGCCAGGCATATATGTAGGCGTACGCGGGTGCCCGGCGAAAAGCAGCCTTCCTGATTGCTTGTTCACATGCAGGGCGGCGAAAAGAAGCCGCTGCAATGGTGGCATATAGGTCAAACGGAGTTGCTTGCGGATAATCGCGTCTGTAAGCGTCGATGATCCCTTTGCTGTGCTCGCCGAACTCCTGACTCACTAGTTGGTGAAGTTCGTCCATCGGCATTGCCTGCGTCTCGGGCCGATCTAACCCATTTACGATTTCGTGAAGATTTGAGCCAGTCAGCAGCGGGACCTCCGCTGATACCTCGGGAGCATCCGGATCAAATGGATGACGAGGAAGTATCCGCCCGTCCACCGTCGGACCCCAGTTGTCCTCACCGTACACCTGGCGAAGCGAGGACTGGTGCGAAGGCATTTTCTTCATCGCTTCCGCGGCAGCACCCGAAAGACTGTCAACTGGAATTGCTTGCAGTTCTCTCACCCGCGACTTTGATAGACCCACTTCTGCGAGCACCAGCTCAGCCAATCGACCCGAGTAATCCGGAGATAGGGATTTTAGAAAGGGTCCGCTCTGAACAATTGCGCGATGAAACAGGCCCTTCGCTGCCGGCATCGCCATAAGCGCAAGGACTTTTCCGCCGCCACCAGATTGGCCGAAGATCGTAACGCAACCTGGATCGCCCCCGAATGTTGTAATGTTTTCGCGCACCCACGCTAGCACAGCTACGATGTCTAGCAGGCCAACGTTAGCAGAACTGGCATATTCTTCGCCCCCCAGCTCTTGAAGGTTCAGATAGCCATACACGTTCAGCCGGTGATTATGAGTCACCACGACGGCGTCGTGATTTCGTGCCAGGTTTTCGCCATCATAAGAAAGGAGATCGTGACCGCTGCCACTGGAGAACCCACCCCCATGCATGAAGACCATAACCGGGCGTTTATGGGAACCATTGATCTCGGGTGTCCAAAGATTGAGGCGCAGGCAGTCCTCACCGGGTATTGTGGCAGCTGCACCACGATGGAGTACGAAAGCATCTTCATCCGTACTCGCGAGATTCTTTCCATCGGTGTTGAAGTGAGCGGAATCCTGATTAGGACAGATCCGACCATACTGCAAGGCGTTGCGAATTCCGCTCCAGGGCTCGGGATTCACCGGGGGCATGAAGCGCCTTGTGCCAGCCGTAGAAGCACCGTAGGGCACGCCTTTGAAAATGTACACACCGTTCCGCCGGAAGCCGCTTATTTTTCCAGCGGTCGTCTCGGCAACGGTTTTGCCGGAGGCAATAACCCGGCTGTTTCCACAACTGGTCGCTGCAAACGCTTTGGGCGAAGCTTCCGGCTTGCGCTGTGCTTCGGCGCTTAGGGACAAGATGGCAGAACCTGCTAACCCGGCCCCCGCCGTTGCAACGCTGCACAGAAACGAACGTCGTTCCTTAGAACACGGTGCTAGCTCGCGACCTAGTTGTCTTTCGATAGCGCCACTGTTCTTGCATCTTAATCGTCCCCCTTCCCTCATCCATCCGCCTCAAAAACCCAAGTGCAGGCCGAATTGGATCTGCCGGGGCGGAAGAATGTTGGAGGTAACCTGTCCGGCTCCGGCAACACCGATCGTTGTGTTGGGCGGCCCATAGTTTTGAATGTTGAAAACGTTAAAGAATTCCGCCCGGAAGGAAACGAGAAATCTCTCACCAATGGGGAAATTCTTGAATACCGAGAAATCCGCGTTATACACGGACGCCGACCGCAAGACGTTTCGTCCAAAGTCTCCGTAGGAGTTTACTGGTACCGCGAACGCATTCGGGTCGAACCACTCATTTATGGTCGGGTGTGCGGGGTGTGGATCTCCTA